>OJGU01000126.1_pt1 | contig 50814 bp, 38 predicted proteins | sample 1594741 | NCBI WGS metagenome assembly OJGU01 (sample SAMN05416841, study PRJEB24817) | seawater metagenome | isolation source: Sea water | place: Canada:Atlantic | collected 2013-07 | reverse complement strand
CTACACTAGATCGCTCGTCGGCAGCGTCAGATGTGTATAAGAGACAGCATAAAGATCATGTAAACGACTGCAAGGGTTACAACAGTTGTAACACCATAAACAACAGCGTTATTCAACCCTACCTGTGTGCGATACGGGTCAATGCTGAGGTTCTTGTCATTGGCACGATGACTGATGTCACGTTGAAGTCGAAGTTTATAGTTGTCGCATTTTTCAAGAAGGCGCCATCCAGCCTTTGCTTCTTCGGTCATCACCGTATCAATATTGGCAGATTTGGCGAAAAAAGGGGTCGTAGCCTGTACAACTTTGTATTCGAGTTCCATCTTATGCTCCAGTGCGATGTTTTTGTGTATGTGGCGCTACTTTAAGTGATCGTTATTTTCTTTCTTCGAAGCGCTATTTGCAATGTTTTAACCGCAAAAGCAAGGGCGATATAGGGATAAAATACACTGCAATGACGCTTGGTTGGCAGTAATCGAAGATTTAATTAGATAAAATGTTTAAGCTTTTAAAACTACAGGGAAATTTGCTTTCACACGTGTGCAAGTCTATCCCCAAATAATGTTTGATATTTGGTGCCAAAGTATTACATGAGCTTTACTCTAGGTAGTTTCATTCCTTGCTCTAAAACACAATTGAGCTCTGCGCAATCTTCTTTGAGAAGGCTGTGCAACCTAATGTTGCGCGTGGCATCAATTAGCGGTTGTTTGCTTGCCGGTATCGCAATGGCTCAAGTCCCTGGGCCGGTTCCGTTACAAGGCACTGGTGGTAATAGTGTTAACCAGGTAACAGTACCTGTATTAGGCACGGGGGGCACTATTAGCTCTTTTGGTGCCTATACCCTACATGTATTCAATAGCAGCGGCAGTTTTACTGCGCCTAGTGGTCTCAGTACGCTCGATGTTTTAGTAGTCGGCGGCGGTGGCGGTGGCGGTAGTACCTATGGCGGTGGTGGCGGTGCTGGCCAAGTTCGTTGGGAAACTGGTATTGCGGCAGCGAGTGCAACAGTCACTGTTGGCGCGGGTGGCGCGGGTGGTGCAGGGATCACTGTTACTAACGATACTAGTGGAAATGGACAGGCTGGAGGAAGCTCATCATTTGGTGCTTTAGTCGCAGTTGGTGGTGGCTATGGTCAAGGCGGTGCGCAAAACAGCCCTGATAACCTTACTGGCGGCAATGGCGCTTCCGGCGGTGGGGGAGGTGGTATCACTAGCGGAAGCCAAAATCTTGGTGGAACGGGCTCCTCGGGAAGTAATGGTGGCGCTGGTGGAAGTTCTAATGCTGCTAACAATCGCTCGGGAGGCGGTGGAGGCGGAGCTGGTTCTGTCGGTAGTAACGGCACAGACGGTGGCGGTGGCGCTGGCGGCGTTGGTGTTAATTATTCTGCGGTGTTGGGTACCACTGTCGGTAATAGTGGCTGGTTCGGTGGTGGCGGCGGTGGCGGCAAGCGTAGCGGCGGTGGAACAGGCGGTGCTGGCGGCAATGGCGGTGGTGGTAATGGCGGTAACGCTGACAGTACGGTTGTGGGGTCGGGCCAAGCCAATACTGGGGGCGGCGGCGGTGGCTCGGGTAATAATGGCGGGACTCCTGGCGGCGCAGGCGGCTCTGGTGTGGTAATAGTTCGCTATATCGCTCCTACCACAAGCTATGTTGTGCACCGATACACTTCTTCTGGCACATTCACGCCTCCTCCTGGTGTAAATAACGTTGAAGTACTGGTAGTTGCCGGTGGCGGTGGCGGTGGTGCATCCACCGGCTTTAGTAACGCTGGTGCTGGCGGCGGTGGTGCGGGCGGCTTGGTGTATCGTAGTAGTGTTGCTGTGACAGGCTCCGTCTCTATTGGGGTTGGTAATGGTGGTACTGCGGCTACTTCTGGCAATACCAATGGCAATAATGGCGCAAATTCTAACTTTGGTAGTCTTGTAGCCCTCGGTGGTGGCGGCGGTGCAGGCGGAAACGCGCAGGGTAATTCTGGTGGTTCCGGCGGAGGCTCTCGCGGCACGGTAGGTGGGGTTGCAACTCAGCCTGGTGCCACAACATCCGGTGCGGGTTTCAGGGGCGGCAATCACTCAGGCTCGCCAGGGGGCGCGGCAGCCACCGGCGGTGGTGGTGCAGGCGGTGCAGGGCAAAATTTATCTGGCACCTCGGGTGAGAACGGTGGCAATGGCGGTGTCGGTCTAGCCTATAACATTACTGGCACATCAATATTCTATGCTGGCGGCGGCGGCGGTGGTGCTGCACAGAACTCAGGTGCTGTGGGCGCGGGTGGCAACGGCGGTGGTGGCGCCGGTGGCCGAAATGACACGCCAGCAACGGCGGGTGCCGCTAATACCGGTGGTGGCGGTGGTGGCGGTAATAATAACGTCGGGGGTGCGAATGGTGGTTCGGGCGTAGTTATCGTTCGCTATGTTGCGCCTACATTACGGATCATCCAACAACCTTCTAGCTCAGCTGTAAGTGGAGCCGTCTTTAATCAATCGACCATTGTCGAGTTGCTCGATGGTGCTGGTAACCCGGTGAGTGGAGTCAATATTACCGCTGCAATAGGCTCAGGCGCCGGCACGCTTGGCGGTACACTTACTAGAACCACCGCTGCAAATGGCCGAGCGACTTTCGACAATTTGCAAATAACTGGAGCTGTCGGCGATCGAAGAATTCGTTTTACGCCAACTGGTACAGCAAATTTTGTCGAGTCTAATACTGTTTCGATATTGACCTACCATTTAGAAGTTTCCCATGTGGCAACAACAGGGGTATGCGCTGCATCAACACCAGTAACAATCAGTGTTGTGGATTCAAACTCAAATCCAGTTTCAAACTTTACAGGCGTGGTAACAATCTCCAATAGCCTAAACCTTGGCAACTACACCCTAAATACTGGCACTCCTGCGCGGTTCGACAACTTAACCGCAAATAATGGTACCGCCCAATATGAATTTGCAGTTGCTGATGCTGGTTCGGTAGTTCTTAATTTTTCAGCGCCATCCGTAGGGACCTATACGTTTGACGCCAATGCGGGGAGCATCGGAACTGAGAATTATGCGGGAGGGCTAAACGTTGCGACGTGTTCCTTCCGCATCAGTCATGATACCGCAGGTAATGTGTGCACACCGGATGCGATTACGATTGGTGTTTACGCCAATGGTGCGCTGGTGACCACTTACGCGGGCAATGTTAATTTAACGACGACTGGCACCACAGGGGGGAATTGGACCAAATCTAGCACTCCAAGTAATGCACTTGGCACCTTGGATAATGGCGCGGCCAACGATGGCGCGGCGACATATACATTCCTTGCGAGCGATGCCGGCCAAATAATTTTGAATTTTCAGGATAATATTGCTGAGACGGTGAATTTTAATGTGACCGCTAGCGGTGTTAGCGCGCCTGCCGGTATTTATGACCCGAATTTAGTAGTGAGCGCCTGTACTTTCCGCGTTACTCATAGCGAAGCGATGGATGTATGCTCACCTGAAGAGATCACTATTACCCTAGTGGATAGTGGCGGTGCCACAGTGACAGGGTATACGGGGACCATTAATCTCTCGACTAGCTCTGGTCGAGGTACTTGGGCTAAAACTAGCGTTGCTGCAAATGCAGAGGGTACTTTAACCGATCCGATTAGTGGAGACGGAGGTGCTACTTATCAATTTGTGGCAGGAGATGCTGGCGTCATAGTGCTGCGTTTTACCCATCCTGGGGCAGATGGTGTAGTGAACATTAATATTACTGATGGCGCTACCACTGACCCGCAAAGCAGCAGCAATACATACGATAAAAATATCGCCGTAGGTTTATGTAAGATCGAGATAAGTCACAGTGGCAATAGCACTGCCTGTGAGGTCGAAGCTGTCACCTTTACCATTCGAGACAGTCTCGGTGGCCTTGCCGAAGATTATGAAGGCACGATTACTTTGAGCACCAACACGCTGCATGGCAATTGGTTGGTGAACACTGGTGATGGCCTACTTACTGAATCGGTCGGTGATGACAATGGCATTGCTAGTTACAAATTCGATGCCGATGACGACGGTGTAGTCATTCTCGATTTTAGTACCCCACATTCAGAACTTGTCAATTTTGATGCCACTGACAATGCAATTATTGTCGACGTATTGAATGATCCTGACCTTACTGTAAGTTCATGCTTGCCGGCGGTGAGTGGTGATGCATCGTGTGTAGTCGGCAACAGTGCGACGTTGTCAATTCCCGCTCAGTCTCCTATTGCAAATCAACGTGGCAGAATGGTCCTCATGATGGTGTCGGGCACATCATTAACGAACGTCGCTACAGCCACGTTCGCAAGTCAGCCGATGACTTTGATTAGCCGCACCAGTGCGAGCGGGGGCGGCAGTCAAAGTAACACAGAAATTTGGGGGATATTAGAGGTAGACTTGCCAAGCGGTACGGGCCCGTATACTGGGTCTTTCACTGGTGGTTCGACTGAAAGAGCCATGTGCCTGTTAGCGGTGAACGGGGTTGAGCAAATCATACCTGTCGCGGCGACACCGGCAGCGACAGGTCCGGTAAACACGTCATCGGGTTCTGGGCCGTTAACAACCGATATAACCACCCAGGAGAATAACTCCCTTGTTGTCGTTGCTACTAGTTATGCGGGAGAGTATTACTGGCCCGCTAACACTCCTGTTCCAGATTACCTAGAAAGAGAGTTTGGGCAAGCCCCAACCCCTGTTGCTAACCCAAGGCCAGGCGCCAACCCTAATGCTTCTACTGCTCGATTTATTGGGGCGGCAGGCCGGCTTCCTGCTGCCGGTATAACCAGTATAGAGGATGAGCTGCAGTTCTATAATGAGTTTTTAGGAACACAGGTTGTAGTGGCGTTTGAGCCATTGGTTGCCGGAGCGCCATTAGCGCAAGACTATGTGCCGGTGCTTCTTGAGGAAACTTATTCAGGGAATATGAGTTATCGGGCGATCGGCGCTACCTTACGTTCTACCTATAACGAAGATAGTCCTACCCCGTTAGGATGTAACTTTGTGAACTTCGCCACGGGGGCTTCGGCTACTTTGACGCTCCCTGCAGGAGCGACAGTGGTGGCCGCGCATCTTTATTGGGGTGGCTCGGGGAGTGATGATTTAGGGCAGGTGGACGACGAAGTCGATTTTGGTATTACCGGGAGTGAAGTGCCAATCACTGCGGATGAAATATACCTGATCAATAATACTGGCTCAAATGATGTCGACTATTTCACCGGTTATAAAAATATCACTGCTGTCGTTACCGCTAGTGCTAGCTTTACACTTAAAAATCTAACGGTACAAAGTGGTGCACCTTGGAATGCTTCTCAGGCATGCGCAGGTGGTTGGGGAATGGTGGTTATTTATGAGCACCCAAACGAGCGCCTGCGCGTTGTTAACTTGTTTCAAGGCTTTCAGCCGTTTCAAGACTCTTCCTTCACTTTGGTGCCTCGAAATTTCCGTATGGCGTCACCTGACGGTAATACTGTGCCGAATGGTCAGTTAACACACATTACTTTAGAAGGGGATGAAACACTTAACTCTCCTGACAGCGCAGAAGGGCTTGGGCTTCAGACAGCGCCAAACTCAACAGCCTTTTCTAATATTACTACTTCGTTGAACCCAGTAGGGCAAGAATTTAACTCTACAGTTACCCGGCCTCTATTTAATCTGGTTGGAGACTATTTTGAGTTTAATTCAGCAGGTGGTACTAACGGTGATGGATACGAGATCGACGAGCCGGGGCCACAAGTTAACTCAGGTGGTCCGCGCTTCGGCAATACATGGGGAATTGATGTCGACACCCACTATATTAAAGGAGCTACGCCGTCCGATGAGCTATACCCATTTGCACAGACAGAGGCGGAAAAACTTACGACTCGATATAGTGCAGAGCAAGACCTTGTAATGCTTATTTCGGAAGTTATCAGTGTTACGAACTCTCCTGTAGCTGATATCGAAGTAATACTAAGTGAGCTAAGCACTTTTAAAGTCAATGGCACCGGCAGCTACCAAATTGATGTGAGAAACAATGGCGACGGCTCGGTGTCTGGTGCAGTGACTAATGATTTTGCGAATGGTGAAATTTTGGTGGCAGGTGTTCTTCCAAATGGAATGACCTTTGCTGATGCAAGTGGTGCTTCCGGTACGGGATGGTCGTGTAGTGTGACACTAGACCCTGGTGCATACTCATGTATTTACGACATTGCCACAACCTGGACAGGTGGTGCGACTTCTGGTCAGTTGGCAGGAGGAGAATCTTTACCGCCAATTACTCTGACTGTAGATGTAGGTGATAGTACCGATTTCCCATTGCAGAATAATAGTACAAAAAATTCAGTGCGGTTATTGCATTCGGGTGGTAATTGCCCGGCTACAAGTAATGGCGTAATACCAGATCCCGAAGATTGCGATAAATCCCCTCAATTTGACAACGTCAATGATCTTGAGGGCGGTAATATCGATATCAATGATTTAGACGATAAGCAAGCAAATAACAACAATGTTGATAGCGTAACGACGGTTGTTAAAGGCGTACAAGTTGATTTAGAGATCGATAAATTTGTTGAAGACGTTTTGGAAAGCGGTGAAGAAGGTGTTTATACACTGCGTGTTACTAATAATGGGCCGGATGCAACAACGACCACGATTACGGTAAACGACATTGACCCGACGGGTGTCACTTTCCAATCGGCGGGCGGAACGGGTTGGTCGTGCCCTACTCCACCGGGTAATTTAGTATGTACTTTTGCAGGGCCATTAGGGGTAGGGCAAAGTACTGATATTCTTTTAACAGTCGATGTAACAGGTCCGGATGGCGACTTTGTCACTAACGTCGCGTCTGTCTCGCCAGGCGCCTTCAATTTTGATATTGATGATACGAATGACTCAGATACCGATGTCACACAAATTGTTGGGCCGCCCGTTGCCTCGCAGGAAAGATTTTTACTATCAGTAAGTTCCGCAGGAGAGCAGACGACCATAGGTGGGCTGAGTGGCATAGAAGATGACGATTATTTTATTTACGACCCACTTACTGATACCGCGCAGATGTTTTTGGACAATGATGCCCTAGGCTTCAATATTAATGACGCCGATGCGGTGCACTTATTGAAGAATGGCCATATTGTCATTTCGGCAAAAAACTCTAGCAGTATTGGGGTTGGCGGTAACCTACTCGCATTCGAGCCAGGGGACTTGGTGGTCTATGATCCGATTCTAGGCACTACCTCAATGTTATTTGACGGCAGTGCAATCTTTGGGGGCGCAAATCCAGACGATAATAATATTACGGCGGTATATGTAAACGAGGATGGCACTGTCGATATCGCTGTGACTGCGGCTGGGCCTGGCTCAACCATTGGTACGAATAATCTACCGATTGATAATAATAGTATCTATCGAATTGATCCGAGTGGTGGTGCTGCGCAAGAAATATTCGATGTATCGGACTATCTTGCAAGTGGCGGCAGCGATGATTTGGCGATCGCTACGGGTTACTATCGACGCGTAGATCCAACTGACCCAACGGCGACAATAGAGTCGAATATATTCACTTTCCAAGACACGGCCGATGATTCTGTGAATACAGGCGCGGGGCCCAGTAATGACCCTGTTGGTGGGACTTATGCTTCGCAAGATGACGTTACCCAGATTGATGAAACTTCTGGCCTCGCAACTGAAAATCTATTTTTAGGTAATGTGGAGTCTGGGGTTTTTGAAAGCACAGGCAACACCAGTGATCTTCTTATTGACGCCCTGCATGTTGTCGAAGACGGCTATATCGGGCATTTCCGTATTTCAGAGGTTGGTGGCGACCCTAGCGTCTGTTCTGCTACTGGGCTGTATTTGCGTATCAGTAAGCACGAAGGTCTAGGGCATAGCCGCGATACCGATTATTCTGGCTCTATTAGGCTAACGACGAATAATAATGAGGGTGACTGGGCGCTTATTAATGGTGGTGGGTCGCTCAATAATGGCACTGCAGATGATGGCGCAGCAATCTATACATTTGTACCAGGCGATGGTGGCACAGTAGTCCTAAGCTTGAAACAGTCTGCTGGTGGGCCGGTCAATGTTGATGTCACCAATGGTATTGCGCGTGAAGGCCATCCACCAGGCGTTGGCTCAGAGGCGCCTGTGTTTACCTATACAGAAGGTGTCACTCTTAATTACTTAGACAACTTCAGTACCGTTTCTTATGCAAACCAGGATGGCACTAATGGTTGGGCCACCAATTGGGAAGAGACTGACGACGCTAGTGGTGGTGCTGGGGCTAGCGCTGGCAATGTGCGAGTCTTTGGTGGCAAAGCAGTCTTTAGGCGCGCTAGTGGGACGTCAAACGCTAGTCTTGTACGCACGATCGATTTGAGCGGCGCTACTTTGAGCTCTGACTTGCTGCTAAATTTTGCCTATGACTTTACAAGCCTTGGCGCAGCGGGCGAGTTCGTAGTGGAGGCTCGCCATAGTTCTGCTGCAGCTTGGGTAAATGTCGCGACTTATAAGCGAGGCACGACGTTGCCTAACTTGGCCAATGGCAGTGGACTTTCTGGTAATTTGAATCTTACGAGTGTGCTGGGTGGTACGCCTACTGAAACCACACAAATTCGGTTTCGAATCTCCGCTGGTTATGCTGCCGGCGGAACTTTCTCGATTGATAATGTGAAGCTGACAGCAGAGACGAGTGATTGTAATGTGAGCCCATTAGGGGTCAACCATTACGAAATCGACATCAATGGTGTGACTAACGGGACCGCTTCAGGTGTAGCCTGTGTTGGGGCCGAGGTGAAAATCACCGCGCATGATGCAGCTCACTCCGCGGTTTTACCCGGTGCAATTACAATCTATTTGACGAGCTCTCCAACCCGCGGCAATTGGTCTCGCGTAATTGCCGGCTCGGGTACTTTGAACAATGGCAGCGTAAATGACGGTGCGGCTAGCTATACATTCCCGGCGAACGAGGACAGTGTCACCTTCCACTACGATTACACTGGGCCGCTGTCTGACCCAGAAGTGGTCAATATCAATGTAACTGACAACGCCAATACTGAGATCGGCACGGAAGACCCTAACTACTCGGTGTCACAAGTAGGCTTACGCGTTCTCAACTCGGGGACTGGCGATGCTGTTACCCCTATCCCTTTGCAAATAGCTGGTAAGCCGTCTAATGTCGCACCAAATGCTTCGGTGCTTTATGTGCAGGCCGTTAACTCGTCTGGTACAAATCCAGGCGTCTGTGAGCCACTGTTTGATATCGGTGAAACCTTAGAGCTAGGCTTTGCTGCAGAGTGTGAAGACCCAACGGCGTGTGTAACAGCCACGGAGACATTCGAAGTGAATGGTACCGAGGTTGCACTAGTCGACGAAGGCGATACCGTTAATTACACAGATGTTAATATCACTCTTACTGATGTCGGTGGTGGGGTGCCCGGTGCGCCGATCGTGATCAATTACTCCGATGTGGGAAGAATGCGCTTGCATACCGAGTTTAATATCCCATTGGGCGATAATGTGGATCCGCTATTGGCAACAAAGTCAGGTGATACGATTACCGCGACAAGCAATCAATTTATCGTGCGTCCTTTTGGTTTCGATATCGATTTCAGTGACGGGCGTGAGAATAATGGCGCGGCCGACCAATCCTACTCCGCTGACCATACTGGAAGTGTATGGCGAGTGGCCGGTCAAGCATTCGATACTACGGTGACTGCCGTTGCTTGGGAGTCTGGTGATGACAGCAATAACGACGGCGTGCCTGATAGTGGTGCCGACTTGTCGGACAATCATGCCACACCAAATTTCGATGTCGATTCAGATGCTGGGGATTACAGCGTCAAACTTAGCATCATTGAGACTAAGGTGCCCGGCGGCATTGATGGTGAATTGAGTAATGATGATTTTGACGGCTTCTCATCGGGCATCAACACCCATAGCATTGTTTACAACGAGGTAGGAGTAATTGATCTGCGTGCCGATATAGTCAATGGCAGCGATGTGGTGATTCCATACTTAGGAACCGCGAATGTCGAAGGTCGTGTACTCAATGTTGGGCGCTTCGTCCCCAACTTATTTAGTGTGACTCAAAGCGATCTATTGGGTCGAGCGGATGCTTCATGTACGCCCGATTCTGCCTTTACCTATATGGATGAATCGTTCCAGTTAGAGTTAGAGTTAGCGGCAAAAGGCTTAACCGATAGCGGTAATTATACCACTGTCAATTATCGCGGCGATTACGCGAAGCTCGATACGTTCTCTGAACTTACTTTGGTAGCTATCGATGATGTGGATGCAGCTGACGATGTGGACTACTCCAGTCGACTTGCGAATGTGAGCTTGCCAACTAGTTTCGGTGCCACATGGAATAATGGAGTTCTATCGCTAACGGGAAATATGAAATTTCAGCGGGCTACACCGGCAACCCCTGACGGTCCGTTCCCGGATATGCAAATCGCCTTTAAACCAACGGATAACGATGGGGTAAGTGTGGACCCAGCTCGAGTTGACCCATTGACACCTTTAGGGGAGCTTAATGTCGATCTTGACGTGTTGCCGACTGAGCCTGGTACAGCCTTGTATTATCTTATAGACGAGCACGAGTTCCGCTATGGGCGCATGATAGTGAATAATGCCTATGGCCCAGAAACCGAAGATTTGGCACTGACATTCTTGGTGGAGTACTACAATGGCTCTGAGTTTGTGCGCAATACTCTGGATAACTGCAGCATTATCGACGTTGATGATCTGAGTTTTGTCAATGGCACTTATACCGATGATCTAGACTCTGGGGAGACAAGCCTTACCACGCCAGACACGGTGACGTTCTTGGAGGGGCAAACGCAAGGTTTTGAAAACGTAGCAACCCCTTCAGATAGCCCGCTAGAGACCTCTGCGCCCGGTGAAAATAATAGCGGCACAGTGGACATCACTTTAGATTTGAATGCCGCAGGTTTGAGTTATCTAAGTTTTGAATGGGATGACGCAGATAATGACTACAATGAAAACCCAACAGGGCAAATAGAGTTTGGCCAGTACCGTATGCATGACCGCATTATCAATTGGCAGGAAATTTACAATAGTCCGTCGCCATAAACCAATGTGGCGATCACTGAAAAGTTAAAGTGATCGCCACGGTTTTTCTAACCCTCATCAGTGCTGTCTATCTCTAGCTCTTTGATCTTCCTAGTCAGAGTGTTACGTCCCCAACCAAGTAGCATTGCTGCATCGCGTCTGCGCCCAGCGGTGTGTTTCAATGCCACTTCAATCATGGTGCGCTCGAACACCGGTGTTGCCTGATTGAGAATTTCGCGGTGGCCAAGATTAAGTTCCTGGTCAGCCCAGTTGTACAGTAACTGTGACCAACTGCCAGCGTTGGAGACTTGTGCTTGGACTTCCATCAACTCTGGTGGTAGATCATCAATGTGAACTTCTCGGCTTGAAGCCATCACGGTTATCCAGCGACAGAAGTTTTCAAGCTGACGCACATTACCTGGCCAGTTCAAGCCGGTTAAATATTTTTCTGTTTCTGGGCGGAAGATTTTTGGTTCGGTTTCGAGCTCCTCTGCCGCCTTGGCTAGGAAGTGTTGTGCCAAACGAGGAATGTCTTCGCGGCGATCTCTCAACCTAGGAATATGGATTCTGATCACGTTCAGGCGGTGGAATAAATCTTCCCGGAAAAGATGTTTGCCGACAAGGGCCTCGAGATTTTGGTGTGTCGCGGCAATGATTCTCACGTCGACCTTTATCGGAGTGTGTCCCCCAACGCGATAGAACTCGCCATCGCTGAGAACGCGCAATAGGCGTGTTTGGGTGTCAGCGGGCATATCCCCGATTTCGTCAAGAAACAGTGTGCCGCCATTGGCTTGTTCGAAGCGGCCAGTGCGCTGTGCCGTAGCGCCTGTGAACGCACCTTTCTCATGGCCGAAGAGTTCTGATTCGATAAGATCCTTCGGTATAGCTGCCACGTTTAGTGCAATAAACTGTTTGTCTTTGCGCGGGCTGTGCCTGTGTAAGGCATGGGCCACGAGTTCTTTACCAGTACCTGACTCGCCGTTAATCAATACGGTGATGTTCGATTGAGATAGTCGTCCGATTGCGCGAAACACCTCCTGCATCGCAGGGGCCTCGCCAATAATGTCCTTAGGGGTTTCGAACGACTGCACTGGTGCATCAACGCTTTTCTCTTTGGCATGCTCCAATGCGCGCACAGTCATCGCAACTGCTTCGTCAATATCGAATGGTTTGGGAAGGTATTCGAAAGCGCCACGGCTATAAGAGGAAACCGCACTATCAAGATCAGAGTGTGCTGTCATGATGATTACTGGCAATAAAGGATACTGATCATGAACAGTGGAGAGCAGGTCGAGCCCATTGATGCCAGGCATGCGAATGTCACTAATGATGGCGTCAGGTCGCTCACGTTCTAAACGATGAAGTAGGTCTTCGCCGTTCTCAAAACACTGGGTGTTTACCCCTGTTCGAGTTAATGATTTCTCTAGCACCCAGCGAATCGACTTATCGTCATCAAGTACCCAGACTGAATTGTGCTTACTCATAATCATTCGTCCTGTTCATAGAGTTTTTTGGGCATAAACAATGGAGCCCAGATGTCGTATAATAAATTTTGCTTTCATTATTTATTTGTCAGCAACGGGTATGAAAATAGCGAATCTCGTATTGCCTGGTTTACTGCTGCACTCGATCATGCCCTTGTGCTGATTGATGATTGAATGCGCTATCGATAGTCCTAAGCCTGTGCCCTCAGCGCGCCCGCTAATCATTGGGTAAAAAATACTAGAGATTAACTCTTCGGGAATGCCTGGCCCGTTGTCGATAATTTCAATGCGCGCGGCTAGGCGATGAAACACTGCCCCAATAGTGACATTGCGCAGCACGCGTGTAGTGAGATTGATGGTGCCTGTTTTGTGTCTAACGTTCGGACTTTCGAGAGCCTGCATCGCATTGCGGACGATATTGAGAACCGCTTGAATTAATTGTTCCGAATCTGCCATGACGTTTGGAATGCTCGGATCATAGTTGCGCTGGATCAGGATGTCTTTGTCAGCAACTTCGGCCTCTATCAGACTGCGGACTCGTTCAAGCACTTCGTGAATATTGATTTCTTTGAGCTCTGGCAACTTCTTAGACCCCACTAACCTATCCACTAGGTTGTGCAAACGGTCAGCCTCTTCAATGATTACATTGGTGTAATCACTTAACTCGTCATTTGGCAGTTCTCGTGCGAGTAGCTGCGCCGCCCCTCGAATCCCTCCTAATGGGTTCTTGATCTCATGGGCAAGTCCTCTTACCAGCTCTCGAGTCGTTTCATGGGTAGAGATCAAGGCCTCTTCTTTGTTGATGCGCTCAGCGTAATTAAGCCCATGCAATTCCATCAGTACCTGATTGTGCTCGGCTTCTAATAATGGCGTGATGGTGTAGTCGACTAGAATCGTTCGCCCTTGGGGGAGGTGCAATTCGGTGCGCCGCTTTGTAAAGCTATGTTGGTTCATCGATGCGTTACGGATGTCTTCGATATCTTGTTCGGCATTGAAGAAAATATCGCCAATCCAAGCATTTTGGATCTGCCGGCCGCTTATGGCGATCAAGCTCTCTGCGGCTAGATTGATATAGGACAGCTTTAGCGCTTCGTCAAAGACGATGACGCTAGTGCTTAAATTGTCCAGTAGTCTCTTATGTATATTTTTAGTGCTCACGTAACGCTCTATTGGGGTGCAGATTGCAGACGCTGCATGCGCCATTAGTGGGTGACATGCAATAAATAAACCAACCATGCGAAGGGCGTGTTTTCTGAAAAATACACACATTTCAGTCATAGCTTGCATGAACAATGCACCAATATGGTGCGTTAGGCAAATTTAGCGAGTTGTAACGGGGCTTGCAAAGAGGTGTGGCGAATAAGCAAGCAAAAAAAAGCCCAGCATAGTGCCGGGCTTTTCGTCATGCGCTGAAGTGAGGCATTACACGCTGTAGTACATGTCGAACTCAACTGGGTGAGTTGAACTGTTCAAGCGTGTGCAATCTGCTGATTTAAGCTCGATGTACCCATCGATCAAGTCGTCGCAGAATACGCCGCCTTCCTTGAGGAAGTCACGATCTTTGTCCAAAGCATCCAGTGCTTCGTCTAAAGAATAGGCAACTCGTGGAATTTGTGCTTCTTCTTCAGGCTCAAGGTCATATAGATCTTTAGTGGCTGCATCGCCAGGGTGGATCTTGTTCTTGATGCCGTCTAGACCAGCCATTAGCAGCGCTGCGAAGTACAAATAAGGGTTGGCTGTACAGTCACCGAAACGAACCTCAACACGCACGGCGCGTGGGTTGCCGCCAAGGATGTAGGGGATACGGATCGATGCAGAGCGGTTGCGTGAAGAGTAAGCCAGCAAAGTTGGTGCTTCAAAACCTTTAACCAATCGCTTGTACGAGTTGGTCGAAGCATTACCAAAGGCGTTCAATGCTTTAGCATGCTTGATGATGCCGCCAATGTAGTACAGTGCTTCAGTTGAAAGCCCTGCGTATTGGTCACCGGCGAAAACGTTTTTGCCATCCTTTGCGATAGACATATGCACGTGCATGCCGCTGCCGTTATCGCCTACAAGAGGCTTAGGCATAAAGGTTGCTGTTTTGCCGTAAGCATCAGCAGTGTTCAGTACACAGTATTTAAGAATCTGTGTTTCGTCGGCTTTAGCAACCAATGAATTGAATTTAGTGCCAATTTCCAACTGGCCGGCGTTGCCAACTTCGTGGTGGTGTAATTCAACTTCTAGGCCCATTTCAGTCATCGTGTCGCACATCGCGCAACGTAGGTCGTGCAATGAGTCTACTGGAGGAACTGGGAAGTAACCGCCTTTGACCTTTGGACGGTGACCTTTGTTACCGCCTTCGAAAGTCTTGTCTGATGACCATGCTGCCTCTTCAGAGTCGATCTCGAAGTATGAGCGGCTCATCTCAGTCTTCCATTTGACGTTGTCGAATACGAAGAACTCTGGCTCGGGGCCAAAGAAAGCTTGATCGCCAATGCCGGTAGATTTCAAATATTCTTCAGCGCGACGAGCTACAGAGCGTGGGTCGCGGTTATAGCCTTGCATAGTCTTAGGTTCGATGATGTCGCATCGCAAGTTAACTTGCGGGTCATCAACAAATGGGTCAAGTACGGCAGTGGAGTCGTCAGGACGCAGAATCATGTCCGACTCGTTAATGCCTTTCCATCCCGCAACAGACGAGCCGTCAAACATAACGCCTTCCATGAAGGAGTCGCTTACGACGTGTGCTGGGAATGTTACGTGCTGTTCTTTGCCCTTAGTATCTGTAAAACGGAGGTCAACCCACTTTACATCGTTGTCTTTTATAAGTTTCAGAGTCTTTTCAGACATTCTTGATCCTCCGTACGATCGAGAATGTGACTTCTTAGGTCACGGGTTAATGGCTGAAGCTATCGATTATTCGTAGCTCCTTTCATAAAGCCTTGCTTGCGAATAGGGTATTGCCAAGCGCGAATCTAGGTTCTGCTCAACAAGTAGCTCTCCGGGGGCTATAATAGCGCGCAAGCGGGCCTTGTGTGCAGGGGTAGGAGCAAAATATATGCCAGTAAGATTTTGCTCTCTAAGCCTTTGATTCTACAGCCTATAAAATTTCCACCCAAAATAAGTCTCCGTAAAACGCACCTTTATGGTGCTCATCATGCCTTTGCGCACCATAATGGTGCGTTTTGCAGCGCTTTGCGGTACAAGACAGGCCCTGTAATGAACTTTTTTGTGCGCTTTTTTCCAGAAATCATCATAAAGAGTCGCGAAGTACGCAATCGTCATATTGCTATTTTACGTCGTAGTTTGCGAACCCAGTTAAAATTGATCGATCCCCAAGCCCGAGTCGATGGCGGCTGGGATCATCTGAACATCACCACGCAACTTAGCGCTGCCGCTGACGTGGACAAAGTACTCAACGTGTTGACTCATACTCCAGGGTTGGACCGAGTAATGCAAATTGAAAAATACCCGCTTACCGACTTGGATGGCGTGATTGCCCTGGCCGTAGAACACAATAAGGCCAAAGTGGCAGGCAAGTCTTTTGCGGTGCGCAGCAAGCGCACAGGCGATCATAGCTTCACTTCCATGGACATTGAGCGCGGTGTTGGTGCAGCCTTGTTGGCACAGGTGCCTAGCGCTAGTGTCAAACTGAAGGACCCAGAAGTTCAGGTGCGAGTTGATATACACAAAGATGAAGTGGCTATCGTCAAAAACGTCTATGACGGTTTAGGAGGGTACCCACTTGGCACGCAAGACTCAGTATTGTCTCTGATCTCAGGTGGCTTTGATTCAACTGTCTCTAGCTATCAATGTATCAAACGAGGTTTGCTCACGCATTTTTGCTTCTTCCGTTTAGGCGGCAGTGAGCATGAATTTGCAGTAAAGGAAGTGGCTCTGTATTTGTGGATGAAATATGGCGCTAGCCATCGGGTTAAGTTTGTCACTGTCCCCTTTGAGGAGGTAGTAGATGAGATTGTCGGCAAAGTCGAGAACTCGCAAATGGGCGTGATTTTCAAGCGCATGATGTACCGCGCTGCCAGTGGCATTGCGGATCACCTGAAAACCGATACGCTAATAACGGGTGAAAGCGTTGCGCAGGTTTCAAGCCAGACATTGGCAAACCTAGCTATTATTGATCGCGTTACAGACAAGCTAGTGTTGCGTCCTTTGGCCATGCTGGACAAGCGCGAGATCATCGATATCGCCAGAGAGATAGGCACTGAAGAGTTTGTTAAAAACGTGCCCGAGTATTGTGGTGTGATCTCAGTGAAGCCGACGACTAGGGCTCGATTAGAAAAAATTGAAAGACAAGAGGCGTTGTTTGACGAGTCGGTATTGCAGGCGGCTATCAAAAACGCTGAAGTGCAAATGATCGACCGTGTCATGGAAGGCTATTCGCCAAGATCGGAAGCGATACAAGAGTGTCGTATTGATAATGCCGATGCAGTAATTATCGATATTCGGCACCCCGACGAAGAGGAAAAGAGTCCGCTCGATTCTGCAAAATTTAGCCAGGAAATATTAGTGATACCGTTTTATGAGTTGCGTAAGCGTTTTGCGGCGCTTCCAAGTGATAAGAGTTATGCGCTGTATTGTGACAAGGGCATTATGAGTCGTTTGCATGCCTCGCATCTACAAGAGATGGGGCATACAAACGTTGCGGTATTTCGACCGAGCTAGAGGCTAGCAGCCGGGTCTTCATAAACTTGCATGCTTTGATCTTCAACGTGTGCGTGATGGGTATTGAAGTCATACAAAATCAAGTACAGGCACGGCACCAAAAAGAGTGTAATCATGGTGGCAAACAGCACCCCGAAGGCTAAAGATATCGCCATCGGCACAATGAAGAATGTCGCTGGAGTTGGAGTGGCCATCAAGGGGACCAGACCAATGAATGTGGTCATAGAGGTCAGGAATATCGGTCGAAATCTCGCGACACCCGCGGTGGCGATGGCGTCTTTCAGCGAGTGTCCGAGCGCGACTTCTTTATTGATATAGTCCACTAGTACTAAGCTAGAGTTTACAACAACTCCTCCTAGCGCCACGATTCCAATCAACGAGAAGAACACAAGCTCCTGCCCCATGATGAAGTGTCCAACGATGGCGCCGATAGCACCAAAGGGAATGACACTCATAATGATGAGAGGTTGGCTATAGGATTTCAACGGGATCGCAAGGAGTGCATAAATAATTAATAGGGCAAGCGGATAACTTGCAACGAGCCCACTGAGCGACTGATTGCGTTGTTCGCCCTCACCGCCAAGTGCAAGACTAATTTGATAGTCGTTCAGCCACTTTGGCGCAAACTCTGAATAGATCTCACTCGTGACCTGTTCTGGCGTGCTCACTTCGCGATTGATATCAGCATTCACAGTAATAACCCGGCGACCGTTTTCGCGATTGATACTGGAATAACCATTTCCCAATGACAATTTTGCGACGCTCGATAATGGTACTTCGCCTCCATCGGGAGTTCGCAATAACATGGACTCAAGATTACCAAGAGATTTTCTTTCGTTCTCTGGGTAACGCACCATGACTTTCAATTGGTCAGAGCCACGCTGTATTCTCTGTGCCTCAGCGCCAAAAAATGCTTGCCGAACTTGGCGTGAAATTCCATCGAGTGTCAGGCCAAGTAATTCGCCCTCTCTGAGAATCTCGATTTGTACTTCTTGCTTGCCAGCGCGGAACGAATCGCTCACATCGAACACGCCTGGGTAGCGCGCAAGTGCATCGCGCAGCTCTGCTGTGGCAATTCTTAGGTTGTCCTCATCACGTCCTTCAAGCCTAAAGCTAAGTGCTTGTCCGGCAGAGAATGAATCAGAAACGAAGCTCAATTCTAGCGCATCAGGTATCACGCCGACTTTTTCGCGCCAGCGATCGCGTATATCGTTGGAAAGAATTTGGCCTCGGTCATCGTAGGAATGAAGGATCATAACTACCTCGGCGATGTGGCTGCCGCCAGCAGTGCCGCGACCAGTGGGCGGGCCGCCTCTATTCACGCGCGCCCCGAGCGTTGTAAGGATGTTTTCGACAATGCTTGTTAAAGAGGAGGATACTTCGCCACTCTCTATGCGCTGCGCTAGTTCTGCATCGAGCTCGGCAGTCAATTCAAGTGCGGCGTGCTCGATACGGGCGAGGGCACGTTCGGTGACTTCGACTGAAACCCCTTCAGGCATTTGCACGCTGGCATAGATACGATCGCCTTCAACGGCAGGGAAGAACTGAAAGATCACCCGGCCACTGAGCAGCAAAGCTACAGTGACAATAATAATGGCGGTTGCGCCCGCCCAAGTGGCGTAGCGAAACTCTAGGAATTTTCGCAAAATAGGTTGATAAATGTGCGTCGCACAGTACTCCAAGCCAGAGGCAATGCGCTTTTGCAGAGCGAGCCAACTTAGAACAATTTTGCTGCCCTCAAGCCAATAGCCTGTTGTGCGGCGGTGCGCGAGATGGCTTGGAAGAATGAGCTGCGATTCAATCACGCTGGCGATAAGACATAGGACCACGACGCCACCGATGACATTGAAGAAGGCGCCCATTGGGCCGTCAAGAATGAGCAGAGGTAAAAAGGCGGCAATGGTGGTCATGACACCGAAGATGACTGGAATAAAGACATCAAGTGTGCCCTTCGATGCAGCCTCTGCCGGAGGCAAACCACTCTGTTCGAATACGAAGATGCGCTCCCCTACAACGATTGCGTCATCTACTATAATCCCAAGCACGAGAATGAAAGCCATGATCGTTAAGGAGCTAATAGTGATCCCCATTGTGGGGAATAGACTAAGTGCCCCGAGAATGGCGATGGGGATTCCAGCGGCGACCCAAATGGCCAATTTAAAGCGCAGGAATAAAGTCAAAACGATTAATACTAAAAAGAAACCAGAATAGGCATTGCCCGCGACAGTGGCGATGCGTTCCTGCAAACCTTCGGCGTCATCTGTAAGGATCATGAAATCGATGCTAGAAGGGATGCGGCTTCGTTTGTTTTCGTAATATTGTTTCACTTGGTTGGACGATGCTACTGTATCTTCATTGCCAACACGATAGACGTCGACGATGGCGGCGTTCTTGCCGTTTACTCTGGCAGTCAGGTAGCCTTCTTCGAAGCCATCGTTGACTGTCGCGATGTCGCCAAGGCGCAGCTGTGAGCCATCGGGAAACGAGCGAATAATGATGTTCTCGTATTCAGGGCCGCTGTAAACGCGTCCTTTACTTCTAAGCAGTATTTCACCGCCATCGGTGCGCAATGTTCCCGCTGGCATGTCCATTGCTGAACGATCGATTGCGGTGGCGATTTGGTCGAGGGAAAGGTCATACTGTCGAAGCGTGAGCTCGGGCACTTCGATCGAAATTTCGAACGGGCGTATGTAGCTGACTTCGACGCGAGAGATGCCATCAAGATCAATAAGTTCTAGCCGAACTTGTTCGGCGATTTCCTTTAGGCTGGCATCATCGGTGTCTGCGGCAAGCGCAAGTGAGATAACAGTGCTTGAAGGAGAAAAGGAAGCCACAGTAGGCTGTTCGATATCTTCGGGAAAAGTCACGATGGCATCGACATTGCTCTTGACCTCATTGAGTACTCGGTTGATGTCGGCCCCAGAGGCAACTTCCACAGTGGCAGAGCAGCCGCCTTCGCGTGCAGTCGACGTCATGCGTTCGACATTTTCAACAATTTCTAAAGATTCTTCTAACGCCAAACAAACGGCTTGTTCGACTTCTTCAGGTGCGGCGCCTGGGTAAGGAACGTTGACTTGAATCGTGCCGGTTTCAATGCTCGGAAACTCTTCTTGGCGAGTGTTCATGAACGAAACAATGCCACCAACGATGAAGACCATCATAAGAAGATTGGAGGCAACCGGGTTTTCAATAAACCAATTGATTGCAGTTTTCATTGCTGGGCTACCTGTACAAGCATGCCATCTACTACAGCTTGGATTGGGGACATGCAAATGCGTTCGCCGGCCCTGAGACCGGACTGAATTAAGACGCGTTCATTCTCTAGGCGCAGAATTTCCACGTCGCGAAAGCGTAGGCGATTCTCCGCATCGACGATTAAAACGCGATTTCCGCTGCGAATGACTTCTCTTGGAAGCGCGTAGATCCCTTCGACGGTTTTGCCGCTGATATTCGCTTCAACAAATAGGCCGATGGGTAATGGCACCGCTGTCTTGCTTTCGCCGAGCCCCGCCTGAGTAGAAGATTGTTTTACGCGGACAATGGCTTGTACCGAGTTATTACTAGCGTCAATACCTGCCTCAGTTCTTACGAGCTTGCCTTCCCAGTGCAGTAGCTGTCCGCCAAACATGCCGCTCAGCACGACTTTGGGAGCGATGTCAGCAGGCAGTTCTCCTCGGTATCCTAAAGGAATGTCGAGGTAGCCGAGTTGAGATAGGGCTAGGGGAATACGTACTTCAACGTCATCGGCGCTGAGCAGGTTGGCGAGGGATTGTCCGCGGTTCACGTTTTGCCCGAGTTCGATGCTGGTATCTTCAACGATCGCTGCAAAGGGGGCGCGAACCTCACTGCGACGTAAATCGAGCTCTGTTTGCGCAAGTGCAGCTTGGGCGTCGCGCAGGCGTCCTTGGTTTAAATCGGCCTGTCTTTGTAGATCTTGCAGCTGTGAATCGCTCACTAGGCTGCGGTTTGCCAGCTCGCGATAGCGTTCTAGTTCAGTCGCTGAATGCTTTGCCTCTGTTTCTGCCTGTGCCACCGCGCTGCGGCTGCGCTCCAAAGCGTTCTCGAAATCGCGGCTGTCGAGTCTGATAATGACCTCGTCGCTAGCAAAAAATCCTCCAGGGACTAGCGATGGTGATACCCATGACACTTGCCCAGAAGTTGAGGCTGATAGCGCAACGCGCCGGCTAGCTTGCACTTTGCCTTGTGAGCTGACCTCTAGCTTAACCGCTTCGGGTTGTACTGTAGCCACGCGCACAGTGGCAAGTGACTGTTCTGGCTCGGCAGGCTCTAAACGTTCGGGGTTACGAACAATAATGAGGAAAACGACGACGGCGACGGCAAGTATCGCGAATGGCAAGAGGACACGTTTCAAAGGGTTAAAACCTCGTAATTCAATGCGCAATGGGAAAGAAAGCGCGTGGATTCTACATGTCTATACGTGCAAAAACGCCAAACTAGTCACTATAAACGTGGAAATTCTTTGGATGGTGGTTTCTGCGCGGTAAAGCGTTTGCACTAATATGTGGCGCACAGACGTCGCAAAACTGTCAAAATAAGCCTGCACAATAGTCTTGTAAAAAGTGGTTACTAACACGGACTTAGTGTACAATTGCGCCCCTTTTTGCCGTGAGCGTCGTATTGTGATGTTGCGGTGCTTTAATAATCCCTAAGCAATTGAACCGCTTCCCATTGAAGGTACTCGCTCGTGATCGAGAAAATTCGCAATATCGCCATCATCGCCCACGTTGACCATGGCAAAACCACTCTAGTTGACAAATTGTTGCAGCAATCAGGTACCTTGGAAGACCGTGGTAAATCGGTTGAGCGAGTCATGGACTCCAATGACCAAGAGCGTGAGCGCGGCATAACAATCTTGGCAAAAAATACAGCGATCGATTGGCAGGGTTACCACATTAATATCGTGGACACTCCAGGGCACGCCGACTTCGGTGGTGAAGTAGAGCGCGTAATGTCGATGGTTGACTCGGTATTACTACTCGTTGATGCGGTTGATGGCCCAATGCCTCAGACGCGCTTCGTAACACAGAAAGCATTCGACCAAGGGCTTAAGCCTATCGTTGTAATCAATAAGGTCGACCGCGACGGTGCGCGTCCTGATTGGGTGCTCAACGAAGTTTTTGACCTTTTCGACAAGCTTGGCGCTACCGATGAGCAATTGGATTTCCCAATAGTCTACGCCTCGGCTTTGAATGGTTTTGCAGGTTTAGAGTTAGATGAGATGGCCGAAGATATGACGCCATTGTTCCAGACTGTCATTGACCGCGTTCCTCCTCCTCCTGTAGCAGTTGATGCTCCGTTCAAAATGCAGATCAGTGCGTTGGACTACAGCAGCTACGTTGGCGTTATCGGTGTCGGCCGTGTGACGGGTGGTATTGCTAAGGTGAACATGCCTGTCGTGATCGTTGATCGCGAAGGCAATCAGCGTAAAGGCAAAATTCTGCAAGTAAAGAGCCACCTAGGTCTTGAACGTGTAGATGTAGAAGAAGCTCGCGCCGGTGAAATTATCTGTATTACAGGTATCGACAAGCTCAATATCTCAGACACATTGTGTGACCCTGATCATGTTGAGGCAATGAAGCCGCTAACAGTGGACGAGCCAACTATCAGCATGACATTCCAAGTGAACGACTCTCCTTTCGCTGGTTTGGATGGCAAGTTTGTTACCACGCGCAACATTAAAGACCGTCTTGATCGTGAGTTGATCTATAACGTCGCCCTGCGCGTTGAGCAAGGTGAAACTCCAGATAAGTACCGTGTATCTGGGCGTGGCGAACTGCATTTGTCTGTATTGATTGAAAGTATGCGCCGCGAAGGCTTTGAGCTGGCGATCTCTCGCCCAGAAGTAATCGTTCAAGAAATCGATGGCGTTATGCAAGAGCCGCACGAAGCGCTAGTGATCGACTGTAACGAAGAGCACCAAGGTTCGATCATGGAAGAGCTAGGTCAGCGTAAAGCGGATCTGCAAGACATGGTTATGGACGGTAAAGGCCGAGTACGTATTAAGTTCATCGTGCCCACGCGTGGCCTAATCGGTTTCCGTTCGATGTTCCTAAGCATGACTTCGGGCAGCGGTATGATGAACCACGTCTTCGACCATTACGGTCCTGTGAAGATGGGCAATATCGGTGCGCGTAAAAACGGCGTGCTAGTGTCGATGGTGAAAGGTAAGGCGCTTGGTTTCTCGCTCTTTAACTTGCAGGAACGTGGCCGCTTGTTCATCGAGCCAAACGTCGAAGTGTACGAAGGCATGATCATAGGTTTGCATAGCCGCGAAAATGATTTGGTGGTAAATCCAATCAAGGGCAAGCAGCTGACTAACGTCCGTGCGTCAGGCACAGATGAAAATATTGTCTTAACGCCAGCGGTAAAGCACACGCTAGAGCAAGCGATGGAATTCATCGAAGACGACGAATTGGTAGAAATTACACCTAACCATATTCGTCTGCGCAAAAAGCTGCTTACAGAAAACGAGCGTAAGCGTGCTGGCCGCGGTGGTGTGCCACGCGGGTAACGCACGATTTAGAAAAAAACGTCTGCACGATGGTTAACGCCATTATGCAGGCGTTTTTTTTTGGCTAATTGTCGCAAGAATAAGCAAACTCCCCTAAGATTGGCCTGATCAATTGCGCAATCTATTGCGTTTCTAGGACCTCATGAGGACTTGCTATGCTAGTGCTATTTCCCGAAATTAAACCATACGCTACCCACCGCCTGAAGGTGAGTTCTGTGCATGAATTGTATGTGGAAGAATCTGGTAATCCGGACGGTATTCCCGCGGTATTTGTGCATGGTGGCCCTGGTGGGGGTACTGATTCATCAAGCCGTCGTTTTTTTGATCCCGAAGCCTATCGCATCATCGTGTTTGACCAACGCGGGGCTGGCCGTAGCACGCCGCATGCAGAGCTAGAGGATAATAATACTTCTGCATTAGTGGCAGACATGGAAAGGATTCGGGAGTTTCTAAAAGTCGATAAGTGGGTGCTGTTTGGTGGGTCTTGGGGGTCCACGCTTAGTCTCGTTTACGCGCAAAGTTTTCCGCAACGTGTATTAGGGTTGGTGCTGCGCGGCATCTTTTTGTGCCGAGACCAAGACTTGCAATGGTTCTACCAAGAAGGGGCCAGCCGAATATTTCCAGACTACTGGGCAGATTACTACGAGCACATCCCTGAGCAAGAGCGCGATAATATGATTGCGGCATACCACAGACGTTTGGTTTCAAACGATGAGATTGCGCGCATGTCAGCTGCGAAAATTTGGTCGAACTGGGAGGGTTGTTGCTCCACCCTCAAGCCCAATCAACACGTAGTCGATAAGATGAATGATCCGCATATTGCATTGGCAATGGCGCGTATCGAAGCGCACTATTTTATGCACGATGCGTTTTTGCAACCCAACCAGATTATTAATAATGCACAGCGCCTGCAAGGAATCCCTGGGATAATTGTGCACGGACGTTACGATGTTGTGTGTCCGTTGGACAATGCCTTAGCGCTGCATGAGGCATGGCCCCAAGCCGAGTTGTTTATTATTCGCGAAGCGGGTCACTCTGCTTCAGAGCCCGGCATTACTGATGCGCTGGTTCGCGCTACTAATCAGATGGTGCGGGAGTGTCGTCCAGGAAATGCCTCATGATCGCATTGCTACAGCGCGCTAGTTGGGCGCAAGTGACAATTGACGGGGAGGTCAGCGCGCGCATTGATAAAGGCTTGCTTGTTCTACTCGGGATTGAGCGCGAAGACACTGAAGCCAAAGCCGATAAGCTTCTGCATAAAATCTTAAACTACCGTGTGTTTGCAGACGAACAAGGGCGCATGAATTTGTCGCTATTGGATATCAATGCAGAGTTATTGCTTGTTTCGCAATTTACCTTAGCAGCTACCACTGACAAAGGAATGCGCCCAGGGTTTTCCAGTGCCATGGCGCCTAATGAAGCTGAGGCGCTCTATGACTATATGCTTGCCGAGGCAAGGCAGTCGCCGGTGCGGGTGCAGGCAGGAAGTTTTGGAGCGGATATGAAAGTGGCGCTAGAAAATGACGGGCCAGTGACGTTTACTTTGCGCGTTTAGTTCATTCTTGTTCCGCGTCTGATTTTTGTTTTTTCTTAATCAGGCGGCCGCAGAAAATGCCAATCTCGAATAGCAGCCACATAGGCAGTGCCAGCATAGATTGCGTGAAGGGGTCGGGTGGCGTTAATAGCATGCCGACAATAAAGCAGCCAACGACTACATAAGGACGTTTGGAGCTCAGGTCGTCAGGCTCGACTATGCCTGCCCAGATCAATAGAAAAACGGCGATCGGGATTTCAAATGCCATGCCGAACGCAAAAAATATTGTCAGAGCAAAACTTAAGAAGCTGTTGATGTCGGGAGTGACCAAAATGCCATCTGGTGCAACCGAGACAAAAAAGGCGAAAACAAATCCAAACAAGACGTAATAAGCAAAAGCGATGCCCGCGTAAAAGAGTATTACGCTAGAGGCAAACAGGGGGATCGCGAGCGCTTTCTCATTTTGATAAAGCCCAGGCGCAATGAAGGACCAAAGCTGATAGAGAATATAAGGCGCTGCTAAAAATAGAGATACATAAAATGTCAGTTTGAACGGGGCGAAAAATGGCGATGTTGGGTCTATCGCAATCATGCCCATGTTTTCAGGTAAGACGTTCAATAACGGTGTTGCCACAAAGGTATAGATGTCGTTAGAAAAATAAAATAACGACAGGAATAATACGAAAATCGCTAATACCGATTTCAAGATTCGGTCGCGCAATTCAATTAGGTGATCTATAAGTGATAGGTCAGCGCCTATTTCACTGGGTTCTTTGTCGCTCATGACCGGCGTCCGGAATCTGTTTCATCATCAAGTGAAGTAGTAGGGCGAATGCCTCCGCCTTCCACTTTGATAGTGCCTGAAGGAGGGTTGTTGTAGAAATCTTCTGCTGGGCCATCGTCTTCGGGTTGGTCGCCCTTATCGCTTGGTGTGTCAGCGGTAGCATCTTGCTCTATGTCGGTTTCGGCCTCTGGGTCATCTAGGCTTGCGGGGTCGTCTATTGCAGCTGCGGGAGTCTCAAGCGCTTTAGCAGTGCTCTTGCCTGTGTTTTTCGGTTTGTCTGCAACGGCGCTCTTAAGCTCTTCTTCTTCGTTCTTCAGAGTGGTGTTCACCTCTGCATTGACATCATTGATGGTATTTTTGGTGTTTTCTACTAAGGCATCGGCCTTGTCTTTTACTTTCTTTAGATCAGCAAGAATCGCTTCGTTGTGCAACTGCCGCTTGATGTCATCGGCGTCGATTTCGCGCTCAATCTCAGATTTCACTTGTTGGAAGCCACGTTTAGCGCGGCCAATCCATAGCGTTGCGGTTCTGATCGCCCCGGGGAGTTTTTCCGGTCCAATGACAATCAGTGCCACAATGCTGATCAGCATCAGCTCCATGAAACCAATATCAAACATTAGTTTTTTCCGGCATCAGGTGAATAAATAAGACAGGCGTTGTGAAATACGCGAATAGTGTTCGCATCAATCTTTCGCATCAATCTTTCGCGTCAGGCTTCTCAGTCTTCTCAGATTTCATTGCGGATGCATCGCCGACGGTGTCATCGTCCGCTTCAGCGTCTTTGCCATCTTCGTCTTTCATGGCGCTTTTAAAGCCTTTCAAAGCCCCGCCTAAGTCGGAGCCAAGATTGCGTAGCTTTTTCGTGCCAAACAACATAACGACGATCACCAAAATGATTACTAATTGCCAAATTCCAATTCCACCGAAACCCATTACTGCCTCCAAATGGCTATGCTACCGACCCGTGACGGGTGTCAGGTAGAGCCTATACTCTTACTTTGTGTGTTTGCGTGCTGCTTTTTCGGCCAGACCAGAGATGTCAAACCGATTACGCAACTCTTCTAATACATCTTCTGGCCCGAGATCCAGATGGCTTAACATCACCATGCTGTGAAACCAAAGGTCAGCCGTTTCCTTCACTAGCGACTCTCGATCTTGTGTACTTGCGACATCTTTAGCCGCGATGATCGTTTCTGTCGCTTCCTCTCCCACTTTTTCAAGAATCTTGTTAAGCCCTTTGTGGTGCAGGCTTGCAACATAGGAACTGGAGGCATCTGCTTGTTTGCGTTGTTCTAGGATGCGCCCAAGTTCTATCAATATATCACTCATTTGTGACTCGCAACTCGTTTGTGGTGAACTGGCAAGGTTTTAAGCCTGTTTACTTTGCGTAAATCGCCTTCGGGTCTTTCAAAACAGGGTCAACGTTATGCCATTGTTCATCTTCTAACTTTCGATAAAAACAACTTTCGCGCCCTGTATGGCAGGCAATTCCGCCAATTTGTTCGACCATGAAGCAGACAGTATCGCCATCGCAGTCTAAATACGTAGCATGCAGCTTTTGAATAAAACCGGACTCTTCGCCCTTGCGCCATAATTTGGCTCGGGAGCGAGACCAATAGACTGCTCGCCCTTCTTGTTGCGCCAATGCAAGCGCCTCTTTGTTTAGCCAGGCGTGGGTAAGAACTCGGCCACTGAGATAGTCTTGTGTGATAACAGGGACTAAGCCGTCTTCATTCCACTTGATGGCATCGAGCCAGGGTGCTTTTAGGTCTGTTTCTGCTGCTAAATTCATGCGCGCTAGTATGCTATGTCAGCGCCTAAAACACAAAAGGTAAACCGCGCCAGCAAAGCCTAATAGACTCCACCAGGGCACAGTCTCTACCAGTGCATGCATCGGCGTGAACAAGCCAATGACGCCAATCCCAAGGAAGATGGCGGCGGCGACTGAGTTGCGTTTGCGTCGATCGCGGCTGCGCTGTTCAGCGTCGTCTAAGCGTTTCTGCATGGCCTGGTTCATGGCGCTCAACTGCTGGGTCTGCGTTAGTGCATCGATCATCAGTGCGGGCAAATAAGGCAATTGCTCGATCCAGTCAGGGACGTTTTCTTTCAGGGCGTTAAACAGCGTTTTGGGCTGCATGCGTCGACGGTTCCAGTCCTCTAAGAACGGCAGTGCTGTGGTCCATAGATCGAGCTCAGGGTAGAGCTGACGCCCTAGGCCTTCGACATTGAGAAGGGTTTTTTGCAATAGCACGAGGGAGGGTTGAACCTCCATATTGAAGCGCCCTGCAGTGCTAAACAATTGTACGAGTAGGTAGCCAAAAGAGATGTCTTTTAGGGGTTTTTCGAAGACTGGTTCGCACACTGAACGCATAGCAGATTCAAACTCGTGCACTTTCGTATCTTTGGGCACCCAGCCACATTCGACGTGCAGTTCGGCCACTTTGCGATAATCGCGCTTAAAGATGGCGAGCAAGTTGCGTGCAAGGTATTGCTGATCATCACGGCTAAGCGAGCCGATAATGGCACAGTCGATCGCGATGTACTGAGGGTTCTCAGGACTGTGCAAGGCCACAAAGATATTGCCTGGATGCATATCGGCATGAAAGAAACTGTGGGTGAATACTTGGGTAAAGAATATCTCCACGCCAGTTTCTGCGAGTTTCTTTAAATTAACATTGCGGGCTTCAAGGGCTGCAATGTCAGCCACTGGAGTGCCATAGATACGCTCCATCACTAAGACATTGCTGCGGCTATACTCCCAATAGACCTTGGGAACATAAAGTGACGGGGAGTTTTCAAAATTGCGCCGCAGCTGTGTGGCATTGGCACCCTCTGCCAAGAGATTTAGTTCGTCGACAATAATCTTCTCGTAATCGGCGACAACCTCTTTCGAATGCAGACGTTTGCCATCGGGGACGAAGCGTTCGATCAATCCAGCGAACCAATGCAAAACCTGTAAATCTTCACGGATGATCTTGTCGATCCCTGGCCGTATCACCTTGACGACGACCTCTTCACCGCTATGAAGACGTGCACTATGCACTTGTGCGACAGAGGCTGATGCAAGCGCTTGCTGATCTAGCTCAGCAAAGACTTCTTGCCACGGGCATTGCAGTGCTTCTTCGACGATTGCTTGAATGCTAGGGCTGGTAAAGCCCGGGACTTTGTCTTGAAGTGATTGCAGTTCATCTGCGAGTTGATGCGGCAGGAAGTCGCGGCGGGTCGAAAGAAGTTGGCCGAATTTTATGTAGATAGGGCCCAACTCTTCTAGCGCGAGCCGCAGACGTGTTTCTGGGGGCAGCTGGCGTGTTGCAGCCCCTCGAAACGGTAGGCTCCATACGCGAAATAAGAATCCTGGCAATCCCTTCGGTCTGAGCTCCTCGGACACCTGATCGAGTCTGTAGCGAGCGGCGGTGTTAAGCAGTTTTAGGAGTCGAGGGATGTGAGACACAGGTTCAGCCTTAATTTGCCATGGGGCTTTGCGAACGCAGACTATTGAGTATTTGTTTAAATATCAGGAGTTTACATTTGGGGTAATAAGGGCTGGCAAAGATAGCATTAAGCGCGAGTTACGACAAGGCTTCGGGGGCCACTTTGAGGGTGGATTGGCAAAGAAGTTCTAGCTCAATCGCGCGTAGTAGTAGTTGTAAACTCAGGGCTGGGATATCGTGTTCAGGATAGGTGTGCGCCAAAGTAGTGCAAATATGCGCGAAGTCTTGTTCTTGCTCTATCGCTTGCAGGAACGTGGCGAATTCTGGGCGAATTCGCTGGAACTGCATGCGATAGGCTTGACGCAGAACTAGGTAATTTGGCTGGCCACCGGTGTCTTGTGGCAAGGGCTCAATCGCGAAATTTGTATTGCCTGGTTCTCCCTCTTGCGCGATGTACTCTTGCATCTGTCGCCAATATTTTTCTAGGTCGAAGTGGCTGTGGAACAGGGCCCAGTCTTGCTTGGCTTGCCAGCGCATCTTGCCCCAGTCGTCCGGCGGCAATGCCTGCAATTCCGCGAGCGAGTAAGCCGGCTCGTCCGCTTTGTCGAACAGATAGGTCAGGTGGGATTCGAGTTGCACAATGTCGGCTGCTGCCGGTAACGAGGCAAATTTCGGGTGTTGTTGCAAAAATGTGTGTAAGTGTTCGCCAACTCTGTGTATTGGGCCGTTCCTAGGAGGATGGGCGGCCATATAGGCCAGCCATAGCTGGGTATAGAGGTCGCGACCCAAGGTATGGAACAGTACTGGAAATAGAGCGCTAGAAACATCGACTAAACGTTGGTGGTAGGCATTATTATAGATCGAAAGTGCTTGTGCCTGGCTGATATGGCTGTGGGGCGCCAGCAAGGTGGCGATCGCTTTTGCGTCGGTGTTCAGGTCCTGGGGGTGGTTAATCCAACTCCAAAACCGTGCTTGTTCCTCTTTCCAGTTCACGCGTGTATTGGCTCGCGAAGCTGGGCGAGGGTCTGTTCTTGCAGTTTTCGCGCAAGTTGCAGTTCGCGCACAAGCTCTGGAAACTCTGGAATGTGATCGTCTCGTTCCAATAATGTGGTCACGGGGCCAAAGCGCTTGCAAGCATGCGCGTATAACTTCCACACCTCGTCGCTGACGGGGTGGTCATGGGTATCGATGATGTGGTTTCCGTTGTGGGTGTGGCCAGCCAAATGGAATTGTCTGATCGCAGCAGGGTTTAATGTGTCGACGATCGTATAGGGGTCAAGCCCAAGATTAAATGCAGAAACATACACATTATTAATGTCGAGCAGGACTTCGCAGCCAGTGCGCTTGACCAATTCATTGATGAACTGCGCCTCGCCCATGGTGCTAGAGCGGAACCCGATATACACCGACGGGTTCTCTAGGACGATGTTGCGTCCCAAGAAGTCTTGGATTTGGGCAATCTTCGATGCGCAGTGCTCTAAGCTTTGAGTATTGTATGAGATCGGTAGAAGGTCGTGAGATGTGTAGCCATCAAGGCCTGTCCAACATAGGTGGTCTGATACCCATTCAGGTTGGATCTCATCACTGAGTTGTCGTAATTGCCGCAAATAATCCCAATCAGGCTCTTCATCCGTCCCAATATTGAAGGAAAGGCCATGAAGAACCACGGGGTAGTGTTCGCGAATTTTCCTAATGACAGCGCGAGGGCGGCCGCCTGGCGCTAGATAGTTTTCGGTGATTAGCTCGAACCAGTCGACCTCAGTCGGCCAATGGGTCAACACGTAGTCATAGTGGACGCTGCGCAGACCGAGGCCGTAGCCAAGCATTGAGTGCTCCAATCGCGATTTAAAGAGCGCTAATTAGGTTGCCACCAAGCTTGCCGCACATCTGTTCAGAGATGCTCATATCGCTTGATGAGATGGCGACGAAACCAATGCCGTGACAGGTGTTCTGCCCCGCACAGTTATCATTACCATTGCCCTTGCAGGCGCTGAAGGTATTGCAGCTGAACAGGTCGTTGCAATAGGCCACTTGCACGCCTACTGGCGCTGGTACTTGGGCAGGAAACTCTAGCGCGTCAACCTCAGTGCCTCCCAATTTATTGCAGAAGCTTTTGGAAATCATGGCATGACCACTGGCGAAGCCAACAACCTCGTCAACGCCCTCGATACCGTGGCATTGGCTGACCTTGACTGGGGTGGCGACTTCTTCAGCATGTGTGCCTGCAGAGAGTGTCGCGGATGCTAGTAATAGTGCAGCGGCTGAGGAAGCTAGTTTTAAGCCATCTGTCGTTTTCATCGTAAATTCTCCTGATCCTTCCCGTATTTTTAGCTTGCACGGGGTATTACTCGATTATCCTACTCTTTTCGGTGAATACAAGGCTCTGTGACACTTTGCCACTGTTCCCTTATACAGCCTGCAATACGTAATTAGAGCTATAAAAGGCCGTGTTGTTACAGTTTAGGAGGACGTTTCGTCCAAGGCTTTGTCCAGACGCGCTGTTCTTGCTTGAATACGATCGAGAGAGAGTTTGAGTTCATCTAGGCGAGCACTAAAGTGTGCGAATTCGGTTTTGTTAGGAAGGATTTGCGCCTCTTCGTGAAGATACTCTTCAACATTGGCGAGGACAGCCTCCTTGCTTTGCGTGGCCCAGCGCGCAGAGCTTGACAATATTTTGCCGAGTTGATGACTAGCCACATCGCCGAAAATCACGGCCATGTGCGCTTCCCAGTCAATTTCTAGCTGGCCGATGATCTGATGCAGAGCCTGAATTAAGTGTGTGTCGCCGCTAAGGGCGATATCAGGCGAGAACAGCGCTTCGGTTTGCGAGCTACTCATAGCTATTTTGCTAAATGCACTGGCGCTTGCGCTGAGACTGGCATCGGGCTCACCTTCATAGAGGCTTAAAAGTGCGATGCGGGCGTCTTCTACTAATAAAAAGCATTCGAAACGTATGGGAGTGGTGCACTCGCAGCGAACAACCTTACCGCTGTAGCGCTGCAGTTTTACCATTGCGCTTGGGTCCTGAGCGAGAAGGGTGTTGATGATCCCCTCTATTGGCGCGCAGAGGGTTGAGCGTAGTAGAGCATTCATGGGCATGCCTTCGCTTACTCGGCGTCTAAGGCTTTAAAGCCTAGGTGAATAGCGCACACGCCGCCCATCACGTCATGGTATCTGCAGTCCGAAAAACCGGCGTCTTCCATCATCGACTTGAGCGTATCTTGGTCTGGATGCATGCGAATGGATTCAACTAGGTAGCGATAGCTATCAGCGTCACCGGTGACTAGTTTGCCAACGATTGGCCATAGTGCCGAATAACCGTCGTAGGCTTTGCTAACTAGTTCATTGCGAGGCTTTGAGAACTCCAGCACGATGACACGGCCGCCAGGCTTTAGCACAGAGTACATCGAACGTAATGCTGCTTCTTTGTCCGTGACGTTGCGCAGCCCATAAGCGATGCACACGCAGTCGAAGGTGCCTGGGGCGAAGGGGAGTTGTTCGGCATTGACTTGGCTATATAGCACATTGTCAGTGATCCCCTTGTCGATTAGACGATCACGTCCTACTTGTAGCATCGAGGCATTGATGTCAGCCAATACCACTTGTCCGGTTTTGCCAACCAAAGAAGAGAAGCGGATTGTAAAATCGCCTGTTCCACCTGCTAAATCAAGTACTTTATGACCGGCACGGACACCACTGAGCTCTACCGTGAAGCGTTTGACTAAGCGATGGCTGCCTAAGGACATTAGGTCATTCATGACATCGTATTTGCCTGCCACAGAATGAAATACTTGGCCGACTCGCTTCGCTTTTTCTTGCACGGGGACTTGTTCATAGCCGAAATGCGTTGTTGGCGAGTCGGAGTCTTGGTGAGGGTTTTTGTTCTCGGACATAGACGAATCCTGCTTTCCCTAAAATAAGGGCTATTAAATGACCGCAGGTGCCTTGAACACTTGCAGGGCTGATCAGCTCTTAGGCTTTGATAGCGGCTGTATGTTAATCACTTGTACTGAGTCTGACAATGCGGGGTTGCCATCAATAGGGTCTCTGCTGGCCCCAGCATTGTCTAAATCAGTGAGATAGGACTGCCAACGCGCGTCTTTTTCTTGGCATAGTTGATATAAATAGTCCCAGCTATAAATGCCAGAGTCATGGCCATCGTCGAAAGTGAGTTTGATAGCGTAATGCCCAACGGGTTCGACTTTCAACAAGCCTACGTCTCGCTTGCCGGTTTGCAGCACGGCTTGCCCTTTGCCGTGCCCTCTGACTTCTGCCGAAGGGGAGTAGACCCGTAATAGTTCCGCCGGCAATTGATACTGTTCGCCCTCGCCATATTGGAGCTCCAATATGGCGGACCGGCGATGCAGCTTTACGGTGCTAGGAATACTCATCAACGTGCGAGCCTTGAAGCGATAGTTGAATTAAAGAATGAAGCGACTTAAGTCTTCATCCCTTGCGAGGTCATTGAGCTGAGCTTCAACATAGTCAGCGTCAATCACCAGTTCTTTTTCGTCTCCCACGCTGACATCAGATGCAGAGAATGACACCTCTTCTAATAATCGCTCCATTACGGTGTGCAGGCGTCGCGCGCCGATGTTTTCAGTGCGCTCGTTTACTTGAAAAGCAATCTCCGCGATCTTGGCAATGCCATCTTGGGCGAAACGCACCGTTAAGCCTTCGGTACCGAGTAGTGATTGATACTGTTCGGTGAGAGAACAGCTAGGCTCTGACAAGATGCGTTCGAAATCATTGGCCGTTAGTGCCTCTAACTCAACGCGAATTGGCAATCGGCCTTGTAGCTCAGGAATAAGATCTGAAGGCTTGGAAAGATGGAAGGCGCCAGATGCAATAAATAAAATATGGTCGGTTTTCACGCTACCGTATTTAGTCGTGATCGTGGAACCCTCGATCAATGGAAGTAAATCGCGTTGCACGCCTTCGCGTGATACGCCACTACTGCCGCTATCATTGCGAACAGTGACTTTGTCGATTTCATCCAAGAACACAATGCCTGTTTGCTCCGTTACAGAGATGGCCTGTGTACGAATATCGTCTTCGTTCACCAGTTTCGCAGCTTCCTCTTCTTTGAGGAGTTTGAAGGCATCTTTGACGTTAAGGCGTCTAGTCTTCTTTTTCCCAGAATTCATGTTGGAGAACATGCTTTTAAGCTGGCTAGTCATCTCTTCTAGACCAGGCGGTGCCATGATCTCAACGCCGGCGGCGTTTTCGGTCACTTTGACTTCGATCTCTTTCTCGTCGAGATCGCCCTCGCGCAATTTTTTGCGGAATATTTGTCGGGTGCTATTGTCAGTTTTCTCGGCAAGCTCTTCGCCTTCCATGCCCCGGGCAGGTGGCAGCAGAGCGTCGAGAATACGATCTTCTGCGGCATTCTCCGCAAATGGTTCCACTTTGCGAATCTGTTCTTCGCGCAACATCTTCACCGCCACATCGACTAAATCGCGAATGATTGAGTCAACGTCGCGGCCAACATAGCCGACCTCAGTGAACTTTGTGGCCTCAACTTTAATAAAAGGGGCATTGGCCAGTTTTGCTAAGCGTCTAGCGATCTCTGTTTTACCAACCCCCGTTGGGCCGATCATTAAGATGTTCTTTGGGGTGACCTCTTGGCGGAAGCTTTCAGGTAATTGCATGCGGCGCCAGCGATTGCGCAAGGCAATGGCCACAGCACGTTTAGCGGCATTCTGGCCGACAATGAATCTATCGAGTTCGGAGGCGATTTCTCGCGGAGTCATGCTAGTCATGATGCTGTTCCTAATTAATATTGGCGTGCATAAATGGCGGCACGCCAAGCATAAGTTCAATGCCCTGGTATGGTCACAGAGTCTCTAAAATTCGAGTGTTTCGATGGTGTGGTTCTGGTTGGTGTATACGCAAATGTCGGCAGCAATGCCGAGTGAGTGTGACACAATGCTATGTGCATCAAGCTCGGTGTGTCTGTACAAGGCGCGTGCTGCAGAAAGTGCAAAAGAGCCTCCGGAGCCGATTGCCATAAGAGAGTCTTCCGGTTCGATGACATCGCCATTGCCCGTAATGATGAGAGATGCTTCTTTATCGGCCACGATGAGTAAGGCCTCGAGGCGACGCAAGGCGCGGTCGGTACGCCAAAGTTTCGCGAGCTCCACTGCAGAGCGAACCAATTTGCCGTGATGTTTCTCTAACTGCTCTTCGAAGCGTTCAAAGAGAGTGAACGCATCCGCCGTGCCGCCAGCGAACCCGGCGATAACTTGATCTTTATATAGACGACGTACCTTGCGGGCATTGCCCTTCATAACCGTGTTGCCTTGTGAGACTTGGCCGTCGCCACCGATGACGACTTTGTTGCCGCGTCGCACTGAAACGATGGTTGTGCCGCGATACTGTTCCAAACTATTGCTCCTGCAGCACTAAAACGTAGACGTGCTGTTGTCGATATTGATGATAGGTTTCACCCTGATGCCTAGGGATATGGGGAAAACGCGCTGCGATTTCAAGGCTGGATCGCGGCGCTGGTTTCTCGTTACTGGCTTAAACCGATGCGGATACTGTCGATGCTTGCGCTGCGTAGTAGGCGCTCTGCTTGGGTGACTTGGTCGCGTGTGCTGTAGGGGCCAGTCTGTACAAGGAATAAGGTTTTGCCTAAAAGTGCCTCTTTCTTAATGCGCGCTTCTAGCCCTAGCGCCGTGAGCCTAGCACTTTGGGCCTGCGCTGAGCTTTCTTGTTGAAATGCACCTGCCTGAATCATATAACTGCCCTGTTCTTGTGCTGCAACTGCGGGCGCTTGTGTCGGCGAGGGAGCCGAGGTCGTCGCGTTGGTGGTTGTGGCGCTTGGCGTTGTCACCGCAGTGTTAGGCATATTGTCGACGATGACCTCGTAGTTAGGGAGTTCTTTGTAAAACTCTAACTGCAAACGCTCTGCGGCTTGCTCCAATTCTTCGTTGCGCCGTTGCTGTGCCGCCAAGAGTTGTGCGGCATTGTCGGCATCCGCCTGGGGATCACTATTGTTCACTGGTGGCAGAATGCCTGAGATATAAATCAAAAACGATGCGAAGAAGCCAAGAACAAGCCCAGTGAGCAGTCCTGTCATGAGCATCCCTTTATTGGGTTGTGGAGGGGGCTGAGGCTCTGGCTCTGCGCGATTTTTGTTTCTTGTTTTGGCGAAGTCGTGTGCCATGGTCTGCCTTTGATTGCGTCAATCTAGTTGTGGCAACGCTTTCACGTTGCCCCGTTTTATGTGCGCTTATTATCCAGATAATTGCCTGCTTCAACCACTGTTATCGAAGCATGGGTGCTCTCTTAGATCATGTCTTGCGGGTCTACATCGATTGACCACCGTGCATTGCGTGCCTCTTTGCTAGCCTCAAGTTGCGGACATAGCAAACTGAGCAATTGCTGTAGTTTAGGCCGGGCGGTGCTTTGCAGAAGCAATTGTGAGCGGAACTTGCCATTGCGCTTTTCCATTGGGGCTGGGAGAGGCCCCATGAGCATGACGTCTTCGATGCCTTGTTCGTCGGCAATTCGATAGGCCATTTGCTGCACCATAGTTAAGAATGTCTCGGGTGCTTGCGGGGATAGTGCTTCGGCTCTGAATAGCGCGAGATAGCTAAAGGGGGGCATTTGGGTCGAGTGGCGTTCTTGCAATAGGTGTCTGGCGAAATGCCCATAGTCTTCATTGACTAAGCTGTTTAAGGTTTCATGGCTGGCGTGGCGCGTCTGAATGAGGACTTCTCCGGCGGCACCGGCGCGGCCGGAGCGACCGGCTACCTGAATCAATAGTTGCGCAGTGTGTTCCTGCCCACGAAAATCAGCGCTGAACAATCCTGCGTCCGCATCGAGAACTGCGACAAGCGTCACGTTGGGAAAGTGATGCCCTTTCGCTAGCATTTGTGTGCCAATGAGTATGCAAGGCTTGCCTTGGTGCACCTCATTGAGAAGGATGTCGAGCTCGTTCTTGCGGCGAGTGGTGTCTCGGTCTACACGCAGTACGCGGGTGGCGGGAAATTGTTGTGCGAGAAATGCTTCGCTACGCTCTGTGCCCAAACCAATGGGATGTAAGTTCTTCGATTTGCAAAGCGGGCAGAAATAGTCCACCGGGCGTCTTGTATCGCAATGATGGCAGCGCAGGTGCGGGGTGCTTCTGTGCAATGTCATGCGCGCATCGCAGCGATTGCATTCCGCTGTCCAGCCGCAATCCCCGCATTGCAAGGTCGGAGCGAAACCGCGACGGTTGATAAAGACTAATACCTGCTGTCCTCGCTGAATATGCGCCCGGATCTGCAATAGAAGCGGTTCTGAAAACCCCTCCTGCAGAACCTCATGGCTCGTATCGATGAGCTTTAACACTGGAGGCGCGGCATTGCCTGCGCGTTCACGCAGGAGCAAATGCGTATAGCGGCCGCTCAAGGCGTTATGCAGAGATTCTAAGCTTGGGGTGGCAGAGCCGAGCACAATTGGGATTTTTTCTTGTTGTGCGCGAACAATCGCTAAGTCGCGCGCAGAGTAGCGAAAGCCTTCTCCCTGCTTGAATGAGCTGTCATGTTCTTCGTCCAAAATGATAAGCCCAGGCGTTGCTAAGGGCGTGAACAAAGCCGAGCGAGTGCCAATAACAATCTGCGCAATTCCGTCGCGAGCCTCAAGCCAAGCTTGCATACGCTCGGTATCGGTCAAACCAGAATGCAGCACTGCAATACGACACTTAAAGCGTTGTCTGAATCGAGCAATCGTTTGTGGCGTAAGGCTAATCTCTGGAACAAGCACGAGCGCTTGCCGAGACTGCGCCAAGACATTGGCAATTACCTGCAAATACACTTCCGTCTTACCACTTCCCGTCACGCCATCGAGTAGGTGGCAGGTAAAGCCGTCCAGCGTTTGTTGGATTGTCTCTACTGCGTTGGTTTGTTCTTGGTTCAACTCCAAGGCCTGTTGAGATGAATGCGCCGCGTCATGGGCGCTGCTGCTCTTTACTTCGCGCTCTTGCATTACAATGAAGCCATTGGCTTGTAGCGCGATGAGGGCGCTCGCTGAAATATCCAGTTCGGTCACGGCAGATTTATCGAGTGCTTCGTGCTCCTTCAAAAAGGCCACGATCTCGCGCTGCCTAGGCGCGCGGCGCAGATCTCCGTCTTCAAGAGCCTTACCCGTTTCACTTAACTGCCACACTTTATTGCCAGGGCGTTTAGCTGGCCGGCCTTGACGTAAAAGAGTGGGGAGCATGTTTTGAAAGACATCCCCTGGAGGGTGCTGGTAATACTGCGCCGCCCACAGAAACATTCCTAAGAGAGATTTGGGGAGTAATGGCTCAACATCGAGAATCTCAAGGGCGGCACGTAGCTTTGTCTGAGGCACTTCGGTGTGTGACTCCAAGGAAACGACAATGGCGATTAATGCGCGTGGACCAAAGGGCACACGAACGCGCATGCCGGGTTGTATGGCTTCTATTGCCTCCAAGGAGAGGTCTTTTGGGGGTAGATAATCGAAGAAGCGTCGCAAAGGAGACGGCACCGCTAATCTAAGAATCACCGTTTGCGGCGATTTATCAGTGCTCTGCATTTGCTTAGGCATATAAACGAATAGTCTTGTTGGAATTGCGGACGATCGAGGTGGATAGCACGATCATGGTAAAGGGTTTGGGAGGGGGGTGACAAGCAATCCTCGATACTGCTTCTGTGCCACGGTTGGGGTTTTGGTTTATACTCGCCGCCACGGCAAACCCTAGATGTCACAGTTGGAGTGATGAGCATGAGCACGCAAGCAGTCCCTGAGGAGCTTCTTCAGGTCCGAGAGCAAATAGACCGGATCGACACTGGCTTGGTGTTGTTATTAGCAAATCGTTTTGCACTGACGCAACGGGTTGGCGAGTTAAAGGCCGCGCACAAATTAGGAGCGCTTGACCCTGAGCGAGAGAGTCGCAAATTGGCAGATATTAGGGCGGTGTGCGACAAGCACGGTGTAAACCCTGATCTCGTGGCCGAGATTCTAGAGCAGATCATGCGCGAAGTGGTGCGCAATCATGAGCGAATCAAGGCTAATCAAGCGAAAAGTTAAGCTCCAACGCCCCCTTGTTTATTGGCACTCTCTGCCCAATATCTAATCTAGTTAGTGAATTATTCGTGACTCCTACTTGCGAATCTAGCACTGTTTGGTAGAATGCGAGCCCGTTTCGCTGGCAGTGCAGGGTATTTTGTTGCAAACCCGGTGTGGCGAACCCAGTGAAAACCTATTGATGAGGCAGGATAATGAAACCCGATATTCACCCAAATTACGTAGAAATGACTGCAACTTGTAGTTGTGGCAATGTGCTGAAGACTCGCTCTACGCTGGGCAAAGATATTCTTTTGGACGTATGTTCAGATTGCCACCCTTTCTATACTGGCAAGCAGAAGATTCTTGACAGTGGTGGCCGTGTAGATCGCTTCAAGAAGCGTTTCGGTACTCGCTCAGTTTAATTGCAAATCGCTTAGACTGAATAGAAAAGGCGTTAGAGCTTACTCTAACGCCTTTTTCTCGTGCCTAATTTTTTAGAAGATGGTTTCGATGGTGGGGGCTTCGTCAGTTTCCTCGAGCGTGTTTGGTCGTGCAGTTTCTGTCTGCGTTGGCGCATTTTCCTGCATAAATAGCTCGAACATGGTGTTGGCTTGCCCCGGGCGAGCAATTTTCCCAGTTTGTTTATCCACCAAACGATCCACGATTCCGTCCGGGCGTTCTAACATGCTTTCTGGCTTGCCATCGAGCACCGCGCTCATATAGTCGATCCAAATAGGGACTGGGACTGTCGCACCTTGCTCATTCTCTCCCATGGGTTGGGGTTGATCGAATCCGACAAAAACGCTTGTGGAGACATCGCGATTAAACCCTGTGAACCAAAGCTCGGCAGGGCCGTTTGTTGTGCCAGTTTTACCCATCAAGTCTTGGCGATTCATTTCTCTATTTACGCGTCGGCCGCTGCCCTCTTCGATCACTGAGCGCATCATGCTGGCCATGATGTAGGTGATTCTTGGGTCAACGACTTGCGGTGCGGGCATCTCATCAAACGCTAAGCTCTCGCAACTATCTCCACAGGCAACTGCCTGCACGGGTAGCGGGACGAGTCCATCGACAGTCTTGATCTCTTTGATTAGTGTTGCATCAACTTTTTGCCCGCCATTGGCAATGGTGGCGAAGGCAACGGCCATTTCAATCGGTTGCACATCTTGGCTGCCCAAGGCGATGGTGAGATCGTTGCGAGGGAAGTTTTCAGTCTGAAAACCAAAGCGCTTTGCGAAAGGCAGAACTAGCTCTGAACCTAGTTGGTCATAGAGTCGCACGGCTGGAATATTGCGGGATGTGGCCAGAGCATTGCGCAGAGTAACAGGGCCAATGAAATTGTTTTCGAAATTTCGTGGGCGGTAGTCGCCACGCGCGAACGGAGCGTCGTTGATAGTGTCGGCAGGAGTGTAGCCATTCTCAAGCGCGGTGCCATACAAGAAGGGCTTAAAGCCAGAGCCTGGTGGGCGCGGGGTGATGGCGCGGTTGACTTGACTGACATTGAAATCATAACCCCCAGTAAGCGCGAGGATATCACCGTTGTAAGGTGATACAGAGACGATGGCGCCCTGCAGCTCTGGTATCTGTCCTAAAGACCAAGTCTCACTGTCTTCTTGTTTGATGCGAACGATGTCGCCAACTTCGACGATCTCCGCCGCATTTTGTGGTCTTGGCCAGGCGTTACCTCGGTCTACAAATGGCGCGGCCCAACGCAGGCCGTCCCAATTGATAGTGAGGAAATTGCCATCAGCGCGAACCACTTGAATGCTTTGATCGTGTACAGCGCTGACTACGGCAGGCACTTGATTGCCCGCAGTGGAATAGCCTTCGAGTGCTTCTAGATAGAAGGGCAATGGGTCTGTGTCGGCTGGAGTGCTCACATGGCCCTCAGTTCCTCGATAGCCGTGGCGTTTATCGTAGAAGTTTTCTAAGCCGTTTGTGAGTGCACTGCGTGCCGCAATCTGATTTTCGCTAAGAATGGTCGTAGTGACTTCGAAACCTTTGCGGTAGATGTCTTCGCCATAATCACGATAAAGCTCTTGGCGAACCATTTCAGCGACATAGGGAGCGCTTACTTCGATGCGGCGGCTGTGGCGACGGGCATCATCGGGTGTATTGATTGCGGTTTGGTATTGCGTGCGCGTAATCATGCCCTGTTCATACATCTTGGTGAGGACCACGTTGCGTCGTGTCTCAGCTCGGCGAGGGTTGGCTATAGGGTTGCATGGCGATGGACATGGAAGGACAGAAGTCAGCATCGCAAAGTGATGGATGTCGAGTTCCCAAATAGGTTTGCCATAATACGCGTAGGCGGCGGCATTGATACCATCAGCACCTGAGCCGAAATAGATGAGGTTCAGATAAAGTGTAATGATTTCTTCTTTGCTGAGCTCTCGCTGAATGCGCAGAGCAAAGGGGATTTCTTTTAATTTGCGCTCGTACACATTGTCATCGTCAAAGGAGATGTTGTTGGCCAGTTGCATGGTGATGGTGCTGCCGCCACCTAAGTTGATGCCACGCACAAAACCATAGAACCCTCGTAGTAGCCCGCGAATATCGACGCCAGGGTGCGAGTAGAAACGAGGGTCTTCGCTAGCAATGACAGCGTTGAGCATCATGGGCGGAATCGACTCGTAGGGGATCGGGTCGCGGCGAATGCCAATTTCGTCAATGAGTTTTTTGTCGGCGGTAAGAATGCGCAGAGGCGTTTCGAGTTGCACATATCGGTAAGACTCGGCCGAAGGCAACTGAGGTGATAGGTATAGGAATGCTGCTGCAGCCACCATGACAGCGCCACTCATGCAGAAAATTCCAAACCAGAATGTGATTCTGAATACTTTTTTAAGGCTTTTGTTCACGTAAGGGTTGCCACGCTTCTATGCTAGAGATTTGTCGTATTATTCAACTTATGACCGTTAACGAATGCCTTCTGTTACGCAAAACACGACATAAACTGTCCTTAAGGCAGGCATTATATACTCTCCAAGTCGATTAATCTTGAGTGAAATTGTCGGGAATATTGTTGCGGGGGTTCGGCTGCTTGCTAGGCGATATTATCGAAGGCTAAGCTGGCAATAAAATAAAATAGTCTTTAATTACAGTGAGATAGAGGTTTCCTGTGAGTCTGGAAGTGTTTGCTGAGCGCCATTGTGGCGCGCTTTGAGTGCTTGCGAGAATTGTGAGCTAGTTCAACCAGGCAGCCTGATCTTTGATGCAGTTAGCAACATAAAGTTATTTATTGAAAACCTTATATAATCTATTGAAAATTATATATAATTTTGTTTTGATATGAGCGTGTTGGGGAATCGCCTATGTTGGCGGTCAAATTCAACATTTGAATCTATACTCCAATGCACGGATTAACGCTGCGGCAATTTGCAGTGTCACTAGCTGGGAGCGGACCTCAATTTAATGGACTTGCTTGGGGCAAAACGGCCCTTTTTGCTGGTGTTATGGCGTTAAGTGCCGATATTAATATTGAGAATTAGACGCGGAACATAAATGTGCTGGAATTGTTGAGTCGCAAATCGAAAACCCTGCTCGGTGTGGACATCAGTTCCACAGCCGTGAAACTGCTTGAGCTCAGTTTGAACAACGGCAAGTACCGCATTGAGAACTATGTTATCCGCCCACTTCCAGCGAACGCCGTCGTAGAAAAAAATATCAGCGACATTGATGCCGTGGGCGAGTGCATCAGTCAGGCCGTATCAATGCTCAAGCCGGGTACGAAAGATGCGGCTGTCGCGGTGGCAGGCTCTGCCGTGATTACCAAGATTATTGAAATGAATGCGGCGCTGACTGACTCTGAGATGGAAAATCAAATCATTGTCGAGGCGGATCAATATATTCCTTATCCTCTGAGTGAGGTCGCGATAGATTTCGAGCGGCAAGAGGCTGTGGACCCGAATTCTGATTTTGTGGATGTATTGCTAGCGGCATGTCGAAAAGAAAACGTGGAGTCTCGTGTAGGGGCTTTGGAAGCCGGTGGTTTGAAAGCGCAAGTGGTCGATATAGAAGCCTACGCTATGGAGCGGGCTTTTGGGCTATTGCAAGACCAACTCTCAACGAATGATCCGCAAACGGTTGCTATTCTAGATGTAGGGGCAACAGTAACGACTTTGCATGTTTTGCTCAACGGCAAAACGATTTACACGCGCGAACAATTGTTTGGTGGTCGTCAGCTAGTTGAAGACGTACAGCGTCGTTTTGGCTTGTCGGCACTTGAGGCCGAAGCTGGGATTAGGCGCGGCACGCTGCCAGAGGAGTTTGAGCAAGAAATACTGGCGCCTTTTAAAGATGCTGTCGTGCAGCAAATTAGTCGTTCCTTGCAGTTCTTTTTTTCCTCCAGCCAATACAACGATGTCGACCAAATAGTGTTGGTGGGCGGAGTTGCCGCTGTCGAGGGCTTAAGTGATCTAGTGCGTGAGCAAATTGCCACGCCTGCCATCGTAGGCAATCCATTCCTCAATTTGTCGTTCGGCAGTAAAGTGAATAAAACCATGCTGACTAACGATGCGCCTGCATTGATGATTGCGTGCGGGCTGGCCATGAGAGGAAAGTACTGATGGCACGCATAAATTTATTGCCATGGCGCGAGCAACTTCGCGAAGAGCGTAAGCGAGAATTTTTCGTTCTGCTTATGGGTGTCGTTGTCATCGCCGCTGGTATCGTGTTTTTGATCGATAGAAATTTCCGTGGAGATATTCGATACCAACAAGCGCGTAACGAATTTCTACGGCGAGAAGTGTTGATATTGGATGCTCGTATTGCCGAGATCAACGAGTTGAAAGAACAAAAAGAGCAGATCAACTCGCGCATGGAAGTCATTCAAGATTTGCAGGGTTCGCGCCCTGGTATTGTGCGTATTTTCGACGAGTTTGTGAAAGCACTTCCCACTGGCATTTACTTCAACACATTGGAGCGCAACGGTGAGCGCTTGGAGATAGAAGGCATCGCTGAGTCGAACAATAAAGTGTCCGAATTAATGCGTCGTATAGATGACTCTGAGTGGTTCGTAAATCCAAGTCTACAGCAAATCTCTGCAGCCAGCGCCGATGCCAACTCCGATCAGCGCGCCGCGAATGCGTTTACATTAACGCTATTCTTGCAAGAGCCTAATCGCGGGGAGGAACAGTAATGTCCCTAAATGAATTGCGAAAGGAGCTGCAGAGTTTTGATTGGAATAATCTCAGCGATATTGAGTCGATTGGTGTTTGGCCTGGTATTGTTAAAATCATTATCGCGCTGACCTTATTTGTTGTTTGCATAGGGGCGGGCTTTTGGTTCGATATTCGCAACCTACAAGCAGAGTTAACGCGTTGGCAGGAAGAGGAATCTACACTGCGAGTTTCCTTCGAGCAAAAAGCTGTCATGGCTGCCAATTTAGAAGAGTACAAAGAGCAAACGGTGCAAATGGAAGAGGCATTCTCCGAATTGTTGCGCCAGCTGCCTAGCCAAACCGAAGTGCCCGATCTCGTCGATGACATCACTGAGACGGGTTTGGGTAGCAGTCTTGCTTTCTCGCGCATCGAATTGGATTCGGAAGTGGCGCAAGAGTTTTATATTGAGCAACCAATTCTTGTCGAGGTGCTAGGCAATTATCATGATTTCGGCACGTTCGTCAGCGGTGTCGCAAGTTTGCCACGCATTGTGACTTTGCATGACTTTTCGATCATTCCCGTCAACAATCGCAGTGCGTTGCAGATGACTATTACGGCGAAGACTTATCGTTATAGAACGGAGGGCGAGATCGATGCGCAAACCTCTGAATAAGTCCTATTTAGTCATTTTTCTCAGCAGCTTGTTAGCGGCATGTTCGAGCGATAACGATATGAACGACTTGCAGCAATTCATCATTGAGGTGTCGTTGCGGCCCGGTGGCCCGGTAGAGCCGATGCCGCAGTTCTCCCCCTATGAGGCATTTACCTATAGCGCGGCATCGATGCGCAGTCCATTCGATGTGCCGATTATGGCAGGGACCAATGTCGCGCAAGCGCCGGCCACGCAAGTGCAGCCTGATTTCGATCGCACGCCACAAGCCCTCGAGGCGTTTGCTTTGAGTAACCTAAGCATGGTGGGAATGATAACGCGCGCCAGCGCAACGATTGCGCTAGTGCAGGACGAAACTGGCAAAATTCATCGAGTGGGTGCCGGTCAGTATATGGGGCGCAACCATGGGCGTGTTAGCCGTGTCTCTCCAACGGAGATTGAATTAACCGAGATTGTGCCTTCCGGCGATGGGGGATGGGTGGAGCGCCCCCGCACAATCTCTATACAACGATAAATTGGCAGTTTTTACGCATTACGCGATTGCCCAAGAGAAGAGTCAATTTGCAGCGAGTCATAAGCTGCCAATACAGGTGAGACGATGATGTTTACAGTAACGATGACTTCGGCAACCAGAAAAGCCATAACAAATAGGCTCTGGAAATGCTGTCTGCCGTTTCTGCTTTTTTTGGGAACATGGCAAGCAGCTGTGGCTCAGGATGCCATAAATCTTAATAGCATAGGATTTGCCAATTTGCCGGGTGACAGCATTGAGGTGCGTTTGGAGTTCGATCAACGTCCACCAGAGCCTACAGGGTTTGCACAAGTGGACCCTGCTCGAATTTCAATCGATTTGAGCAATGTGCAGAGTCTCTTGAGCGAGCGCCGTTTTGAGATCGACTCTAATAATGCCAATAGCTTAATGGTGCTAGAGACTAGCGACAGAACAAGACTGGTATTCAACTTGTTGCACGCAGTGGATTATCAAACGCGCATCGAAGGCAATACCTTAGTGGTTCAGTTGGGCAGTGATAATCGCAGCGTTGCTTCTGAGCCTGTCGCCGAGCAAGCGCCAGCGGTGCCTGTGGTTAACTCACAAGGGCCGGCCCTAGTGGATGTGAGCTTTCGTCGCGGCAGTGAGCAAGGCGAAGGGCAGATTGTCATTAGCCTGAGTGACGCCAGCGTGCTTGGCAATGTTGAGCAGATCGGCAGTCGTGTCTATTTAGAGTTTTCGGGAACGCAGGTGCCTGAGCGCCTGAATCGTCGCTATGATGTGACCGATTTCTCGACGCCTGTAAACACGGTGGATGTGTATCCGCAGCGCGGTAACGCCACTATCGCAGTCGACCTGAACGGGCAATATGAATACGTGGCTTACCAACAAGGGCGTCAATATACGATTAGTGTGACGCCACCTGGCACCACTACTGCCAGCGCAGATCCGGCGTCTGAGTTTTCAGGCAATCTAGTCTCGTTGAGTTTTCAAAATATCGATGTGCGCTCAGTCTTGCAGTTATTGGCAGAGGAGAACGATTTAAACCTAGTGGCCAGTGATGCAATCTCGGGCAATATCACTTTGCAGTTGCAAGACGTGCCTTGGGACCAAGCGTTGAATTTGGTGTTGCAATCACGCAATTTGGATAAGCGTTTGGTAGGTAATGTGTTGTATGTGGCTCCAGCTAACGAGATTGCCACACAAGAGCAGCAAGCTTTGGATGCCAGTCGGCAGGCTCAGGCTTTAGCGCCTTTGCAAACAGAGTATGTGCAGGTTAATTATGCCGATGCGGGAAACATCTTGACCCTGCTAACGGGCTCGTCTACCGGGACGCCTATTGGTGGAGCGACGCCCGATCCTGCAGCTTCTTCTACCGGTGTGGCGCCAGAGAGTGGGACAAGCGGTGTTTTGTCTAGCCGTGGCACGGCAACGGTGGACTCAAGAACCAATATTATCATCATTCGCGACGTGGCCGAGAAGCTCGAGGAAGTGCGAGAGCTATTAAGCAAGCTAGATGTGCCTGTGAGACAGGTATTGATTGAAGCGCGCATTGTAAATGTCACAACGGACTTTGGTCGAGATTTAGGGGTTAGATGGGGTGGCGCTGGCCGTAATGACTCTAGTGACGGATTTCGTTATGGGGGTAGTCAGGCGGCTACCCTAGAGCAGCAGAATAACCGTATTGCGCAGAGCGCCGCGATTCAAGAGGCCTATGCGGCTGGAGAGGCTGCCAGGGTGCAGGCGTTACAAGACGGTACCGACCCAAGTTTGATCGGGGCGATTGTCGCCCAAGCGATCGCGGCTGTGCCGATTCCGACAGGCTCTGTGACTTTTCCAGACGCTTTGTCGGTGGACTTAGGGGTAGAAAGTGAGAATGCTTCGTCGTTCTCTATTGGGTTTGCTGGCAATAGCGGTCTGATTGAATTGGAGCTATCGGCATTAGAGAGCAGTGGGAATGGCGAGGTGATTGCAAGGCCCAAAGTCACTACGCAGGACAAAGTGACTGCCACGATTGAATCAGGGGTACGAATCCCGTATCAGGCTCAGGCCGGTGGCACCGCGGGGGGGTCAACCACAGAGTTTGTCGATGCCGTGCTGTCATTAGAGGTCACTCCGCAGATTACGCCCGACGGTCGCATTATCATGCAGCTAGATATTCACCAAGACTCAGTGGCAGCGGGCACGGGCAGTGTCCCTGCCATCAATACGAATGCGATCAATACCAGCGTATTGGTGGAGAATGGCGACACAATTGTGCTGGGCGGCGTGTTCCGTGAGGAAACGACGACAACGGAGACGAAAACGCCGTTGTTGGGCGATATTCCCTATGTGGGGCGGCTGTTCAAGCGCACGAATAACAGCAATCGGCGCACAGAATTGCTGATTTTCATCACTCCTCGGATCATTGCAGAGATAAACGCACGGTAAACCTGAGTCTCATCGATGTTTCAACAGTGATTTTGCACGCCGTGCAAGGTTACAATGTCGCTCTTTTAATTGCCCTAGCCGCTATGGTTTTTTAACTGCGGCGAAGGGAGTAAGGAATCGATCGACATGCGTGAGCCAAGCAATGTATTTCTAATAGGACCAATGGGCGTCGGTAAGAGCACTATCGGTCGGCTATTGGCTCGTCAGCTCAACATGCCTTTTTTTGATTCTGATCGTGAGATCGAGTTTGTCACCGGCGCCGATATCCCGTGGATATTTGATGTCGAGGGCGAGACAGGTTTTCGCGTTCGTGAAGCCCGTATGATCGATACCCTCACTCAGCGTCATAGCATTATTCTTGCCACCGGCGGTGGTGCAATCCTCAACGAACAGTCGCGCGAGTTTCTTCATTCTCGCGGGATAGTTGTGTATTTGCGTGCTTCTATTAACCAGCAACTCGAGCGCACGGGCAAGGATAAAAATAGGCCGCTTCTGCAAACAGAAAACCCTATGGCGAAAATCAAAGAGTTGTTTAAGATTCGTGAGCCACTGTATCGCGAAACGGCGCATATCATCATTGATACTAGTCGCCGAAGTCCACGTTCGGTTAGTCAAGAAATAGTCCGCCAGTTAGAGGCGTTTCATGGGGGGCACCCGTCCGAAGGGGTGGCATTAACTCCAGTATCAAAGTCAGCAAAACCTTCGAATCAAAGTAGTTAGTCAATACATGGCGCCAAGACATTGCCATTTGTCACTAGAATAGGAAACGTAAATGATCAGCTTGGAGCTAGACCTTGGAGAGCGTTCGTACCCAATCTTTATCGGTACAGGCTTATTGGGTCGCAAAGAATTAATAAGCCCCTACATAAAAGGCAAGCGAGCCTTGATTGTGACCAATGAGGTGGTTGCACCTCTGTACTTGGAGCAAGTCAAGGCTAGTCTAGATGGTATTGAGTGTGACGTAATTGTGTTGCCTGATGGCGAGCACACCAAGACATTAGACACACTCACGCTGATTTATGATCAATTATTGGAGCAGCGTCACGAAAGAAGCACTACTTTGATTGCCTTGGGTGGCGGTGTGATTGGCGATATTACCGGTTTTGCGGCAGCGACTTACCAGCGTGGTGTGAATTTTATTCAGATTCCCACGACTTTGTTGTCGCAGGTGGACTCGTCAGTGGGAGGAAAGACAGGGGTTAATCACCCACTAGGGAAGAATATGATTGGCGCATTTTATCAGCCCCAGTGCGTGATTGCTGATACCGATGTGCTTGCTAGTTTGCCCAAGCGGGAGTTGCAGGCCGGTTTGGCGGAAGTGATCAAATATGGCTTGATCGATAATCTTGTATTTTTTGAATGGCTAGAAGAGAACATCGAAGCCTTGTTGGCAGGTGATAAAGATTTGCTAGCAGAGGCAGTGCGAGTAAGCTGTAGCGATAAGGCCCGAATCGTCGCCGCCGATGAGAAAGAAGGAGGCGTGCGCGCATTGCTCAATTTAGGTCATACCTTTGGACATGCAATAGAAAATGGCATGGGCTATGGCGTCTGGCTCCACGGCGAAGCGGTGGCAACCGGCATGGTGATGGCCGCGGATTTGTCGGCGCGATTAGGCTATATCAGTTGGCAAGAGGCAGCTCGGGCAAAAACATTGATCGCCAGAGCTGGTTTGCCGGTGGTGCCGCCAGAAAATTTAAGTGCAAAGGACTTTCGAAAATTGATGTCCTTTGATAAAAAGGTGCAAGGTGGGCGTGTACGCTTTGTGCTGATGCGCGAGTTTGGTCACACGGTGATAGAAAGTGATTTTGATGCCAGTTTGCTAGAGCAAACCTTGGAGGCGAAAGAACATTTGTGTCAACAATAAGTGAGACATTAGCGGAGCTAGGGCTGTCAGCGAATCCGTTTGCAAAGGATACGCCGCTCGATAGTCTTTTCCCTGGTGGTATGCGCCGAGCAAGTCTCGACCAGCTGCAACTCTTATCTAGAGAAAGCAGCGATATTATTGCGCTAATCGGTGCCGATGGCAGTGGTAAAAGCACGCTTGCCGATTTTTACGCTCGTCGATCCGAGCGAGACCAAATTGTCGCTCGCACACGCGCAAGTATGTTGACGTCACCATCGCAGTTGTTGCAGGAAATGTTCAAGGCATTTGTGTTGGACTTTCCCCCACAGGCTAGCCTGGGTGAGCTTAAAGCTCGATTATTGGCTTATTTTAAGGCCGTTCAAGAAAAGTCTCGCAGCGTCGTACTGATCGTTGATGATGCCCATGAGCTTGGCGATGAAGCGTTCAATCTCATTACAAAGCTCGCGTTGACCGATAACCCCGGCAATACCTTCCATTTAATACTCGTCGGCCAATCTGCTTTGTTGGATATGCTGGATTACACCTGTCCGCAAGACAAAGGCCAGAATCAATTTACTTCCGTGCGCCTGCCCGAGTTTAGTTTAGATGAAACACGCAACTATCTGCGCTATAGGTTTAACGCTGTAGGGTTTAATGAGCAAGATCCTGCACGCCCTTTGTTGTTTAGCAATCGTCAGGTTGAGAAGATTCATAAACTCTCAGATGGGGTCCCAGGCCAGATCCTGTCTCTTATACACATCTGACGCTGCCGACGAGCGATCTAGTG
>OJGU01000125.1_pt1 | contig 50871 bp, 44 predicted proteins | sample 1594741 | NCBI WGS metagenome assembly OJGU01 (sample SAMN05416841, study PRJEB24817) | seawater metagenome | isolation source: Sea water | place: Canada:Atlantic | collected 2013-07 | reverse complement strand
TCTACACTAGATCGCTCGTCGGCAGCGTCAGATGTGTATAAGAGACAGAATCCCATTGAGGTAAGCAACAAACCCGTCATCATACTTGACACGCAGATTGAGCAAGTTGAATCCAGCAAGATCTTCCAAGCTCACGTTGAATGGAATACGGACGTAGACTGAAGTATTCTCATCGTTCATCTCTTCGGTGACATCGATACGAATGTGAGAACGATAGGTTTGCGCTTCGTCATATCCGACTCCCCCGCGACCGCTCTTCCACTCAGACGCATCAAATCCTCGATCAGCCCTTCTCCAATTGGAACTCACGCTAGAGTCCACCGGGACAAGCACCTGTTTCGTTGTCCTCTCTTGAACTAAAGCCAAGACCTCTCCCGACGATGTCTCTGGAACGAAGGGATCACTCCCATCAAGCGTGTAGTATATACTCCCTTCACCCGTCGTCATACTGACCGCTGGCACCCGAACACTCCCTGGCTCATGAGAAAAACTCGGGATATTGTCTTCCAAGAAGAGCCCTTCAGCAGCCAGATGGTCAAAGACAATCTCACGCCGGCGGGGAATCCATGTGGTCGCTATGTTATTAGCCATGTTTCTCAGAACCGACGACATCGCACCTCTCAGTTCTTGGAAACGATTCATCACATTCTCATCCGTCAGCGCCCCTTGACCAAAAAAATGACGATGTACACGGTCAGCAAATCGAGTCCGAAAGTTATTGTTCTTCGAAAGAGCCTGATAGAAGCGGGCGATGTCCTGATTAACGGCAAGCTCTGAAGTCAGTGTATTGTGACCAACAGATCCACCTTGATTGAAAAAGGACCACTCGGCATCCCAAACGTAGAAGCGCCACCGGGCACCTTCAGTCCGCTCACGAGCCGCCCGCCAATTATTGTGAGGCCAATCCCGCGTTCCAACATAGATATTTAGAAGTAAGTAATCAATGAAGGCATCAATCTCTAGGAGTTGCGAAGCTTCTTCATAGTTCGCCGCGACGGACAAATCCCGCGCCATCGTTTGCTTGAGGCGATCCCACTCCACCGTATCCCCGGCCCGCACTTCGCCAAATTGTGCAATAATATCGTATCTTCCATTGCCACCCTGCCAGGTATCAAGGAAGTCCTCGTCGATTCGTTCCGTGGGATTATAGTACCCCTTATAAATCCCATTCACATAAAGACTCACCAACGTTCCCTGCGCGGATACTTGTCCCATATCAGCCGACAAGCGCCGGACGAGTTCATCAACCACAAAGGGATTTGAATGATCATTCATTCCCGCCCGGAGAACGATCTGTTTGTAATCGTCAGCTGGTGACCGTGGAATAATCGGATAGGTCAACGCTGACTCTCCGTAGTCTCCTCGAAAATAGAGGCGATAAGAATACTTACTAAAGGGCAAGCCGCCGCTGGGGTTGTAACGTTGCCGAACATAGTTCCCCCCTTGAATTCGCAATCCACAATCAATCTGGAATCCTGTCGATCCATCCGGTAAAAAATACTCAACCGAAACAGGCCGTTCCCACTCACGCCCCCGTTCCGTCGTATTCCTCGGGCTCGTTTCCATGATCCCGCGGGCCCCAAAGAGATTCTCATCCTTGGTCACCAATGACATGATCGGCAACGAGCGCCGCGACGCGCTCACTCGATAGAGATAGGAATGAGTCACTGTTTCCGATGGTAAGAACCCCGGTTTGAAGGTGGCTGCTCTCACTGTAGTGCGTCGACGAACATCAATCGGGTCAATAAACTCGATCCCATTATCCAAGCTCGGCTCCGAAAGATCGACGGTGTAGCGAACTACCGCGCCTTCTACCGGGGACGACAGAGAGATTTGAAACGGCTGATCATAGAAGCCTCGACGTGCGCTAAAGACAGGCTTAGGCAAGATCTCTGATATCAGAGCATCGCTATTCCCTGCCCCGGGACTCGGCACCGCAAAATAGGTATATCCTCCACTCGGCCTCAATCCGTACGAATGATCATTTCTCTGCGCTGGGTAACGGTTTCCCAAGTCGCTCACCAAACGCCGAGGCAATTCGGGACTATAGAGCCCTAGGAATTCACCCGCTCGACTGAGTCGAAAGTTGGTATGAGGGGCCCCGCTGCCACGCCGATTCAGACTGTCTTTCGCGGAGGCAAAAATGATCTGATAGCCGTGCGCCTCAATCTTCAGATCATCCACAATCCATTTCCCTGGATCATCGGGATCATCCGTCAAAGCCCATCCAGCCAGATCGATTTCTACATCATTGGAGTTATGAAGTTCAATCCAATCGACATGATCTTGAAATTCATCAACCAGACCACTCTGATTGCCGGCCATGATCTCAGAAATAACAACCCCGGCGTATTGGATTTCAGGATCAACCCGATATTGCCAGGGTGTTGTTTGCAAGGCATTGGGTTCTGTCGCGGAGTCTTCGATTCCGTTGTCCGGCGACCATTGGAGATTTTGAACACCTTCGCTTCTTGGCGCAAAACTAAACCGGTAGGGCCCGGCACCAACACCACTTACCTGAAGTGCTGGTTCGCCGTTGACCAACAGATCCCCGGCATCTAGTCCGACAATCGGTTCGGAGAAGAGCACCTCAAGTTCGGAAAACTCCTGCAAATGCTGATTCGGTAAGGGAAAGATGCTCGAAACGAACGGCGCGTTCTCATCGACCAGCAAATACTGCCGCGTCTCCGTTAGAGCCTGCCAATCAAAAGCATTTGGCGTCGCCGCCAAGTCTTGAATTCCGTTGTCTTGTTCCCATCGAAGCGTCAATTCACCGGGTTCGGGGTTTGAGAAGGTGAATTGATATGAGTTGCCACTCGATCGAACTCGGGTTGCAGGCACTCCATTCAACCCCAAATCGGCCGCATCAACTCCCTGGACGGGCTCGGAAAAGGTCACAACCACAGTATTGAACCGCTCGATAGCCCCCGGAGCCGGATCGATTTCCAACACAACAGGAGGATCGAGGTCTAACCCAATGGAAACGAGCTCAGGATGAAGCATGAAGTCACTACTCGGGAGATTGGTATTGAATCCTTGGATAGCGATGACGTTCCGTCCTTCTCTGAGTTGCCCCACTGAATCGTCCAGCGAGAACGTCTCGAAGGACCCTGATTCGTGGTTCGCTGGCGCAAAACCATTGAGGCTCAGCTCCTGCGGCGCATTGGCACGGAGAACCGGTGTTCCATTAATCCAAAGGGCGAAACCGTCATCATAGTCCATGTTCAACGCCAGCCCTTCAATCAGATCCAGAGAAGAAACGAAAAACTCCTGGCGAATAAAGAATGAAGAGTAACTGTTCCGCATCCCAGTAATTAGAGTCCCTCCCACACCATCACCGTAGCGAAAAGGGGAAGCTCCGGAGCGCCAATGCTCATCGGAAAACTCCGGCTGCGCCCAAGCTTCAGCGTTATCGGAAGGCGCCTCGTCCCCGGGCCAGTAGCGCCACTGACTCTCCCGGGAAATCAAGGTGCCCGCATTCGTGTCAACCATAACGGCGATCACGAACGCCACAAACATTCGGACAATAGACAAAATTCTCACAACACTAATTGGTCCCTCACCCTAGCAAATTTCATGCGAGCAAATCGATCCAAACTTCGAAATCTGCCCCAAAACAGGCCAACTTTGGTCAGCAACGCCCAAAATCCCTGAAAAACAAACTCGAAAACGCTTCCCTTCAGGGGACCTCTTGACGTACCAAATCAATTTACATTATTAGAAAACGAAATGAGCGAGACCGAAAAACATCAATTTCAAGCTGAAATCCAGCAACTTCTGGATATTGTCATTCATTCTCTTTACACGGACAAAGAGATCTTCATTCGCGAACTCATCTCGAACGCCGCTGATGCTTGCGAGAAATACCGTTTTCTACAAAGCACCGGCAAAGAGACGCACGAATCTGACATCGAACCCAAGATTTCCATCGCAACGGATGACCAGGCCAAAACAATTACAATTACGGATACCGGCGTCGGAATGACCCGTGAGGAGCTCGTTGAGAACCTTGGAACGATTGCCCACTCCGGCTCGAAAGCTTTTCTCAAACAGCTTAAGGAACAAAAAGAAACCCCAGATGCCAATTTGATCGGGCAATTCGGGGTCGGATTCTACTCCGCGTTCATGGTAGCCGAAGAAGTGCAGGTCCAGACCCGCTCTTATCAAGCTGACAAACCCGGGCATTCTTGGACCTCAACCGGCCAAGGTTCCTACGAAATTGACAATGCTCCAGACATCAGCCGCGGCACCCGGATTCTCGTCAAACTGAAGGACGACGATAAAGAATTCTCAGAAGCTGCTAAAGTAGAAGCGATCATCAAGCGGTATTCAAACTTTGTTCCCTTCCCAATCGAACTCAATGGCGAATTGACCAACAAGGTCTCGGCAATTTGGGCTCGCAGTAAGAACGAGATCAAAGAAGAAGAATACAAGGAGTTCTATGAGTTCATCGGTCACGACCACGAGGCTCCTCTCGGGCGCCTCCATTTCTCTGCCGACGCACCGCTGGCCATTCAGTCCCTCCTCTTCATTCCTAGCAAGAATATCGAAAACATGGGCATGGGGCGCAGTGACAACGAGGTTAATCTTTATTGCCGCAAAGTCCTCATCGAGCCAAAGGCCAAGAAACTATTTCCTGACTGGCTTCGCTTCCTTAAAGGTGTCGTCGATAGTGAAGATCTCCCGCTCAATATTTCTCGGGAATCGATGCAAGACAGTTCTTTGATGCAGAAGCTCAACAAGGTCATCACTACCCGCTTCCTGAAGTACCTGGACGAATTGAGCAAAAAAGACGCGGACCAATTCAACAAGATCTACGATGAGTATCAACGCTTTCTCAAAGAAGGTGTCATTTCAGACTTCACCCATCGAGACGCACTCGGAAAACTGCTTCGCTTCGAAACATCCACGCTCGACAAAGGCCAGAAGACCTCGCTGACGGAATATGTCGCACGGATGAAAGAGGAGCAGAAAGAGATCTTCTTTGTCTTTGCCCCAACCCGCGAAACCGCCGAGAGCAGTCCCTACTACGAAGCCTTCCAGTCCAAAGGGTTTGAAGTCCTCTTCGTTTACGATCCATGGGACGAAATGGTCATGGAGAACCTGGCCCGATTCGAAGAGAAAACGATAACCGCAGCCGAGCGAGCCGAGATCAAGATCGACAGTCCCGACGATCAATCAGCCCTCTCAGCCGAAGAGGTCGAAGATCTTGGTAAGTGGATGAAAGAAAACTTGGGCGAGAGCATCGATCAAGTCAAAGCCTCTGAACGACTCGTCGATAGCCCCGCAGTCGTCGTCGACGCGGACAAAACAATGACGGCCAACATGAGGCGCTTGATGAAAGCACTCAATCAGGAATCTGGACCGACCAAATACGATCTAGAGATCAACCCTCGGCACGAGGTCATCAAACGTCTCCACGCAACCAAAACAGCTGATGAAGATCTAGCCAAAGCGGTAACCGCTCAACTGTTCGACAATGCCCGCATGGCTGCAGGCGTCGTCGACGATCCACGCGAACTGGTCACCCGACTCAACTCACTCCTAGAGAAAGTTCTGGCAGAGAAGAAGTAACCTCCGGCTTCAATCGCAGAATCACGACTCTTAAGCCGCCTCTCAATCTATGAGAGGCGGCTTTGGCGTTTTCAGCATCCGAAAATTTATCAACAAGTGTTCAAGGCGCTCCGTGGTTTCAAAAGGCACTCCATCCGTAGAATTTCCAGCCACAGACTCTATTACAAGGTCCCTCGGATTGTCTCATTGGATTCTAGGAACCCATCAGTAAACTGCCGGCGGCTGAAAGATACCATGTGTAACGACGAAGCAACCACCAATGAACTCAAGACCGAGAGTGACTCCCTCTCTGAAGAGGATCTTCCCTCGCAGTCGGACGAAGTAGTCAATCAGCCTCCATCCACTATCCCAATCAATCCCAAAATTGTTTTGGTATGGACGATAGAGAATGCGATTGCTTTAGGAATCTTGCTGATCGCCGTTTCTGCGGGCGGTATTGCCCTGGGTGCTTACACAAATGCGCCCAAACCGGTACTCCTCCTTGTTTGGCTGACCGTTCTCAGCGTCTTTTTGAGTCGAGTCTTCTGGCTTCCTAAGCGAGCTTACGAACATTGGAGCTACAAGATTAACGATCAAACACTAGAACTCAGATATGGGGTCGTCTGGCAGAAATCCGTAGCGATACCGCTGTCTCGGCTTCAGCACGTGGATCTTCATCGTGGCCCTCTAGAGCGGCATTATGTCTTGAGTACTCTCGAGGTCCACACTGCAGGCACTCGGAACGCTTCCCATCGCATTCCAGGACTAGATTCCGATCGGGCGATTGAATTGAGAGATGAGCTGGTCATCGCGGCCAAGATCGAGCAGGCATGAGTGACGCCGATGTTCCAAAGAGGCGTCTTCATTGGTCAACCCTCTGGCTCCCATTCCTTGAGTCGATGGGCGCATCGCTCGTGCCGTTCATTGTTATGAGCGTGGTAATGTCTCCTGAAAAAGCCTTATCGATTGTTGGACTGTTCATCGCGATTCCAAGTGGCGGTTTCTTTGCCCTACGTTATCTCACCACTCAATTCAGACTCACTCAGGAGGAGCTTGTCATCCACTCTGGCATCTTGTTCCGCAAAGAGAGACGCATCCCCCTTGAACGCATCCAAGACCTAAACATTCATCAAACCCTCGTCCGACGATGGTTGGGACTCGCATCAGTGAAGCTGACCACTGCGGGAGCAGAAACTGAAGAAGCAATCCTCGACGTCCTCGGCCTCACAGACGCCGAAGAACTGAGACATGAGGTCACCGCGTTCCATTCCAGCAATTCAGCACAGGACAGCGAGCGTCTCGAGGGGGGAGCCCCTCAGCAAGAAATCCTCTGCCAACTTGGATGGCGAGAACTCGCAATCGGAGGATTAACATCAAACCTCGTCGCCGGCCTTGGAGCCGTCCTCGGCGCTTTTCTCTACCTAAACTATTTTCAAGCTTGGGATACCGGCAAATATGATGGCTATATCGAAAAGGCAATTGAACGGCAAACCAACAAGATCGAATCGTTCTTGCCCATGGGAAGCGTCGTGGTCCAAATCATCGATTTCTTCTTCTTCTCCGGTTCCCTCGGAAAAGCATTACTCTTCGCTATCGTCGGAGCCTGTGGGTCCATCGTCAGTTTTGTGCTCCGATATCACGGCTTTCAGCTCACTCGAAGCCAAGCGGTCACAAGCCGGATCTACGGCTTGCTAACCGTTCGCCGCACCAGCCTCCCCCAAAACCGGATCCAAGCGATCAAGATCGATGAGGGATTCCTTCGGCGATGGTTTGGTCTTGCTGCCATTCGAGCCGACACGGCCGGTGACCGAAAAGAAATCGATGAAAACAATAAGCGTGACCTACTCGTTCCCGTCTCATCTCGCGAGCAAGCCAACGAGATCGTTCTGAAACTACAACCAAACTTGAATCCAGGCCCTCGGGAATGGAACCAGGTCTCGGAGCGAGCCATCATGCGTCGCTCACGAATCGGATGCTTGATCGTCCTGCTCGGCATGTTGCTAACAGGACTGTGGGCGGGTTGGCTAGCCCTTGCGTGGCTACCCGCTCCCTTCATCATCTACTACTGGAACCTTCAATGGTACCGAAACACTAAGTATTGCCTCACAAACCACTATGTGCTCTGGCGCACTGGATGGCTTAATCGCTCAACGCTCTTCCTCCCTATTAAGAACATCCAAAACATGACCTTGACGCAGAGCCCGATCGATCGCCGTATGCACCTTGCTTCACTGATCATCGATACAGCTGGACAATCAAATACTGGGGGCGGCCCAGTGATTCGACATCTCCCCATCGATGAAGCCCAAGAACTCAAGAAGACAATCACCCACAAAGTCGTCCGCACAAGATTCGCTTGGTAGAATATCAGAACGGCACATTTATCGGGCTATTGATGCAGAAATCGACCGTCCGGATCTCCCGAACGATCGATTAAACCTGAAGCTAGTCAGGGAACGGATTTATGATCTCAGCACGAGATTCCCTCTCCCTCCTCGACTAAGAAACAGACGGAGCTCCGGGGCCAGCGGTCCCTGCCGGCGCCACAGCCGACCGTCCAGAACCCAAATCGAGAACTCCAGTCATGCTTGACGGCAAGAAAACCTTGTCAGCAGGATTTCGCGATATCCGATCGAATCCATCAAGAACCTTCTGAGCCAACAGGACTTCAGCCGCTTTCTCCTTACCAATCACTTCTGCCAACGTTTCTACATACCGGCGCTCCGCCATGCCGGTCACTTCTAACGCTTTGGCCATTCCCTCTGCCATTTGCACCGCAGCGTCTCGATCGGCCGCGGCATTCTTGAGAGTCGCTTGGGCCTGTCCTTCGGCTTCTGACGAAAGCGCCCGACTCCGCCGCTCAGCTTCTAACTGCTGCAGCATCGCCGCACTCGTCTGATCATCTGTCTTAAGCTCTTGAATCTCGACCCTGAGGATCTGGATGCCCCATTTTTTGACCGTATCGGACAGACCGGCAACGATCTTCTCATTGAGCGTCGCCCGAGTTGCCAGGGCATCATCCAGATCCCGCGAGCCAATCTCCGAACGAATAACATTCATGGCCGACTGCAAGAGAGATTGATGCAAATGATCAACCTCGTAGAGCGCCTTGATTGGGTCCGCGACTCGCCAACTAACAATGCAATCCACCGTCACCTTGGCATTGTCTTTCGTGATGCATTCTCGCGGATTAGTATCAGAAATCTGCTCAGATAACTCGATAAAGATCCCTTGCTTGTTCGTTTCATTACCCCACTCATCGGTCACTGAACGGACGTGCTCAATGATGGGAAGTTTGAATGCAAGGCCACTGTATTGAACGCGAACAGGCTTGCCGAAACGCTCAATAATTCGGCAGTGGTTTTGGGGAATTGTCGTAATCATTGTTTTTCCTTTCGTTTTCTTCTCACTAGAAACTCATTCATTGGCTACCGTCGGGACGAATCGTCGCTAGCCCATTTTCCATCTCCTTGATGACTACCGGTTCTCGATCTTCAAAGCAGTCCGCCCTGGGCTCTCCCGCTTCATTTTCCTGTTCATTCTTCACCGGCCAAAGATCACCGTTCCAGTAAACAAAGGCTTTTCCATCAATCAATCGAAACTCTCCAATCGCCCCGGTCGCAGAAAGCGACGATTCTTTGATCCCTCCCACAATTCCTTTCCGCAGCAACGGCGTCACGAAGCGTTTCCAGACGAGATAGAAAAGAGCCATCACAATCAACCAGGAGACAAAACCAAACAGCACCCGCCATTTCAAAGCGACATCAAAGAGCAGCGACAGGTAAATCGAGATTCCTATCAGGGCAGAGACGCTGAGGATCTCCGTCTCGAAGAACACATCAATGACAATGACCGTTAAGCCAATCGCAACAACCCACAAGAGGCCCGATAGAGAAGGGTCCAGAATATCCATAACAAACGCACCTTACGCTAGTAATGGTATACTTTTAATCCTAAACGTAACAACGCAACCACTACAAAAAGCCTCTCCATGTATAAGGCTCGAACTCCATCATCCAAAAGTTTGCCTCGCTCACGCTCCGCTGATAAAAGAGCACCTACAACGACCGAGAAGGCGCTTACCTAGAAGCCATTCCTAATAAGGCTCACCCCTAATAGCCTTCGAACCCGCTCAATGGAATCAATTCAGAACCCACACCCTACACGCTACTAGCCTAGCGCCCAAAATCGATGCCAAAGCACTCCCTCCTCCTATTCCTTCTAGGAATCTCAGCGCTTTCAGCCAGCATCCTGCTGGAAAGAACGAACGAACCAAGCATCCTGCGCCTCACGTGGCCCGAATCCAGTACCCTTCAACAGTCAGAACAACTTGGCTCGTGGGAAGCGGTTCCCGACGTCTCCTCCCCCTATCTCATCAATACGGCACAGCAGGACACAGAATTTTTCCGACTGCACCCGATTGCGGATACCGTTATTCAGAACGCAAAAATCCATACCGTCGACCCCACGCAGCCGAGCGCAAGCATCATTGCGATCAAAGAAGGACGCATCCTCTTCATCGGCGATGAAATAGCAGACGAGTATTTGGGACCAGACACGGAGACGATAGATGCCTCAGAACGCCTGGTTCTCCCCGGATTTCAAGACGTTCACGTCCACGCGATCGAAGCCGGGATCAATGAGGGACTTTCCATCTTACCCCAATACGGATCCACGTCCGTCTATCGAGCGGCACTTCGAGAGCTTGAAAACGAGCAACCTGGGGGACCCACAGATTGGATCATCGGAGCGGGAGTCAATATGATTGCGCTTCTGGAGAGCGTTCCCTCCCCGCTCGAACTCATTGACGATGAAATCCCAACGCGTCCCACCGTAATCCTCGACGATCTAGGCCACGGGGCGTGGGCAAATACCGTGGCATTGAGAGCCATTGACATCAACCAAAAGACAGAAAATCCGCCTGGAGGACTGATCGACTTCGATGAGACAAATCAGCCAAGCGGAGTCGTTTTTGAAAACCTATCCCAAACACTGATCGATGCCTCCCAGCCACCGACAATCAAGAATCTTGACTTTGCCTACGAACGCTTCTTAGAGGTGTTAGTAACCTTCGCCAAGAACGGCATCACCAGCGTCAGCGATGCTGGCGGCTATTGGCCTCGAGGTCATCACAACATCTGGAGACGCGCCGAGGACGAAGGCACCCTCACAGTTCGAGCCAACAACGCCTTCTATGTGTATCCGGAAAAGAATGCCGAAGCGCAAATGGACGCTATTACCGCCTTGAGAATGAACGACGCGGACAAACTTGTCCGTTTCAACCAGGTCAAGATCTACATCGACGGCATCATCTCACAAACCACAGCCGCACTCTTATCCCCATACGAAAAAGAAGCACAGCCCACGCTCGCTTCACCAAGAGGCTTCACCTATTTCGACACCAAAACACTTCATGCCTATGCCGCCGGCTTTGAAGCGGCGGGTTTTCAATTACACTTTCACGCAACGGGAGACCGTGGGACACGACTCGCATTGGATGCCATAGAACATGCTCAATCAAGAAACGGGAGCCAGGATCGACGACACCGCATCACCCATGTCTATCTCGTAGATCCTGCTGACGTGAAACGATTCAAACAACTCGGGGTTTATGCTGACTTTCAGTTAAGCCCCAGTTCATTGACCGCCGAAAACCTCTCGGACGCAGCCTTTTACCTGGGAGACCGTATTGATCACTACCTCCCGGCAAGCGCACTCTTTGAAAGTGGGGCCGAACTCACTCTCAGCAGCGATTTTGATGCCGATAGTCTATCGCCCTTCGTGAAAATCGAGACAGCTCTAAGCGCCCCTGGTTCACATCGAATTCCCGATGTCGAAACAGCCATTCGACTGATGACAATCCAAGCAGCCAAACTCCTCCACCATGAAACGCATACCGGATCGCTTAGCGTCGGAAAATACGCCGATCTCATCATTCTTGATCAGGATATTCGGACAATCCCCAGGGAAGACATTAGCAAAACGAGCGTTCTTCTCACTATGCTAGCCGGCAAGGAGGTCTACCGTTCTCCGAAGTTCTAGCTGAATAAATGCTGGCGGGCATTTTCCGTTATCATGGCAACAGCAGGGTGTTTCACTTTTCGTTCGACGGTTATCGCATAGAAGGCCTCCCGAATATCATCTGTCGCTCCTATTGCTTTGACGTTGTACTCCTTACAAATCTCCTTCTCGATCACCGATGGACCGGCAAAGACACCCCCGCCGGCCCGACCAAAGACCTTCATTAGCGCACTATCGTGGAATTCAGCGACGATTCGTGGCCGGATACGCATTGACCCAAACCACTGATCAAGCGATCGCCGAATAATGGTATTGTCGGTCGGAGCGAGAAACCGAGCCCCCTCCAAATTGTTCGGAAACCGCCCCTTTAGTAGTTTCGCTTCGCCGTGCGTCGCAAAAAAGGTCACCCCACATTCACCGAGTAGGTGATTGTATGCTTTGATCTTCACGGAGGCATCGATCGGAGCATCCGCCAAAACCAAATCCAGATGCTGGATTGAGAGCTCAGCCAAGAGGCGTTCCGTCGAATCCTCTTCGCAAACCAGATGCGTATTAGCGTCTCCATGCATGACGGGAGCCAAGATCCGATGAGCAATCATTTTCGGGAGTAAATCAGAGGCCCCGACCCGAAGCTTCCGGGGTCGAGAACCGCCGAGCCCCTTCATGTTTTGCTGAAGCTCTTGACCGAGGGAAAAAATCTCCTCAGCGTATTCGAACGCTAGGCGCCCAGCATCCGTTAAAACCAGCTTTCGGCTTGTCCGATCAAAAAGCGACTCACCTAATTGATCCTCCAAGAGACGGATCTGTTTGGACAAGGTCGGCTGGGTTAGATTGAGCGCGATACTCGCTTTCGTAATCCCTCCTTCTCGCACAGCCGCCCAAAAATATTGGAGATGATGGTAGTTGAGCCATTCCATCGATCTAGCATAGATAAACTCTATGATTCGTCACTAATATTTTCCATTCGACTATCTTTCGCAGTACGCTAGGTTGCCAGCTGTGAGACGTCTCTTTCCAAAATTCTTGCGTCGACCTCCCCGGACGGAGGCCCCGGTGAGTCGATAAGCGCTTGAGCACCCTCCAGATCCCAATCAACAACAAATCATTGGCATGCTGAATAGAATTTTCTAACTTTACATTCGAGAAACGCCTCCTTTTTTGATTAAAAGAAACTCAAGGCGGCACTGACTCACTCTGCCTTCACAAATAGAATGAACCTACAAGACTACACAAAAGCACTTCCACGAGATCTCTCTTCAGGGGTTGTCGTCTTCCTCGTCGCTCTTCCGCTTTGTCTCGGGATTGCTGTCGCCTCAGGTGCTCCACCTATTTCCGGACTCATCGCCGGTATCATCGGCGGGTTGCTGGTCTCTTGGCTCAGCGGATCCCATACCAGTGTTAGCGGACCCGCAGCTGGGCTCACCGCCGTTGTCATCGCACAGGTTGAGTCTCTAGGAAGCTTTGAGGCTTTTCTGGTCGCGGTCGTCATCGCCGGCGTACTCCAAGTAATCCTCGGATTGCTCAAGGCCGGATCGCTTGCAGCCTTCTTCCCTTCGAGCGTCATCAAGGGCCTCTTGGCAGCGATCGGAATCATCCTTATCTTGAAACAATTCCCCCACTTGTTTGGACATGATCCGGATTGGATGTGCGATCTTGGATTCAATCAAATGGATGGAAAGAACACTTTTACCGAACTCGCAGCCACGATGTTCGACATCCACACGGGCGCACTCATTATCGGTCTGCTTTCAGTGTTCATGCTCGTATTCTGGAACCGCACGCCACTTGAAAAGCTCGGCATCCCCGCGCCGCTCGCAGTGGTCGTCGTAGGCATCGGTCTTTCGGAATTGTTCCGCTCTCTCGCTTCCTCCGATACCGCTGACGGCACGAGCCTGATCGTCATTGGCACCTCCCATCTCGTTCAGGTTCCGATGACGAGTGGATTCAAGAGCCTGTTCGATTCCCTCACGAATCCTTCCTGGGCGATTCTTTCGAGTCCCACGGTCTATATCGCAGCCATTACCATCGCGATCGTCGCAAGTCTCGAAACGCTGCTCAACCTTGAGGCAGTCGACAATCTGGATCGCAAGAAACGAGTCTCACCCCCAAACCGCGAACTGGTCGCCCAAGGGGTTGGAAATATGACATCAGGCCTCTTGGGTGGTCTTCCCGTTACCTCGGTCATTGTGAGAAGTTCAGTCAATGTCACAGCAGGCTCAGAAACCCGCATTTCTTGCTTCTTTCATGGTCTCCTCCTGCTTCTGATGGTCGCCTTTTTCCCTGGGCTGCTGAATCTCATCCCTCTCTCATGTCTTGCGGCCATTCTCATGGTTACCGGCTTCAAATTGGCTAGCCCCAAGACGTTCAAGACCATGTGGAGCGAGGGCGCGAATCAATTCCTCCCATTCATCGTCACCATCATCGCTATCATCGTGACGGATCTCCTCATCGGTATCGGCGTCGGAATCGCGGTCTCCATCGGATTCATTCTTCGTAGCAACCTCTCACAACCCATTCATCGAATCGTGGAAAAACACGTTGGCGGCGAAATCCACCGCATCGAGCTAGCGAACCAAGTGAGTTTCCTCAACCGAGCCAGCCTGGCGGCTTCCTTTCATAGCCTCAAAGACAAAAGCCATGTCGTCGTTGACGCGAGTAATACTGACTACATTGACGCTGATATTCTGGACCTCATCAAGACCTTCGAGAAGGAGACTGGCCCAGCCCACGGAATTAAAGTCAGCCTCAGCGGGTTCAAGGACCGCTACCGTATCGAAGATCGTATCCAGTATGTCGATGTGACAACCCGAGATGTTCAAGCAGAAGCATCGCCGGATATGGTACTTGATCTTCTCCGAGAAGGAAACGAACGATTCGTCAAAGGAGTGCCCGTAGCGCGAAATCCGCACCGGCAAATCGGGGCAACTTCAGACGCACAATTCCCCTTGGCTATCGTGCTCGCCTGTATGGACTCGCGTATCGCTACGGAGATGGTTTTCGATCTCGGCATCGGAGATATCTTTAGTGTGCGTGTCGCAGGAAACGTTGCCGCAGAAAAAGAACTCGGCAGTCTCGAATACGGCTGCGCCGTCGCTGGAGCCAAAGTGTTGCTGGTCATGGGTCATACTCGTTGCGGGGCGGTCAATGCCACTATCGATCTCGCTGCCAGCAAGCAAGATCCAAAGGAAGCCACCGGATGCGAACATATCGGAGCGATCACCGAGGTCATCAACCAGGCCATCGATTCCGAAACGACCACAACTGAGGACCGCAATTCAAAGAATGAGGCCTTCAGCGACCGAGTAACGGAACTCAATGTCCGACTCACGATGAAATCAATCCCTCAGAAGAGCGAAGCTATCGCAAAGTTGGTTCGAGAAGGAAAAGTAATTATCTCGGGGGCCATCTACGATGTTAAAACAGGCAAAGTCACATTCCTTGAGTCGAATCCATCGTAACTCCCAAGAGATTCGAACCCCATCGTATGCTTGAGACAGGCTCGAGAATTGGAAATGATAACTTGTCTTTCCAATTCTCGCAGCCACCCTTCCTCTGAGTGGCTGGCAAGCAATCAGAATCGGACGAAGCGCAAACGGTTTTTCTGTTTTCTGATGGGAGTGTCAACAATCAGACGAAAGTAGGATACGGAGCTTACCTCCTCACTCCCTCACTCGATATTGAACCATCAGAATATAGCTATCGAGTAAGAGTCAAACGCTTCGAGAACACCTCATCAAGTCAGCTAGAGATCGAGACTTTTCTTTGGGCCATATCAGAATGCCCAGAGGTATCCATCAAAGCCTTTTCAGATTCACAAACGCTGATTCGTCTTCCCGAACGGCGCCAACAACTCGAAGCTCAAGATTACTGCTCTAGGAGCGGCAAACCGTTAAATCACGGTCGTCTCTACCGAGATTTCTTTCAAATTTCCGATCGACTATCGCTCACCCTTGCCAAAGTCAAGGGACACTCGCCCACGAATCAACAGCAAAGAAGAGAACGCATCTTCGCCTTAGTCGACCGAGCATCAAGAACGGCTTTGAGAAAAAATCAGTAACCAAGGGCACCACGCTCGCCCCTCATTCTACAACCGACCGGGTTGCTCTTCTCCATCACCTTCCCCTGGGATCTCGACTTGAACAGCCAAGAGCAGCTCATGAAAGCGACCATTGCAGGCGCCCCGTTCATAAATGCAGCCAATCAAAGATCATCGTCTCTCTTAGCTCGTTCCTGGAAAATTCTAATAGCGAAGATTCGCCCCGAAATCTGGAATCCGCCCCCCTGCAGCGAGCACCTTCCAATCCTCCAGTTTTCGCTCTTTGCCCTTCCAAAATGTTGCGCAGAGATCAAAGTACTCGATCACAACATCCTTGTGACCCGATTCCAGTAGCAGTTTCGCTAGAGTCATGTTGGGTCCGAATGAATTGAGCTGTGGGGATCCAGACGTTTTTCCGGCGAGTAGCAAATGCGTCTTCGCGGACTCCGTATCGCCTTCATGAAACGCGATACAACCGAGAATCACATTGCCATGGTGAGTCTGGTTCCCAGAATTCCAACTCGCTCCAACACCTTCGAGGAGCCTAGTCGCATAGAGTTTCGCCTCCTTGTACTCCTTGGACATGAACGCTGCTTTCGAAAGAGAAATAAGCAATCTATCCTTTGCAGCTCCTGATGAAAGATCATAGGCCCTTTTAAAGGCCATCAAAGCGTCCTTGGCGATATCAGAATCCGTCTCCCGATGGCCGGCGAGCATCAAGTAAGTACATCCTTCCCAATGAAGATGCCCAATGCGGATTATTCTCATCGAGCAACTCGGCGCGCTCAAGTAGCTCGATTGCTCTCTTCCGATCTGGCAAGGTGAAGAACTTTGCGGCATTGTCCAAAATCGTTAGATTATCCGGATCCTCTTCTATCTTCGATTCGAGGTGTTTCTTTGCCGAGTAATACACTTCCCTATCAGAGTGTGGAGAAAGACTGCCGTAGGGACTCCCGAGCACCTTAGATTCAGGATCATTCTTGATGAACCACAGAACATGTCTCTGCCGCGCCACCCGATAGTCGCTCGATTTCCGCTGATTGCTAAAATAATAGCCCAATAGTCGTACGCGAGCATCTGCATCCGTCGCATCCTCCGCAACCCCCTTCTCGAGCGCTACAAGTTCCTCCGCTGACAAGAGGCGCCCACTAAGCGCCAATCGGTGCATGTCGGCAGCGCGAATCGCTATCGAACTAGCGAGGAGGCATCCAAGCACAAGGATGCCCCAGATCGTTTTCTGATAATCCATACAATCGGTCCTACGTTTCTTCAGTACTTTCTAACCATCCACACCCTACGCCCCTGACCAACGAAAACCACTTACAAAGTTCATCGATCAAAATAAAGGAAGAGAAAAGGCCCCGCCGAGCATTCGACGGGGCCTTGCAGAAGGGATAAACGGAGACCGACTATAGCAACGGCTTGATTCCTGCCATCAACTGCTGTTTGGAGATCATTGCGGAATGACTCATTCGAATGACTCCTTCTTTGTCGATCACATAGGTATGAGGAATTCCAGTAAAATTGCCAAACTCAGCGACAACATCAGCATTCCCCATGACGACCGGATAGTTCACTTTCGTGCGCTTCAGATACTTTTTCACAGGCGAGGCGGAAGCGTCCAGGGAAACTCCGACAAAGGTAACACCCTTATCCTTCAACTCACTCTGTAGTTCAATAAAATCGGGAATCTCCTTCACACAAGGGGGGCACCAGGTAGCCCAAAAATTGAGGACGACAATCTTCCCATCGAAGGCCGTCGACTTAATATCCTTGCCGTCAGGTGATTGCAGGATCCACGCTGGAGCCTTGGTTCCAGGTTTTAATTCACCTGCCTTAATGCTCGGACTCAAGCAGGCGATCGAAATTACCAATAGCGCTATAGCCCCCAACAATGTCTTACTTCGTTTCATGACGTTCTCTTTCTAATCAAATGACTCTCTTATTGAATAGACGTTACTTAAAAAAATTTATTCCGATTATTTAGGAATTCTACCGCAGCGACTATGACAAGGCCCCTCCACAACTGCTGCCCGCTCCAGCGGTGCAGGCCAGGCAGTGTTCGCCAGTGAGTATTCTGTTGTCGCTTAGACCCTCAGGATCGACGTCCCAGAGGAACAAAGGTTTCCCATTCTCAAGCCGCATCCCCAGCATCTGATTGAAATCACAATCAAAGAGCTCACCCTCGTAGCCGACGCTTAGTGTGTTCCGGCACATGAGGCTGGAAAGGGTCTCGGGATTAAAACTATTCGCCAACAATTCGAGGTAGCTATCCCAGGCGCCCTGTTTTCTTAAATCTTCCGCAAATCGAGCAATCGGCTGATTGGTAATCGTCAACAGGGAATTAAACTCGATACCAAACTCGCTTCGAAGCGCCTGCTTGTAGTCGGCCTCGAGCTCAGCCTGATCGCCAGGAAGCGTCGCCCCTAGTGGATTGTATACCAGATTAAGAATGAGATCACTGCCATACCCCTTGTCATTAAGTTTTCGTAGGGCACGGATACTCTTGTCAAAAACTCCATTTCCCCGCTGTTGGTTCACATTCTTAGCAGAATAACAGGGAAGCGACGCGATGATCTCAACGCGATGAGAGGCAAGATACTCGGGCAAATACTCATACCCGGGTTCCTCAATGATCGTTAGATTATTACGATCAATGACATGAGCGCCGGATTCGCATGCGACTTCCACAAAGAACCGAAAGAATTCACTTATTTCTGGGGCTCCCCCTGTGATATCAACAACCTTAGGGCGATGTTGACGAATCCATGTGGCGATACGATCAGCCGTCTCCCTCCCCATCATTTCGGTACGCCACGGAGCGGCATCCACATGACAGTGCCGGCATGCTTGATTGCACTTTCGACCGAGATTTAGCTGCAAAATCTCGAACGCACCCCGACGAAATGACGCCTCATGAGGTTCGACCAATTTCTCAAACCGATTCATTTATATGTCCTAATAGACTCAACTCCGCCGGATTTATTCCATGGAAATCCCGGAAAGCCAATCTATCAATTGGGAATCACCCCCGCTTCGGTTCATGTCTGGAGGCAAATCCAGCTAATTCCTGAGGAAAAAAACCCAACGGCTAATAAAGCGACTTCAATGCCGCATCAATGAGAACATCCATTTCCTCAAGTGAGAATCTCACCTGCTCTCTCAACTGAAACTCTAGAAGATAGTCATCAAGATCATTGCGAAGACGGTTTTGAACATCCAAGTTTTCCCCCCAACGTGAATCACGAGATTGTACGGCGATCGTCCCTAGTTGATCAGCCAGTAGACTTATCATAGGGTTCGAGGAAGGCTGTGTTTCTGCATCGATCCGATACGTATTTCCAACCTCACTCAGCGCCAGCGCCTCTCTCTCCTCTTCCGCTTGAAACTTCGGGCCAAGCGTCCGATTCACCACATTCCGAAGAAACGCTGAATCGAACCAACCTCTCTGAGTGCTTGTTGCACCAGGAAATTTCAAGATTTGAAACTGGCCCAAGGCCCAGGCCAAACAAGCCATGTGCGAGCCCTCCAATAGCGGACGACGACGAACCCTCTCAATCCACGGAATCAATTGGGTCTCTACCCGCCGATACAAATGGGGTGTTCCAACAGATCGATCACTCAGTTCCCGCAACATCCAATGGGCGATCATATCAACCCTCGCTCTGGAGGACGGCATTCGACTCAAGAACACCTCGAATGCCCTACGATCCATCAAGTCCAGATTTTCAGGCATTTCCAAAGATGGTTTGCCCGCTCCAACTAGTTCGATCAAACGCCGGAGCTGAGGTTCAAATTCCAAACAGTCCGGCGCCTCAGAAAATCGCACCCTCAAAACGACTCTAAGATTCTGAAATTCGATGAGAGCCTGAGCATAGAATTCCTTTTCCGAGACGGGGATTTCTTCCCGCCAATACCGACTCACACTAACCAGTGAGAGGCAATGATGAAATTGAAAAAACATCTGACGAAAGCGAGCTCGACAGAATGAATCCGTGAGATCCTTCGTTGCAAAAATGTTACGGGAGTCGCGCTGTTTTCCAGAGATCGACCCTCGGATTACCTTGATCCGGCTCGGCAAGGAGATTGCTTCCTTCTGAAGATCACGGCATAGCCCGATGACACACGACCGTCCATAGACCCTTGCCAGAGTATCGACAAAACACCGGATCCCCACAGCGGATTCTTTGATAGAGAGATACTCAACGACAAGCGAGCGATCCTTTCCGTAACAAGGCTGATTCACCGCCGAAATGAGCCGTAGGAGCTTGGGTGCCAAAGGTCGAGCCGCCAGATAAAGCACACGAATTCTCGAAAACTCGAGATCTTCTATCTGTTCACTACTTACGATTCGCACCTCCATCGGAAAATCTGACCGTCTCCCAGCATCTACCTTCGGCGTTTCAAGCGCCCAGTTATCGGCATGGCTCCATTCAATCGCTCCTCCCTCAATTTCCGGCTCTAGAGCCAAGCAACACTCAACGACTCCAATCTCATCAAAATAGGCCTTCAACATAAACGCCTCCGCGTTCGTTGCCACAACCACCAGACTCCCCCCAAAGCCCCTCACCGCTCCTGAGCAGCAATCCCGCGAAACATCAAGAGCGACGGATTTCAAACACTCTGGATCCCGGTCCCATCCAGAAGCGGCATCAAATGCGGTTCCCTTTTCCTCGGAAATATCCCCACCTAAAAGCCGGGTCTCATAATAGGAGGGGACAAGCGCTTCCTCTGCAACGGCGCTTGAATAAGTGTAGTCAGAATCGATCATCCCGCCAAACCGCCTCATCACACGTTTCCAGGCCCTCGTCGGCGCCTGGTCCGAGATGAAAAGAAAACACTGCTTCGGAAGAAGTCGCTCGAGCGCCTCGACTTGGTCAATGGTCATACTCGTCGGACAAAACGAGATAAGCACGAACCATTCCCAGCCAGCAAAACGATCACACATTGCAGCGTCTGATTCTAGTACCGCAATCAGCAATTCCAACGAGGCTCCAAGAACGCAGTGATCTTTCACGCTTGCACTGAAGGCAGAGCCGGACCGCAACGCATCGGCCCCTTTCCTGATCTGCCGAAACACGGCCGACGTTCCATTAAACTCTCGCTCCCCCTGACAAAGCAAGAGACGACGGCGCTGCGAAAGAAAGCCATCACGAAGCAGTGCATTGACTACAAACCCCAAGAGCAATGCCTTCCTCTCTCCTATCGGCAACCAAAGAAAACCACCCTCTTCTTTCTTGGTTTTGCCCCGTCGACCTATCCGTTTGAGAGTCTTCCCAACTGCAAGAACTTCACACCGCCTCGCCACAGCCCGCATCCTCACAGTCTCATTCTGAAAAATGAACTTGCTGATGAGAGCCAAGAAATGCGTTGGATAGAAAAACTCCCAAAGGAACCTCTCAAAATTCAACACCTCCGCTCCAGGCCTCACGAGCTGCTCAAAATCCGCCCTAGCAAACGCAAATCGCCCATTAAATAATGTTTCCAGATGATCCTCCCGAGGAGGCAAGCGGACAAGCTTCAATAGAGAAGAAGGAGCCTCCCCATTCATTGTCCAGCGCTGCCAAGCATCCGAGCCGTCGGAGACACAAGTGTAACGCCCACGATCCCGATCTAGCGCCACCAACAACTGCAGAAACCCATTGCTTCGATCCCACTCAGCTCCTTCCTTTGAGCCAACGTTCCCAACAAAGCCAAGTGCTATCTGCTGTCGTGAACAATCAATCAAAGCCAGAGGAATGCCGTTTACAAAACAAACGATCTCCCACCTTGAGCCTGCATCACTCTCTCGTCGACATTCTGCTTGAGCAGCAGCGTGAAAGGTATTGTTACTTGGATTTTCCCAATCAATAAACTCCAGACTACCGGCTCTTGCCCTCCTATTTTTAACGAACGGTCGAACTCTTCGACCAAGCAAAGAATTCAGTACCTTCTGACTCGCCCCACACCTACCGGATGAAGCAATTGATCGAATCGAGCGAACTGCCTCATCAATCTTTCGCTTCGAGCCAGCTCGACTCTGAGCTCCAATTTCAAATTGATTGATCTGCGCAAGCTGTTCCCTAAGCGTCTCTTCAAGTAATACCTCACCAAGGTTCGCCGAGCGCCCGCCCAGCAGCTCGTTCTCAGGCAGCCATTCGAAGCCTAACTTCTGAAGAAACTGTATCACTGAGATCTGGAACCAAGTGTCGCTTTGATTAGACAGAACCAAATCAAACTCACTGGCAGAGGACATAGCACCTTTCAAACGAGTTTAGTGAATCGTTATTCAATCCGTACTGCTTTTAAAACAAGCTCCATCGACGCCCGGCAACGATCTCATATCCCTAGTTTCTCTAGGCAGTGCTTCATTCTCGTTCGAACCTCAGCAAGCTCCCCTTCAAGTCCTCGTATCTCATCTCGAACACTTTCCAGATCAATCGCCTTTCTAGCCTCGACAGCGGAAATATAGTTCTCAAGGTCAAGAGAGTACCCATTCTTAGCGATCGTCCGAACAGAAACCCTCACTGAGACACCCTCGGAAATCACTCCATGGCGATAGGCAGCAACAATGCGATCAATCTGCACCGCCTCGATCTCGTTACGATTCTTTTTCACGGCGAACTCAGCCGAAGCATCAACAAACGTGACCTCGTCAGAGCGCCGTGATCGCCTAAGGATCAAGATCACCACTGTGGCGCTCGAGCGATCCATTAATTTCGGGGGGACGGCCACTACCGCATCAACAAGATTCTCCTCAATCAGATGTTTTCGAAGCTCCCCCTCGACACCTCCCCGAAAAAGAATACCGCGAGAGACCACAACACCGACCCGTCCTCCATCCTTCCGAGCACAATGAATCATATGAAGAATGAAAGCAAAGTCCGGCCTCGACCTCGGAGGCAACCCTGCCCGAAATCGTTGATACGGATCGCGAGCTCCCCGTTCGCGGTCCCAACTGTTCAACGATGGGAGATCCCCAACCACCACATCAAACGTCATCAATTCTGTCCCGCTCACGAACTGGGGATTTACAAGCGAATCGCCGTGCTCGATCCGAAACGCATCGCCCCCTTGCATTAGCAGGTTCAAACGGCACAGCGAATGAGTCATCGGATTCACCTCCTGCCCGAACAAGGCAAAATCCCGCCCCGCCACCTCTCTGCCTAGCACTACGAGAAGCGAACCCGAGCCACAAACCGGATCATAGATCGACTCGCCCCGTGATGGAGCCAACAGCCTACCGAGCAGCCGAGACACGGACGCAGGAGTATGAAACGCTCGCTTGTGTCGGGAATTCCAGAATGAAAATCGTTCAAGAAGGAGATCGACCACCTCTCCAATTAGGCGACTATCTCCAAACTCAGAAATCTGAAAATCGAAGCCTCCCTGACAGAACCCCTCGATGGCCCGTCTCAATCGCACATTTCGGTCCTCTCTCCTTCCTAAATACCGCTCACTGCCAAAGTCAATCCGATCAAACACCCCTCCCAATTTATGACGGTTCGCGGCCATAATGCGATCAAGCACAGCATTGATCCGCTCCCCAATATCAGGAGCCGCCCGCTGGATACTGAATGCATCGAGCGTACAACCTTTCGGTATCAGAATGCGTTCACGGCTCAAACGACGCTGGACCATCGCCTGATTACCTTCATGCCGCCGTTTCCAGTAAGCCGTTCGATCACGCCATACATCCGTTGCATAACGCCAGAAAAGCATGGCCATGACGTAGTTCACCGACTCCGAGACGGACTCAAGATCGAGAAACGGATCACTCGCCAGCCAAAGCTCGTCACAGATTTCGACCGACCCCAATTGTCTCATTCGCTCCTTCGCCACATTCGTGCGTTACCATGTTCAAAAGCGTGGTTTCAATGTGAAGCCGGCGAAACACTGCAAGCCGACTCGTCAAGGCGCGTTCCCTCCGGCGAAGTCGATTCAGTTCGACGATCTCTTTTTGCGTTCTCATACTAGGAACGGGAATTCTAAGCCTCGACTTCAAAACAGACACAGAGAGAGTTTTCACCTGACTCCCACGACATTTTGACAAGAGGAAATGTTGTGTCTGCTCATGATTGATATACCAGTTTATATACTCCTTAACCACTCTGTCCGCAAGTATTTTAACTACTATCAATTGTCCACTGGCAACCGCTACGAGCCCCTGAGGCACCAGCGCTGAGGTCAGTCGATTCCCTCGGTTTGCGACAACAATGTCTCCAGGAGCGACGAGATGACGACGAACAATCGCAGACGTAATGGGCAACGGCTCAAAGGATTGAATCTGAATCTCACCAAATTCACTGAGATCCCGAATGCGGAGATGGTGAGGGCCCTGTGCGACAACGTGCTTTGCAAGGAGCCCGCGGCGCATCGTCAATCCGAGCCGCACCTCAGCCAGTTCTTCCAAGCGATAGAGCGTAATTACACTCTCAGTCATGCCCCAGCTCGTGCAGGCTTACTCGATTCAACCGAGGCCGAAAGCGCTCAATCAAGTCAGCTTTCTCTTGCTCACGTCGGTCCTTGTCTCTTTCAAGGTGAACATGAATATGAGTGACTCCCTGCCGAGTCATCCATTCCTTCAGATTCTCGTTACCCAAGAGGTTAAATAGATCGTGAGCCTGCCCGATATATAGGGGATTCCATTCTCCGAGAGCATCGTGGTCGCAGAGAATAAAATTCCCTCCAACATCTCGAAACACGGTATCTATTGAAAATATCTGGTACTCATAGGAGTGCTCAGATTTGCCAAACCAAACACAGGTCGAAATCGTTTTCATCAGCAGCATCTATTGGTTCTTAATTGACGGAAGATGCACCCAGCTCCTTGAGCATTCAGCTCAACCTATCGAAGATGCCTCTTTCTCGAGAGGTATCGTATCCTCGACAAACATTGCGTACATCGCCACAGATCCTTTGAGGCCTTAATCCTCAACGAGTAACACTACTAGACCTGGCTCTCGACCATAGCAACAAATTAGTTCCGCTTTATATTGCACACATCCGACTCGTGCAATCAGGCCAGTAATCGGCCCGTTTTGAAGGAACGACCAAAGGAGCATGGCTGAAATTATGAGGATCAAAACGACCTCCTTGAGAGAGGCTATCCGCTTCAGACCACACTGATCTCCGAACGGCACCCTCTCCATTGGGGCACATTTTTCTCTAAATAATGGGGGAAAGGGACCGGCTGACAGGCAACAAATCAGGTTGAATTGCTCTCTCAGACCACTACTATCCCAAGACAAGAGTGACGGAGCTCGAGCAACGGATGACTGAAATCAACTCAAATTCGGACCAGAACGCGAGCAATGCAGCTCAATCAGGCCAGTCCTGTGGCAGCAACCTCAGCGAAACAGAGCGCACCTCCCGAAATTGGTCAATGTTTTGCCATCTTGCGGCCCTTATCGGGCTCTGTATCAATATCGTTTCACTCACCTTTTTCCTCCCGCTAGGATTTGTCGGGCCATTGATCGTTTGGCTAGTGAAACGAAACGAGTACCCATCCGTGGATGAGCAAGGCCGAGAATCGACAAATTTCCAGATAACGATGGCTGGCCTCCAATTTATCTTTTGTCTCATCCCGATTCTTGGGTGGTTTTTGCTGCTTCCGGCTCTCCTCCTCTTCAACATTGGTCTCTCCATTTTCGCCTCAGTCAAAGCCAGTCACGGGGAACAGTATCGGTATCCCTTTTCACTTCGGCTCCTCAATTGACTTGGATCGAAGCTTTGACTTGTATTCTTTCGCATTTGGGGGCACTACAGGCGGCTTCCGATGAGCAAGATTGACCAATCCAACAAGAGCTTAACCACGAACCTCACCGCCGCTGCCTGTCTGGGCATTGGCACCATACTCCCTGAGCCTTTCCGCGCTCCGGTTACCAATATGGGGCTTTTCGCCCTTTCCGGGGCCGTGACCAATTGGCTCGCCATCCACATGCTCTTTGAAAAGGTCCCGGGACTGTATGGATCAGGGATTATTCCCCTCCACTTTCAGGAGTTTAAGAAGGGGATTCATGAACTCATGATGAGACAATTCTTTACCAGCGAGAATGTCAAACGACTCTTCGGACCAGAATCCGAGACTGAGGAAGCTCCCAAGGTAGATCTAGCACCGATTATCGAGCAAACGGATTTCACTCCAGCCTTCGAGGCCTTAATCGAGGCTATCACCGAGTCTCCGCTTGGTGGGATGCTGTCCATGGTTGGCGGCCCCAATGCACTCGAACCGTTGCGAGATCCATTTAAGGTGAAAATTGCAGCGGCACTCGAGTCCATCAGTACTAGCGAACCATTTCAAAAGACCCTAAGAGAAAATCTACAATCCAGTAGCACAACGGATGAAATCCTCGAGAAAGTCAGCGTGATTGTCAGCAAACGCCTCGATGAGCTCACTCCGGAAATGGTTAAGGAGATCATTCAGCAAATGATCCGGGAACACCTAGGATGGCTCGTCGTTTGGGGCGGAGTCTTTGGGGGCTTAATCGGGCTGATCGCAACAGCATTCCAGGCATAGCACCAAGCTCGGCGTTACTTCACAATACTGAGACCGATCTTACTCCCCTAAAGACGACCGCTCATGGGTAAACGCCAAAGCGCAGGGCTCCTAATGTATCGGATTAGCCGAGAGGTTCTAGAAGTCTTTATCGCCCATCCAGGCGGCCCGAAGAACGAGCATCGCGACGAGGGGGTTTGGTCCATTCCTAAGGGAGAATTTGAAGCCGCCGAAACCCCGTTCGAAACCGCTCTTAGGGAGTTCCACGAGGAAACGGGCATTTCTGTCCCTCAGACAGCGTTCATCCAACTCGGCTCCATTCAACAAGCAGGAGGCAAGATTGTTCACGGATGGGCATTCGAGGGATCAAGCATCTCAGTCGACAAGGTTGAAAGCAATCTGATCGAAATCGAGTGGCCAAAGAAGAGCGGTACTTTCATTCAGATCCCCGAGATTGACCGGGCCGAATTCTTTCCGGTATCGATCGCTCGCAAGAAACTCAAATCACCCCAAGTCGCCTTTATCGACCGGCTTGAAATGGCCCTCCAAGCGTCGGAGTAGAATCTCGGCAAAATATGCCCTCTATTTCTTAGCTGTCCGCTTCTTGGGCCGCTTCTTCGAAATCTTCGCCCGCACGGCGGCCTCGACCCCAAGTTGCCCCCATCGACACATCTCTGTCGGATCATCCATCGCCGACTCTGGCACGGTGTAGTAGGACATGACTGCGTTCTTGCTCTCCAACCGAAAAGGCTCAAGTCCTTCGCTGGTAAACGCTTCGCGATTCAACTCATCCGCCTTAATATAAATCACCTCGTCAGCAATGATCCCGAACATCGTGCCGTCGAGGTACAGGCCATAGCCACCGAACATGGACTTTGCCCCAACTGGACCCAAGTCAGCCAGTAGTTCTAAGGTATAATCGACGAACTCACTTTGACGAGCCACGGTCAGACGCTGTCATCAACAGCCTGATTCGGTCAAGCCGATAGCAACAAACCGTCGCAAGGAAACAGGAAAGGTTGGAAGGATTACCTAAATCACCAGCGATCCTCAGGAGTTCCCATCTTTCGATCCGGAAAAGGAATGATACTAGGATTGACTGCTAACGAAGCGACCCTCGGCAGGGGTGACAGCGATGTCGTCAACTCCTCTTCCTCCGACTCTGAAAGCTCCTGGTCCGCCAGCTCAAGAATAAGCTCGCTCACCAATCCCTGAATGTCACCGAGAACGTTAGCGGCCACAAGAGTCTGTTCATCGTCAGCGACTTTCTCTTCAAACTCACGACTGAGAAAACTAACGACATGGAAATAACTTCTCAAGCGCCATAGAACATCCTCACGACAAACGCTTCCTGCCTCAATGCTAGCAGCCAGCTCTTTGAGATCTGCCAACGAATTCTCAAGCCGCTCAATCTGTTCACTATCCATCACTCAAAAAAAGTCCACCGAGTCGGTTTCTTCAAACCGCCCATTCTGCCAAAAAGTCAGACTAACAAGGGAAACACCCTGGAAGACGCCTCCTGAGCTTCCGTCTCCCAGGGTTTTCCCTCGTGGCCGTCCCACAAGCAAACGGCCATACAATCTCCACAAATTGAGAAGAGCAAGGCCCATGCCGATTCAAGAATAACAAGGCGGTTCATAGGTTCTGGCGACGATGGGAACTTAGGATTCTCCAATAAACTTCTGAAGACAGGGGACGTAACCTGGAACGAAACTCCCAGGATGCCCACCAGCTTCATCCCCTAAGGACAACGAATTTTCCATATTCCTCTCGAGAATCAGGATCTCATCTCATTCTGTTGGCCGACTCTTGACCGATGCCCCTGCCAATTTCGGAAGGAAGGTCGGAAGAATCAAATCAGGCATGCGATCAAGCTCCTTCTGTCGGCGCGCTAACTCATGTCGCCGAGTCGTCTCCCGATCCAGCATCCGTGGTCGGAAATCTCAAGACTCTACTTCGCCTCCGCTACTGTAGGCGGCCGGAATCGCAGCTTCATTGGAGGATACCGAGAGAATAAGTTACCTTATCTGCGCATCAGGAGTTGGGAACACGAAGAGCAAATAGCACGCAATGAAGCTCCGAACAAAGCCTCCACGAACAATCCGTCCATTTCTCATAAACACCTTCAGAATCAGTCGTCATAACCTCTCAAGTGTTCGTTCCAAACACAATCCAGCAGTCACTTGCTACGGATGGCAGCCTCAACCTACTCTCGCAATTTTCTCCTCAGAAAACGTCAACACCCTAGCCCGGGCTTGACGAATTCTTCGGGTTCATACCCACTGACCCAAAACGAGAGAATCCGTAGGATTTACTCTCTCTCCAGAGAAAACGCATTCGATCTCAAGCCCAACAACGAACGAACATACCAACCACAGCACAAAACTGATTCCGCTCACAGCCCAACTCTACTCCCTATAAGTAATCTCAAAGAAACAATCTGACACCGATCGAGTGAGCAAAGTGTTGATCCCTGGATAGGGCTCTGGTTCACTAAAGTATATGAGAACTCGAAGATCTGACTTCCTTGTCGCCGTTCTTGTCACCCTCCTCATTGGGACGGTGGTTCGGTTCACGAAGGAGTCCCGAATTACTCATGCGGACGCACCGAGCAACCCGGCGACCGAGCAAACGCAACACTTCGCCGCCAGGGTCAATGTGACTCAACACCATTTCGCACTCAGAAGTGACGCCCATGCCAAAACCGAACGGCGAGTGCTCTCAGTGAATCAGAGCCTGGAGCGTCAAACTAGTCGGACCGACATTCGACCCGTCGCCTATGCTCACTCAGGCATTCAAGCTTTGAGATCGCTCCCAACCGGGAACTTAGTTCAGGCACCGGAAATCCCAACCGCCCCCACTCCTCCCACGCTCCCCGACGCAACGATTTCAGAACCAGGAAGATTCACAGTTTCGGGCACAATTTCAATCAGTGGCGATCTTCCAAGCGAGAGAGCTCTCCCCCTCGATTCCGTCTGTGCTGCCAACTACGCACGCCGATTTCCAGGAAGGGCTCCAACCACCCGTTTCTTTGTCACCGAAGACGGTGGACTCGGCGACGTTTTCGTCACGGTACTTGGTATCGAAAGCCCAGCCAACGAAGTAGAATTGCCGAAACATACAATCACCCAAGAGGGATGCTGGTTGTCCCCCTATGTCTCAGCCTGCCGAACCGGACAAACCATTCAATTCATTAGCAAAGATGATAGTCTTTTTTCACTGATGAGCAGTTCACGACCGAACTCCGGCAATCCTGTATTCCACGCAACAATTCTACCGGGCGCCCCCCCTATACGCACCTCCTTTGCTGAGCCAGAAGAGTTCCTCCGATTCAAGAGCGACATTAATCCCTGGATGTTTGCCTACGTCAGCCTTGTCGACCATCCCTATTTCGCAATCACCTCACCCAAGGGAAATTATTCGATTCCAGACCTTCCGCCAGGCACCTACCAAATCAAAGCCCGTCACCGCAAAGCCGGTGCGCTCATTCAAGACCTAACCATTACGGATTCAGATGCTACGGTGGCTTTCAACTTCGCCTACGTGGAAGAAGATTAGCCTCAATTCCTACCGCGTAAATCCCACGACACCATTCTCCAGAATCGCCCGAGGGTGTCTTGAAAGACGACTTACAGGCGCGATCAATCAAAAGAAAGATTCCGCTTCCGAGCATAAAGCCAAGAAGCGGAGAACGGAGCGGAGCCAATTCATTGAGAGCTTTGCATCAAACCCTTGCAAGCTTAGGCGCCACCGGAAAATCAATTTCTGTTCCAGCGATGTGGTTTAGATAGTTCGTCAAAGTATTGAGCGCTACGTGCCCCAAAATCTCAACAATCTCTCGGTCCCCAAGCCCCTTGCTACGAACCTCAGCAATGTCTTGATCAGAAACTCGACCTCGTCTTTCAACGATCGTTCGAGCGAACTGAAGAATAGCCCTCGCCGTTTCACAATCCGAATCAGCGTGCCTTGCTCGTTCAATCTCATCTCGCTCAAGCCCGGCCTTACTTCCAAGAGCGCAATGGGCCGAGACACAATAGGAACAGTCATTGAACTCTCCGATGGCCAGTGCCAAACGCTCCTGTAATTTCGGATCCAAACTTCCACCGGAGAGACCTTGATTGAGCCCCAAGTAGGCTTGAGTGACCACCGGAGAATGGGCCATTGTCGCGATCACGTTCGGAACCATTCCCATGGTATTCTGAACCGAGTCCAACAAGGATTTCGTTGCATCATTAGCACTAGTATGAGTCACAGGTGCAATTCGCATAATAATTGTCGCTTTAGGTTATATATCCAGCTGTTTCAGACTACTTGGAATACTTCTTCTCAAGCTTCGGCCAGTTCTTGTTCGCCTTTGCGATGGCTCCATTAAGATCTTTATTGAAGGCTTTAAGAATCTCCTGATTGAGATTGAGATACAGTTTCCCATTCCGAATCTGCCACGTGCTAATATCTACCGGGAAAAGGGCATTGACCGAAGCACCAAAGGCGCAAAAACCTCCATACTGGGGGGCATATTTTTCAGGATTGCGATTGAAAAGTTTTCGGTTCGATTTGCTAGCGAACAAGAAACTAGCTCCGTCGTGTTTGGCCGTGATTCCCGGATCTCCATTCACCGCCTTGTGTTCAGTAAAGAAGGCAACAGGGTCATATCCGCTCAAAGCGATGCCACTCGCGCCAGCGACATTGACGAGCTCTCCACCAACAGCCGCTGAGATGAGCATTGAGGTGACAAGGGCGAGGAGTGATTTACGTATGATATTCTTCATAATATTTGCTATGTTTCGACGTTTCTCTGACCGACAGAATTGACGGTTAATGTCTAGACACAGCGAAGCGCCGGATTCTTACCCCTCTCTTGAAAAAACATTTTTCACCGTTAGAATATCGAAGCGAGTGGAATGAAATCGCGACTCTTGAGGGATCACAAGAAAGCGGCATCTGCTCGAAATAGAGAAGGACGACTCAGGAGCCGTTCTAGTCGAAGAATAAGAAATCAGCAAAACGAGACTCCCCTCCCTGGCGAGCATGAAAAGATCGAGACGAATCAGGGACAATTCCGCTTGTTGAAACAACATCAGCCCAAGTAGCTTTCCCTACGCCCTTTTCGTTCACTCAATCGAGGAATTGCCGGGCCTTTGACCAAAAGATTCATGGACCATTGGCATCAAGACCTTAGTGGAAGTGCTGAAGAGCAATCTCTGGCCTTGGAAGGATTGCGTGCCTATTTAACACGAGTCTTGCCAGCCGCACTCTCAGGGCGGGCCTCTACTGATCACAGCTTCATCTCGGATATCGTGCAAATGACGCTGATTCGAGTGTCAGAACGAAAAGATAGCTTTCAAGGCCGAAGTCGGTTCACCTCCTGGGTCATGGCAATTGCACTTCGGATCGCTTTCAACGAAATACGTCGAAAGGAGTGGAACAATGTGTCACTTGACCAGCTCCGAGAACAACAAGGCACTTTTGAAGGCGAACAAGATCAGGTTGATGGCCCCAGGGAAAGTTCCGAACAGCGTGACCTGGCAAGGATGATACGAGAAGTGATCATGACTGATCTAACGGCCAAACAACGAGACGTCTTGCTATGTGAGCTCAGCGGGATGCCACAAGATGAGATCGCTCGCCAGCTCTCGACAACACGGAACAACATCTACAAATTGTTTCACGATGCTCGCAAAGCGCTTCGGCGAGCCCTGGAGGCCCGAGGTTTTAGTGGAAATGATTTTACAACATCAGAGCGAGGTATGACGGTATGAAGCTCTCGAACGATCAATTGAAGAGCCTCTCTGCAGTGCTCGATAAAACACGCGAATTCGAGCTGAACTGCAATGAGTGTCTCGACCTTGTGAGTGAATTTGCTGAACTAGAACTTGCAAAGCAATCGATTCCGACGGCGCTCCAAGCCGTTGCGCATCATCTCGACCTTTGCCAAGAATGCCGCGAAGAATACGACACGCTCCTCAAAGCCATTCAAGAATTCGGAGACCTTGCTCCCTAAGGCACTTTCCTTCACTCCCAAAGAATACCGAACGCCCCTAAGGTTTCGCCCCCCCCACTAGGTTTCAACGTTACCGGGAATCATAGGAGGCTTCGGATTCCGCACTCCTGAATATCCAAGGTCGAATGGCTCAATAGCCTTTCGCTTAAAAAACCTATCAATACCCCTCTCTTGATCTTTCCAATTATTGGGAAAGCACTCCATCCTGTCGACACCGTTCACCCCAGCGAACCGGTTTTCCATCGATTGTTCTCAATTCCCAACCAACTTGAGCTATGGAGTTAAGGATTGAATCTCCGTTTCCCCAAGTTCGCCTAACGGAATCCGTTGAAAGGTCATATGCGCCTGACTGCCTTCGTAGAGTATGCCAACCGTTTCCCCATCGATCATAGAGAGGCAGGAGTATCCAGCACTATCTCCCTCATCGAGTAATAGCCGATGCTCCATGGGCCATGTCAGTCCTCGGTCAAATGACGCCTTAATCATCATTCGGTTTCTATCGGATTGACTATCCGGATTTGAAAAGAGTAGGCGATCTCCCCAATCGCTACCAAGCTCCCGATCAACATGAATTAGGCTCGCCATGCAGGCACGCGGTTCAATCAGCGACCGTTCTGAGCTTGGGTGCTTCTGCCACGTTTTCCCCAAGTCTCGTGTTGTCATCACCACGCGAAGCGATTGACGATTATACCGACAGTTGAGCATTAGCACCGAAGGTTCGATTTCAACAATCTGTGCTTCCGTCGTATCATCAAGTGCACCCGTTCCAACCTCCCAGGTATCACCGTGATCTTTCGAAAAGATAATGGTTGAATGAGGAAGTCGCTCCTTCTCGGGCGGATCCTGATACTGCGCCGCAAATACAATCGTACCATCAGCCATGCTGATCCCCTTGCCTGGACCTTGAAGAATGAAGCACCACTCCGGCTTCTTCACCTGGGAAGTGATATTGATCGGATCCGACCACGACTCACCATCGTCATCGCTTCGTACCAACATCAACTGTCCCGTTTCACCTGGACTCAATCCTGGCCCCGACCCTCGCCAAGAACGGTCACCGTGGCTCCACGTCGCAGCCACCCAAATCGTGCCAGTTTTCCGGTCGACCAAAACCGCCGGATCCCCAATGCCATCATAGCGCCACATCGGATCATCCCCCATGTCCATGATTAGCTTCATCGGTTCCCATGATCGCCCACCATCGGTTGATCGAGACATGCCAACATCAATATCACCGGGTAGATCCCCACCGGAACGACGGCGAACATCATAGACACCAATCAGCGTGCCTTGTTTGGTTGTGGCCAAACCAGGAATCCGATAGGTATGAACCTCGTCATCGCCCGACTTCCGAAGAGCAATCCCCATCCGCTGAACAGAAGGAGCGGCATCGAGAGCAACCGTCTCTCCATCCGAGAACAATACCTCTTGGCAAATCGCTCCGACGCGATGATCAATGTCAGCATTCTCACTGAGCCGCCCCGTGAGCCAAAGATAGTTACTCCCTTCTGAAAGAACGTAGGCACCGTCCGACCAACTAAAAACCAGCCTTCTCTCCTCTAATTCACTTCCGCCCAGAGTGGCCAATGCAGATCCAGTAGGCCCTTCAGAATCGCCACGATAGACTGACACAAGCTCAACATCCTTTAAATCCGTGCCCTCGGTCAGCCTCGCCCGTATCTCCGTCATCGCCACGGGTGCCAAATTCCCCTGGGTTTCCACTCTAAGCTTCAGGAGTGGACTCACCTCCACGCCACGAAGGGCTGGAAGTGTCACCGGGACAAGGTCAACGTCAACAATCTCTTGAGGGCGAGCGGGAGCAAAGCGGATATCATCGATCAGTATCCCAGTATCGGGCGGGCTGGTCACCGTAAAACGCAATCCATGAATCCTGCCATCCCCAAGTGGCACCCGGATCTGCGACAAGAACGAACGTCCTACCCTGATCTCATCGTCCCCGTTGAAAATCTCTGCCCACTCATCACCAATGAGCGTTTCGACGCGAAAGGTAAAGGGCGCCCATTTCGTCCAGCGCTCTGCCCAAAAAGTCAATTCGCCGCTCGTATCGACGTCCTCAGCTAATGCAAGAGAGACACTGCTTTCATCTCCACCGGTCAACCGCAGACAATGAAGACCACTCTTCGCATGTTCATCATCAATAACGCTCTTTCCGACCAAGGCCTTCCATTGACCGATCCCTGAATAGAACGTCTCGAAGCGGCCAGCTTGAACCTCTTCAAAACCAAACATCGACGTAGCGGATTCTCTCGCCACTTCAGGAACAGGCGGCGCCACCTTCTTAGGATTCGAGACTTTAGAAACCTGCCACAGCTTATCGGACAGTTCCCGAACCAGATCCGGAGCAACCGCTGCGATATTCGCGGTTTCCAGCACTTCCCCATTGTAATCATAGAGTTCCGTGGCCCGGATTTCGCCGGACGAAGTATCAACCCACTGAGTAAGCCAATGCTGCATGGTCCTAACCGAGTATCCCATCAAGCCACCAGCCCGAGGATACTGACTGAACGCCACCTCCTTGGTAATACTTGTCGCATCATTGAGAATCGAAACAAAGCGCTTGCCCTCTAACTTTTCAGAAACTGGGAGGCCTGCCAGTTCGGCTAGCGTCGGGTTAAGATCGACGAGTTCCACCAGCGAATCGGTCGATTCACTCGGCATCTCCATACCTGGCACGCTCACAATCAATGGAAGCCGAGTATCAAGCTCGAAGTTTGTCGTCTTCCCCCTCAAGCCATGCTCACCAAGGTGATAGCCATGATCGCCATAAAGGATGACAATTGTATTCTCTCGTAAGCCCGTCTCATCATGCTCATTCAATACGCGGCCAATCTGTGCATCAATGTTTGGACTATAGATATGGGAAGCCCCGTAGCATCCCAGTTCTGGGCGCAGATCATCGACAGCGATCATCAACACATTCGGGCTTGAGCCGAGGAGCCCCTGTCCCAATAAACAACTGAGAAAATAGATCGAAGAGAGGCAACCGAGCCTGAAAGAATTCCGCATAATCATACCCTTAAACCACCTACCAACGTTGGCATCAAGAAAAAGAATGAGTCAAATTCGCTGCTAACAGTGAAACCAAGGGATGAACGATCTATTCACGGATCGACGAGCGCGGTTCTTCCACGTTCCCAGTGGAATGAAACACTTGCGAAGATCTATCTCCCGAGGTGGGGCGAGCGTACTCGCGAGCCTCCGGCTCGCGAAGCGGGACGGAATCCCTATCACGCTCAACTAGGAAAAGGGCCTATTTTTCCGATGTTTTCGCTCTCGACTAGAACGGCTCGCGAGGACGCTCTCCCCACCTCTAAAAAACTCCTATCCTCTTGCTCCTATCATGAGTTGCAATCTGGTTCCTCTCGTCTTTTTGAAGAACCACGAGCGCAATCCGAAGTCATTCTAGCTCAGAAACAAGCGTCCACGACAAGAGCCGGGGAAACCAATAAAGAGAGTGCTTCCCGCGCCCCCCAAATTCTAGTAATCGTTCCGCCTAAGCAATGAAGAGACAATTACTCACGACAGATCTCGCGAAGGAGGCTCCGAGATCCCCGATTGTCATCGGGGTCGTTCTGCTCGTGATGGTTATAGTGGCGACCGCCCTACTGACGAACGCCCCCAAAAAAAACGTTCAGCTTCTAGCCGATGGCTCCCAGCTAATGCTCAATCGCGTCATGGTAGCGAATAAGAACGAATTCATCCATGGCCGTTTCTTGGAGAAACTGGCAGACGGTCTAATTCCAACTAATGGGGCGCAGCTGTTCAGTCTAAAACTGAACAAACCAACTCGGTTAAATTTTACGGCCCCTTTAGGAAAGACGTGGTTAGCTGCTGAATTCAATTTGATAGGCACCAATATAACGAGTCACCCCCTGACGAAGCGCACATTCTATCGACAATTCCGCTGTATGATTCGAGGTGACGAAGGAATAGAATACGCCCAGCGATTTCAGGCACGCGGATTTCAATCCTACGCCGACGGATACCATGGTTATATACTCACGAGTCGATTCCCGCGTGATTCGGAGTGGCTTTGGTTCCGGATCGAACGCCGTGAAAGTGAAGATCAAGGCAGTCCGTGGATCTCTGTGGCAGAATTCAAAACAAGAAACACCACACGCCCGACGATCAAACCGTGGCTAGCCGATCCGATCCCCATGACCAAATCCGTCAAAGGGATGGATGTTACCTTGGGTGAGATAACCGTCTTGACGCAGCCTGACAGTCCTAGGGACATCTCGAACTATCGCGTTAATCTACCGCTTTCAGTAAGCAGCAATGGCGTCACTTTCACGAACTGGGGCGCTCCCTACATTCGGGTAGAAGATGCCAGTGGGAACTGGGACAACAACTTCGCAAGCCACCGAAGCCTGGATCCAGGCCACGTTTGGAAGCTTGATATGGATTTCCAACCGGAATCGGCATTGCCACCTCACTGGGTGGCCACAATCAACCTTCCCCCACCCAATACCACGATCACCAACACACACAGGGGCCAAGCGATAAGCTTAGCCTCTGACGGCTCCTCCATTGATGTTGCGATGGCCACCAATCGAAATGATCTCGCCCTGAGGTTCATCAACGCAACCGATGCCGATGGGTTCAGCACCACTCATGCCGACGGCAATTGGAACTAATATCGTTTTCGCAAACGAGGTTTTAGGGTCTTGAGGGATGGAGTGTTTCATCTGGGCTCATTCAAACCGGTAACAGTCACTTTCGCCATCGTGCCCAACGTACGTGTCGAGTTTCTGGCTCAACCTAGACTGCTCACCGGACAACCGGACAATTAACTCTGAGCACCACTCGCTCACTGAAAAAAGGCTACTTTGAACAAGTGCTACAATCCATTGCCATTGTTCTCTAGGCGTCTCAATTCAAGGTTCTTCAACGTTTCCAGTGGAGAGCGGTAGGTTCAAGCGCAGCCCTTCTCAAAGTGGCTGTGGCATCTTGCCGCAGCTTCCTCATTAGGGAGCAGAAACGAGACGTTTCAGCCGCTCTTGAGGGAACTCTTTCACAGCTATCAGCGGTCGAGGGCGATGAAACTCTTTGAGTATCTACTCGAAACGTTGAGGAACCCAATTCAACAGCCTATAAGCCCATTCCAATCGTTCCCTATGTTCTCGGATTATCTGTCCCCCGTGGAACCGGACCATACCCTCTGGAGATCCTGGAACAAGTGTTTGAGGCTGCCTCCAAGCTTCCAAGACGGCGGCTGCAAATCATTGATTTCGTCAAACTCTCTATCTGAGAACGACAGACACTAGCACGGACTAGACCCTACAATGTCCATTGGATCAACTTCAGTTTGGGCACTCGGATGAAATGATCGTCCCTTGTAACCAAGGTCATCCCAGCTTGTAGAGCCATCGCAGCGATCCATTCGTTGCCTAAAGAGGATGCGGCAAGCTTCACAGATCCTTGCCGCCATCGGCATGGGGCCGGCCCGCTGCATCGTCCGGCAGGCCTTCGACATAAATTGCCTCACCGGTGTGATCGACATAAGCCTGAAAGACATACTCCAGCCAATAATGGGGAAACGCCCCGTGCTTCAAGTATTCCACCACGTCAAAGGAAGCGTCCTTTGATGAACAGCGACGGAAAAAGGTTTCGACTGACTCACGGCTTTCATTTCTAAAGACGTACGGCGTACTAACCGTTACGGAGCACTTTGCCCCTTCCAAAGAAGGCGGAAGCACCCGGACATACCACAGCTCACCCGTTCTTCCAGAGTAGCCGCTAGAATTCCAACACTGGAAAACACGTTGCTCAAGGATGTCGCTAAGCTGTACAGTTTCATCCCCACCCACACCCATTACCTCGTAAAATGAACTGTAAGTCCTATTGAGATTATCGAGAGCCTTCCACAAATATGAAAACGAGTTCTTGTCTCGAAGCCATTGGCCGAACAATTTTCCAATCGTCGGGCCGCCTGGTGCTATCGGAACATCTAGAGTCATCCACGCATGAAAGAATGAAGTCGTCACGGGACTCATTGGCGGATATCCCGGCATATACTCCTCCTGAGCATCCGCAAGGATGTTGTTAAACTCGGAAAGATGAGGCGAATCAAGGGCCTGCGTTGCGAACTCACCAACAGCGTTCAATACAGCAGCATAACAATGAAAGTTTGGATCACCAAATCCACCACTCTCAAAGGTTCCATCATGGATGGCCTTCACCGTTTCTAATTCGTCTTTAGACTCGGGGAAACGATAAGAGCGATTGAGGATCTCGTTCAATATTCTGTCCTTCATGCGTTCATTGAAAAAGCGTCACTCATTGATGTGGGCTGGAACATAGGTCACACTTGTTCAGCTTAAATAAGAGTTCTTTCGTAGCGCAAGCGCGTTTCTCCGATCTTCGAGTCTCACCTCAATTCCCAACTCTTGGGGGCAAACATCGAGTTGACAAGCTTGGGATATCAATTAGTCGGAGGACTAGTTCTAATACCGAGAGCGCCGCTTACGCATGAGCGGATAAGGTCAAGAATCTGCTAGCTGAATATCTCAGGGAAGTCGTTCCGACACTTTGCCTCCCGAACGAAATTTTTGCCAAGATGGCTTATTCTATATTCGGTTGGACCTGCTGCTGAAATTACCCCAAGCACCTTTAGAAACTCGAGACGGTATACAAACTCATCTCTCAGCATCTCTCTGGCGGTGAAAGCAATTTTTCCGGCCCGAGGATTTGCCTCCAATATCAGAAGACTGGGCTCGCAACTACCACATCCCTCAAGATGTGACAGAATACGCATGCTGGAGGCTCCCACTCCGTCTCTAAGAAGACTATATTTTTCCTTAACAATATCGCGAATACTCTGTTGTGTTGAATCCTCTTCCGGCTCTCCGTTCCACACAGCACCAAGAGCTGGTAACAAATCTTTGGCGAGACTAACTAATTGGGCTATCGATGATAAATCCATAGAAAATTTATTGTGATTGTCTGGATCGGCTATTGTGCCAATAGCCGAAGACAATAGCAACCTTAGCGCAATTGATATTTCACACTCTTAGCAGCTCGTATTTCCGGTGTGCTTGAAATGACCTACACCGGCCTTAACCCGACTTGAAATTGCCCTGAGTCTGGTGGACAGAGGATTCTCTTGGTTCGATACTTTGTGCTTTAGTTATTCTCTCGGAAAGCCGTTAGGCTTGACGATGGCTGTTCCCCGTGGGGACGAAATATTTCGCTTCGAATGCTGTTGGGCTCTAGCACCTCAGTGACGGGTGTTTACGCTTTAGAACGCTTACTACTTCTCGTTATTCAAAAACGTTCGCTCAAGTCTGTTCTTCTCCAACCTATACATGGCCTCGTGCTGATGAAGTTTTTTAGCGACCGTAGAACGACTCCATAGCTACCTTGTTCTAGCAGTTGCCTTTGGCGCTCACGCTCTGTTCCATCTTGGAAGCTCTTAGCAGCCATTCTTAGGGAGTGCCTGCATAGAGGCTTCCCCAATCATGCGTCGGCTGTAGCGATCCATTGCGGTCACCAAATAGCACCAGCCTTCCTCGCTTCTCAGATCGGTCGTTTCCGACACCCATACCTGGTCACGCAGCTGTGGTTGCCCTAATTCCCTTAGCAGTCGTAACCTGCGATCCCGCCCACACCCATTTCATCATGGATTGACGGGGACTGAGACTTCCGCGGATTCGGAACTCTGTTCCAGTATTCTGAGACGTCTTGTCAACTGTTCGATCACAAGGAGGACGTGACTTGATATCCGTTCATTTAAGGACTCGATACGGGCTTGGATCGATCGCATTTCGGGATGATTGGCACCATATAGGATTTTCTTCCCGGAATACTCATTCTGATAGGATTCCCTCGTCTTGATTAATTCAGACAGCCCCTCCTGTTCCATCTCTGCCGTTATCATTAAAACCGCAACTTCGGCTGTGGCATCTTTCAGTTCTGCAATAAACGCTCTTAGGGTCATAGGAGTATCAATGACTCGCAATCTAGGGAAAGTCTCTTGATCAGAATTCAGGGTAGAGAGCTTCCGCATCAGATTCAGCCGATTGCTTAGAAACTTAATCGCCCAGTCAACATGACCTTGCATTCGATCACGATAGTAATCCCGTTCAACTTCCTGCTGTCGAATTCGAGGATGTGTGGCCGTGTATCGTTTTTTCAAATTCTCAAGCCCCATCTGTGTGTCAAAGAATTCATTTAACAATTGGCTAGCCTTTAAGTCCCCTGTTAGTTGAGCGAGTGAATACATACTCGTTTCCAATGCACTCTCACGCAATTGATCAATGAGAAGCTCCAGCCCCTCAGGATGGTCCATAATTGAAGACTCGAGCACAGGCAATCTGTCCTCCTCGAACTCAGTCGAATCCGTCTCCCCCACTGGCGCATATTGCTGACTTAGCTTGACCAAATCTCTCCGCTCAGGAAACTCTGCGACAATCCTAACATACAAGGGCTCTGCTTCATCCATTCTTCCTAGCTTGCGAAGACATTCCGCAAGCCGATAGAAAGAGGTTGAGATGAGTTTACGTCGCTCATCGTAGGTCGCCACGATAGCACTATAGTGTTCGATCGCCTTTTCCAAGTCTTGATGAACTTCCTCCTGAAGAAGCCCCTCATCAAATCGTTCCTTCGAAGTCGGTTCACTGCCGGTAGCCGAAGGCAACACCAAAATAAAAGGCACAAGAAAGATCACAGGTGAGAGAAAGAAAGGGCGGGATTTAACAGCGGGTTTCATATCAAATTCATTCAGTTGGTTCGCTCCTATTCAACGCAATCCTGATCCAGTTATTGTCACACTTTTGTCAAACTATTCGCCTAGCCAGAGCCGATACCCAAGCCCGTGGACTGTAAGAATCCATCGAGGCGTCTCAGGCACTTGCTCAATTTTTTTCCGAAGCTGAAGGATGTGTGTATCAACCGTTCGGGTGGAGGGAAAGGAAGTAACCCCCCAGACTTTATCTAAGAACTGCTCACGACTGACGGGAGCCCCATCTGCCTCGAATAGAAGTCGCAAGATGCCGTATTCACGAACGCTCAGTTCAAGAGGTCGCCCCTTTTGCGTCGCTTCCATTCGCTGCAAGTCTATTCGACAGTCGCCAAGAACAAACTCCGCGGAGCGGCTCGACAGCTGTTTTCTCCGGAGTATAGAACGCATTCGGGCAAGAAGTTCCGACGTACTGAAGGGTTTTATCAGATAGTCATCTGCGCCCTCGTCAAGTCCTCTCACTCTATCCTCAATCTCTCCCTTGGCCGTAAGCATGAGAATCGGAATCGAACAGCCCGCCTTTCGTAAGGCCGCGCAAAGATCGAATCCACTTAGGCCCGGCATCATCACATCGAGCAAGATCAAATCCGGTTTTTCACGCATTGCACGAGTGAGCCCCTCCTCGCCATTCGACGCCGACAAGACGCGATACCCCTGACCGCTCAGACAATCCTCCAAGGCACGGCGCATCGGCAACTCATCTTCAACGATCAGAATGCGAGAACCCGGCGTCGCTATTGGACTTGATTTCATTTCTTGTTTTTATTCAAGGGCAGCGAAACGACAAAACAGGCCCCTCCGACAGCAGAATCTTCGACTCGAACGTCACCCCCATGTGCCTTAACCGTATGCCGTACTAGACTTAATCCGATTCCAACGCCTGAGGTCCTCCGGGTAGCTTCTGATTCGAGACGTTCAAACGGCAAGAAGATCCGCTCACGATCCGCCCGATCTATCCCTTCCCCCTCATCGCTCACCGAAAAGGATACCGCATCATTGAAAGCATCGTGTTCCAATACTGCCTCAATGCCTCCTCCTTTCCGCGTGTGCTTAATGGAATTCTCAAGCAGATTCACTAAGGCTTGATGAATCGCCTGACCATCCCAGAAGGCTTCAAGATAAATTCCATCCTGATCTTTAGACCCAATGTCGGCACGCGAGTTCAATCGCACTTGAGCATTGTCCGCGATGGAACTCATCATCACTAAACTCTGATTGAAGAGCTGGATTACATTCACCGGCTCAAAAGTAAGCATCTGTTTCCCATGCTCCAATCGAGAGAATTGGAGAATATTTTGAACCAGTGACCCTAAGCGACGACACTCCAGCTCAATCCACTTGAAGTATTCCCTCTCTTTTGGATCCGTTCTAGATCCCTGATTCGAAAGATTCTCTACCAACAGGCGAATGGACGCGATAGGAGCACGAAGCTCATGGGAGACACTAGCAACAAAATTACTCTTGGTCCGCCCCAGCTCCACCTGTCTTCGATAAGCTCTTCGTTGCGCAACCCATCCGCTAATCCCCGTAATCGCAGCAAGCCCAATAAATCCAAGAATAGATAGCACTCGTTCGCGAGACCGCCGTACGAAAAATTCAGGATCCTTGAGGGTTGCTCCAACTAGGAACCATGGATGCCTCGTCGATTCCACCAAAATGACACCGTCTTCACTCTCGGCCGCCTCTCGCCTCACAGAATTCTGATCAATACCGGATTCTTGCGAATCAAATACAAGCCGGCGATTCGCATAGATTGAAAAGTGAAAATCAGCCGAACTCGCAATTAGATCGCCCCCCCGCCGAAGCGCATCGCCAAGCTCCCGCTCAAACCGAGACAAGGGAATTGCGAAGAACACAGCAGAAGAATCGACCGTCGAAACACAGTTCAAGAAATGAGGTTCCCCTTCAAAATTGATCCACCGAGCTTCGCCACCTGAAAGGGACATCCATTCTCGCCGCGCCGATAGTGGGAGATCTTTGAAGCGTTGCCACGCGTTGTTTCGATACTTCACATCCCTCAAATACGCGTCAACACGAGCTTCTTGACCAAAAATCGTTCGCTCCACCGTTCCACACCGATCAACAAGTTGAGCAGTCCAAGCACTAGGCTTTGCCCATTGACGCGCCAGAATCGCGTCGATACCGCTCGCACTTCGTCTGCCCTCATGTTCAAACAATGTCTGAATCAGATCGAGTTCACAAAAATCGAGAGCGACGCTCAGAGGGAGACCAGACTCTGTATAATAGAGCCCTTCTTGAACGCCTTCTCGTAACGACGCCAATGCCAGCGCTGCATCTCTCCAACGAGACTCTCTCATCAACAAGACGACTTGGCGAAACCTGCCGAGCGAGGCGAATGGTTGGGGTGGATCTGACTCAAGGAAGTCGATCGTAGCTTGCATTGCCAAATTCGGATCATCGCCCCGCTGTGACTCCTCCCATAAGTGAATACTGGCTTCATCTAACGCCCCCCAATCGAAAGGTCTTGGACGAGGAATCGAATCATCTGCCGGGAACACCTTAGGCCCCTCGCCTGAAGGGTCTAGGGCGATCACAAAGAGTTCCGGAACACCACGCATCCTGCCAGTCTTGGCAACCGACGACCGATCGCTCAGCCAAGAAAAGACGGCCACCTCCTGCTCCAAGAACTCCCCCATGCCGCTTGCTGCCCGCCGCATCGCATCTCGGGCATCCTGCCTTACCATCTGATGCTCTCTTAAAAGCAACCACCCTCCCATGGCAAACAAAGCGACCAATGGAACCAACGATAGCCCCCCTTTCCAGTCACCGCCATGTTTGGCGTTGGATTCAATCTGAGTGGGAATGTGCACCATAGTAGCAGCCCGGTCGCGGCGAAAGTTTCGAACTTTTTGAGGATAGCCAACAATCAAATACTGTATCGGCTAGTGCCTCACATCAATGTCAGGATTATGTCAAAGATCTCGAGAGAACGAAATAGATCGGGCACTGCTCTGAGGAGAAGACTGAACGAGATTCAGCGGTGGATTGACCCCGTTCTAGGTCCAGAGACCGGTTCTGCCGGCGTAAGTCTCTTCATCGCTTCCAGTCTGGAGGCCCTTGGATGCCGGTCAATTTCCCATTGGGGAACCACAGAGTTCGTGCCTTCCCTCGAAAAGTGATCCTCATCATCGCCAAGTCTTCGTCATCAACTCTGGAGATTATCTGAGCCTCGGGCGGAAGACTTGCCAGCACAGCCTTAGGCGTCATCCCATTTTCGAGCCTCAGGAGAGAGATGGACTGAGCTGAATAATCCTCAACGCTCGTGCTCGCACAAGCACTACACAGGAACGCAACAACGAAAACGAATATGAGGTTCTTCATGGAATCACTCTGAGCCTTCAAATTCTATCGACAATCATATTTCACACCAGCCTTCGATTCTTCAAACACGGTCTCTTCGGTCTATCCAAGTCCAGCAGACTCCGAACAAGACTTCACTGAAGCAAGATAGCAACGCAGCAAGTTCTATCAACCCACCTTCCCGAGATCCAGAAAACGGCGACGCCCCTTCTTTTAACGTGGACTACGATGACGAGAGACCAAAAAGTTGATCATTTCTCAATTGCACAGAGAAGGCCCTTTGCTAGCTTGGTCGGACGATGTCTCCAGCAATCGTTCAACGGATCAAATTACTTGCCCTGGGCGCAGCCTTGCTCGCCCTAGCGGCTGCCTTGCCCATTTACCTCAGAGCCGTTGACGAACAGGTTGTCATTCTCGCCGGTCAACACACAAAGACACTCACGGCCGAAGCCGAAAACCAATTGCGCCTCGAAAAACCAGGGGTTGCAACTATGCTGCTTCAAGGCGGCGAACAATGCGGTCTCAGCAATCTCGAGGACGCGATCGCTGTCCAGGCAGCTTTTCGCGGCAAAAACCCTGAGTTCACATTTTGGGGAGGCTTCTTTACTGATCTAGAAACAATTGAAGTAGCTGACCCCAGCCAGGAGGCAACCGTTGTCCAGGCAATGATCGCCCGGAGGACTCGCGCCGCGATTCTCGAACGCCTCCAGACCTCACGCCGCCCCGGGGTCCAAACCCTCCTTCAGAATCGTCTCTTGAAGCATACGGAAGTTTTCCCGCCGGTAGATTCCCCGGGAGGCGCTGCTTTCGACGCCGTCATTATCGCGACCGCGATGTTGTCGCAAGGTGACTATTTGAACACCGGTTTCCGACTCGACATCGAGCGAATCGCCTCAGATGCCAATCGCGGACACGCCACCCGGGCCATAGAAACGGTCTACTTAGACATTCTAACCTTCGCCAAGACCTTGAATTGGGCTCAGTTTTCCGGATTTATGGCGGGAATCGAAAGTTCGGAATCCCTTCGACGCCTCGCTCACACCTTCGCCGAAGAAAAGGACCGTCTTCCGGCCCTTTTCGCGATTTGTTGGATGAGCCCTTCAAACACGTCCGTCTCAGATTACCTCACGCGCTTCCCGGAAACTGGGTTCGAAGATCTTTCGTTTGCCCTGGCAAGTCATCAAGGGGGGCTCGAATCCTTGTTGAAACGACAGGCACGAATTCATCGATCCGAAGCCCGGCAAGCACTGCAGCGGGCCATTCCTCTCTCATCGCTCTGGTCAAGCCTGGCAATGCTGAGCTTTCGCTTTCCTTGGATCGCCCTTCTGACCAAGTACGTGGCAATTCTCATCGGATCCTTCAGCCTCATCAGGCTCATCTCCGAGCTTCTCCCCCGACGAAGGCTCACTCCCCTCATGTTTCGGGTCGAAGGCATCGCCACCCTGCGACAGCAAATTCTTGCTCTCGGCATCCTGACCCTATTTATTCTGCTTGGAGAACCTTTTCTTGCCCAGAGAGGACAAAGCGAAGAAACTCCGCTGAACTGGAGATTTCCGACAGCCCCGGCGGCTGTCGCTGAGAAAGTTGATAATATGGTTGGCGACAAAGTTGACGAGATGACCCTTCTCGCCCTGGTCCTGTTCTTTTTAGTTCAGGCGGCCCTCTATGCCCTGTGCATAGTGAAGCTGAAGGAGATCCAAAAGCAAAAAGGTTCCTCACGCCTGAAACTCAAGCTCCTCGATAACGAAGAGAACATGTTTGATTCGGGACTGTACGTTGGCTTGGGTGGCACCGTGCTCTCATTGCTCGTTCTCACGCTCAATCTCGCCCAAGTCGGTCTCATGGCGGCCTACGCCTCCACGCTCTTTGGGATTATCTTCGTTTCCGTCCTCAAGATCTTTCATGTGCGCCCCGTGCGACGTCAAATCCTCATTGAAGCTGAAGCAGGCATTCTATGAATAAGCCTATGCTGATAATCATCTGCGATTTCTTGCTGATCAGCTTGCTGTCTCTGGCAAGTTTTGATCAGGAACCGGACAAAGCAGAAGGAGCAGCAGTTACTGAAGGTGTCGACGCTCAGAGCGCAAAGGACATGCTCGATACCTTGACCATGGCACTCGCCGAAGAACAGTCCAACCAGGCGTCGCTTGAAGAAGAGTTGCATTCGCTTAGAAACAATCTCTCAGATACAAAATCGGTTCTCCAGAATCGCGAAGCCTCCCTGGCGACTATCCAGTCAGATCTTAATGAGACTGCCAGGCGGGCAGAGGAATTGGAGAAGCAACGCACCCGCCTGGAGAAAGAGTACGATAACACGCAAAAGACGGTTACCTTTCTTCAAGATCAATACCTCAGCACCAAGGCCGAAGCAGACAAGCTCGAGAACGATCTCGCCTCAACCTCCAAGACAGCGGCCGTTTCTCAAGCCAAGCTCGATACGATCAAGTCAGAATTGACCGTTCGTAGGCAGGAAGCTTCGAATATGCAAAAAAAGATCGATGCCCTCGAGGTCGAACGTCGAGCGGCTGAAGCTGAGAAGTTCAAACTCGCTCTCGATCTCAAGCAATCCCAGACCACCGCAATCGTTGTTAAAGAACAGCTCGAGGTTGCCCGAGATGACGTGAAGACTGCTCGCTCAGATGTGGCATTTTCTCGGCAGGAACTCATCAACGCTCGTTCCGAGGTCAAATACGCCCGCACCGAAGTCTCCGTTGCTCGAGACCAAGTCGCTCGGGTCGTAGATGAAAAAGAAACGATTCAACGCCACGCAGAGAAGCTGGCAAGTGGCGTCACCTCACTTGCTGAGAAATCCGAGGAGATTAAAGATGAAATCCGCAACAGCACCCCGCTGACCGCGAACAGTATCTACAACGATTTCCGAAACAACCAAATCGACACCCGATTCTTCGCCGCCAAGAGTGGCCTTTTCGGTCAACGAGTCACCCGAGAAAAAAAGACCAAGAGTATCCTCGCGACGGATGGGAAACGTTACTACATCCTCTATCACATTGATGATACCCCTCTCTCACTAGTTAACACGGATGCAAACTGGGAGCAGCTCACGGGAGTCGTCAGTCGCCAAAGTGTCTCCTATTCCATCCCCGTTCTCTCCGGGCTAGCAATGGATCCGAGAATTCTCGTCGTCCCCGTAGGAAGGGCTCAGGCTGAACGTCTTGAATGTAAGATTTATACTCTGGCTGAAGACCCCTACAAGTTTCAAGAGGCGGTGCTGGTCGGTTCTCAGGAAGCCTATTTCGGCGAGGTCTCTTTCCAACTGGATCCAAAGCATCCTAGTTACGTGAAGATGGAGCGCCGTTCCTTAGGAAAGCTGTTTGGCAAATTCACGCCCTCGCGAGGGGATCTCGTCTTTAGCAAAACGGGTGAACTTCTGGGTATCATGGCTAACAGCAAATACTGCGCGGTATTCCAAGAGGTGAGCATGAACCGAAAGCTCCAGTTCGGACTCGAAGTGTCTGAACAAGACACGTCCCGAGTCTTGGGACAAATGCGCTCTCAGTTCCAGATGCTCCCATTCCAACTTCAGTAGTGTCTCAATAACCCAAGTCGCGTCCAATGATTGCAGTCACAGGCCCTCCTGATGAGCTCAATACCTATTGGCAGCTTCTAATCCTCCTCGCCACGCTTGCCGTGGCACTCACCGCTTCTGGCCACGCGATTCTGTGGAAACGAGACTCACGATCCGCCTTGATTTGGGTCTCACTGATTTGGTTTCTTCCTCTCTTAGGCCCCGTTCTTTATTCCATCTTTGGGATCAATCGAATCAAGCGTCGCGCTGCCCTTCTCCGATCAGACCGAACTACCATCGACTCTCGCCCAACCGTACGTCCTTGCCAACCAGCAAGCATCGCGGCTCGACTGGATAGTTCCTCCCCAGGGACAGATCTTTGCGCCATCGCTACGACCATTAGCAAGATCACCAACCGGAGCCTCTTACCCGGAAATCGAATCGAACTCCTAAAGAACGGTGACGAGGCCTTCCCCAGTATGCTTTCCGCAATCACGGAGGCAAAGACCACTATCACCCTTAGTTGCTACATCTTTGATCTCGATCCGATCGGAGCTCGCTTCGCCCATGAACTTGCCAACGCCATGAAACGCGGGGTGGATATCCGCGTCCTCATCGATTCGACAGGCGCCCGCTATTCCTGGCCTCCGATTACCGAGAGACTAGAACAGCTCCGAATTCCCTATGCCCGATTCTTTTCCAGTATGAAACTCATTCGGCCACTGACATTGAATCTTCACAACCATCGAAAAATCATGGTCGTCGATGGGAAAATCGGATTCACCGGCGGGATGAATATCCGGCACTCAAATCAATTGAAAGCCAAGCCAAAACGCCCGGTCCAAGATCTGCACTTTCGACTCCGAGGCCCCGTCGTCGCCCATCTTCAAGCCGCCTTCGCTGAGGATTGGGCCTATGCCACCTCTCAACGACTCAGCGGTGAAGCCTGGTTTCCCAAGCTTCGAAGCCAGGGCAAGATTCTCGCACGAGGGATCACCGACGGCCCTGATGAAGATCTCGACAAACTGATATGGACCATCATTGCCAGTTTGAACGCAGCCACGAGTTCGGTATGGATCGTCACGCCGTACTTCTTACCTGAAGCACAGATCATCGCCGCCCTGAACGCGGCCGCCATGCGTGGCGTCAGCGTCCATATTCTTCTCCCAAAGAAGAACAACCTCCCTTTCATGAATTGGGCAAGCTCGGCGATGTTGTGGCAGGTTGTCCAACAAGGCTGCAAAGTATACCAAACCCCGCCGCCCTTCGATCACACGAAAGTCATGGTTGTGGACGATTGCTGGGCACTGATCGGTTCAGCAAACTGGGACGCACGAAGCTTGCGCCTCAATTTTGAGTTCAATGTCGAATGCTATTCACAATCGCTAGCCGTCGCGCTTCGAGAGCACATCGAATCAAAGCTGACGGATACCAGACAGATCACGATCGAAGAGCTCGACGGACGCCCCCTACCGATCAAACTTCGTGATGGATTGACGCGACTGCTCTCGCCCTTTCTTTAGACTTTGATCCAATCACCTTCGATTGTTCCCTCGCAAAAACATTGCTCTGTTCGGAACTCTTCGTATTTAATGCGCCTGATGTTTTCACACGTTGTCATTTTTTGGACGGACCCCGAGCAACCCAACGCAACTCAAGAGTTGCTCGATGGCGCAGATCAATACTTGAAACCGATTCCAGGAGTCTTGCACTTCCACATCGGCAAAATGGCGACCAGCGATCGACCCGTCGTTGATCAGAGCTATCAAGTGGCACTAAACATTGTCTTTCCTGATAAGAAGACCCAAGACGAGTACCAAGTGCACCCCATGCACGTTGACTTTATCGAAAAAGTGTTCAAACGAGTTTGCAAGAAAGTCGTCGTGTACGATTTCGGCGAATAGCAAAGAACACGACCGCAGCCCATCATTCTAAGCGAAACGCTCATCCCGGTTTAGTAGTCACTCGCCGGGATGTTTGCTACATACGCCCGTGTCGGACGATGGCGATAAGCAGCGTAAAGCCCATTAGAGCAGCGAGAACAAACCCTACCAATCCGATGACGGGAATCCCCTGGAAGGTCGGGGGAATCCCGGCATGAATGATCAAGGATGAGCCCACGATCAATGAAGCCAAAACGATTGCGAAGGAAAGGCGATTACTGACGCGATCCCAAGCTTGCACGGCGGGTTCTAACCCGTCATGACGGAAGGTCACCTTCGCATCCCCATGCTTGAGGATATTGATAATCCGCTTTGCCTCCCCCGGAAACTCCCGCAACAACTCGCCGACTTCCAACCCGAACTCAAGCAATGATTCACCAACTCGGCGAGGATGCATTCGCCTCAAGCGAATCTCCCGAAGGATGGGCCCTGCCTGCCCTATCACATCGTGGTTCGGGTGAAATTTCTTCACGATCGATTCCGTTAAGCTCAGTGATTTCAACATCACAAAGTAACTTGGGGCCACCCTCAGTTCGAACTTAGTAGTGATGCTGAGAAGTTGACTGAACATCAAACCGGCATCCAACTGTCCCAAGGGACGAAAGAGATGTTGGTGCATGAAATCCGCGATCTCTCCTTCCAATCCTGGTTTGGGGGATTCTCCCTCACGATCCGTCATCCGTAGCAACGCACTCGTGACATTACGCTCGTTACGTGTCCCAATTGCCCGCACTAGATCAACAAACGTCTCTCTGCTCCGTTCGTCCAGAAACCCCATCATGCCATAGTCTAAGAAGCAGACTCGGCCATCATCTAGGAGATGGATATTGCCCGGATGAGGATCCGCATGAAAGAAGCCGTGAGAGAACACCTGATGCATCATGAGATCGGTTACCTTTGAGGCCAGTTCTTCGCCATTCTCAAGCTCGTCTTCTTTCACTAATTCAGAAAACTTCTGTCCTCCGACAAAATCCATCGTGAGCAAGCGCGAGGTCGAAGCCTCACGGTAGACCTTTGGAACAAATACATTCTCGTCAGATTCAAATTGCCAGGCAAAGCGATCGATGTGTCCTGCTTCCTGGCGAAAGTCCAGTTCCTGAAGCATCACCTTCGAGAACTCTTCGACCACACGCACCGGTCGATGCAACTTCCACCCATCAAGGTGATCCTCAATAAGCGAGGCCTGTCTCTTATACACATCTGACGCTGCCGACGAGCGATCTAGTGTAGAT
>OJGU01000123.1_pt1 | contig 51177 bp, 39 predicted proteins | sample 1594741 | NCBI WGS metagenome assembly OJGU01 (sample SAMN05416841, study PRJEB24817) | seawater metagenome | isolation source: Sea water | place: Canada:Atlantic | collected 2013-07 | reverse complement strand
CGAGATGTAGAGAGGTCTCGTGGGCTCGGAGATGTGTATAAGAGACAGGGCGAAGGATGATCAAGAAATTGAGTGGCTAGCCAAGGCACAAGCGGTGACTGCGGAGACGATGACGCGCGCGTGTCAATTAGTCGCTCATGCCGATGTCGCGAGCGACGGCACCTTGATTCATGACGGAAGCCCACTGACCTCAGAACGCTTGCAGAGCCAGATTAGCATCTGGTTGCTCGAAGCCAATTTTTCAAATCCAGGAAGCATCGTTGCCGGGGGACCCGAAGGCGCCGATTGCCACAATCATGGAAGTGGCGTGCTTTCAACAGGACAGCCGGTGATCGTGGACATCTTTCCCTGTGACAACGCGACCTATTACAATGGCGACTGCACACGAACAGTGGTTCATGGAGCCATTCCCGAGACGGTGCAATGCATGCATGCAGCTGTGGCTGCTGCAAAGGCCGCAGGCACAAAAGCGACTCGTCCAGGAGTGACGGGCGAATCAGTTCATCGAGCCACCATCGAAACCATCCAGCAACACGGCTTTCTGGCGGAACGCCCTTCGGGGGCCATGGGCACGAACACGCCCTCAATGACTCATGGAACGGGGCACGGCATAGGACTCGATGTTCACGAGCCCCCATTACTTGACTTTAAAGGGCCAGAACTTGTTAAGGGCGATGCCCTGACAATTGAGCCAGGACTTTACTCTCCCGAGATTGGGGGCGTTCGGCTAGAGGATCTCGTGATTGTCACTGAGGATGCTTGTAAGAGCTTGAATCCAACCCTGCCTGAAGGCTTGGACTGGTCCTAGGCCTCTCCTCGACGATATGCCCCAATCACGAAGGAACTGCCACGCTGGATCTCAAGACAATTCGAGAACCACCGGACAGTGATCTGAGCCCATTATCTCGGGCAGGATCGATGCATTCTGTAGCCTAGGCCGCAGTGAATCTGAGGCGCAGAAATAGTCAATACGCCATCCAATGTTCTTGCTACGGGCTCCAGCACGATAACTCCACCAAGAGTAATGTCCGCCCTCGGATTCAAATTCACGGAAGGTATCGACAAAGCCAGCCTTGAGAATCTTGCTGAATGACTCGCGTTCTTCCGGCGTGAAGCCGGCATTGCGAGTGTTGGCTTTGGGACGAGCCAAATCGATCTCTTGATGTGCCACATTCAAGTCACCACAAAAGACAACCGGTTTGTCTTTCTGCAGGCGTTTCAGATGTTTAAGGAAGGCTACATCCCATTCTTTGGTTCGGTAGTCGAGTCGACGAAGTTCGTTCTGAGAATTGGGCGTGTAGACATTCACGAGGTAGAAATCGTCGTATTCCACATTGATCACCCGCCCTTCTTGATCATGTTCGCGCACACCGATCCCGAGACTCGAACTAAGGGGCTTCTGCTTGGTAAAGACAGCCGTTCCAGAATAGCCCTTCTTCTCTGCCGAATTCCATACCTGATGGTATGCCTCAGGCCAGGCCACCTCAGCAACTTGTTCTTGCATGGCCTTTGTTTCTTGCAAACAAACGACGTCGGCCTCAAAGCGCTGGAGGATTTCTAAGAACCCTTTTTTTAGCACAGCACGAACGCCGTTCACATTCCAAGAGATCAGTTTCATAGCAGCGTTCCATCCTTCTCGTTAAGGCCGAAGAATCGGCGCGCGTTCTCCGTGGTGGAGCGCGCCAAGGTGGTATAGTCGATCCCTCGTAGTTCGGCAATCACCTTCCCGATATGAGGCAAGTGGCAAGGTTCATTCCGAGTTGACTTGGGCTTCGGTCGAAGATCGCGGGGGCTCAGGTAGGGCGCATCCGTTTCAATCATCAAGCGATCCAAAGGAATCTCTGGAACCAACTCCCGAAGCTCTCCGCCCCGCCGTTCGTCACAAACCCAACCCGTCACCCCAATGAAGCAGCCCATCTCAAGATATTGATGCAAACTAGCAGGATTACCGGTGAAGCAGTGAACAACGGCCCCTTGGAGACTAGCAACGGCGGGTTCTAAGATTTCCGCGAATGCTTCGTGAGCATCCCGTTCATGAAGAAAGACCGGCAATCCCAATTCTTTTGCCAACTCGAGCTGTTCTCTGAAGCAAGATCGTTGTTCGTCCTGAGGAGAATAGTTTCGGAAAAAATCGAGCCCACACTCACCAATCGCTACCACCGTTTTCTTCGCTGCAAGCGCTTTTAGTTCAGCGAGGGTCTCAGCATTGAATTCGGAGGCATGATGAGGATGAATACCAGCGGTTGAATACATTCGCCCAGGAAATCTCTCGGCCAGCGAGCAGGCCTCTTCGCTTCCAGCGAGCGTCGTCCCCGTCAGAATCATCTGCGCCACGCCCACGGCAATGGCACGATCGACGACTTGGGGGAGATCTGACTGGAACGACTTGTGGGTCAGGTTCAGCCCGATATCAATCACCGGTGGACAGGCAACAGCCATTGATATCCGATCAGCCTTTAAATCGAATACTGGGTGTCCCCGTCACGCCGGGATGAGCCACGAAAATCCCTCCGGCATCCGGTTGCTTGGGCCGATCCTCTTCTTTGAGATCCCGACTCGCCGTCGTAATGTAGAGTTCATCCATCTTCGCTCCACCAAAACAACACGAGGTCACACACGCCACGGGCACCTCAATCTTGGCCAGCATTTCACCTGTCTTAGGATCAAAGCGGCCTACTCCCCAACCTTCCCAGAGCGCCACCCAGAGCATGTCCTCGGAGTCGATCGTCATTCCGTCCGGGTAACCAATCCCTTCTTCCAAAGCGATGGCTGTTCTCCGATTGCTAATCTCGCCCGAGCCGGGATTGAAATCGAAACCATCAATACGCCGCGTCGGCGAATCAATGTAATACATCGCGGATGAGTCGGCGGTCCATGCCAAGCCATTAGAGATTGTCACCGAGCTGACCTGCGAGCTCACGGCGTCGGGTGCCGTCACCCGGTAGAGGCTACCAGCCCCATCGGCTTCTTCAACCGACATCGTTCCGGCCCAAAGGCGCCCTTGGAGATCACATTTGCCATCATTGAATCGATTTTGAGAGAGGTCCGACTCCGGATTCGCATACGGCGTGCTCGTTCCAGTATCACAGGAAAAGCGAATCAGCCCCTCCTGCGTGCCTGCGAGCATATCCCCTTGCTCCGTCAGCACAGCAAAGCCCACTCGCGTTCCTAAGATCCATTCCTGATTACTCTTCGAGGAGGGATCAAAACGACAAATGCGACCGCGCTCGATATCCAACCAGTAAAGTCGCTGAGATCGTTCATCCCAAACGGGCCCCTCTGCAAGCACGGCTCCTCCGCTAAACACACACTTCGATTGCAACGTGATCATTGCGTACGTTCTATCCTTGAAGGCAGATTTCAGCAATCGAAAGCTGAGAAAAAGCGAGACCTATTTCGAATCGCCTACCGATTCCCCCGAAACGCTTAGGGCTTCTTCTTCAGCGCTTGATCAAAGGCATCCGCCAGAGAGCCCGCGGTAAAACTACGCTGCTCGCGAGCGGGGCGAGGGGCGCGCCCTCGTGGCGCATTCGCCGGAGATCGTCGTTCACCTCCAGACTGACTTCGAGGTCCTAGCTCAGGATTCGACTTGCATGAAAGTCCAATCCGGTTGCGCTGAAGATCGACTTCCACCACAGTCACTCGGACCTTTTGGCCGACCTTGACGACGGTTGCCGGGTCAGAAACGAAATCATCAGAAAGCTGACTGACGTGAACCAATCCATCTTGGTGCACCCCAACATCAACAAAGGCACCAAAGGCAGTCACGTTCGTCACAATACCGGGCAGTTTCATTCCTTCCTTGAGATCCGACGGTTTCTCGACCGATGCATCAAAGGAAAAGGCCTCGAAACGTTGACGTGGATCACGGCCAGGCTTCGCCAGCTCTTCCATGATATCAGTGAGCGTCGGCAAGCCAATCCGCTCGTCCACATACTGCTCCAGCCCCACCTGGTTCCGCAGCCCAGTTTGCGCAACCAAATCACTCACCCCACAGTTTAGGTCAGCAGCCATTCGCTTCACGACATCGTAACTTTCGGGATGCACCCCACTGGAATCCAGAGGATTCTTCGCCTGCCGAATCCGCAAAAACCCAGCAGCTTGCTCAAAGGCTTTGGGCCCGAGCCGAGGTACTTTTTTGAGCTCAGCCCTGGACTTCAACGGCCCATTCTCGTTCCGATAAGCAACGATGTTACCTGCGATTGTCTCATTAAGCCCGGCAACATAACTCAGCAGCTGTCGACTCGCCGTATTCACTTCAACCCCGACGCGGTTCACACTCGAAACGACCACATCCGAAAGTTTCTCCTTCAAGAGACGTTGATCCACATCATGTTGATACTGTCCCACCCCAATGCTCTTAGGCTCCAACTTAACCAATTCAGCCAACGGATCCATCAAGCGACGTCCGATGGAAACTGCCCCCCGAACTGTGAGATCCTTGTCAGGAAATTCTTCTCGGGCAACCTCCGAAGCGGAGTAGATTGACGCGCCGCTTTCATTGACCATGACAATCGCGATTGACGCTGGCAGCCCACAGGAACGAGCAAACGCTTCCGTCTCTCGACTCCCCGTCCCATTCCCGATCGCTATGGCCTCCACCTTGAAACGAGACACCATTGCCAGCATCTGTTCCCGGGCGCGAGCCACTTGAGAAGCGGAATTTCCAGTCGCAAAAACGACTTCATCATGCAGCAACTTGCCCTGAGCATCCAAGACCACCACTTTGCACCCGGTGCGAAAGCCTGGATCCATGGCCAACACGCACTTTTGCCCCAGCGGGGCTGCCATCAGCAATTCGCGTATATTCTCACCGAACACTTGAATCGCCTGCTCATCGGCTTCCTTCTTTCCTGCCAAACGCGCTTCGGTCTCCAAAGAGGCGGACAGGAGCCGTTTGAAACTCTCTTCGCAGGCCTGAGCCACTTGCTTGGCGGCCCCTCCTTTTCCGAAGGCGAACAAGCCTTGCAACTGCGCCACAGCCTGCTCCTCATCGACTCGAATTCGGAGTAGCAAATGCCCTTCCTTTTCCCCGCGCCGCATGGCTAACAAGCGATGGCTCGGTACTTTTGCCAAGGGCTCGGACCACTCAAAATAGTCACGAAACTTAGCGGCTCCGGGGTCCTTCTCTTGTCCCGTAATGCACTTGGAGCTAAGAATCGCCTCTGTTTGGTAGCGTTTTCGAATAAGCCCTCGCGCCTCAGGATCATCACTAAAGCGTTCGGCCAGAATGTCGCGAGCCCCAGCCAGTGCGTCAGCGGAGGTGAGCACCGCCTTATCCTTGTCCTCACTTTCAACAACGAACTTGGCCGCCTCATCACCAACATCGTCCGAATCCTGATTGCTCATTAGCCAATTCGCCAATGGTTCCAATCCACGATCCTTAGCGATCGTCGCCCGCGTACGTCGTTTCGGCCGATAGGGAGCGAACACGTCTTCAAGAGCGGTCAAGGTCAGGGCCGCCATCACTTTCTCCCGCAGGGAATCCGTAAGCAGTTTTCGCTCGTCCAGGGACTTGAGAATGGCTTCCCGCCGCTTCTCCAGATCAATGAGTTGATTCAACCGATCACGAATGGCAGCAATTGCAACCTCGTCCAAGGACCCAGTCGCCTCCTTACGATAGCGGGCGATGAAAGGCACCGTACCGCCATCAGCCAGCAAACCCACGGTGACCCGTACATTCGCTTCATTTAAGTTCAACTCCCGTGCAATTTGGGAAATAAACCGCTCACTGGTAATTGCCGCGGAGGAAGCCGTTGGATTGGAAGGACTGATTGCCATTCTTAGTGCTCAATAAATTAGAAAACAGCCCGGGTTCTATGACTTTTTCCTTTGCCTGCCAATCTGAAAATAGAAGATTCATGAAAGCATCTCAATAGAGCCTTCATAAGGAGATTTTTTCTCGCTATCCATCGGAGATGAGAGAGTTTTCAAACTCGGCCTTTCCGACAGAATATCGACTCAAACTCAAACGATCGATCCTACGCCAAGGCCTATTCTTCGGCCACTAAGGCAACGCGAAAGCCAACATTGCCGACATAGCTCGTGAACCAATTTCGGTGCCGATCGGAAGTCCGACAATCTTTGCCCAACTCAAGCCAACTCCCGCCTCGAATCACGTATAAATCACCACCTTTACCCCCTATTGGATCCTCAACATAGCCGCCGGGCAGGAAGTCATACTGGTCAAGACACCACTCGTGAACATTCCCATGCATCCCATGAAGCCCCCAGGCATTGGGTAAACGAGTCATCACTGGATGGGTGGAGCCGCCACTATTCTTACCATACCAAGCATAGGCCGCCAGAAGCTCATAATCAGGATCGTCACCGTAGTGAAATCGAGTCGTTGAGCCCGCCCGGCAACCATATTCCCATTCCGCTTCAGTAGGCAGTCGGTATTTGTAGTCTTCTCCCAAGAGTCCCGCCGCTCGCTCCAGAATAGTAAGGCGGCGACAATACTCCATCGCATCCTCCCATCGGGCATTGGTCACAGGATGTGACGGGTCGAACTTGAAGCGTGAGGGATTGTATCCCATCACCGGCACAAACTGGAGCTGGGTGACCTCGTGAACCCCGAGTGCATAGGGTTGGGTCAGACGAATCACGGTTAAGGGCCGCTCATCATCATCACGATCCAGATCATGCGTCGAGCTCCCCATGACGAAAGCACCTGGATCGATCCAAATCATCTCAGTGGTAGGCGGCAACGTTCCCGAGAATGCTGTTTCCTCGTCGACTAAGACCGCACGATATTCCAGTCGATTTAGCCCATAGGTTTCTAAATCAACGCACAGGACGGGACCGTCGCTGCGAAGTTCAAAATCGACCGGTGTCCATCGAGCCCACCACCTACTGGCAAATTTCGCCGGGGCGGACTCGATTTGATACTTATTGCCATTGGCCCCACGAAGCCAAAACATCATACAAGGTCCATTGGCCAACTCGAAGCGCTCTGGCTTAAGAAGAATCACCTTTCGAGGTTCTTCAGCCGCCTGCGAATTCAAGGGGAAAGACAAACAGATACCTAGAATCACACTCCATACGAATAAGCGATCGAAAGGTACTATCATACAAACTTATACTTTCAAAAATAACTCATTCAATCCCTGTAGACAGAGACACATTGAGGAGAACGGGCGTGATTTTAGTGAACTGCTGACAACTCGTCAACCCCGCTAACATAGGCCCTTAGCTGGGCCGCCAGCAACGACGGATGCCTCAGAGGATTTTGATTCCAATCAAAGCAACAGATCGGCGATCTGAGACTGCGATGCCGTCCCAGTCGTCCCCAACTGATGCACAACCACAGAGGCTCCGGCCATGGCAAGTTCAAGAGCCTCTCGAACACTTGCGTCAGCGGCCAAGGCAGTCGTTAGATTGGCAGTCACTGAATCTCCAGCACCAACGATATCAATATCGCCACGAACCGGGAAGCACGCCTGGTGAGAGGGGCATTCACCGGCCGCCCCACCAATCACTCCGCCCTCAGCGAGCGTCACAAAGGCAGGACGTTGATGACTCTCACAAAGGCTCGCGACTTCACGGAAGATCTCGTCACGGCCCAATGGAGTTGATGAATTCACCATCAATTGAAGTTCGTTCGCATTCATTTTGAAACTCAAGGGAGGATAGTCAGCCAATCCCTGCCGACTATCAGCAAGCATGGGCAGCTCAGGGTAGGCTTGAGCCAACTCGGCGAGGCACTCCAAAACGATTGGAGTCACAACTCCAGTCCCAGGTTTGTCCACTTGGTCCATGACGATAAGCGCGTCCACCTCGTCAGCAATTGAACGCAATGACTGGACGACGGCCAGAGAGACTCCTTCCGGCGTCGCGGTCCAGTTCTTCTGGTCCAGTCGATTTAGCTCCTGTGGCGCTGCCCCAGGGGAAAGGATCAATGGCTTGGAATACGTGAAGGTCTTTCTCTCTTCGGTCCGTAGAAAATGATCGAGACACACATTCGCTCGTTCCTGCAAGGCCCTCTCCAGGAGCCAGCCCTCACCATCTGCGCCACAAAATCCAATCGGGATAATCTCCCCCACTCCAAGCGCCACGAGATTGTTCAGAATCGTTCCCCCGGCACCTGGTTGCGTTCTAACGTTTACGACGTTGTGAACTTCAAGTTCGGTTTCAATCGAGATCTCAGACAGCTCCGGATCAATCTCAAAGTATCGATCGAGACAGAAATCTCCTACGATCCCGATCTTGAGCCGACTGTATCTCTCGGTAATCTCGTCAAATCGTTCACGATTCATAGCGCCGTGAGGGTTTTGTAGAGGTGATGGATGAAAGTGAGGTTGTCACATTGGGCGTAGTGCATGGCGCCTCCCATTCGAGCGAAGCTCTTGCAGAATCGCAGATAGTAGGCAGGGTTCGTTTTCGGCGGCTCGCCCTGAGTCCAATCCCAGCCTCCGCCATCTTGTAAATCAACGACAAAAATCTCATGTTCTTTCACCGTTGGACGCCCCGCTTGAATCCGCAAATTGTTGACACAACTCAGACTTTTCTCAAATACCTGCGGCGCCATAATAGCGGACCCGACTGAGAGCATCACCCCCCCATCTAGGGAGTCAACCGCACGAGAGAAAAGACGGAAATCAGTCGTCGCGGCTCGGCCGATCACGGCACCATTGAACATCGGATGATTCGATATGATATCATAACCAATGCCAGGATGAACTGAAACCGGAATATGATGTCGATAGGCTTGGGCTAGGATGGACGCCTGCTTCCACTGATGAACAACAGACTGTCTTCCCGCCGTCAAAGCATGATCTCGCATCGCTTTCAACAAATCCGCACGGGCCGGGGTGGCCGGATCAAGCGGGTCCGACTTGATCGCTTCCGCGAGTGTCGCTTCCAATGGAATCTCGATGCCATCTTCGTGAATCAACTGCCCCAACGATCGTCCGTAGCCAAACTCTGAAAGCCCCCCCACCAGCATCGCAAGATGAAGGTTTCGCCCTGTTTCATCCCACGCTCCAAAGGTGCCTGTCGCAACATTATCTCGCACACTTTCGGTGGAACGCCCAAGGTAGGCATATTCCCAATCATGAATCGTGCCCGCGCCATTCGTCGCTAGGTGCGTCAGCCATCCGCGTTCCATCATCTTCTCTAGGATAAGAGCTGCCCCATTTCGAAGCAGATGCGCCCCATAGGCCAACATGATGCTGGACTGATGTTGCTTGGCGGAAATTACTTTGTCGGCACATCGACCGATGATGCGCTTCATTCGCTCATCGATAGGATCCGGCTCGCTGTCCGGGTCTACAAGAATTGCCGTGGCCTTGGTCAGGCTTTTGCGTTCTTCCAAGGGAAACACCTTAAGGCGGGAAAGGTCTAAGGGGCTTGGGTATTTCTCGTTCATAAACAATCCCCTCTAGCCACCCGGTTGCCAAAGACGTTCCATCAAGCGATCGATGTCACGATAATCCGGAATCACAACGTCGGCGCCCACACCCAACAAACGTTGTCGTTTCCATTCATCAATATTACCTGCCCCATTGTTGGCCTCGTCGCTCGCCACAGCCACAGCGAGACCACCGACTTCTTTGGTATTTTCAATCTCTACGTAGCCGTCACCAAAGGAAAGCAAGGCTTCCCCAGGTATCTGGTTCTCGCGCAAAATGCGTTCGATCACCATCTTTTTCGAAAACGATTTATAGTCATCTAACGCGCCGTAGATATGCCCATCAAAAAAATCTGCGATCCCCAAAAGGGCGGCCTCACGCTTCACAAACGGCTCATCAGTGCCACTCGCTAGATACATGGGCAATCCCAATGCCTTGAGCTTCTCTAGCAGCTTTCGAGATCCATGAACCAAGAATTCATCTTCGTCACAGGACCCGTCTTGAATACTCGTAAGCCGAGATTCAATCTGCACATTCAATCGGCGCAGGTATTCGTGTTTGTACCACAAGGGTTCCTTCGGATCTCCACCTCGGGCTTTGATCCGTTCTGCAAGCTGCATCATTTGGTAGATCGTCTGCTTGCCGTTCAGGGTCATGATATCGTCGAGAAGCATCTTCTCATCGGCTTCCCGTGAGACGCCTTCCTTGGGTGGTAGCATCTCAACAAACATCGGTAACATCACCTCCGGCCATCCCTGGCGAATGATCGAGAGAGTGCCATCGAAATCGAAGACGACATAAGCAATCGACTGACGCGGCTTAAAGGTGGGGGCAAATTCAATTTTCCCAGAAAATCCGGCTTCCAAATCCATAGGGAGGCCAGTAAAGGCGCTCACCAGCAATTGTCAATCGAGTTCCCTTTTTTTGACGAGCCTCTGAATGCCGAACGCTCTCCCTTGAGGAATCGATCGGCCCGAGCCAGGCAAAAAACTCCCTTTTGCTCCCAGAATCACTGCGCTAAACCGAATCGCTCGCCTTAAATAACTCGGGAGGAGTCGTTCGGACGTGAATGTCCTGTTGTGGAAAGGCAATCTCGATTCCGGCATCACTGAAGGCCTTATCAATCGCTGTATGAAGTGCAGTGATCGTTGACAGCCGATTATCAAGATTCGGCAAGTAACAGCGCAGGATCAATCGCAAGGTACTATCATCAAACCCTTCAAAGGTAGCCATAGGCCCCGGCTCATTCATAATCAAAGGATGGTTATTGGCTACCTTCAATAGAAGATTCCGCGCCTGTTCCGTATCAGAGCCATACGCCACGCCTACGGTGATCACGATCCGATTGACGGTATTGCTCAAGGTCCAGTTTAGAATGCGTCCCGTGATAAATTCCTTATTCGGAACAACCAATTCCTGACGATCCCAATTCGTAATCGTCGTGGCTCGAATTCGAATCCGGGTCACAATCCCACTCACATCCGAGACCGTAACAATATCCCCCACCCGAATCGGCCGTTCTGCCAATAAGATGACCCCACTCACAAAATTGGCCACAACCTCCTGCAATCCAAACCCAAGGCCCACACTGAGTGCTGCCATCATCCAACCGAATTGGGCGAGCGAGAATCCCAGTACATTGAAGACAAACACGGCCCCGAACATCACCAAGGCATATTGAACTACGGACACAATCGCATAGCGACTCCCAGCAGCGAGTGGCAAATTCTGCAAGATTCCGATTTCAAGAATTCCAGAAATATTCCGCACCACAAGCGATGTGATCACAACAATGATCAAGGCCAGAGCGAGATGATTCAGAGTGACCGGTTGAAGAATGGTCTTACCTTCAACAATGGTTTCCGAATCCCAAAGCTCCACCGCATTCAGCACATTTAAGGCCGGCAAAACATCCGCCCAAATCAGCCAAACACCTAAGAGAATAGAGAAACTCATGAGCGAACTCAGCAGGCGCTTGGTCTGTTCATTGAGGGACTTTAAATCGAGCTCGTCTTCACTGATCTCGGGCAAGGTCGTACTCACGTCTTCGGCCCCACTCTCTGCTTTCTTCGCCTCAGCGGCAACCCGCCTTTGCTCGAGCCATTTCTCAAGCTGCAGCTTCCGCTCTTTCACCACGAACCAACGCCACACCAGCTGATGAATCACGAACGCTCCAACAAGAAACGAGATCGTGATCGCTGTGCGCCGCGTGAGCTGAACGGCGGTGTGGTGATAGCCAATCGCCGAGAGCAAAGCCAATCCAAGCGGGAGCAGAATCAAGCCCCAATACCAAAGCCACTGCAAACGAACCAACCAACTTGTCGTGGAACGCTGAAGAACCTTGGATAGCACCCCATCCTTGGGGCGAAAGGTTCGATAGACCATCAGCGAACAGGCCAACAGTAGAAGGATCACAGCCATGCGCCCCAATCCGGATCGATGAAATTCATCCGAAAGCTCTTCCGACAAATCGACCAACACCGAAGCAATGATCACTAGCGGCAAGAACCAGAATAACTGATAGCGGACGCGCCCAGCCACACCTCCGTCCCATCGAAAATGGACCTGACCGAGTCCCTTCGGGCGGCAAGCATTCAGCAGAACCAGGATCCCAAACAGATAGATCGAAGCGTAGTAGAGGCTGACTCCCAAGCCCCGGAGAATTTCAACACCTGTTTCCCGCTCAACGAGGTGCTGCCCCACAAGCGCCAGAACGGCCGCGAAAGGGGCAGACTGAAGAAGGAGCATGAAGGTCGCACGCATGGTGATCGAAAAGGAATCTGTCGACACCCGCTTAACCCCAACCATATAGAGTTGCTCTTGACGCCGAACTAAGGGCCGAGAACCGATCGAGACAAGCAAGAGCAGGGCCAGAGCCCCAGTGAACACAGGACGATCATCATACATCCTCGTGGCAGCCCGCAGAATCTCACTTCGATTGGACGCGGACGAGAGCCGTCGGAGGGACTGAGTCATCTCGCCAACAGTTCCCCAGCCTATACTCGGGGCACTCGGAATCCAGAGCAGACGCTCCTCCAAAAAGCCTGTATACTCCTCCACAAGTGAAATATGCTTATTCTCTTCAAAATCCAAATCACCCAAGCCCTTAAGAAGTCGACTATAATCGGAAACTAGTGAGGTCATCGCTGCCCTCTTGGATTCAACGAGTGTTGCGACGTCGCCCCACAATTCAGCCTTATCAGCACCTTTCACCGCCTCCGGATACATGACTTCAGCCCACTGTTTCACCGCGTCCTCGCTATTCACATCGGGAAGCTCAAGAAAGGCCTCCTCTAGCTGAAAGCGCTTCAACCCAACGCTGCCTATTCGAATCTTTCGCGCTCCGAGCGCAGCCCGGTTGGTCCGCAAATTAGGAAGGCGACGCCACTGATCAAGCAGCAGTACCGCCAGGGAATCACTCAGACCCACAAGACTGATCTGCTCCTTGGCTCGCTCAAAGTTGCTCTTCACCTCGCTCGCCTTCGCCTTCGAACGATCCAATTCCTGCTTCAGAACTTCATCAATTTCACGTTGAAGATCGATATGATCCTGAGACGCGGACGCCACTTCCTCGGCAAGGGCAAGAAGCAGGGGGTGTTTCTCCTTGGCGAGGCGCTTCACCTCTTCAGCATTCCGTTGCTGCTCCTCCGCGTCCTCACGCCGTTTCTCGATCAGCCGCCCCTCAATGGCCGATACGGCAATTTTGGATTGGGCAATTTGCTTGGCCAAGAGCTCTCGTTCAGCCACCGAACGAGCCGACCTCAAGGGAAGGCTCAAGAGCTCCTGTTCCAGCATCGAGGACTCCGCTAGAAGCGCAGCCTTTTGAGCTGACAGATCTACATGCAAGGCAAACGGCAGTTGGAGGGGATCTGTTCCCTGTTCGCTACTACCAATGGCAGTCTCAATCTTGCCACTGGCCGTCGCGATTTCTGCCTGACGAGCTCTGAGGGATTCGGGCCGCACTTTCTGTTGTTTAATCCCCTCATCGAGTAAGGCTAACTCCCCTTCTCGAGTTGCCAGAGCGGCCTGCAGAGCCGTCAATCGTTGTTCTAGCTCTTCGACCGTTAGCTGAGGAGGCAAGGCCTGAACGACTGTATTGGTGGAAACGACAGCTTCATTAAGAAGCTTGAATTCGCTCTGAATTCGAAGCGTCTGTTCGGGAGCCGTCTCGATCGAGGCCGTGAAGGCTCGCCCCTGATCGCCATGTTTTCCGGCAAGAAGATAATAGCTTTCTGCAGAGCGATAAGCCTCCAAGAGCTTTGCCTTCTGCTCGGCTTCTAGATCCTCCGCCGCTTCCACAGACTGAATTCTCTGTTTGACGCTCTGGAGCGCCTCCTCCAGGGATTCAACCTCAGCACTCGCAACAGGCGCCACGGTGCGCTTCGACTCGGCTGCAGGCAGAGTCAACAGACTCGAAAGCAACAACAGAATACCCAACGAAAAGGTAGCAGAAACAGGAGAAATATTCATTCGTCGTAGGCGATCTCAACTCTTGGAAACCGACACCAATCAATGTAGCCGATCACCCATTCTTGTCGATCTCAGATCTCCTCCGCGCCTGGGCACCACCAAAGGACCCAAATGCCATTCGAATCCTCATAGCTCAAGGATGATTCTGGCACTCTTCCAGGAGAAGCATTGTCTCCCGCTAAGCCGGCAGAGGCTCGTTACCGAGCTCCTTCACCTGCCAAGGCAATCCGTATTGATTCAAGTCTGCCATGAACGGATCTGGGTCAAACTCCTCAATATTGAAAACTCCAGGTCGCACCCATCGATCCTCAAGAATCATCTTTGCACCAATCATCGCAGGAACACCCGTCGTGTAGGAAACCGCTTGAGCATTAACTTCTTTAAAGCACGCCTCGTGATTACAGTTGTTATGAATAAAAACCCGACGATGCTTCCCATCCTTCTCACCGTCAATGAGGCAGCCAATACATGTCTGCCCCTTCGTTCGTGCGCCCAGACTTCCAGGATCAGGAAGAATCGCCTTCAGAAACTGCAACGGCACAATGGACTGCCCTTGAAACTCGACAGGATCGATACGCGTTAGGCCCACATTTTCCAACACTTTCAGGTGAGTGAGATATTGCTCCCCAAAGGTCATCCAGAAACGGATCCGTTTTACATTGGGAATGTTTTGGCAAAGAGACTCAATCTCCTCGTGATACATCAAATAGGATCGTTTAACCCCAACACCGGGATAGTCAAAATCCCAAGTCTTTTCCAACGGCTGTGTTTCGCACCACTCTCCCTCTCGCCAATAACGCCCGTTCGCCGTCACCTCTCGAATATTGATCTCGGGATTAAAATTAGTCGCAAAGGGGTGCCCATGGTCACCGGCATTACAGTCTAAGATATCAATCGTATCGATGCGATCAAAGAGGTGCTTACTTGCGTAGGCACAGAACACATTCGTCACTCCTGGATCAAAGCCTGATCCGAGTAACGCGGTGATCCCCTTCTCCCGAAACCGATCGCGATAGGCCCACTGCCAATGATACTCAAACTTGGCAACGTCTCGCGGCTCATAATTTGCTGTATCAACATAGGGAACACCGGTCTCAAGACAGGCATCCATGATCGTCAGATCTTGGTATGGAAGAGCAACATTGATCAGTAAGTCAGGCTTGAACTGACGCATCAAGGCAACCAATTCGGGCACCTGATCCGCATCGACCTGAGCCGTCTCAATTTCCCTCGAGAGCTCCCCGGCAATCACGTCACACTTCGCCTTGGTGCGACTGGCGAGACAAATGGCTCCAAAAACCTCGGGGATCTGAGCACATTTGTGCGTCACAACTCGTCCCACTCCCCCAGCACCAATGATCAATACACGCTTACTCATGAAGGTTTCCTTCCTCAAAGTTTTCTAACAAGACGGATCGAGCCTAGGAAAGACGATCCCGATACGTTTCATAGCCAAATCGCTTGACCAGCTCATAACTCCCAGACTCACGCTGCAAAACGATCGCCGGCAAGTGAACCCCATTGAAGGTCGTGTTCTTTACCATCGTGTAATGAGCCATATCCTCGAACACCAAGCGATCCCCCAGTTTTAAGGGCTGATCAAATGAGTAGTCACCAATCTGGTCCCCTGCCAAGCAGGTCAGGCCTCCCAGCTGATAGGTGTGCGCTTTCTCTCCAGGCTCCCCGGCGCCTTGAATCACCGGTCGATAGGGCATCTCAAGCACATCCGGCATATGCGCCGTGGCGGACAAGTCCAAGATCACGTTGTTCGATTCGCCCGGAACGATATCAAGCACGGAACCGACGAGCGTCCCCGCATTGAGAGCGATGGCTTCCCCGGGCTCAAGATAAACTTGCAAGCCGTGCCTCGACTGAAACCCCTCAATCACTCGGCAGAGGCACTCAATATCATAGTCGTCTCGCGAGATGTGGTGCCCCCCGCCAAAATTGAACCACTTTAACCCCGAGAACAAATCCGAGAATCGTTCCTCAACCTTTTCAACCGTTCGCTCGAGCGTATCTGAATTCTGCTCACACATGGTATGAAAATGAAAGCCGTCAACGGAACTCAGGTCCACACCGTCTAACTCGTTCCTCCGAATGCCCAAACGGGATCCCGCTCGACAAGGATCATAGAGCGCTGTCTTCACCTCAGAATACTCCGGATTAATCCTGAGACCGATTGAGATTGGTCGTTCCTCAAACGAACGCACCTGATCATGATATCGCCGAAACTGGGACACGGAGTTAAAAACCAAATGATCCACCAGCGGAAGGAGTTCCTCGATATCCGCATCGCTATAAGCTGGAGCATAGCAATGCACCTCACCGCCAAAAATCTCCCGTCCCAAGCGGGCTTCATTCACTGAACTCGCCGTCGTCCCTCCAAGCACTTGTCGTATCTGAGAAAAGACCCGGTGCATGGCGAAACCCTTGAGGGCCAAAATAATCTTGCCACCGGTACGATCTTGAACCCCCTTTAGGACATTCAGATTCTTTGACAGCACCCGTTCGTCAACGACGTAACAGGGCGAAGGTAATTCGTCGAAGGTCATATCAAGCCTCTTTCACGTTCCACGGCAGCCCAAGGCGACCAATCGAGTTCATAAAGGGATCGGGATCCAATTGTTCAGGACAGTAGACACCTGGCACCGCCCAGGCTCCTGAAAGGATCAAGCGAGCCGTCAACACGGCAGGAACCCCGGTGGTGTAGGAAACCGCTTGAGAACGAACTTCAGAATAACAAACTTCATGGTCACAATTGTTGTAAATGAGCACCCGTTTCTTTTCCCCGTTCTTCGTCCCTTCAAACATACATCCAATACAGGTTTTGCCTTTGGTTCGAGGGCCGAGTGATGCGGGATCTGGCAACAGAGCTTTCAAGAATTGAAGCGGGACCACCTCTCTCCCTTCATAAATGATGGGAGCAATCGAAGTCATCCCGATATTCTCGAGGACTCCCAAGTGGGTCATGTATTTCTCGGTAAAGGTCATCCAGAACCGCACGTTCTTCACCCCCGGAATGAACTTGGCCAGCGATAGCACCTCTTCGTGGGTCATCAGATAGGCGTCACGGGGACCGATCTCTGGAAAATCAAACTGACGTTTCGTCTTCAACGCCTTCGAGGTCCGAAACTCGCCGTCTTCGAAAGCAATGACATCGGCCAAGATTTCTCGAATATTCGTCTCAGGATCGAAATTAGTCGCGAACTCGTATCCGTGATCCCCCGCATTGCAATCAATAATGTCAACGGTCTCAATATGATCGAACAGATGTTTCTGAGCGTGAGCACAATAGACATTCACCACCCCGGGATCGAACCCAATACTCAACACGCCAGTGAGGCCAGCGTCTTTGAATCGATCGTGAAACGCCCATTGATCGGCATAGTCATACTTGATCTTATCCCGTTCATCATCCAGAGAGGTGTCAACATAGTGAACCCCACTTCGACAACAAGCCTCCATGATTGGGAGATTCTGATAGGGTGAGGCCACATTAATCACAAGCTCAGCGCCGAGTTTTCGAATCAAGGCCTCCACTTCCGATGGCTGATCCCCATCGACGCTTGCCGTTCTAATATCTCCTTCGATCTCAGCAGCGATCCGGTCACACTTCTCAAGCGTCCGACTGGCCAGGCTGATCTCAGAAAACATCTCTCGGTCCTGCGCGCACTTGTGCGCTACGACACTTCCGACCCCACCAGCCCCAATAATCAATACCTTACCCATCAAACACGTTTAGTTACTGAAGAATTGTATAAATATCTCAAAGCGGCGCATCTTGCCCCCTTCCCCCAACGAATTCAAGCGCTTGTGATTCCAACCCAACACGACAATAACACGGAAATCCTTGACCTAATGGGCCCCAGACAGTTCTCTCATCTAAACTTTAAAAGTCCCTAACAAATGTCATCCATGTCACCAGACGGAAACAACAAACTAGCCTTAGTAGGGGCTGGGATCTTCATTCTAGCGATCATCGGAGCCCAACTCACCTACATCGTTCGACCCGGCGATCGTGGCGTTCAAGTCACCCTCGGCAAAGTCTCTCCTAACTTTAAGCCCGAGGGAATTGGATTCAAACCGCCATTCATCAGCTCGATTCGCATGATGAATATCCGTCAAAAGACGGTCCAAATGAAGACCACCTGTATTTCTAAAGATCTCCAGGAAATCGAAACCGTCGTCAATGTTCTCTACCGAATTCCCGAGGAATCGGTAGTAGAGATCTTTCAGAAATTTAAGGGAGACCCCTTCGTCAGTCTCGTATATCCCCGAGTCGACGAGGCGCTCAAAGAGGTCACCAAAGAACGAACGGCTCAGAACACCGTCCAGCAACGTGATCAGGTTAAAGCCTCTGCCCTTGAAATCGCTCGAGCAAAAGTAGGATCCCTCATCTACATTGCTGATATCACCCTCGAAGACATTTCCCTCTCAACAAAACTTGAGAACGCCATCGAACAAAAGATGGTCCAGGAGCAAAACGCTAACAAAGCGATCTTCGCCCAAGACAAGGCAAGAATCGATGCTCAAACGAAAATCATTGCTGCTAAAGGCGAAGCGGATTCGATCCGTATTCGGGGAAAAGCGCTTGCCGAGAACCCCGCCTACATCGAGCTACAGATCGTCCAAACTTGGAACGGAAAAACCCCGAAGGTCATCAGCGGGAACCAAACTGGCGCCGAGCTCATCCTACCGATCAAGAAACGCGTTCTTCCCGTGACCAGCAACGAAGAATAAGCAGCCAGTAAACCCCATTTCCCTCTTTCCTCAATTTAAAATCGAGTATGACACCTCAAGCATTGCAGAAACTGATCGGCATAGGACTCATCGTCTTTGTCCTCGTGATTTTCGGTTCACAATCAACCTATGTTGTGGAGCCAGGCCACCGGGGCGTTCGCGTCACTCTGGGAAAAGCTTCAGATCTCTTCGTTTCGGAAGGTCTGACCTTCAAATTGCCACTGGTCACAGAAATCCACCAAGTCAGCGTGCGACAGCAAACCGTTTCTATGGAGGCCGAGTGCTACACCTCAGATCTCCAACAGGTGGTAACGGAATTGCGCGTTCTCTACAGCGTTCCTGAAGCATCGGTGGTCGAGCTTTGGCGATCTTATCAAAGCGATGACAGCCGGATTCCAACTTACTTCCAAAGCCTCATTCGCCCCCGGGTCGTTGAGGCCTTGAAAGAAGCCGCAGCAACCGAGAGTGCTGAAGAAATCGTCCAAAAGCGCGAAATCATCAAGAACCGCACACTCGAAAACACTCGCATGAAACTTGGCAAGTCTGCCGAGGGCGGATCTGATTTGATCGCCATCGTAGACATCGCCCTGCAAGGAATCCGACTCTCCGCCGAATTGACTGCAGCGATCGAACAGAAAATGACCCAGGGTCAAGAGGCTGAAAAAGCTAAATTCTTTCAACAGCAAACGGAGATTGAAGCTCAAACGGCGGTGATCAAGGCACAAGGCGATGCCGAGGCAATTCGCATCCGAGGAGAAGCACTCCGGCAGAACCCAGCGTTTATCGACCTCCAAATCGTAGAAAACTGGGATGGCCAATCTCCGGTCGTCGTCAGCGGCGATAGCAAAGAGAACGCGGCACAGATCATGATTCCTGTTGATGCCCTCGGCCAAGACGGCGCCGTTCTCAGACAACGATGAGCTCGAACCCCAATCGAAGGCAGCGCGCCCTAGCCAAGCTAGTGGCGCTTATTGCCTTCGGTGCGGTCCTCTTTCTCCTCTTCCCCATCACCTTGGCCTTCGCAGAAGCTGCTGCACGAAGCCTCAGATACCTGTGGTGGATGATCCTTCTCCTGGCTCTCGGCATTTGGCTCTACTGGAGTGCCGCTAAGAAGCCTTAACGCTTCGCTGCCTCAGCCATCAGCACTTGCTCTTAGCGGGCATCTGCAGCGCGCAGCGAATCCGTCGATTGACGGATCCCTCCGCACGATCTTAGACTCTTCACGGTTCCCGTTTGGTCATATAACGGGACGACCACAATTGTTTCTGAATCAAACATTCAATGGCATCGTCCTCCAATCAAGCGATAGACGAGTTGGCGGGCCTGATTGAGAGGGTCACTTTCTTCAACGAGGAAACCGGATTTGCCGTTCTCCGTGTGAAGGCGAAGGGACGGCGTGACCTCTTGACCGTCATCGGCAAGCTTCCTGCCGTCAATGCCGGCGAATGGATTCATGCCAGCGGCAAATGGGTTAGAGATCGCGAGCACGGCCTCCAGCTTCGTGCAGAGAAGATCAAGTCTACCCCTCCTAGCTCCCGTGAAGGAATGGAAAAGTACTTGGGTAGCGGAATGATCAAAGGAATCGGCCCCGTCTATGCAAAGAAATTGGTGGGCCATTTTGGGGAGCAGATTATCGATGTTATCGAGAAACGATCCAAACTTCTGGAAGAAATAGACGGCATCGGCCCCATGCGTCGACGCAAGATCCGCGATGCTTGGGCCGAGCAACGGGTCATCCGGGATATCATGGTCTTCCTCCATTCACACGGGGTTAGCACGAGTCGTGCGGTTCGCATCTACAAGACCTACGGGAATGAAGCCATCGAAACGGTTCGCTCGAACCCCTATGTCCTTTGCCGTGATATCCGCGGCATCGGTTTCAATACGGCCGACCAAATCGCTCAAAAAACCGGGATCCCCTTCGACTCACTGATGAGAGCTCGGGCAGGTATTCATCACGTACTCCTCGAGGCCATGGGCAAAGGGCATTGCCGCCTCCCCCGCAATCTTCTGCTGGAACACGCAGAGCGATTGCTACAAATCGAAGCTTCGATTATTGCACGCGGCCTCGAACAATGCCTTGAGGCACTGGAACTCATCGCAACGACGGCCGACGACGACGCAGCCATCTATCTTCCAGCAATGCTTCATGCCGAAACCACAATTGCTGATCGCTTCCGATCCATCGCAGGTAGTCCCCCTGCCTACCCAGCCATACAAATCGACCGAGCCATTGAATGGGTTCAAGCAAAGCTAGGAATGACCCTGGCGACACAGCAGATCGAAGCCATCAAAACGGTGCTCCAGAATCGAGCGACCATCATCACTGGGGGGCCCGGCGTCGGCAAAACGACGCTCATCCAATCGATTCTCAAAATCCTCAAAGCAAAGCAGGTCAATTTTTTACTCTGTGCCCCAACAGGGCGCGCAGCGAAACGAATGAGTGAATCGACGGGGTCCGTTGCCAAAACGATCCATCGCCTTTTAGAAGTTGATCCCAAGCATGGCGGATTCCAGCGCAATGAATCTCGGCCTCTTGATACGCAGGTGCTTATCGTTGACGAATGCTCGATGGTCGATGTTCCGCTGATGCAACACCTCGTGCGAGCCATCCCGCCCCACGCTCATCTGATCCTGGTCGGAGATATTGATCAACTCCCATCGGTAGGCCCCGGTTCAGTTCTTAGGGATCTCATCAACAGTCAAGTGGCCCCTGTTGTTCGCCTCACTGAAATCTTCAGGCAGGCCTCTGGCAGCCAAATTATCACCACCGCCCACAAAATAAATCAAGGCACACTCCCCGACCTTAAATCAAGCCCGGCCGAGTCCGACTTTTTTCTCGTCGAAAGAGACGAGCCTGAAACGATCGCGCAGATCCTCATCAAGATGGTCAAAGAGCGCATTCCCAAACGCTTTCACCTCGATGCCCGTCGCGATATTCAAGTTCTCTGCCCGATGAATCGAGGCAGCCTAGGCACAAGGGCCCTCAACATCGCACTTCAAGAAGCGCTCAATCCTCATCGTGCAGAAGAGCCAAGTGTGGAACGCTTCGGATGGCATTTCCGTCGCGGCGACAAAGTGATTCAAACAGAGAACAACTACGACAAGGAGGTCTTCAACGGCGACATCGGTCATATCGCGCTGGTCGATCCGACGGAACAAGTCGTTGAGATTCTTTTTGATGATCGCAAAGTGTCTTATGACTACGGAGAACTTGACGAGCTTTCGCTGGCCTACGCGATTACCATCCACAAGGCTCAGGGCTCTGAATTTCCAGCGGTGGTCATTCCGATCGCAACACAGCAATTTGTCATGCTCCAACGAAACCTCATCTACACGGGGATCACGAGAGGAAGAAAACTCGTCGTCACCGTAGGGCAAGCCAAGGCAATGGCGATCGCGGTAAAAAACGTGACCTACGAAGAACGGTTCTCAGGCCTTCTTGACCGCCTAAAAGGTCTCGTCAGGTAAACAAACACCGCGGCTAGTCATCGGTAACGGCCCGGGGAAACCGCACCCGATGTTCTCGGACAAGCTGATCCATCACATCCTGATCTTTGCGAAACAGTTCCGGACTCCAAACTCGACGCAAATCCCAGCCCTGCTGCTTCAAGATCTGACTTCTAAAGTGCTCCCACTTAACGGGGTCAGGCGTCTTGCGATAGCGATTGAAATCCAACAAAACCCCCATCGAAACCTTATTGGATTCGCTCGGCTCCTTCAGCGCCACGTCCACGCAGAAGCCTTCATTGCCCCAGGGACTCTCCGTCGCCAATTGACCGGACTCCGCCAAGCGCGCCGCAAAAACGGTAACCGATGACGAAGCGAAGGCTCCCCGTTGTGCCCCCCCGCCGACACACTCACCCCGCTCTAATCCAAAGTCCGTCTCAATCGCTTCCGCAAAAGCAAGAAATCGGTAGAGATAGTGCCGCCCAGTGACATTGATCAGTTCATCCGTTTCAATGGATCCCGCATATTCGGTGCGTGGAATCGAAGTGAACACATGAATCATCTCGCGTGCGCGAGTCACTAGCACATTCAATCGGCGTTCGCCACCAGACCGCGACAAGGCTCCAAAGTGACGCCGAAACTTCCCGTCCCCACCCGGCCCAAAGGTTGTGCTGATAATGATGTGATCCCGTTCGTCTCCTTGGACATTTTCAAGGTTCTTAACAAAGAGGCCCTCGAAGGATCCTTTCCCTTGTCGAGTCCTCGCCTCTTCAAGGCGTTCCGCAAATTGCTTGTCGTCGCTAGCACGTTTCTCAAGGGCTCGGACGATAAGATCCCGTTGATTGAGATTAAAACAAGCGATCCCGATGGAAGGCGTCTGCTTCTGACCCAGCAGGCGCACAACGAGATCTGAAACTTGTTCCGCCTCCTCTGGATTGGATCGATCCTTATACACCCCATCCACTCGATAGACCTTCAGCGGCGACTCCTTAGCCTGCCGTTGGGGATGACTCGGGATTGGCTGCAGACGACTCTGATAGAACGCTTCATTGGAAAAGCCAATCAACGCCTCGCTTTGAGATCGATAGTGAACATCCAGATAACAGGATTGCAAATCGAGATTGAGAGCCGCCGAGAGCAAGTCCTCCGTCTCACTTAGCTGCTGCTCTTGAAGCTCCTCCAAACTCTCAGCATCAGCAAACTCCGAATCACCCACCGCAGATTCAAAAAATCGTGTCGGCGGCAGCTGCTTGGGGTCCCCAGCAATGACGACCCGTTTCCCGCGCAGCAAGACCGGCAGGGCCTCCTCTAGCCGACACTGACTCGCTTCATCAAAAATAATAACATCAAACAAGGGTTCGCGTGGAAAGATCTGAGCGACGGTCGAGGGACTCGCCATCCATACGGGGCAAAGATCAAATAGGGGGTCCCCTCCCTCGATTCCTTGGCCCGCCTGGATCATTTGCCGCAACTTCAAGGCTCGCTTCCCACGAATGAAGAGGCGTTGCCTCAGTGACGAGCCGAGAGTATTCAAGCGAGATCCTTGATTAGCCATCAAGCGCTCATGCTGCTGCCCTTTCCAATGAAACAGGGCTAGCTCGCGGATCAACGATTCCTTTTGCCCCAACCGTTGTCCAAATTCCTTTAGAGCGGCCTCCACGCGTTCGGATGTGATATCCATCAAAGCCGCATCCGTCTTCAGTCGCTCGCCAAGTTCGGCTTCGGTCGCAGCTCGCCGCAGCAGTTTCACGCCAACCCCTGGCTCCACTGATGAACAACCCAGTGCCGTTACCGCCTTCAGGAGCCCGCCCGGCATATCTCCAATTCTTCGTTCGAATCGGAGCACGTCTTCCAAAGAGTCCTTGGCGACGATCCATCGTTCACAGCGAGGCAGGGAAGGCTCCGCGTTGAAGGCGGAGGTCAACAGGGTTTCTAATGCTTGATCACTAAACAACTTCAAGCCTCGAACCCGAGACTCATAATCTTCTAACGGACCGATACGTTCGACCGAAAGCGCCACGCGAGACTTCAGCCCGGATAAGGCATCTTTACTCGTCAGATCCTGACGAAGGGTCGAACGGAATTGTTCTGCAAAGGCGCTCTCGTCGATCCGTTGAAAAAGGTCCATGGCCAATCGCACAAAGGCGCACCGGTCAGAGATTTCAAGCGCAGTCAAAGCCCCCTCATTCCCGATTCCCTGAGGGGAAAGGCGAGAGAGAAAGTCTCGCACCACGAGCGAAGAACGACACTGGTGCATAAATGTTAATGCACGGCGAATCCCACCCGCATCCGCGGCAATCCCAAGCGGCGCGAGGATCTCTTCGGCTGCCTTTCGTTTTGAAAACGCGAAGAGACGGGTCCAACTAGAGACAACCGGAAGGTAATCCTCAAGCTTCTTGATTCGATCATTCATCTCAGCCAGCGGAACCGCCCCCAGAGGACAAGCGAGTTCCAGAGATCGTTCAAGAGGTTGCCGAAGCCGATCTAAGTCATCTCCAAGGGCATCGGCTTCACGTCTAAATGCGATCAATCCCTGAGAGTCAAGATCAGCCAGCGCGAGAATGAAGGATTCCCCACACCACTGCCCCAAAATCGCGTTCAAGCAATCGGCAATTTCACGGAGCTGCGTTCCTTGAGATTCCAGACTCTGTTCTCTTGTGAAACGAAAGGGATCATCAGAGAGTCGAGCATCCAATTCCCCCGCTGAAACCTTGACCCGTTCGAGGAGGTGGGCTAGGTCATCAATATGGCCTGCCATGAATTCCGACAAGGTCAACCTCAATTGCCCATAGAACGGATTCTGCCCCAACTCAGCATTAGCGGCGTGTTGAAGACACTCATCAATGTCAGCGAGAAAATCCTCAATACGCGCCTCATCAAACTCGGTTGCACTCCCAAGTTCGCGCAAGAGTTCAGTTGATGTCCCATTGGTTTCGAGACGAAGAGCCATCCAGCTCCCTACCAGCTCATGAAACGAGCGTCGATCCTCATCGCTCGCGTGGAGCGTATCGTAGTAGGCTTGCAATTCGTCTCGCAACGCATCGAGCTTCTCGTTCAAGTTCTGTAAGCGTCGAATTGGGGACTTGGGTGGGGCTTCATCGGAAAGCTGTTCAAGCCGTTCTCGGATCCCCATATAGAGACCACGTCGATCTCGCTGCACATCGTGGATCACACCGCAGAGTTCTCCTAGACCAAGGGCATCGAGACGGTATTTGACCACGTCGAGCGCGGTTCGTTTGTCACACACAAAAAGCACGCGCTTCTCTCGAGCGAGATGATCACCAATAATATTGGCAATCGTCTGGCTCTTACCGGTTCCCGGAGGCCCATGAATCACGAGCGCCTGATCGCTTCGGGCATGCAACACCGCGTCCGCTTGACAAGGATCTGCCTGCGTGACTAAGGACTCATATTCAAAACCAAGATTGCTGCTTGCAGCTGGCGCCTCTCCCTCCCCTGCTGCTTCAATCCGCTCCTCAGATTCCCGCACTTCGAGCACACGCTGGTTCAAGAAAAGGTTCACTGGGGCAAAGAGCTCCTTTTCGTTTTCCATCATCCACTTGGTATCGCGCATCAGCCCTGGATTCGTAGTCGGAAACAAGCCCAGCACTCCACAGGGTAGAACGGTCGGCTTCGACGGAAGGTCAGGGATCTTTGGAATCGGTTCGATCGAAAGCCTAGGGGCAATGATGGAATCTCGAATCCCCATGGCACTGGTCACCAGCCCGAGAATCTCCCTCAACTCTTTCCAAGGATCCTCCCCCTCCTCATCGCCGAATAGATCCTCAATCTCTTTGCCAAACTGCTGTTCAACCCAGGCCAAGAGAGCGGGATTCGGAAAGAGAAGATCTGCCCCTTCTCCCGTTGCCTTGAGCTGGATTCCCTTTCGAGTTCCCCGTTTAACCGACAGCGACACCGGCATGAACGCAACGGGAGCCAATACTCTTGGAGAACTAGGCGCATTCAGATCTTGAATTGCTGGCACCGAAATCATCGGATAGGCAACAAAAAGGGCGTCTTCTCCATGATCATTGTAGTAGTCACGAGCATCAATGGAGATATCATGAAACTTATTCAGGAGCCGCGTCTGATTCGAATAGTCCTTTTGGGCCCGTTTCTGTTCAGCCGTCCATTCGCGCTCTGGAGTCGAGGGCGCCTCGAAACGCGAGACTCTCGCCGGACAATCAACCGATCTCGACGAACCGAGCAGGGAATCCACGATGCTCGCGGCTTTAAGACCTTGGAAGGCGTCAATCTCCGTCAAATCGACCCGCTGACGACTATTGTGAGGCCGAGCATTAAGGCTCGGCCCTTTAACTAGGCTCGCGTAGAGCCGCTGCAACATCGCGTCAAGAATCATACCGCAAAGCAAGCGAGGCTAAGAAGCAGACCTCATGGTGGCAATAGTTTCCTCCGGATGATTTCAAAATCTCAATCCCTCCCCTGCCTCGATTCAATCTGAGTCAAGAGATTCTGTTGATAGGCCTCCACCTCAGAGTCCCCCTCGTGCGGAGCCCAAGAAGCAAAGTCCTTGTCCGAGGCTTTCACGTAAGGTCCTGGTTTGACCTCGAATATGACGGTATCCGGCTCCGTCACAAGGAAGGAATGGAACACGCCGGGCATGATATCGACACCGAAGTCGCCTAGGCCTGGCTGCAATAGCCATGAACCGTCCAAGTCACCATGCTCAGTAAACGTGACAAACCAAAGCCCTCCTCGCACCAAGATGATCGACTCGGCTTTAGGAGGATTACTATGCCGATGGGGCCGAATATAGGTTCCCGGCTGCATCACATTCATCATGCGGTGAAGGGATGCATCGTGGTCTTTGTGAAACGGAAGAATGATCCGTTTGCGAGGACTTTCTTGGGATTTTGAAACGGCCTCAGCCATGAGAGCCTCGCTCATCACGACGACCGCCCCCTCTGGCGCATCCAAAGCTGCTGGAAAGCTCACATTCGACATAATTTGCGAGACAATACAAGCTCTCAAGGACCAAGCAAGAAACAAGCAGGTTCCTAAGATGGTTCGTGACGCCAGGAGTCCGCTCAGCGATACTCCCCTCTCTAGACCGAGGACGGCGACCCTTCTCTATATCTCTCAATGGAAACGAACGACGATTTCGCATCAATTCAGGCACGGCACTTCATGCAATGCTGGGGCCGACAGAAGGACTACCAACCCATCCCTGTTGAAAAGACGGAGGGATGCTGGATTCACACCACCGACAAGCGAAAGATTTTCGATCTCCGAAGCGCACACGAGTGTATTAATTTGGGTTTTAATCACCCCCAGGTGATCGATGCGATTCGTTCACAACTCGATACCGTCATCTACGTCACCGACGACTTTGCAACGGAACCTACGGCAGCCCTCTCCCAACGCCTTGCAACCCTTACACCGGGTTCGCCAAACAAGCGGGTCTATTTTTGCAATTCCGGTGCCGCGGCTGTCGAAGCTGCAGTGAAGGCGGCACGGATGTACAAATATTGCGAAACGTTCAAATCGCCGAAGATCACGCTCGACGCCGCCGCTCAATATCCATATCCCTACAAGATCATCTCACGCTACAAGTCTTGGCACGGTACCACCAGTGGGGCATCCTCGGTCAGCGGAGATCCGAGACGGTGGTTTCAAGAGCCTTTCACTGTTCCAGGCGTGGTCTTTGGACCAGAGGCCAATGCCTTTCGATCCCCATTCGACGACAGCCCCAATCCCGTCCAAGCAAACTTGGACTATCTCGATTACATCATCGAAAACGAGGGTGGAAACAGCAAGGTCGCAGCAATGCTGATTGAGCCGATCGTGGGAAGCAATGGGATCATTCCCCCACCCAAAGATTATCTCCTTGGCCTACGCACGCTCTGTGACCGCTGGGGAATCCTGCTGATCGCCGATGAAACGATGACCGGAATGGGACGAACCGGAGAAGTCCTGGCTATCGACCATTACGGGATTGAACCGGACATCATCATCATGGGCAAGGCGATCGGAGCCTATTGCCCACTCGCAGCCACCATCTTTTCCGAAAAGATCAGTGCTTGCTTCGATGACAACCTCTTCGGTCACGGCCAAAGCCACTCCGGCCATGCCCTGGCCTGCGCCGCTGGTTTAGCCAGTCTCGATGTCCTCCAAGCTCCAGACTTCCTCCCCGAGGTTAGGAAACAAGCCAGTTACCTCGAACAACAATTAAGGAATCTAGCTGCGAATCATTCGGCCGTGGGAGACACCCGAGGCCTAGGGCTTTTCTGGACCATGGAACTAGTCACTGACCACGAGTCAAAAAAACCCTTAAGACGAACCACGGAGAAATACGAAAAAACGATTGTGAGCGATCTTGCGAGCTACCTCCTCGAAAAGAAGAACGTCTACGTTCCATCAGATAAGTTCGGCATTTGGGTTGTTCCGCCACTGATTGTTACCCGAGAGGAAATCGATTTCTTCGTCAATGGTATCGACGAGGCGCTCACACATTTCGGACTCTAGCAGACACCCCCTAGGGAAGACGCACGACACGGTAAAAGCGCTGCTGACTCGTTGATTGATCATCAAGTAGCTCGATTGAGTTCCCCGTGTTGGCATCAACACTGAACTCATCGTCGCGCTCCCATATTTCAGACAAGATATCAGAGCTCGACTCCAAAGCGAAGCGACCCGGCGCATCCACCCTCACGGTGAGCACAACGCCCTCAGAATCGAGAGCTATTCCTTCGATCTCTGTCACCATTCCAGATACAAACTGACCGGGGTTTGGTGGATGAGACACCCAATTCATCGCGTCACTACCGACCTCCCGACCCGACACCCGTTGTAGGGATCGATCTAAGCTAGCAGCACTAGGCCAGGGCGCCGCACCAGAATAATCAACAACATCCACCGGGTAAAATTCTAGTCGATCTCCAAATCGCAAACTCAGGTCGGACCGCTCAACTCGAATGGAATCGCCAGAGTTTTCGAGCCGCCCAGAGAAAGGTCCCAGAACGAGAATGTCCGTCGACAAGCCCCACTGAGTCCGGAACGATTCAAAATCCAACATCTCGCCCTCCGACGTGAGTACCAAAGAAGCGCCTGCCCCTAGCTCAAACCCGGATGGGAAATCAAATTGAATCCCACCACGGATCCGCCATTGCACGGCAAGATCATCCTCTGCCCCTAACAGAACGCTGTTCATGCTCTGATTGGTCAATTCGACAAACTCGATCTGGGAAACACTACCTGATTCATCCGTTCTGCTCGGACCATAGAACACCTCAGAAACCACGATGGGACCGACCCCAGGTCGTGAATTCCCACCACCAAGAGACGCGCTTTCAAAAGGAACGATCAAGCGCTCACCAAGCGACGTTGTCCAAGGCCCCTGCGTCCTCCCTTCTGGCAATGCCGCAAACTCGAAACCATCGACATAGCCAGAGAATCCCCCATCTTCATTAACGCCAATAAGGTAGACAGACTCGCCACGCGAACTCAACCCAAAGCCATCTTGGGTGCCGCTTTCAGCTCCAAACGAGCTTTGGTCAACAACCCACCATCCTCCAGGTTCAATCACCGTTCCAGATGGAATAATAAATCTATTTGGCACTTGAAGATCATCCGTAAGAAACCAGCCTCCAATATCCACCCCAAGCTCGCCGCGGTTCGCAATCTCAATAGCGTCCAATTCTGGAGCCGTCGAATTGTTTAGAATCTCGCTAACAATGATTCCCTCCACGCCAGAAAAGACCCCGCCTGGTTCCCCTGGAGACCCACCGATCAATGCGCTCGGACCATAGTGAGATGCGCTAGAGGCACTCTCCCCCAAGGCGATCGAACCGCGATGTGTCAGGCTAAACCCAAGACCATCTGTGGCTGGGTACCACTTATCTTCATAGGCCAAACGCTCAAGGAGCATACCATCAGCACCGATCAATTCAATCACGTCTCGATCGTTGTCAAGGTTACCACGATACTCGTACACTACATCCCGAGACACTCCGTACCGCAATTCATACGCTTCGCGGTTTCCAACCAGAACAAGAGTCGAGCCAGGAGCCAAGGAATTCAATTGATCTGGCGGGAATTCGTACGAAATGCCTCCCTCAACCCTAAGCCCACTTAAATCGAGTGTTCGATCACTTCGATTGCGTAGTTCGATAAACTCAAGCGCACTCGATCCCCGTTCAATCCCTAGACCACCCTCACCGACAGAGAGTGGAAGCGGATTGTAATGTACCTCACTGATTTCCAAGTCACCAACAAGCGGAACGTCATCAACTGAAAATACCCGAGTCACCGGTCCCGACCATTTGCTTGAGAGAGGCGGATTGTTCGCCCCAGTCAAACTCGTGTGCTCGAGATTGCGAACTCGGGCTATCAAGCGAACCCCGCTATCGATCGTGATCGGTTCCGTGTATCGCATCACTGACTGCGCCATGTTGCCTCCAGAAGTGCGTGGATCGCTTCCATCAAGCGTGTAGTAAATTTCCCCACCGTCTTTCGATGCTATTGAGACGGACATCCCCGGAGTGAGACGTCCAGAGGCAATACTGAAGGTCGGTGCATCAACAAATTGACTCTCCATGAAACTCACTCTACTTGCTAACCAGCGCTTGAGATAATCAATCTCGCCCTGATAGGTACGACCAAATTGAGATCGAGGCCGTTGATTCCACCGATCCAAATTCCTCTGCTGAGCCTCCATCAATTCATCGGCCATGTCATCGACAATCTGGTTCATGTGCCCTTCGCTAAATTGGGCACGTCGAAGGCTTTGAAAACGATCAATATACTTTTGAAAGAAATCGATATCCCGAAACATCCGATTCCACCACGGATAGTTGAAGAAGTCCGTGCCTCGATCACCCGACTGAGATCGCCACGTCGCGGGATTGCTGTCCCTTCCATCCGTTGAACCCAAAGCACGGTCAAAATCCCAGATCGGACCAAAGGTGAGTTTTCCGCCCCGCGGCAAATGCATGTAGCCGCTTAAGCGAAGGGCATCGACATTGAAGGCTAGGACGTTGAGAAGGTGATGGTCTATAGCAGCATCCACATCGATATACTTGGCATATCCTGTCTCAGGATCCTTGAAACTACTTCCGTTGAGAGCCCGCCCCATCTCGGTGAAGAACCCCCGAATATACCGTTCCTGCGCATCTCGCTCGGATTGCTCAATCAGCGACTCCTTTGGTGATACATAGCGGACCGTTTGACCGGCGCTCGAGAAACCGGAATCTCCAGGATCCGCACGATCAATCTTTAAAACATAGCCCCCAGTGACATTGGGTTCCCGATCGTGCTCTGGAAACAACTTCGCCACATCAACCCGATCATCATCCCGCTTGATTTTCTCGGTCAAAGCATAGACTCCGAAATAATCGTCCGCACGAAGCGCTCCACCTCCGGTGTTGAGAAAAACCTCCACGAAACGTGTCCGAGGCGCATAGCGGCCAATCTGATTGCTTAGTTCATAAATAAAGGGATTGTGAATCAGACTTAGATCAAAATTATACGGTCCCCAGAGCACCCAATCCGAATCTCGCGGAAGCCCTAGTGGCGTGATGCCAAGTCCTTCATCATATTCCCCTCGAGCTTCGAGAGACAAGGAAGGCTTAGGTCGCCCGGAGGTACTTGAGCCTCGCACTTTAAGGCCAACCCGGGACTGAAGGGTAGGCACTCCGGTCAGTTCGCTACGGGCTCCGGTTTCAGGCTCAATGATTGTCATGAATCCGTTTTGAAACACATTTTGCGGAGGACGCCCTCCCTGGAAGTTCTCGAGAATGATTAGCGGAAGATCGGAGGTAAACTCTGCAACTTCGGGCAAGGCCTGCACATAGGTCGCGCTTACAACCGGACTCCCGGCGCCGTCCGGGCCAAAGGCTCGCACTCTAAGTTGCACGGTCCGATCAATGAGAATCGGTTCCGAGTATTCCAACGAGCTTAAATCCGGCACGGATCCGTCGAGGGTGTACCTTACGATTGCTCCTTCCAGTGTTTCATCAGATAGCGCCAAGGCAACCTCAAAGGCAGTCTGAAAGACTCGGCTTCCCACGAGAATCTCCGGTGAATCATACAGAACAGGAACCGAAGAAAGATTCTCCTCACCCGGCGATGGATTAAACAGATATCCAGCATTCTGGATCTCTCCAGTCTTGACCGAGACCAATTCCGGTTCGACGAGAATATCAGAACTGGTGACCGATCGGTTAAGCCCATGAATGGAAAGCACGTTTTCCCCTTCCCTCAACAAATCCTTCGCGGATGAAATATCGATATCGATGGGGGACAAGGCAGATGCGTCTGGTCGATCGGCTGTGGCGGTAGAATTCCAAGACAACGTATTTGGTGCATTACCGGCAGCAACGCGTTCCCCATTAAGGTAGGCAACAAAACCATCCTCGTATCGGAGACGGAGCACCAACCGATCGACTTCGATATCTGAATCGATTTCAAAGGGAACTCGGACAAAAACGGATGCGTTCTGGCCCCGCATAGCCCCCACATCGAGCCGCACGAAAGGAGAATAGTCATACCCGACTGCAGTTCTTCCTGCCAACCAATCGGAATCATCATAAGCTAGACCGGTCCACCGATCCCCTAAACTGCCGTCCGTCGGAATCAGCGCCGTCGCATTAGCCCCCGCCGATAGAAGGACTGTTTCTTGCCCCTCAGATTGCCCCGTTCCGTAACTCACATCCGCAATCTGCGCGGGATAGCGCGCCCCAAATGAGGAGACAACTTCACCCTCAGGATTCACCAAACCGAGAAACTCTCCGCCGTTCGCCAGCCGAAAATTTGTGTGCAATGGCGCACCGAGCTGACTCCGGTCTTTGCCGGAAGCAAAAACGACAAGATATCCCCCGGATCGGAGAGAAAGCTCAGGAAAAGACCACTTACTGGGGACCGCAGGATCATCAGTGAGGGACCAATTCGTCAGGTCCCAAGCAACAGCATCTGGATTGAAGAGTTCGATCCAATCAGAACGATCACCATCATCGTCGGACAAGGAGGCATTGTTCTGAGCCAAGAACTCTGAAATCAATGGCTCCGCTTCAAGGTCTTGACGCAAAACCGCGACAGACACAAAACCCACGAACAGTATTCCGAAATTCCACTCCTCTAAAACCTTGAACATACTAGACACTTTTGTAATCCATCCGAAATCAAGCAAGTGGCAGGCCAACTATCGACTAAGACAGAGCCATTTTTCATTCCCTCGTCTCACTCGGCTTTCCTCTGCCACGTCATTCCAACGAAACACACCCTCCCATGTACGACTGACCTCCCAAGTGTCACACAAGCCCTCACGCAAACTCTGTGGGTCCAAGCCAATGTTCTTCGTGAAAGCAGAATGCCCACGTTGCTCCCGATACGCGGGTTGTCGACTCGGAGAACGCAAGAGGCGATCCATCGCGGACAAGTCATAATCCAAGAGAAAGGTCCCGTGAAAGAGCAATGCAGACCGCCGCCGCCGCTGGGCATTACCGGAAAACTTAAGACTCCCTTGAACCAGATCGGTACAACCACAGATGCGAACAGGGCCCTTAAGCAAGCGTTCTAATGTCGCTCGCTGACGCTCCATAATAAACTCGTTCACACCACAAACTGAATTCAAGGAAGAATGAAAACTCAAGGGGAGAACCAACGAATAACTCAGGCTTCCCGGCCCCAGCAGCACGGTCCCTCCACCAGTGCATCGCCGGTACACGGGCACCGCCTCCGCGCGACATTGATCCACATAAACCTCCGACTCCATCCGATTCCCATACCCCAGAACGACACAAGTCTCCGTCGACTCCCAGAATCGGATCAGTGGAGTGCCTTCACCCTCGTCGCAATGATTCAACAAAAGCTCATCACACACCAAATTCTCGAGAGGATCGTCCAGTTGGATATCAACAAGGTACATCTTGGCAATCTCAGTCTTACGCAAACAACAATTAAGAAACCGAGGCGGGAAGAACCTCAAAGGCGACCGACGAACACCTAATTAGAGCTGGGGATAGAGCAACACACGATCATGCACCAAAACCACGAGATCGGGCCGACCGTCACCCGTGAAATCAGCGACTTGGCCCTCCCGTGGCTCGGAAACATCCCCCCGTCTATTGCGAAAAGAGCGCGCCTCGAACACTGGCCACCGGTATAAGAACTCTAGGCCCACAGCAGAGCGGGTCGTCACAAGTTCAATATTGTGTTTCCCCGTTTCGAAGAAAACGAGCTCGTTCGAGCCGTCACCATCGAAATCAGCACCCAAACAACGATTCAAGAAACCACCATTCAATTCGGTTTCATACGTACCTTCCACATCAAACTGCCAATGACTGCCAGAGAGGGATTTAACAAAGCCCGCAGTCGGACCGACAAGTCCCAGTCCCAACTGATCGGGGCCCAGCGTGAGAACTTGATTGAGAGAGAAGTACTCCCCCCGTGGCAAGCTCAAGGTTTCTATTGAGCGCCACTGCCCGTCACTACCTAGTTGCTGAAAACAAAGCTGATTTGAACCTGTATCCAAGAGACAGGCCATTGGGCGCTCCCCAAAACCAACCGGAATCGAAATGATGCCACCGATCACGGACTGGTCACTCTCACCGTTAAGCTGAACCTTTACTCGTGGCATCACGACTCGATCATCATCCGATGCTCCCTTGCCCTTGTCCACAACAAGCGCTCTCACCGCGTTCTTCTGAGGAACCACTAACTCGGCCTTGCCATCGCCATCCACATCCAGACTTCCAACCCAAGGCCGCTCACGATCCCCCATTCCTGAGGGAATTCTCATTGATTCAAACCTCCCGGCTTCCCGGTTCTGCCAAAGCACCCGCAGAGGCTCATAGGGAGCAACGAGGACAAGATCCTCGACTCCATCCTGATCCACATCATGACAGACAATTTCAAAGCGCCTAGCATCCGTCTCAATATCCAGCGACTGCCGAAGAATAATCCCCTCAGACCCCATGAGCACGAGACTAAACCCCTCACCGATGACTCGTTCGAGCCAAATCAGAACCGGACCTTGTTTCGATACCAATGCACTCGCAGCAATACCCAAGAGAGTCCCCTTCGTTTCGATCGACTCAGGAAACGGCACTCCTCCAGAAGGGGACCAACGCGTAACCCCCACCTGATTCTCGGTCTGACTCATGAGAAACAGCTCGAGAACGCCATCACGATCCCAATCGATCGCTGACACCTGACAGATTCCTTCATAAGAGCCAAACGCATCCGGAACCCCAAAGCCCCCGCCATCTTGCTGAAGCAAAACTTGGATCTTTCCGGAATTGCCATTGGCAACCACCGCATCAGAACGCTGATCCCCATCTAAATCGACCCACAACGTTTCCCTTCCAAACCTTGACTGTTGGGGAACCGCGAAACGTATCAATTGCCCATCGACAACCACCTGCGGTTCTTCAACTCGGAATTCACGCGTCAATCGCCCGAACCTCGCTCGGCCGGACCTTTGAGAGACAAGTCCAAGCTGGCCCCGCGAGGCATCCATCACTCCAAGAAATCGATTTAGCCCCACTTCAGCAAGAAACTCAGAACTAGAAACCCCCTGTTTTCCGCCAAGACGAATAAAACTGTTCTGGGGATCTCCGGAGGAGCGGCCAATAAGATCGTCGGCACCATCATGATTCACATCTAAGACGACAAAGGATTCAAGATCACCGGAGTGAGACAACTTGCGGAGCCGAGAAGCCCTCCCGTTTTTCCGCGATTGAACAAAGTACACGAAGGTCTCAGTCAACACGACCACGTCGAGACTTGAATCCCCGTCAAAGTCACCTAACTGCAAGGAATTCGCTCCAGCGACAATGTTTGGAATCTGCCACTTCTCTGTTTCAATCCAGCCTTGTTTCCCTCTGCTTTCAAGCAAGATCACCTCATCTAGATTACCGCAGTAGATGATGTCTTGTTTCCCGTTCCCCGAAAAGTCAGTCACCACAACACTTGAAATCCGTTCCTCCGCACTGATTGACTCAAGCCTAAATCGCGCATCCATAGGCAAACGATTGACCTCCTTGGGCAACCCGAGAGAACCCGAATCAGGCTTTCCAGTTTGGTTAAAAAGTAGCTGCAACTTTGACTTGCGAGGATTGACGATCACCATATCGAGCAGAGAGTCGCCATCAAGATCTGCGACCGTTAACTGCTCGATTCGAGGATCAATGGGAAAGATCTCGGGTCCCTCGAAACGGATAGATGCCGCTGAGGACGCAAGGCCGGAACAAAGAAATAAAGGCAGGAGAGCTTTGCGGAATGAAACGTACATACCGAGATTATTCACCTTGGAAGTAGGCGACCACGTTTCTTCGATGAGGATGGGTCCGATGTTCCCAGAGATATATCCCCTGCCACGTTCCTAACATCAGCGCCCCACGCTGAAATGGAATCGTCGTGTTCACAGACGTTAAGGCCGTTCTGACATGTGCTGGCATGTCATCAGGTCCTTCATAGGTATGGTGGAAGATTCGATCTCCATCTGGACAAAGCCGGGAGAAAAAACGTTCCAGGTCATCTCTCACTTCCGGATCAGCATTTTCCTGTATCAACAGCGATGCCGACGTATGCTGCACGTGAAGAGTTAGTGCCCCTTCGGTCATTCCAACCCGTGAGAGGCATGACCGGGCTTGATCAGAGATCTCATAGAGACCACGCCCCGTTGTTGGAACTACGATTGATTCAAACGCCTGGTGCACAACAATATCAGATTTCAGTCCCGGATGATTCGTGAGTCCCTGATCTACTAGTCCGTCTTAAGAAGCTGCTCGATTCGGGGGTCGGCTGGATGACCAGCGTTGAGAGCTTGCTGGTAGTGATATTTTGCTAGTTCTTTGAATGGAGGTTTTTGAGATGCATAGACGACGGCCAAATTCACGTGCGCCTCTCCGTAGCCAGGTCGCAGTCGAATCGCCTTTCTCAAGGCTGCTTCCGCAGGACCACGGTGGCCTACTTCTGTCAAAGCGATGCCCAAATGATTGTGCGCTTCGGCATCATCAGGATCGAGGACTGTCGCCCGACTCAAGAAGGTCACTGCTTTATCAAATTTCTGCTGACTCATATTTAGCAAGCCGCTCAAGAAAAGCGCATAGGTGTTTTCCGGAGCAATCTTCAAAGCCATTTCAAGGTTCGCTTCCGCCTCTCCGAGTTTGTCCTGTTTTAACTGCGTCAAAGCAAGACTCGCCAAACTTGGAGCGTGGTTAGGAATTAGATCCAAAATCTCATCATATTTTGTCTCCGCGCGAGCAAAGTCGCCGGCCCGAGCAAAGGCTTGAGCTTCTGACTCCAAGGCAGCAGCAGCCTGTGAAATTTCTACTGTGTTGCTCTCTACGGATGCCGCACTTGCTGGTTCCGAACCTGTCAGGTCACTAAGATCTCCCCCCTGTAACAGTGCCAGTTCCTCAGTCGTATAGGGTTCTTTCTCAGCCTCCAAGACTGCAAGCCGTGCTTCCATAACACTTAGATCTTTCGAACCTCGACGCCCTAATCTAGGCAACCATCCTCCACGGTCGCCTGATTTTCGAGTCTTGCTCAATTGATTCGTCAAATCCCTGTTCTGTTTTTCAAGAGTCTCGAGACGCTTCTGAATTTTTTCGTCAGTAACAGATTTCGTCGTTACCTCACCCCTTGTATCGGCAAGCTGCCGTTCTAGAAGTGCATTCTCTCTCATCAGTTTTTCAAGCTCATCACGATTGTCAGCACTCGAACTGCTTGCCTGAAGTTGACGGCGAAGGGAATCACGTTCTCTTGTGAGTTTCTCTAGTCCCTGAGACATGTCCGCTTTTTTCCGAAAGGCCGCAAACTGGGTTTCGGTAGCGGTCAAACGCGACTTGAGATCGTCGTTCTCACGGCTCAGTTGTGTGATTCGATCCCTATCCCTATTTTCCGTGGGCGCTGCTTGACTCGCTTTTTGCTTAAGTTGATCCCTTTCCGAAGTGATCCGTTCCACTTTCTGGCCCAGCTCAGCCAGTTCAGTCCGTGACTGATCTAACTGACGGGTTATCTCGCTCACGTCCTTCTGAAGCCGGGCGTTGGAACTACGGAGCCTGTCTGCAGCTGCTTGTGCCTCCTTGAGCGCAGCCCTACTCACTTCAGACTGTCTTGGTGCCACGGGTGTCTTTAGCGCTTTCCGCAGTTGGGTTTCAATCAGATCATTTTCCTTTTCCAGCTCGAGAATTTTCTTTTCGGCCTTCCGAACCTGTGACGGATCAACCTCTGCCGGGCGAGCAGACATGGACTCGCGAAGCTTGGATAACAACAATGAATTGTCTGCGGTCAACTGGCGCATTTGTTCATTCAACGCAGCAATCTGCCCCTCCAAAAGTCGATTACCCGAATCGTTCCCTCTGCCCGCCGAACTCTGCCCTCCTGTAGAAGCGTTCGTGGCCGAGGACGACACCGTTGTCACTTCGATCTCAGGCAAATCGGCAAGCTTTTCACCTAGGTATTTTAGCCGGAACCGAACCACCTGATGATTCCAATCAGGATAAGCACTACGAAAGGCAACCAGTTTGCGATGCGCATCGCTATAAAACTGCGCAGCCTCTGCACGGAGACCAGAGCCAAGCATTTCATCGCCCTTGGTAATTAAGGAGTAGATCGAGACGTACTCGTCGCTGGCCTCAGAAGCCTTAGCCGGCGAAGCGAACGACAGGAGTATAGCGAGCGAGAATCGTTGGCACCAAATTTTCATTTTTCTGCAAAGTTAACGCCGATGAGGCAGTAAACATTTTCAGCCTAGAAACTAGGAAAACTGAAATCGAGACTAATCTGCCCGAAAACCTTTACCATCGACACGTTGACATTGATTGCGAAATCGTGATAGCACCGTAGCGTCACGAAAGGTTTTTTATGGCCTCGTTAATGTTAGAAAGCCCCGTGCTTGTTCTCAACAGGCTCTGGCAAGCCGTCAACGTCTGCACCGCACGACGTGCCCTCACCCTACTCTTCGAAGGCAGAGCGCAGGTTGTCTACGAGGAAGCTGGGGGCCAATTCGAAACGTTTGATTTCAGTCGATGGCGATCGTTTTCGAAAGAGCATGAGTCAGAAGATCTTATCAGCACCGTCTCCTTCAATATTGGCATTCCTAGAGTCATCCTTCTCGTCGTCTTTGATCGCTTTCCCAAAAAAGAAGTCAAGTTCACCCGGCACAACATCTTTGCAAGAGACAAGAACACCTGCCAGTACTGCGGGAAGGTTTTCGATCGGAGCGACTTAAACCTGGATCATGTGGTGCCGCGAGAACGCGGAGGACCGACTAACTGGGAAAACATCGTTTGCTCTTGTATTCCCTGCAATACCCGCAAAGCAAATCGCACCCCGAAAGAAGCAGGCATCAAACTCATTCGCCCCCCCGTGAGACCCAAATGGCGCCCCTTCATGCAAATCAAGCTAAGAACGAATATTCATGAGAGTTGGAAGCATTTCCTTGATGTTGCCTACTGGAATGTAGAGATAGGACAACAGCTTGAGTGACCCCATCCAGGCTTTGAGGGTGTCTATCGCAACGGAGCTAGCCAACTAGGCTTTTCCCGATTCCTGGAGTTGCTTGGTATCCATAAGATCCCAGAACTTAGGATTCTGCTCCAAGGCCTCATCTTCTCCGGTAGGCAGACTCGACCGAAACAGAAAATCCTTAAGTGTGTTGCGGTTTAATATCCGATGGATCACAACACCCAATTCGCTACGCTCGAAGTAGACTCGATAGTCTCCTAAACGATATCGATACAGCTTTTTCCCTTTCCGCTCGAGCTTTCCAAAGCGCTCGATATCAGCCGAACGCATATCCTGCGGAAAGCCGCGAAAGTCGCCGAGGATATCCAGTTGGAGCTCCTTGGGCATGCGCGCGAGTTCTTTCGCACTTAGGGGATTAAAGATGATCTGAAAGGGAATCATTCGTTGGAAGATGGTAGCGCGTACGGGAATCGAACCCGTCTCTCGGCCTTGAGAGGGCCGTGTCCTAACCGATAGACGAACGCGCCAGGTAAAAGGGACGTTAACGGCTATTCCACATTCTCGTCAACATCACCTGTGCAAAAAAAATGGCCGCCCTTTGCAGGACGGCCGAATGAGAACAAGTCTATCTTACTTGCGTCGTCGGAGCAACAATGCTGCACCACCGAGGATCGCCAAAACGATCGTTGATGGCTCAGGGATTGCAGGTGCACCGCCAACGGTGAAGGCAGTCAATCCACCCAATGATGATGGAGGAGCAGGTGGAACACCACCGCCGCCAAGCGTCACAGCGAAAGAGTTGGACGTACCAAGAACTGTGCCACTTCCGTCAAGAACAGCAACTTGGAGGTCTGCAGATGCGCCAGAAGCAACACCATCAATGGTGCGAGAGCCACCAGAAAACAAACCGTTAGCCAAGAATGGTGCAGGTGCACCAACATTGGTTCCGTCAGCCAACTGAAGTTGAGCTGAAAACCCTGCGCCGAGAAGTCCATCAGGACCACTGACAGGGGCGTTAACGCCACCACCAACGTTAGCAAAGCTAACGGTGCCTTGAGCACTTGCGCTCAATGTGGCTGCTACACATAGTGCTGCGAGCAATAGTTTCTTCATCTTGTCTATTATCTTAGTTTAGTTGTTTGGTTAAATTAATTAATCGTGAAGTTACGATCCCAATCTCCTGCAGCGGCTTTGTCAACAAAGACAGCACCAGCGATATCAAGAGCAGGCTCGGTTGGAGCCCAAACGCCCAAGAAGGTAGTAGGATCAAATGCGGTACCATTGAATAGGTAAGCAACATCTCCAACTGCAGCTGGGAAACCAAGCTCAGTCAATGTGCCTGCTTGAGGAACATTAGAACCTTGGATGCTCAAACCAGCAGGAACATTCTTGTTAGATGCATCTCCTTGAGCGACTTCACCAACGAACGTAATCGTCGCTGCTTCAGGCAACTGCAAGTAGAAACCAGTTCCAACAGGTAGTTCTAGATCATCAGACCAAACTCCAACGAATTGAGTCACGGAGAAACCCGTGCTCGCATCAAACAAGAAGATTGTGGTTCCGATAGGTGCACTCGGAATGACTTCCGAAACTTTATTTCCACCATTGCTCAAAGGATTAGCAACCAAGCTCAATCCAGCGTCCAATGATTTATTGACATAACCAACGGCGTTAACCGAGGTGACTTGTGCCGAAGCGGTAGCGATACCCACTGCTCCCAGCACAGCCGCGATGAGTAGCGTTTTTGTTCTCATTTTGTACTTATCTTATTACCGTGTGTGCATCCAATTTCGTAAAAAGCCACCTCTTTGTCAACCGAATTTTCCGGCTTTTTGAGATGCTTTACCCAACAGACCGTTTTAAACCATATTTGAGGCGTTATGGCAAGAATATCTATGCCTAGCGTGCATCTTGGGTTTGATAGCGGGTTGTGACTGAGAATTTTTTCCGCTGTGGATTCGACTTGCCTGAAGGGTATCGAGCCCAGGACTTGCCCTTCTAGGGCGCGATCCCCGATTTCTTTTCTCCTTGGGAGGAGGTTGCCAATGACTGATTAGCAGCCATTTTTCTCCCGATACTCCGGATTTTGCTTTCTGCAGGTAGGTTTCGGCTATTTGATCTTCGAGAAGTGAAGACTGCTGACGAGTCAACCGATCTCACCGCAAACCGGCTGATACCTTTGATCATGGATCAAGTTATTAAGACCGGCCCGCTACTCTTTTCGGAATTCATGGAGCTGGCGCTCTACCATCCTTCCGAAGGGTATTACTGCAAGGGACTGGATCAGGTCGGTATCAGAGGTGATTTTATTACCAGTGTCAGCACGGGAGGGCTTTTCGGAGCATTGCTGTGTGAACAGTTCTTGGAATGGGAACAATCGCCGTGCCTGAAGCTCGGTCAGCCCCGCCACTGGATAGAGTCCGGGGCTCATGATGGACAGTTGGCGGCAGATATTCTTGATCATTGCAAAATTGCGGCGAAATCGGTCTACACGGAGCTTCAATACCTCATCATTGAGCCCTCGGCGCGGAGGCGGCAGGCTCAGGAGCAAACACTCGCCGCGCATCTATCTCACGTCAGCTGGTGTCACTCATTCGATGATTTGGCGGATCACTCAATCGAGGGCATCATCTTTAGCAACGAACTCCTCGATGCACTACCAGTCGACAGGATCAGCTGGGATCCATCATCGAGTTCGTGGTTTCCGTGGTTTGTAACTGTGAACGACTCGAAATTGGCTTGGTGCAGGCAACCAGGCCCTTATCCCAAAGAAATCCACCAGTTTTCAGATTCCGTTCCAGCCGCCATTCGCGCACATCTCCCGAACGGATTCACGACAGAACTCGGAGTCGCAGCGGCCAAATGGTGGTCTGAGGCGGCGAAGAAATTGAAGCGCGGGATGCTCCTCGGAATCGACTACGGTCTGAGGGAGGAGGAATTCTTCGCACCCCATCGGTATGAAGGAACGCTTCGAGCCTATTCAAAACACCGTCAAAGCACTGATCTCCTTCTAAACCCCGGCCAACAGGATATCACCGCCCATGTCAATTTCACCCGTATCGAACAATCAGGCCTGGAGGCCGGACTCAGCAGCAAAGGCTTTCAATCACAAGAGGCGTTCCTGATGGGCGTGGTCAAGAATTTGATGACTTTAAAACCGCAATCACCACTCCTGGAGAAAGAACGACTCCGTCCATTACAGGCTCTGGTCCATCCCAGTCACTTCGGAAGATCTTTTTCAGTGCTCATTCAGGCGCGGACGTAGAGAATCCGAGCTGCCAAGAATCCATCGGCATCATAGCCCCAAAAGCATATGAATATCCACCACCTAGAGCTCTTTTACTATGTCGCTAAACACGGCGGCATCATGGAGGCAGTACGAAAAATGCCCTACGGCATTCAGCAACCCGCTGTTAGTGGACAAATCATTCAGCTCGAAGACAATCTAGGCGTAAAACTCTTTCAACGCCGCCCCTTCATTCTAAGCCCCGCGGGACAGCGACTGTTCGACTCCATCCGCCCGTTCTTCGATAGCATCGACGGAATCTGCGATCAAATTCGTGACGGTACTTCGGAGCTGATTCGTTTAGGGGCTCCAACGATGGTCCTCGATCGGCATTTTCCAGACATCGTTCGCGAGCTGCACAAGACATTGCCAGGGGTCAAAGTGGCTCTCAAGGAAGGACACCACCACCAAATCCAGCATCTTCTGTCCTCCAACGAAATCGATATCGCCATCACGCCTATCGAAAACCCCTCCCTTCCAGGACTGGACCGAATCGATCTTCTCGACATTCAGGTCTGCCTACTCGTGCCAGCGTCTTCCAGCATCCAGTCAGCGTCACATTTTTGGGAACAAGATCGAATCTCCGAACCACTCATCTCGCTTCCCCAGGACGAGTTGATCACCAAACGCTTCAACGCCTTTCTCGAAAAAAGTAATCTCATCTGGCCCCCGCTCATTGAGCTCTCTTCACTGGATCTCATCGAACGCTACGTGGCAGCTGGAATCGGAATCGGGGTTGGAATCCAGAATCTCTCAATCGCCCCCCTACCAGGGGTTGATCGCATCCCAATTACTGAGATCGAAACCATCACCGTTGGCGTGCTATGGAATCGAAAACTGTCCCCCGCAGGACAACACGTCTTGGAGCTATGTCAGAAAAAAGCCAAAGACCTCAAAGAGCGAAAAAAATCCTAAGTCCCTAGCTCCTCACGTCAGCAGCCCGTTGAAAAAAATTGCCCCTGAGCTATGCTGACGCCAACGACAATATCGCCGCAAATGACCCGATGACAAGACCAGCAAACTCAACTTCAGACACTCCGTCCCTCAACGATTCTGTCCTTGAGGAATCAGATCACTTGCGGATGAGAGTCGGCCTCTTGAATCTCTCCACTAGAGATCGAATCTGCCTCCTTGGCGACGATCGCCATCGTTTTCTCAACGGCCAGGTAACGAACAACATACGCGACCTGACACCAGGACAAGGGTGCTACACGTTGATTACCAACAAGAAAGGAATCATTGAAGGAGACGCCACCGTTTTCTGCCTCGAGAACGAACTAATTCTTGATCTCGAACCAGCTCACGGAGAGCCCCTAAGCAAACGGCTCGAATCGTTTATCGTGGCCGACGACGTTGAGATCGCAAACGTCGCCGAACACTTCAGCCTTTTTTCTATCCAAGGGCCACTCGCGGAAACCACGCTCTCTCAGGCAAGCTTCATTGAACCAGACAAATTGCCGGCAATCAATTACGCCATGACTCAAGTCTGTCACGATCCGAACGGAGACGTGTATGTCGCAAAAAACTCTCGAACTGGAACGATGGGCTATGATCTCTACGTCGCCACAGGTCTATTCGAAGGCATCAAAACCGAACTGGAACAACTCACTTCCGAGCAGGGAGGAGGCGTGTGCGGCAGCGCGAGCCTCGAGACACTTAGAATAGAAGCCGGCATTCCTCGTTATCCTATCGATATGGCCCCCTCCATTCTCGCACCGGAGCTCGGCATTGAGAGCGACACCATTTCCTACTCTAAAGGGTGCTATATCGGCCAAGAAGTCATCAATCGAATCAAGAGTATTGGCAAAGTAAAACGCAAACTCACGGGTTTGATCTTCGACTCAGAAAAACCAATCAACGGGCTGCCCATCGAACAAGATTCAAAGCAGATCGGGCGCGGCCTAAGCTCCACCTACTCCGGCAAATTTGGGAAGAACATCGGCCTCGGTTTTCTCCAGACGACAGCCGCCAGTCCAGGCAATCAAGTCAAGATTAAGCAAGAAAATGAGGAAGTCACAGCCCTTGTCGCGTCCCTCCCCTTCAGGAAGGGCGACGAATAGCGCCCGAGCCAGGATCAGCGACAGTCTTTGTTCCGACAACTGCCCAGCTTTTTCAACTCCTCGCAATTCGCGTTGATTTGAATTCGCTGAGTCTTCAAGCTGAAACCTAAATTGTGGGTGATTTCATCTTCGAGACGCTCGATTTTCTCACTCTCGAATTCCACGATCCGATCACAATCCTGACAGATGATGTGGTTGTGATTAGGATGCTGGGCATAATTGGGATCATAGTACTTATGATCCTTCCCAAAATCCATTTCACTGACCAGGCCACTTTCCGTCAACAACGGAAGCGTCCGATAGACAGTCGCTCGAGAAACGGATTGATCTCGTTGACGAGACCAATCCAGGAGTTGTTCGGCCGTAAAGTGCTCTTCAGTGCTGAATACTGTGTCAATAATAGCCATCCGCTGCGTTGTTAAACGCAGGCCCTTGCCTTCAATAAAGGCGAGAAACTTCTCTTTGGCAGATTTGAAGTCTTCAGCAGACACGCCAGAACTATAATCAGCCGCAGAATCAAGTCAACGCGGCTTTGACTTCGAACCCGCCAAGATGACAACCAAGCGCCGATGACAAGCAGTTCCAGAGATCGAGACGAGCAATTCTTCGCTTTTGTCGCCCCCCGATTTCCGCTAAATCACTTCAATGACACTAAGAACGCCCAACGAAGACACCTTCGAGGTTATCGACTCTGTTCAGGCCGACGAGCAATCCATCGTCGAAGTCATCCAATATCGGCAGCTCGAAGGTTCATCGGACGTCCGTACCGCTGAGAACCTCTTCTTTGCCATTCAAAGCGGTATGAAGCTCAAGATGGTAAGAATCAAACTGAACCAATCCCACGTCAGGATAGAACCCGGAGCGCTTTACTACATGAAGGGGGATCTTGAAATCAAAGCGAGCACGGGAGGTGGCTTCCTCAAGGGTCTCGCTAGAAAATTCACCTCAGGTGAAAGCCTTTTCGTCAACGAAATCCATGGCACCGGGGAGATTTACCTTGAACCGACCTTCGGGCATTTTTTCCTGCATCGTATCGACGAGAGTGAAGGAGGCGTGATCGTTGACAAGGGACTGTTCTACGCTGGCACGGCCGGCCTCGATATTAGCGCAACCCACCAAAAAAGCGTCTCATCCGCAATTCTTGGGAACGAAGGGTTCTTTCAAACACGAATCGCCGGAACCGGAATCGCCGTTCTCTATTCCCCCGTGCCCCGGAAAGAAATCCAACGCCAGGATCTCAAGAACGACAAACTCTGGGTCGATGGAAATTTCGTCCTCATGCGAAGCGAGTCGGTCGATTTCCGTGTCGAGAAGAGCAGTAAATCATGGCTCGCCACGTCCGTTTCAGGCGAGCGCATGCTGCAAACCTTTGAAGGCATGGGCTTCGTATGGGTCGCCCCAACCCAAGGAATCTACGAGCGCCTCGCCAGTAAGCAGGGTTTGCAAGATCTCGCCGTCCCTCCGGGAAGCCACAACACGGATACAGAAAGTCTCCCAAGCTAATTCAGTCCGAGCTGAGTGTTCGCCAACTGTCGTTGTTCTTCGGACATTTCTTTCTCAATGCTATCACGGTTCTTGCCTGCCTTGCGATCACCCTGGGCTGCGGCCCTATAAAACCACACGTAGGCCACGACCAAATCCTTTTCCACGCCATCGCCCTTAACGTAGCGAGCCCCTAAATTATTCTGAGCCAATTGGTGCCCCTGGTCTGCGGCGAGGCGTAGCCACCGTAGCGCCTCTTCATCATCAAATTCCAGGCCCATCCCGATCGCATGCCGCCAACCCATTTCATACTGAGACTCCACGTCATCGGCTTCCGCTTTTGCTTTCAGCGCTAAAAGTTGTTCTTCAGAGAGTTCCATGAACTAATGATTCGTTTTCAAATTCGACGCACGCGACTTTTTCACATCACGTTGCAGCGTAAATTGCCCGACCCAACGAGTGTTGTAGCGACGCTGCCAATCCGTCTCATCTTGGTTCGGATTGATTTCCTCTCCATAGCGTTGAGCATCCATTCCGTGCCAGGGCAAAGGGCCGACACTCCATCCTTGAACGACATGCGGATCCGCATCCTTATCCCAACCGCTAGTGAACAAGAAGAATTCCCGTTTCGCGTTTTCCGACATCGTACCAAGGGATGAACGATCAAAGCGCAAGGTCAATTCATCACCGCCATTCATGAGCACCAATTGATTGTCCTTCGAAGCAACGAGCTCAGCCACATCACCATAACGCGTGCAAAAGCCACTGGGAGTGATCAGCCATGGCGCTTTCTGAGCGACGAGGTCATAGTTCGGACTCAATGGCTGACTCCAGGGCAACTCTTCATACTCACTAAACCCACGCCAGTGGAGATCTGTCGAACTCGGAGACAAACGCTGCACCACAACATCATCTCCAAAATATTTCTCCATCAAGACAATCCGATCCCAATGAATCTCAAAGGCCGTGCTCAAGCGAAAACGGATTACCCCATCCGGGAGTTTTCCCTCAAGATCGACGAGCATCGCTTTCGTCTTTCCAGCTGGTGCCCCCACAACAACATCTAAGTCTTTCCATTGGCCGTCTTCGAGCTCCACTTGGAGGACCGGAAACGGAAAGGGAAAATCCGAATGATGCGAGGCAGCTATGTTCGCCATCCCGCCGCCAAATCGAAGCCAGCCATTCATTACTAGCACCAAAGGACGTGTCACATCCAAGGCACCGAAATCAAGTTCTACGAAATAAGGCTCAGCCAGCCCCCGCAATTGAGGCCCGCGAAGGGTGACTGGGGAAACCATCTCTCGATCGATTTCTTGCAATGCCTCGCTCACATCTAGCCCATCGTTTCTCGATGCGCGGACCAATTTGTAGGGTCTATGAAGCGCCATCCAGTCCGCCTTCGGAAAGGGTGGTGCCGGCACCAGCTTACTCGTCGGAACAACTTCTACATCGCGGGGATGATCGACGACAAGCAGCTTAGCTTCATCAAGATATAGCACTTCACGCAGCTCTTCCGTCACCTGTAAGACATAGGCATTATCCTGCGGTTTGACGACACTCTCATCTCCCAACCAAACCACTTCGTCTGTGTCCGCTGGAATGAGCTTTCCTTCTGCGACTGGTAATCCCAAGGGGGCCGCTCCAAGGAGATCCGTGACGAATCGATACGTTTGCCCATCCCAAACATACAGGTAAGGGCACGAGCCCGTTGGCAACTCAAGCTCGGGAACCGACAAGGGCAAACAATCTTCAAGTTCGTAGTCTGTTGTCGTTACAAGATCGCTCCAATGGGGATTGATGGCATCGACTCTCCTACGTTGTCCCAATCCAATTTCAACCGGCAGCTGATTGACCGTCCGAACCAAGCGCAACCCTCCAGAGGTAATCTCGACCTTGACCCCTAGTGCGCTTGGATTCGAGCGATTGCCCTCTAAGCGTAGTTTCAGTTGCTGATTCTGATTACCACCATCATTCCTTAGCACCTGAAGCGACTGATCGGAACGCGTAAGCAAGAGATCAGAATCACAATCACCATCGAGATCAGCCGTCTTGAGATCAATCACATCGCCCACGTCCAAAGCCGAAAGGCCGAGCAACTCGGTCGTCTCCAAGAATCCTTCAAGCCCCCGATTGCGCCAGCTCCTCATACTCCCACCCCCAAAGACAAAAAGATCTAACCACCCATCATTGTCATAGTCGACCAAGCTTAGACTCTTCACAGATGAAAAGTCTCCTTCGATCGATTCGATTTTATCTTCGCCTTGAAATTGAATCATCAAGCCCGTTTCGCTGAGCGCTACGATGTCGACACGAAGATCATTGTTGAGATCCCCCATCGCTATTGACTGGGCGACTGATAAACGATTCAACGCATCACTCTCCGTAAAGCCAGCTCCTCGCTCTCGCAGCCAAAGCGTTGGTGCGGCATCCGAAGGAACGAGACACAAGTCGGCCAAATCGTCCCCATCCCAATCTTCAAAGGTAAACTGTCTCAAGCCTTTCACATTTACGGGCAGATTGGTCGATGAGGTTTGATCCAGAAACGAAAGATTGCCTTGATTGCGAAGGTAGACCAACGATCGATTCGTCGCGTTCAACCCTATGAGATCAAGCTTCCCGGTATAGTCAAAGTCGGTGAACATCCCCTTATCCAAAACACGGTCCGCAATCTGAGCGAAAAGACTGGAGTCGGATAGCATGCCACTCGGTGAGACACGAAACACTTGTGTTCCCTTATCACTGAGCAAGAGGACATCTTCCTGCCGCCCCCCCATGAGACTCGTCTTGTGTTGAAGATCCCCCACTAAACAAGTGTGATAACTCGCGCCCTCCACTGCAGGGTAAGGGAAGCCTTCAGGAACCAGAGCACCGTCTCGGTGAAGCAAGAGTTGAAACCCTTCCGCCTTGTTTCGGGCGAAGAGATCGATGGTCCCATCATGCCCCACATCCATGATCCCAACGGGACCTTCAAATTGTTCCGCTAAATCTCCCAGCACAGCGGCCGTCCCATCGACAAAAGCCACCTCAAGTCCTTCCTTGTCAGGCTGATCGAGTTTGAAAGGAATTCGGGCCGCCGTGTAGACACACTTTTCAAAAACAGACGGATCCGTGATCATGGCCCCCAGCCTCTCAGCAATCTCTTGATGAGTCGTCAACGCCTGCTCGGCTCCCGCTTCGTCGTTCAATCGTAGTAAGACCTGACTCAGATTATAGAAGACCGCGCCATGTTCTGGATCGAACTCAGCAACTTCTCTAAATTGAGCGGCTGCCGCCTCCCATTGCCCTAGGCCCTGGTGAGCTCGACCAAGTTGAAAACTCACGGCATTGATCGTGTGATCTAAATCCTTAGCTGTCTGCAACGATTTCAGTGCCTCCTCAAACTGTCCCGAGCGAAGAAGACCACACCCGAGCAAATAATGCCCTGCAGCATCCTGTCGATCAATCGCTACCGCCTTACTCGCATACTCGATGGCTTTCTCGACTTGATTGTCCAAGAGATAGGTATTTGCCAGATTGAGGACCACATCGAGACTGGATGAATTGAGCGAACGGGCCGTCTGAAATACTTTGATCGCTTTGGGTGCGCCCGCCCGTCCTTGATCGAGGTAATTCTTCCCCGTATTCATCAAGTCCAAGAACTTAGCCTGTATCTCGGCCGGCCCCTCGGCTTGACTCGTCCCGCTCGGACTCACAGGCCGACTCCCGTAGAAGACCACGAGAAAGATAACAACGACGGCAGCAAAAAGGCCCAATACCACCAGAGATCCGGTGAGACTACTCGTTTGCTTGGCGGATTGATTCGCGCTCATCCCAAACAAACTAACGATGCGACAAAGTTCCGCAAGTTTCCATCTTGTAGCCTCGCTAGCTTTTATACTGAACCGCAACAATTTGGCTAAACCAAGCGTTACAGAGCTTCATCAGGCGCCCTTTCAGATCCCCCTACTCGCTCATTGCGAACGGAGACGGGTTTCAGGCAAATCAAGCCAGTCAGGTAAAAGAAACAGCCAGAAGGTTAGGAGATTACCGGGAGGCACCGGTATGAGATTGGAGCCCACCTTGACTTTCCATCAGTCGGGCACGGCTGTTCCGCATTGGGGGCAAAGGCGGGAGTTGTTGCACAAAAAGGGTCCAAAACTGGCGCTCCTTCGCATCCATCGCACGCCAACGCTGCGCATTCCCACGGAAAATGGTTCGCTCATCGGGGGTCATCTGGGCAAACGCGTTCAAAGCGATGATACATTTCTTCTGCTTATCCAAAGGCATCTGAAGCAACTCATCCAAGCGATCTTTCAATTGTTTGCGCACCGGAACGGGTATCTTGGCGATCGCTTCTTCTTGTTTCAATTGCGGGAGCTCATAGAAACTCGCATAGGCATCGAACATTTGCTGCCGCCGCTGAGGAGGCAAGGTTTGCCAACTCAATTGCGCATCGTTCATTGGATTCCCAGCCTCAGAAGAAGTCTTGAGCAAGGCCGCACGTTGCTCTGGCGAGCTTGAAACCAAGCGGGCAAAATATTGCATCACCTTAATGTTTGCCAATATATCGGCCCTCAAATCACTCGGTAAAAGATCCCATTGCTCCATTCGGCGTTTTACTAGCACACGATCCGATTCTGGAATCTGCTCAATTCGTGCGACCCGAGTTTCAGCGGGCACGCGAATCATGAGAGCCAAGTACCAATGCAGCTGCGCCGTCCGTAATCGAGCACTCCGGATGGGAACAGGAAGCTGTTCATACTCGCGAACTTTCCGCTTCCAAAAGGCATGTCGCTCAGGCGCACTCCGGCTCAGAATTGCGTCACGCTGTTCGGCTGGTGCAGCCAAGAGATCAGAGAGGTATTTGACTGGAGCTGTCTCTTATACACATCTCCGAGCCCACGAGACCTCTCTACATCTC
>OJGU01000121.1_pt1 | contig 51266 bp, 47 predicted proteins | sample 1594741 | NCBI WGS metagenome assembly OJGU01 (sample SAMN05416841, study PRJEB24817) | seawater metagenome | isolation source: Sea water | place: Canada:Atlantic | collected 2013-07 | reverse complement strand
ATCTACACTAGATCGCTCGTCGGCAGCGTCAGATGTGTATAAGAGACAGGTCTTACACCGACCCATCTTCGAGGCCAGTCTGCATCGAGCGTGACCGCCACGCCTCGCATCGCTGGGCGCGTCTCGCAAAGTGCGGAGCGATCGCGGTGTAGAGGGCTCGGACCCGGGCTCGTTGAAAGCGCCGGCTGGGGAAGACCGCGTGGATCGGGGCGGGCTCGCCGAGGTATTCAGGGAGCACTTGCAGCAAGCGACCGGCCTCGAGGTCGTCGATGACGTCGAACAGGCTCTTGAGCGCAATGCCCATGCCCGCAACGGCCCACCGACGCGCGAGATATCCGTCGCCGCACAGGGGGCTGGTCAACTCGATCGTATGCACGCCGTCGTTGCCACGAAGCTGCCACGACATCACCGGCACGCTCGAGAGCTGCAGCGTCAGGCAACGGTGCTCCTCGAGTTCTTCGGGCGTGCTCGGGGTTCCGTTGGCTGCGAGGTACGCAGTCGAGGCAACGAGGACGTTCGGCACCTCGGCCAACTTCCGCGCGGTGAGCGTGCTGTCGTGCAGAGGCCCGTAGCGGATCGCCATGTCGATCGCGTCGCGGTGGAGGTGTTGAATGGCGTCGCCCGTATGCAAAACCACCTGGAGCTTCGGGTGTTCCGCGCACAGTTGCGCGGTGACGGATTCGAGGACCTCGTAGGTCGTATCCGCGGGGGCAGAGATGTGAACCGTGCCCTCGAGTTCGGTCCGGCGGCCGCGGGCGTCGTCGAGGGTGCGCTGCCACAGGTCGGTCACCTCCTTGCAGCCCTCGATGACCACGCGCCCTTCGTCCGTCGGGTGCAACGAGCGCGTGGTGCGTTCGAAGAGCCGCACTCCGATCGCGCTTTCGATCCGCTGTACGGCGGCGCTGACGGCTGCGGGGGTGAGGTGCAACTGACGGGCTGCGAGGGTCATCGAGCCTGTCTCGGCGACCCGGACCAGCAGCTCCATTTCGTGGACCTTCACGGGGTTGATTATCAACTGTTGATTGAAAGAGTTGCAACCAGCCGTCGCTGTCGCCGCCTCAAACAGGGGGCTACAACGTGTGCACGCCAACGGAGCCGCCATGAAAGCGATCGTTTACAAAGAGCCGCAACAGATTGACCATCCCGAAGCGTTGCTCGAGATGGAACTGCCGGACCCCGAACCAGGTCCTTCGGACTTGCTCGTCCGGGTGGCCGCGGTCTCGGTGAACCCGGTGGACTACAAGATCCGCCAGGGCGTCACACCGGACGGCCCACGGGTGCTTGGCTGGGACGCGGTGGGTGAGGTCCTGTCGACGGGCGCCGATGTGAAGGGCTTCGAGCCCGGCGATCGGGTCTGGTACGCGGGTGCGTTCAGCCGACCCGGTTCAAACGCCGAACTCCAGTGCGTGGACGCGCGCATCGTGTCTCGAGCTCCAACGTCGCTGTCCGATGCTGAGGCGGCCGCGCTTCCGTTGACGGCGATCACGGCGTGGGAACTCCTCTTCGAGCGGCTCGCGATCAAGCCCACGAAGGCCCCCACCGGGGAGGTGCTGCTCATCTCAGGCGCCGCCGGAGGCGTGGGATCGATCTTGCTGCAGCTCGCGTCGCGCTTGACCGGGGTCACCGTGGTGGCGACGGCAGGTCGGGCCGAGAGCCGCGAGTGGGTGCAGAGCCTGGGCGCACACCATGTCGTCGACTACCACGAGCCGCTCGCGCCCCAGTTGGCGAAGCTAGGCGTCCCGCCGGTCACGCATGTCGCCAGCCTGACGCACACCGACGTGTACTTTCCGCAGTTCGTGGAGCTGCTGGCACCGTTCGGCCATCTCGCGCTCATCGACGATCCTCCGTCGCTCGACATCTCGGCGATGAAGCTGCGCAGTCTCTCGCTCCACTGGGAGTTCATGTTCTCGCGCTCGATGTTCGAGACGCCCGACATGAATGCCCAAGGCCGGCTCCTTGCTGAGGTGGCGGCGCTGGTCGACGCGGGTGTCTTGCGCACGACGATGGCGCAGCACCTGGGGTCGATCAATGCTGAGAATCTACGTCGGGGGCACGCGTTGCTCGAAAAGGGGGGCGGGCGTGGCAAGGTCGTGCTCGCCGGATTCGGTGGGTAGATGATGAGCAAGAAGCTGCAGCTTCCCGGTTTTCGGACGATCAACCGGGGCTACAACTCCGTGTTCCGTCCCGGCCGGCTCAGTGTGGGCCTGGTGGTGCCGCTGGAGCGTTACGACGCCGGCCCGGTGCCGACGATGGAGCATCACCTCGATCGTGCACGTCTCGCCGACGCGTTGGGCTTCTCGGCGTTGTGGCTGCGCGACGTCCCGTTCAATGTCCCGTCGTTTGGCGATGCCGGACAGGTCTTTGACCCCTTCGTGTACTTGGGCTTCCTGGCAGCTCAGACCAAGCACATCGCGTTGGGGGTTGCGAGCACCGTGTTGCCGTTGCGTCATCCCGCCCACGTGGCGAAGGCGGCGGCGAGTGCAGATGTGCTTTCGGGGGGGCGGCTCATTCTGGGCGTGGCCTCTGGCGACCGCCCCGCAGAGTATCCAGCGTTGGCGATCCCTTTCTCGGATCGCGGCGACCGGTTTCGAGAGAGCTTCGCGTACATCGACCGAATGCGGTCGAACGCGCCCAGCTTTGAGAACGCGTTCGGATGTCCGGGGGACGGCATCGACATGTTGCCCAAGCCGGTGAGCAAGAGGCTGCCGCTGCTGATCACGGGGGGTAGTCAACAGAGCCCCCAGTGGCTGGCGCGCAACGGCGATGGCTGGATGCTCTACCCACGCCAACCGTCCGCTCAGGCGCAGATCATCGAGCAGTGGCGGGTCCGCGTTCAGGAGCACGGTGGTCCGGACAAGCCGGTGATGCAGCCGCTGTATGTCGACCTGTTGGAGGACCCAGCGGCGCCAGCGCAACCGATACACTTGGGCTTCCGCACCGGCATCGCGAACCTGCGATCGCATCTGCAGACCCTCGAATCCATCGGCGTGAACCACGTCGCTCTGAACCTTCGCTTCAATCGCGCGGACATGCAGCCCACCCTGCAGCGTCTCGCGGATGAACTCTTGCCCGACTTCTCGACCTGACGACATCCGGACACAACCATGAAGAAAACGATTCTCCTCACCGGAGCCACCGATGGCATTGGGCTCGAGACGGCACGAATGCTGGCTGCAGACGGACACCACCTGCTGCTGCACGGCCGGAGTCCGGACAAACTCACAAGGGTTGTGGCCGAGGTCGCTGCCATCCCTGGGGCTGGCCCCGTCGAGAACTACGTTGCCGACCTGTCCAAACTGAAGGCCGTCGTGGCCATGGCCAACGACGTGGCGAGTAAGCACCAGCGCCTCGACGTGCTGATCAACAATGCCGGCGTGCTCAAGGCTCCAAACACGACGACGGCCAGTGGCCTCGACCTGCGAATCGTCGTGAACACGCTTGCGCCCTACGTGCTCACCCGGCGCTTGCTTGGCCTGATGGATGGCAGCAGTCGGGTGATCAACCTGTCTTCGGCTGCCCAAGCGCCGGTGAACCTCGAAGCGATGGCTGGGCGCGGAAACCTCACCGACATGGAGGCCTACGCGCAGAGCAAGCTGGCGATCACGATGTGGTCACGTCACCTTGCCGATGAGCTAGGGCCTGACGGGCCGGTGATCGTGGCGGTCAACCCGGCGTCGCTGCTGGGAACCAAGATGGTGAAGTCCGGTTTCGGCGTGGCGGGCAACGACATTTCGATCGGCGCCGAGATCCTGGTTCGCGCTTCGTTGTCCGACGAGTTCGCGGACGCTTCGGGCAAGTACTACGACAACGACGCCAAGCGGTTTGGACCTCCACACGCGGATGCTCTGGACGCAGGGAAGCGAGCGGATGTGGTGCGGGTGATCGACGAGTTGTCGGCGGACGCGAGAGCGTGATGAAGCAACCCCTTGTGTTGCTTCTCCTACTCGGCACTGCTGGCTGCGCGCCATCTGGCCGGCCGAAGCCCGTCCTGCCAAGCCCGGTTGTCGTCACCTCGATCGCAAATGACAATGCCTGTCTCAGAGGTCGAGTGGGGGCCGCTGAACCCCGCGCGTGGAGACGACAGCCCGCTCGCGGGCACCCTGTGGGGTGATCGCAACGCACCCGGCGCGACGGGGTTCTTGTTCCGCCCGACCGACGGTTTCGAGTCGCCCCCGCACATCCACAACGTGTCCTACCGGGGAGTGGTCATTCGCGGGGTCGTCCACAACGACGATCCGAATGCCGCGCAGATGTGGATGCCGGTCGGCTCCTTTTGGACGCAGCCGAAGGGAGAGGTGCACATCACGGCTGCCGAGGGGAGCGACACGTTGGCCTACATCGAGATCGATGAGGGTCCGTACCTGGTGCACCCTGCGGATGAAGCTTTCGAGAGCGGGCAGAAGCCTGTCAACGTCGACGCTTCCAATGTGGTGTGGGTCGAATCTGGAGCGGACGGCCCACAGCTCGCGTTCCTGTGGGGCGACCCGGCAGGGGATCAGCCCGGTGGAGCGCTCGTCAAACTCCGCGCGGGCTCGTCGGCGGCGATGCACAGTCCCAGCTCGACCTTCCGTGCGGTCGTCATTCAGGGGCGCCCAGAGGTTGCCGCGGCCGGTGGCACGGGGATGACCGCCCTGGATCCCGGGAGCCTCATCGACGCGACCGCGGGGGACCTCCAGGTCGCCTGCGAAAGCCAGGAGGACTGCGTAATGTACGTCCGGACCCCGGGGAGGTTCTCGGTCGGACCCGGCGCCTGACCTCGATCGGCTGCAGTATTTTCGCGAGCTGGCTCGCAGGTTCGTGGTGGCATGGGACCGGATGTCATGGCGCAACAAGCTCGCGCAACGGCTCACGTCCTCGGTGCTGACGCGAGAGCAGCAGGAGCATGTTGCCAAGGTCACGATCGACGACGCCGGGCACGGCTTCGACCGCTTCGGCATGAGCCCCCAAGGGGTCGGGGTGGGGCTGTCGCTGTTTCGCCACCTTCACGACCACTACTTCAGGGTCAAGTCGTACGGCACCGAGAACATCCCCAAAACGGGGGCGACGATCGTGGTGGCCAACCATTCCGGCACGCTTCCGATCGACGGATTCATGCTGTGGTCGGACATCCTGCTGAACACGAACCCGCCGCGTGCGGGCCGGCCCGTGGCCGACTTCTTCGTTCCTGCGCTCCCCTTCATCAACACCGTCTTCTGCCGGGGAGGGATGATCGCTGGCAGTCGGGGCAACGTGCATGCGGCGCTGGAGGCCGGCGAGCTGTTGTTCATCTTCCCCGAGGGCGTGCGAGGCATCGGCAAGGCCTACGCCAAGCGCTACCAGCTGCAGCGCTGGACGGTGGGTCACGCCGAGCTTGCGATCCGGCACCGGGCCCTGATCCTGCCGTCCGCGGTGATCGGGGCCGAGGAGGCGTGGCCACAAGCGATGAAGATCAAGGGGCTGAGCGCGTTCGGGGTTCCGTACCTTCCGGTTCCGGCGACACCGCTGCCGATGCCGACGCGCTTTCACCTGCACTACGGAGAACCGATCGCCTTGTTCGACGACTATCCGCCAGACAGCGCCAGCGACCCCGACGTGCTGCGCGAGGCCGCCGGCCGGGTGCATGATGCCGTCGAAGCGCTGATCGAACGTGGGCTCGAGATGCGCCAAGGGGTGTTCACGTGAGCGCGGTGTTGGTCACCGGGGCTACGACGCCCGTCGGGCGACGACTGGTGGAAGTGTTGCTGGACTCGGGCCCGGACACCCGGGTGCTTGCGGTCGGTATCGAAACCGAGGAGCAGTCGAAGCTTCCTGGCCACGAGCGGCTCGCGTACGAACGCGTGGATCTTCGTCGCGGGCGGGGGGTCCGGGAGCTGCTCTACGGCCCGGCTCGTGAGCTTGAGGTCGAGACCATCGTTCACGCGGCCCACCACCGCAGCGCGTCGGATGTGGGGAGCAAGGTTCATGCGATCAATGTGGAGTCCACGCGTTCGCTGTTGCTGCAGGCGGAGCGTCACCCGACGATTCGGCGCTTCATCTTTCGGAGCCACGTCGAGGTGTATGGCGTGCGGACCGACCTACCCAGCGTGTTCGCCGAGGACCACCCGCTGAACTTCTCCCCGAGTGCACCCCAGTGGCTGCGGGATCGGGTGGAAGCAGACCTGACCGTGTGCGCACGAATGGGGATGTGCGAGCTGCAAATCGCGGTTCTTCGGACCTCGGAGTGCATCGCACCCGAATGTGGATCCCAGCTGTTCGACTACCTGCGCTCGCGGGTTTGCATGCGTCCGATGGGTTTCGACCCGATGCTCAACCTGCTGTCGGTGGAGGACCTGGTGCAGGCGCTCGCGTCGGCAACGCGCAGCGACGCCCAGGGGGTCTTCAACATTCCTGGCGCCGACACCCTCCCGCTTTCCACGGTGATCGAGCGGGTGCAGCGGCTCGAGATCCCGATTCCCGGACCGCTGCTGCGACCGCTGTACCGACTGCGCTCGTTGACCCGCGGGACGCAGTTTCGCTACGACCTCAACGCGGGGCGTTTCCACTTCAGCGGCGTTCCCGACGGAACGAGGGCCGAGCGTGTGCTGGGGTATGAGCCGAGCAACCCGCTCGATTGGTCCACGGTCACGGCAAGCCGGCTCTAGCAGGCTGAGGAAAAAGTCCCACGCAGTGCATGACAGCGCCCTCGCCACGCAAAGTAGGCATCGTAGTCGGCCACAGTCTCCCAGGTTTCCCAGAAGATGACCTTGTTTGGCTCGTCCACGGCCTGAGCCGCGACGATGTCGACAAAGCCCTTCTTAGTGCGGGTCTCTTTGAAGGCTCCGTTGGCCATGGCGATAAACTCGTCGGCCTTTCCGGGCTGTAGATTGAGTTCGAGTGAAACGTGAATTGCCATCGATATGCCTTGCTTGATTCCCGCCAAGAGCGGCGGCGCACGATGATAGCGGTGGCCCCGGGTCAGTAGCGCGCGTGGCGTGCCGAAACGATAGACCGGCGCCACGCTTCACTGGCACGCGACGAGAGGCGGACCCGTCGTACTGACCACGACATGCGTGTCACGGGACGGGGTGGGCCGACAATTGCCGCGCCCGGAATCCAAGGTGGTCGCGTGTGGCACAGGGGATGCACTACCGGCGCCCCATGGCTTTGAAAACTTGGCTCTGGAACCTGGGGGCAGCCGGGACCGTGGTGGCAGCGGCCGGCTGTGGACCGGCGGTGGCACTTCCAGGGGACACAGACGGCTCAGATACTGAGGGAACGGACACGGTGATTCTTCCGACCGACCCGGGCACCGAGACCGAGCCGTTTGACACCCACAACGACACGTACACCGACACCTACTACGACACGAACAACGACACCTACTACGACACCTATAACGACAGCGACAACTACAACTACGACACCGACTATTACGACACCGACTACGGCAGCGTCGAGTGCTACGGCGACGAGGACTGCGAACTCGGAGAGTGTGTCGACCCGGGCGAGCCGTGGTCGTACTGCGAGGCGCTCCCGATCCCGCAGCCCTGCGCGGATGAGGTCGCGCTGGAGCTTGCCTGGGTCCGCCAGGGCGAGGGTTCCGGTACGGCGGTCGGCGTCGCGGGTCGCGGTGACGAGACACAGACCGTGGTGTTGCTGGGTGTCGATGTCGACGGCGGCTCGCTCCCCGTGGCTGTCGCGGCGGTGGAGGCCGACGCGGTGGCGCAGGGTGTTCCGGTGACGCTGGCGAAGAGCGAGCAGGTCACGGGCCTGGAGCAGGCCGACCTCGACGGCGATTTGGATCTGGACCTGCTGGTGTCCGTTCGAGATGAAGCGGGCATGCGGGTCGTCCCGCTTCTGCGACAGGACGACGGTACGTTCTTGGCCGGGGCCGACATCGTGTTCGAAGCACCTGGAGGCCCGGCCACGCTTCGACGGCTTGCCGACGGGGGGCTCCAGCTTCTCGCGCGTCTCGACTCGGGACTGCTGTTCGAAGCGTCGAGCTTGGGCGACGGAACCTTTGCACCGCCAGCGAGTTCTGCCTGGGCAACCGAGCCGATCGCAGACTTCGCCGTGGGCCCGCTTGACATCGCAGCCTCCGACGACGTGCTTGCGGCGGTGCTGGGTCCCGAAGAAGGGCTGTCGTCTCTCGAGGCGCTCATCGACGGTGGCGACTTGCCGGTCGGGGTGGAGGGCAACGCGACGCGCGAGGTGTTTGTCGACGCGTGGCTCGGTCACTTCATCACGGTCGACACTTCGTTCGATGACTTCACGTACGTGCAGACGGCCATGCTGGGCGTGAACGCCTCGCCCGCCCAGGTCCTCGTGCAGCAACAGACCGCGCCGCGGACGGCTGTCGTCACCGATGTGGATGGCGACGGCGCCAGCGACCTGGTGTCGATCGACGACGCTGGCGGGGTCAGCGTGGTGTTTCAGGTGTCGAGGACCGAGGCTTGTACTCGAGACCTCGACATCAAGAGCGTGTTCGATACGGCTCTGATCCCCGGATCGGGCTCTGAATCCGGCGTGGTGCTCTCTGGGCCCGATGGCGTCCTTGCAGTGAGGGGTGGGTGAGAGCGATGGCCGTCAAGACTTGGATGTGGAACCTGGGAGTGGTCGGAGTCGTCGCGACGGTCGGCGGCTGCAAGGATGGCAAGATCGCAGATGCGTGCCACTCGACTCCGGAGGGGTACAGCGCGGCGTGCTACGAGGAAGAGGACGACTACGAGGACTACGAAAACTACGACGACTACGACTACGACTACGACTACGACCAGGACTACGACGAGCCGGAATGCTCCGACGACGACGACTGCGATCGGGGTGTCTGCGAAGCGGCGGAAACCTCCGAAGCGTACTGCGCCCCGTATCCGTCCATCCCGGTCTGCAGCGGAGCGCCGGAGGTCGGGCTCACCTGGGTGCGCCAGGGGACCGGCACAGGATCGGGCGTGGGGCTGGCAGGAAGAGCGGGAGAGCCTCAACGAATGCTGCTGGTCGGGGCCGAGGTCGACGGGGTCGAGGTCCCGGTGTCGGTGGCCGATGTCGAGGCGGGCGCGGTGCCACAGCCGCTGCCGCTCGAGCTGGCCGGAGGGGAGACGGTGGTCGGCATCGAACAGGCCGACCTCGACGCCGATGGTGACTTCGACCTGCTCGTCACGCTGAGCAGCGAGCTGGAGACCCGGGTCGTGCCTCTGCGGTCCGAGGCCGACGGGGTCCGGGTCGCACTCGATCCGGTGGTGTTCGGCGAGCCGGCTGGGGCGGCAAAGCTGCGTCGTCTCCAGGACGGGACGTTTTCACTGTTCGTGCACAGCGCGACTTGGTCGCTGCTGCAGGCCGACAGCCTCGAGGAGGGCGGATTTGCAGAGCCAGCTCCGTCTCCGTGGGGGACGGAGCATGTGGTCGACTACGCGGTCGCCCCATTGGACGGACAGACATTCGATGGTTTGCTCGCTGCGGTGAACACCCAGAACTCCAACCGTTCGGTCATCGAAGCGCTGATCGACGGGATTCGAGTTGACCTCGGGCTGGCCGGAGAGCCTCAGCGCCGCGTCCTTGCCGACTCCTTGGCAGGGTTCGTCATCACGGCGGATACGACGAACTACGCCTTCACCTCCGTGGAGTCCGCGTTCGCGGGAGACGATGCCGTGAGAACGACCCGCGTGGATCATCTGGACAATCCCGTGCAGCAGGTGGCCATGACCGACATGGACGCGGATGGCCAGGGCGAGTTGGTGCTTCTGCACGTCGACGGCAACCTCTCGGTCGTGTACTCGGCTTCCTCCGAAGACGCGTGCGTGGAGGCGGTGCTCACCGGCGCCGACTTCGACACCATCCTCACCCCAGCTTCGGGGACCGGCGAGGGGGTCGTGCTCTCGGGTTCGAAGGGCTTGTTGTCGGTGCGGGGGTCGCGGCGATGATGCCGTAGCCGCATCTGCGTTCGAGCTTCAAGCCGACGGCCCTGCTATCGAATCCGCGAGCTGCAGCTCGAACAGGCCGTCGCGTTCGTGCGCACCTTCATGTGCCGGGGCTTGAAATTCCCCGTTCCGCAGTCCCACAGACTCGCGTCGCAGTGCGGGCATGTCACGGCCTTCCGGCAATACCCCCGCGTTAGGACACCGCCGACGATCGCGGGGACTCCGAACAGCAGGAGAACTCCGTACTGCGCGTAGGGTGCCACCGCCTCGCCCACCAGCGCGGCCCCGGCGGCGGCGGCCACAAGCGTCAGGGGCATCGTCAGCAGGGTGAACGCCGACCGAACCTGCGCGGCGCGGACCAGCTCTTTGTGCAGCTGCCTGCGAGAGATGGACCGAGACTCAGACACGGTCACGAAAACCCCGAAGCGTCGCGGCTATTCCAAGGGAGACACGGAACAGCCTGCGTCATGGACACCGGACCTGCGTGGGTTGGTGGGCTACATCGCAGAGCCAGCCCGAGTCGGTCTCCAATCTCGAGGTGTTGTCAGGAGCAGATCCACATCACCGTGGTGCACAACACCGGGCCGTCGTCGTCGGAGCCGCAGTTTCCACCCCCGTTGAACGCTCGCAATCCGGTCGCGTCGCAGGAGCTTCCGGCCTCGCAGAAGCTGCACGGCGAGCCGCAGTTGCCTCCGATCGCTCCGACGCTGTCGTAGCCTAGCGCCTCGCAGATCGCTTGGGCGTGGAAGTAGCCCCCGTCGGGCCCGGATGAGATCCAGGCCGATGCCTCGGTCGCCTCACACACCACCCATGGATCGCCGGTGAAGGGGTCCACGCCACCGTCGCAAACATCGGGCTCCTCCAGGGCGCACGTCGAGCTGCAACCGTCCCCGTCCGCGGGGGGCAGTCCGTCGTCGCATTGTTCGCCGGCCAGGCTGTTGACGACGCCGTCACCGCAGACGGCGGGCGTGCAGTCGGCGTTGCAGGTTGCTGATTCCTCGCCGTCGTCGCAGGTCTCGCCTCGGCTCGGGTTGATCTTGTGGTCGCCACATCGCGCGAGGGTGCAGTCGGCGTTGCAGGTGGCCGACTCCCCGCCGTCGTCACAGGGCTCTCCAGCGGAGGCGTTGGTGTAGCCATCTCCGCACAGCGGGAATGTGCAGTCGGCGTCGCAAGAGATGGACTCACCGGCCGAGTCGCAATCCTCGGTGGGTCCTCGAACGCCGTCGCCGCAGACGGGCGTTGCGTCGGGCGGCTCGGAACCCCCTCCGCTGCTCGAAGTCTCCGCGGTGCCGACCGGACCACCACTGGATCCGGTGGTGTCGCCGCCGCTCGACGTGGTTTCCTCGTCCCGGCCCGTGTCGCCGCTGGATCCGGACTCGCCTTGGCCGTCCGTGGTGAGGATGGTCCGCGAGGTGATGTCGTTGGGACAGCCGGAGAACAACGCGAGCCCCAACCCCAGCGAGCCGAGCGTGCCGATGCGCGAAGCCATCTCCTACCCGCATGCGGCGAGGCCAGGGTCCTCTCAAGGCGCGTTTCGGGCCGGCCCGTCGGTTTCGTGACCGCAGCCGGGCGGCTCCGCTGCGAGCTCTCAGCCGATCGAAACGTCGACCGTGGCCCGGACGTTGCGCTTCCAGGGGACGGCGGCCACGGCGTCGAGCGACCAAAGCACCGGGCCACGGGTCATCGCCTGAACCCCCTGCGCGAACTTCAGGACATCGCCCAGCGCGCCCTGGGCGTCGAGTCGCTCCTCGAGCTGGGCGGGCACCCGGACCGAGAAGGGGAAGGACTCTGCCTGGTAGGTCCCGGCGCCGGCGAGTGGCAACTCTTGGCTGTAGAGCATGACCATGCGCTGGACCGGGCTTCGCTTGCCGCCCGCGCCCTGCTGAAGCCCCATGCGCTTCTGCTTGGCGACGAGGCTGAGGGTCACGCCTTCGAGCTCGGTCGCTTCTTCCAGCTTCAGCTCCACGACACCGCGCAGGTCATCGCCCATCGCCGTGTTCGAGCCCTTGGGCCGAATGGCGATGGTTCCCACCCCGATTCCCGCCACCTTGCGTGCTTGGTCGGTCACGCGCAGGGCCTCCGAGGTGACCTTGTCCATGCCGCGGTCGAGGACGTCGAGCCAGCGCTTCATCGTGGGGTGGGACGGGGCAGGGAGCCGGAGGTTGCAACCTTCATGAGCAACGCTCGCTAGAACACCTCGAGCGGGCCCAGTGCCGGGAAATCGTCCGCGTCTGCCGGCTGGTAGGTTCCCCACGGCCCGATGTAGCTGTTGGGCGTTGGGGTGCAACCGGCGGGGTTTGCAAAGAATGGCGCGGGGGCAGCGACCTCTCCCGCCCAGGCAAAGACCTCACCGCCGGGGTCGCAGGTACCAACGGACGGTCGGTAGTAGGGCGCTCCACTAACAAGCCCGAACCCAGAGGGGATTGCGAGGACGGTGCACTCGGAATCCGCGTAGACGGAGAAGGGCCCGATGCCGAACTCGAGGAGGCCCAGACCCTCTTCGGAAAAACAGCGGAACGAGTCACCCACCCGGCGGGGCACGCAGGGGCTTTGTGCGCCGGCCTGCAGCGAGCCTGCCAGACCAAGTCGTTCCCCGCTCGCCAGGGCCAGCACATCGACGGTCACGTCCTCGTTGGAAACGGGGTCGCGAACAATCGCGGGATAGTCAGTCGCCGGCACGAGGGGGCCGATCGCCTCGAAACAGGCGTCGGGTCCAGCGGGACCGTTACATTGCTCGGGGCTCCCAAAGTAGACTTCTTCCCCGGGTGCAGACGTGCCGGCGAGGTACACATCGACGCCGTCCGTGGCGAGTCGCGGCACATCCTCGTTCTCGGAGCTGCCGCAGACCAATCGCTGCGTGCAGCCGTCGTCGGCAAAGAAGATGAGGGAGTTCACCGGTGGCTCGAGCCAGAGCACGCTGGTGTCTTCAGGAACCGACATGGCCCCGTACCGGGCGTCATAGGGCCCGAGGACCAACCGGGATCCGTCCTCGGCCGTCCAGATCTGCACGCCGAGTCCCTGCGTGTTGAGCTCGACGACAATCTCCCCCGCAACCAGCTCCGAAGCATCGATCGGCTGACCGCTTCCCTCATCGAGTTCGTATGTGTCGATCAGGGCCGCCGCGACGGGGACGACGCCGGTGTTCAACTGGGCGTTGTCATCGACCGCGACCGGTTCCAGTCGCACAAGGGAGCCCGGGGCGAGGTTCTCGGCTCCGGGCCAATATGCGGGGCCGCAATCCTCCGTCGATGGCCGGCCAAGAACCCATGGTGAGGAGCAGCCCTCAAGGCATTCATACTCCCTGACCCCAGAGCCGGTTGGGACGCATCGCAGGGCCCCTTCGTACTCGCGCAGCACGCAAGCGGTCTCGAGAACGGTGTCGTAGATTTCCATGACGAAGGGGACGCCCTCGAAAGAAAACCCTCGCATCTCGAGTCGATCCCCGCTGCGCGCGAGCGGGAAGAAGGCTTCTGGGTCGCCAGGCTCGCCCGTGCCCGTGCCCGTGCCCGTTGTGTCGACGGTTTCGTTCGTTCCAGTGCTGGAGTCAGTCGGGCTCGTCGCGGCGCTCGACCCTGTACTAGCTGGAGCGGCCCCGCCCGTGGTGCCGGATCCAGGGGCCGATGGGGAATCACCACAGCCCGCAACCAGCAGAAACGCGAGTGTGCCGGTCCGTTTCCACATGACGCTCGTGACCGTATCATTCCGTTGCAGCGGCACCCTGTGACCAGTTTGTCGGGTGGGTGCAACCTTCCGCTGCGGAACCCGTCTGCGCCCTTGAGTGATGGTCCTCCCGACTCGACGCCTGCTCACGATCGTCTTCGTATTGCTGGCCGGCTGCGTCCCCAAGAGCTGTGGGGACCGAGCGTGCGCGGAGGGCAAATCATGCGCAGAATCCGGCGAGTGTTCGGCCCGGACCATCGCGGCGGGCGATGGCCCTTGGCGCTGTTACGCGGGCAGTGACGACGAGTGTGCGGCCTCCGAGGTGTGCAAGGAGGAGGGACAGTGCTTGGCGTCAGAGGTTGGGACGTGCGAGGACGCGGCGGGCTTGGAGTCCACGCGTTGCCTCGACAGCGCCGAGTGCAAGAAGGCCGGCCGGTGCGCACCTTCGGGGCAGGGCTTCTGCGCGGCCTTGGACGACGACCTCTGCAGGGCCAGCGATCATTGCGGCGAGCAGGGCCTGTGCCATGCCTACGATCCGCCGCTGCTGGGTTCGAAGACCGTGATGCGATCGTGCCGTGCCAAGTCCGACGCCGACTGCAGCGCGAGCACGGACTGCACCAAGCTCGGGCACTGCGGGATGCGGGATCGGATGATGGGCCCGGGCCTGTGCGAGGCGACCGAGGCCAAGCACTGCGAAGAGAGCACCCTGTGCGAGACCGAGGGTGCATGCGACTGGATCGAGCCGGGCAAGATCGGACGGGGTCGATGTGTGTTCGTTGCCGAGTCGAACGAGGAGTGTGAAGCCAGCGCTGGTTGTCGCATTCGCGGAACCTGCGCTCTGGTCCCCAAGGGGTCTCAGAAGGGGCCGATGCAGTGCAGCCCGGCGAAGGCCGAGCACTGCGAGCAGAGCGAAGACTGCTTGACCGGGAAGCGGGGCTGCAACTTCTCCCCCGCGTCGTACAAGGGCAAGACGATTCCCGGCGGCAGCTGCTACTAGGCGCGGGCCTACTTCAGGTCGAACCGATCCGCGGTCATCACCTTCGTCCATGCCGCCACGAAGTCGCCGACCAGCTTCTCGTTGGGTGCGAACGCATACACCTCGGCGACGGCCCGCAGCTCGGCGTTCGATCCGAACACCAGATCCACTTCAGTCGCGGTCCACACGACATCCCCGGTGCTGCGGTCGCGGCCTTCGAAGACCCCGCCTTCGGCCGCCTTCCACACGGTGTTCATGTCCAGCAGGTTCACGAAGAAGTCGTTGCTCAGGGCACCGGGGCGCTTCGTGAACACTCCGTGCGGGGAGCCGCCCGCATTCGCACCCATCACTCGCAACCCGCCAACGAGCGCGGTCATCTCCGGCACGGTGAGATCAAGCAAGTCCGCCTTGTCGACGAGCTGTTGCGACGGCGAAAGCTCGCCGGGTGTTCCGGGGTAGTTGCGGAATCCGTCGGCGGCGGGCTCGAGGTAGCCGAACGACGTCACGTCGGTCTGCGCCTGCGTGGCGTCACCCCGGCCGGGTATGAACGGCACAACGATCTCGACGCCGGCATCCTTCGCCGCTTTCTCAATTCCTGCCGCGCCCGCCAGGACGATCAGGTCCGCCATCGACACCTTCTTGGCTCCGGACTTGTTGAACGCCGCCTGCACGCCTTCGAGCTTGGTGAGGACGGAGGCCAGGGCTTGTGGATCGTTCGCGGCCCAGTCTTTTTGCGGTGCCAAACGAATGCGGGCACCGTTGGCACCGCCGCGCATGTCACTGCCGCGGAACGAGGCCGCCGAGGCCCACGCGGTGCGAACGAGGTCGGAGACCGGCAGCCCCGTGGCAAGCACGTCCTTCTTGAGCTTCGCGATGTCGCCCGCTCCGATCAGCGGGTGGTCGACCTCAGGGACGGGGTCCATCCACGCCATCACTTCCTTGGGCACCTCCGAACCGAGGTACCGAGCGCGCGGACCCATGTCCCGGTGGGTGAGCTTGAACCATGCCTTGGCGAACGCGAGCTCGAAGTCCTCGGGATGCTCGCGAAAGCGCATCGCGATCTCGCGGTAGGCCGGGTCGAACTTCAGCGCGAGGTCGGTGGTCAGCATCATCGGCGCGTGTCGCTTCGATTCGTCGTGGGCGTCGGGAACCATGTCCGAGGCCTTGCCGTCTTTGGGTTGCCACTGCTTGGCACCGCCGGGGCCTTCGTGAAGCTCCCACTCAAACCCGAACAGGTTGTCCAAGAACTGGGTGCTCCACTGCGCCGGGGTCATGGTCCACGCGCCCTCGAGTCCACTGGTGATGGTGTCCTCGGCGTTGCCCTTGCCGCAGTTGTTCTTCCAGCCCATACCTTGCGCCGCGACCCCTTCGGCGGCGGGCTCGGCACCCACGCACTCGGATGGCTTGTGCGCGCCGTGGGCCTTGCCGAAGGAATGCCCGCCGGCGATCAGGGCGACGGTCTCCTCGTCGTTCATCGCCATCCGAGCGAACGTCTCGCGGATGTCCTTGGCGGCCGCGAGCGGGTCTGGCTTGCCGCCCGGGCCCTCGGGGTTCACGTAGATCAGCCCCATCTGCACGGCGCCCAGCGGCTTCTTCAGCTTGCGATCACCGTGGTAGCGCCGCTCGGCCAGCATCTTCTTCTCGGGTCCCCAATAGACCAACTCGGGAGACCACTCGTCCTGACGACCTCCGGCAAAGCCCAGGGTCTTGAAACCCATCGATTCCATCGCAACGTTGCCGGTGAGCACCATCAGGTCGGCCCAGGAGATCTTGTGGCCGTACTTCTTCTTCACGGGCCAAAGCAGCCTGCGCGCCTTGTCGAGGTTGGTGTTGTCGGGCCAGCTGTTGAGCGGCTCGAAGCGTTGCTGACCACCGTTGGCACCGCCTCGACCATCGGTCACCCGGTAGGTGCCGGCGCTGTGCCACGCCATGCGAATGAACAACGGCCCGTAGTTGCCGTAGTCCGCAGGCCACCAGTCTTGTGAGGTGGTGAGCACCTTGCTGATGTCCTTCTTGACCGCGGCAAGGTCGAGTGACGCGAACTCGTTGGCGTAGTCAAAGTCGTCGCCCAACGGGTTGGACTGCGCTTCGTTTTGGCGCAGAGGATCGAGGTTGAGGGAGTCCGGCCACCAAAACGCATTGGGCTTGGCCTGGCCGGGCCGCAGGTCGTCCCCCGGGGCGGCGCTGTCGTTGGAGGCATCGGGCGAGGGCGCGGCCGTGTTGGCTGCGGGGGTGGCCGCGCATGCGCTGAGCAGGCCCAAAGCGAGGGACGCAGCGATGGTCAGAAGCGAAGGAGTCGAGGGCAGCCGAGTCATGGTCAGCTGCAACGGTGCAGAGTTCGGGCCATGTGGTAGCCCACTGAGACGACAAGGAAATCTCGGTCGAGGACGTGGGGCCCCCGAGATGTCGTCGGTCGGGGCGACGACATTGCGTTGTCGACCGAGATGTCGTTGGAGGCTCAGCCGCCGGCCAGCGGGGAGGTCATCCACTTCTGCAGACCGGGCCGGAGCTCGACCGCGCGGGTCGGCACGCGTTGCTTTGAGGCCGAATCGAAGCGCAGGACGTCTCCATCCTCGGGGATATGAACACGACTCAGCAGTCCCTCGGCACGCATGCGTTCACCAAGGCCGGCGCGGGTTGTCGGGCAGTGGTCGAGTGCCTCGAGGTGGTTGAACACGACGTCGGCGGGCGCTAGTCGGGCGAGTTCGACGAGTTCGTCGACCGAGAACAGAATGTCCCCACCGACTCCCATGTTGGCGGAGCCCGCAGGCGCAACAATGATGTCGGGCTGGAGACGCTCGATCGCATCGCGAACCGAGTCGGTCAGAATCGAATCCCCCGTGATGTACAGGCTCGGCTCATCCTGCGGCGCCAGGTAGTAGCCGGCGACCGGCCCCAGCATCCAGCCCAGCAAGCCCCGCCCGTGTCGCGAAGGCACGACCTCCAGCTCGACTCCCAATCCACCGTCTTCCAAGGCACGCGCGTCCAGTCCTTTGCGTCGAAGTCGGGGCACATCCATCCGGTTTGCCCACACCGGGAGGCCCACGCTCTTGGTCCAAGCCCGACCGGCAAGGTCGAAGTGGTCAGGGTGCTCGTGGGTGATGAGCACGCCCGATGCTCGCTCGAGGGCCGCGGCGGTCTGTGGTGGGGTGGGGACCAGCGGGTTCCGCTTGCGCCCGCCGCCGAACATCTTGAAGCCCGGCATCGCACCCACGTCGGCCAGCATCGGGTCGACCAGCAAGCGGTGGGGCCCAAAGGACACGAGCATGGTGGCGCTGCGAAGCTGCTGAATCTCCATCGCTCAGACTGTGAATCGGCGGCTCCCACCTGCCAACGGGCACCGATGCACGACAGTCATCCGGATTCGGATGGCGCCGGGCGACCGGGCCGGCGAGACTGGGGCATGGACTGGGATCACCTGCGCACGTTCGAGTCGGTGGCGCGGCTTGGGAGCCTGACCGCCGCTTCCAAGGCGTTGGGGGTCAGCCAGTCCACGGTGAGTCGTCAGCTCAAGCAGCTCGAAGCGAGGGCTGGCTCGCCGCTGCTCCTGCGCGACACTCCGATCACGCTGACCCTTCGCGGTCAGGAGCTTCTCACCGCTGTCGGCCCGATGATCGAAGCGGCACTGACGGCCGAGGCCGCGCTCGATGATCGCCCCGAACTGGAGGGGGAAGTGTCGATCACGACGGTCGGGGAGCTGGTGCGATGGGTGCTCATCCCTGCGCTTCCCGACTTCTACGCACGCCATCCAAAACTGAGCCTACGGGTGTTGGCCAGCAACCGGGTCAGCTCACTCGCTGCAGGAGATGCCGACATTGCGCTTCGGTTTGTGCGGCCACAGCGAGGGGACTTGGTCGCCCGCAAAGTTCACACCGAGCAGTACGCGCTGTTCGCCTCTCGCGAACTCGACCTCCACCCCGGTATGCCGTGGCTCGGGCTCGCCGGATCGCTGGCCGAGATCGTTGAGCAGGAGTTCGCACAGCGTGCGTGGGGGGACCGACCCGCGAGGCTCCTCGTCGAGGACCTCGAGTCGCTGGGGTTGGCGGTTCGAGACGGCTTGGGGGTCGCGGTGCTTCCTCGGGGTTTTGCCACCCAGCTGCGCGACGTTGTCGAGGTGGATCCGGCGGCGATCGGTGCGGAAGAGCTCGGTGCTGTGCCGTCGCGCGCGCTGTGGATGGTGGTTCACGCTGCAAAGGCGCGGGTGCCGAAGGTCCGTGCGGTGATGGATTGGGCGGCGAATGTGTTCGAGCAGCTGCCCTCGCGCACCTGATCGTGGCGCGCCCTGTATCCTCCGTCGATGGATGTCGCCATCGCGTGCGAAGAGGAAATCGTCGGCCTGCATCGATTCTTCCAAGAGTGGTTTCTCGGCGGCTTCTCCGATCGTGTTCGCGGATTCAAACGGTTCTCGGACGTGATGGCCCCGGGGTTTGCGATGGTGACGCCTCGCGGAGTTGCGACCGCGCTGCCGGATCTCTCGGCGGGTCTGCGCGGTGCGTTCGGGACCTGGGAGAAGGGCTCATCGATCGAAGTCGTCGATGTCTCGCTGCGACACGTGCACGCCGATCTCGCGCTGTTGACGTACGTGGAGCGGCAGCACGTGAACGGCAAGGACACGGCGCGGTTGAGCACGGTGTTGATGCGGCAGCACGAGGCGACACCCAACGGAGTCCAGTGGCTTCATGTGCACGAGACGTGGATGCCCGGGCAGGCAGGCTGAAGACCTTGCCGGCGCTTCCGCGGCTGCGGTGATATCCTGGCCTCGGTGGGGAGACTTTCATGCACGGTGGCGCTGGCTTTGGTTGCAGCTGGCTGCTCGAGCGCCGACGGACGCGAATCGTCGGGAAGCGTGGACACGTACGGAACGACGGCTTCGGGGTCGAGTGGCACCGCGAACACGCCGACAACGTCCCCGCCGACTGCCAGTGGATCCAGCTCCAGCGCGAGCGACTCGGCGACCTCCGGTCCAGCGCCGGCTACCGAGAGTTCAGCGGGAAGCTCGACCGGTGAGCCACCCAAGTTCGACCTCGGCATCCAGCCGGACACGCCGCCCGTCCAGGAGAAGTGCCCCGAGGACGCGTTCATGGCGGACGACAACGACCAGTGTGCGATCGACCCGGTCATCTACGATCGAGATGCAGGTCTCCTGACGCTGACGATCGTCAAAGGCCAGCTCTACGAACTCACCGAGCCCAGCGTCGAGGTGATCTTTTCCACCGACCAGGTCGGCTACGAGGGCTTCTTCACCATCGCCCGCGAAGAGGACTCGCCGGACGTCTTCTACATGGTCGTCGCGGACGACGACTTCATGCACCTGGAACCCGACGGTGAGTGCGGCATCACGCTCGGCGCCTGCGAGACCGATTGCATGCCCTCGGTGGGCGGCGATGTGTGCCGTGCGTTCGTGGACGACTTCATTCCGATCGTCGCTGGGGCGTACGTTGGGTCGCCGTACACGCTCGATACCTTCGGGCGACGCACCAGTCCCAATGGAGAGTGTTGCGCGGACGACTTCACCTGCAATGCGTCGGTCTCCAGCTACACCGAGCACGTCGTGACGGGCCCAGGCGGAACGATGCACTTCATCTTCCAGGACGGCTTCGCGTTCCTGGACACGATGGGCTGGTCCTACGAACCTCGGAAGAACGTCAACGGCGACGCGCAGTTCGAGTTCGATTTGTGCTCATTGCCGGTTCCCGAGGGGTGAGCTGATGGCGGATCCGATGGCAGGTCGCGACGACGACGAGCCTGGCAGAGAAGGGCTGGACACCCAGGCCCTGCGGGCGTCACTGGAGAACCGCATGTTTGGGCAGGCCGCGTTGCCCACGGTGGTTGGGCGGTTCGAAATCTTGCGTTCGGTGGGGCGTGGCGGGATGGGTGCCGTGTACGCGGCCCATGACCCGCAGCTCGACCGAAAGGTGGCCCTCAAGCTGCTCCACAACGATCGCGGCGGTGGTGGGAGTGGCCCCACCGAAGGTTTGCTCGCCGAAGCTCGTGCGCTCGCGCGGCTCAACCACGCCAATGTCGTGACGGTCTACGAGACCGGAGTCCACGACGGTGCGCTCTTCCTCGCGATGGAATTCCTCGACGGCGGGACCCTTGCTGCATGGGCCCGCGAACACCCCGCCCGAACCCGAACAGACGCCCGAGCGACCGTGAGGCTGTATCTCCGGGCGGGCGCTGGTCTCGTGGCGGCACACGAAGCAGGACTCGTCCACCGGGACTTCAAACCCGCCAATGTCCTGCTTGGAACGGACGGCCGGCTGGTCGTCGCCGACTTTGGCTTGGCGCGGGGCTCGTTCGCCTCCGCTTCGGCGGCGGAGCTCGTCTCGTTCGAGGAGGATGCCTCCGAACTGCGGATGACCACGGCGACGCTCGCCGGCACGCCTGCGTACATGTCGCCCGAGCAGTTCGAAGGCGTCGTCGACACCCGATCCGACCAGTTCTCCTTCTGCGTCTCACTCTGGGAGGCGCTCTTTGGAGAGCGGCCGTTCGATGGCAAGACACCGACCGCACTGCACGAGCGCATGCTCGGAGGCGAGCTGTCCCGTGGGAGCAGCTCCGCACCGATCCCGCGAGAGATCGAGCGCGCGCTGAGGCGCGGGCTGTCGACCGACCCCAAGGACCGGTGGCCGAGCATGGAGCCGTTGCTGGCGGCCCTTGCCCATGACCCCGCGGCTCGGGTGCGGCGGACGGTGCTCGTCCTCGCTGGAGGCGGTGCGTTGGGGCTTGCCGCGTGGCAGCCGTGGGCGCACGGAGTCTCTCCATGTCACGGGGGCGACGACGCGCTCAAAGAGGTTTGGGGCGGGGAGCGGCGGGAGGAGGTCGCTCGCGCGATCACGGGGTCTCGAGCTGAGTTCGGGCGCCAGACGCAAGAGCGTGTCGAGCGGGCAATCGACGACTACGCGGCGCTCTGGCATGACATCCGCACGGAGAGCTGCGAGGCCAGCCTCGTGAGGCAGGAGCGCTCTGGGGAGGCGTATGACCTGACGATGCAGTGTCTCAACACCCGGCGGGCGGAGCTGGGCGCGGTCACGTCGATCCTCGCCGAGGGCGATGTCACCGTCGTCGAACGTGCCGTTGCGGCGGTCACGGCTCTGTCGCCGCTGGAGCCCTGCACCGACCTGGAGGCGCTCCGCGAGAACGCTCCGCAGGACCCGGCCCGTGCTGCAGAACTCGACGCCCTCGAACAAGAGCGCGTCCGGATTCGTGCCTTGATGGATACGGGGCAGGACGCGAAGGCGACCGATTTCGTGCGGGACGCGGTCGCGGCTGCGCGGGAGGCCGATGACCGGCGCGGGCTTGCGCGAGCGCTGGAACTCCAAGCCAAGAACATGCAGGCCCTTGGGGGCGACGGCGACGTCCAGGGGGTTTTGGAGGCCTCGCTTCGGGCCGCCGCAGCTGCCGGCGAAGAGGAGATCGAGGCGCGGCTGTGGCCGGTGTTGATTTCGAGTGTTGGGTCGAAGGAGCCCGAACGAGTCGCGCAGTGGCGCCTGGCAGCCGAGACCGCCTTGCTTCGCGCCGGAGATCGTCCCTTGGACCAGGCCGCGTTGCATCACGCGTTTGGCAACGTTGCCAGCGCCGCGCACGCTTACGACGAGGCGGAGCGAGAGCACTTGGCAGGACTCGCGCTGAAGCGCGAGCATGTGCCGACCCAAAAACTCGAGATCGCGGACTCGCTCAACATGCTCGCCGGCGTCCACTACAACCGGCGCGAGGTGCCAGAGGCCAAGTCGATCCTCCGAGAGGTCCTCGCCGCGTACACCGACGCACTGGGCTCCGATCACCCCAACGTCGCCAAAGTTCAATACAACCTGGCGGGCGTTCTGTTCATGGGCGGAGAGTACGAAGAGGCAGTCGTTCGCTACGAGGATTCGATCAGGATCTATGGCCAGGCCTACGGCCCTCGAAGTCCCCGGCTCCACGGGAGCATGCTCAACCTCGGTGGTGCGCTCGCACGGTTGGGCCGGTTCGAGGAATCGATCGAGAAGACCCAGCTCGCGATCGAGATCATCATCGAGAACTCGGGCGAGGACAATCCGATGCTCGCCTCCGCGTACAACACTCTGGGTGCTGCCTACGACGGGCTCGGGCGGGTCGAGGAGTCGTTGGCCGTGCACGAAAAAGGCGTCGCGCTGATGGAGCGCGATGGGCCGTCCGAGGGGTTGGCGACGAGCGTCAGCAACTTGGCGCTGATGCAGGACGCGGTCGGCCGTCATTCCGAGGCGGCCGCCAACTTCGTTCGCTCGATCGAGATGTTCGAGGAGGTGTTCGGGCCGGAGCATCCCGACCTGTGGCGTCCGCTTGCCATGCTCGCTCGCTTGTATCGGAAGCAAGGGAACATCGAGAAGGCCCTCCCGTTGGCTGAACGCGCAGTTCGTGTCCTTGAAGGGCATGACATCCAGCCGGTCGAGGTGGCCGACGCGCGCTTCGAGCTGGCGCGAATCCTCCGTCTCGCATCGACCGACGAGGAGCGAGCGGTCGAGCTTGCGACCAGCGCTCGAGACCTGTGGCAGGCGTCCGACTGGGAGAAGGAAGCCGCGGAGATCGATGTGTGGCTCGAGGAGCCCGCTGGGGAGTAGAGCGCATCTCCCAACCTCCGGGCCACGTGGACTCTCAGATCAAGCGGCCGACGGCCTGTCCGGGTACACTACCCGTGGGCATGAATCCGGCGATCTCCACGCAGGGCTGGAATGCGGGGCGGCTCCGCGGAGTACCTCCGCGGTGAGTATGCGTGGGTACAAGTGGCTGATCGCCGCCGTTGGGCTTGGCCTCGCGGTGATCACGGGCGCGGCGTTGTTCCGTTCGGATACCGTCCCCGAGGCCTACGCAACCTCCGCCGACCTCCCGCCGATCCCCCAGGCCGGGACCAACGGCTGGAGGTTCATTTCTCGACGGTGGTCCGACGTCGCCGTCGACGTCAACTCCGACGCGCTGATGGCAATGCTTGGCGCCGAGAGCGAGGAGGCCTCCTTTGAAACACGCTGGGGCGGAGTCTCAGACAACGCACACAAGGTGCGGAAGTCCGCCCGGGCCAACGTGCACGGCGACGCACTCGATGCGTGGCATCAGGCGGCCGCGTCGGAGCGCTTCGTCGACGGCTGCGCGGTGGACCAGTTCGCGGATTGCCACTACTTCCAGATCTTCAAGCTGCATCAGCTCGCGTTGGTCGAGGCGCTGAGCCACGCGCTCGACGGACAGTGGGCTGAGGCAGACGCACGACTCGCAGACGCGGTCTCCGTGGACCAGCGCTTCCTCGCTTCGTGCCGCAACTCCATGAGCTGCCTCGTCTCGGCTTCCATGCTGACGAGCGCCCTGTCGACGACGGCGCTGGTGCTCCGCGCCCAGCCGCCCGGCCAAGCCAAGGAGGGACGCGAGCGACTCGAGGATCAGGTCGCCCGGGGGAAGGGGGACGAGCCGGTCGATGACTACATGGCGGACTTCGAGGTCAAGCGCCGCGCATTCGTGGGGGACTACCTGCACTCCAGGCATCTGCTGCGTCGGGTCGAGGAAGAGGGGGTCGAGTTGCTGATCGGCGATTCGAAGTGGCCGCCTGCCATTTCGTTTGACGCGTCACACACCGCGAAGTTGATCGACGACCTGCACCTGGACCTGCGTTCGAGCCACGGCATGCGGTTGATGTTGAGCGGTCGCGACGAGGACGCCGAACCGACCGTCTGCAATTGGATGGATCGCATCACCAACGCGATCGGCTGCGCGAGTTTCAACCCCGCGACGGCTCGCGCGCTGCACGAGAGCAGCATGAACAACATCGACGAGCAGCTGGAGGTCTCGCGCCGTTGGTCTCGGCGCATCCAAGAGCTGTCCCCGCGGGTCGAAGTTCCGGAAACGGAATGACTGTTCGCACGGGAGCTTCGACCACGCTCCGTTGTCGCGGGCCTGTACGTGCTGCCCACAACGGCGGCATACTCTCGTGGTGAAGCCCGCTGGCACCACGGAACTCGACGCCCTCGTTGATGTGGGGATTCGAGCTCATCCGGAGCTGGTCGAGCGGCGAGAAGCGTTCACGCAGCACCTCCAGGGTTTGGGGGCTGAGGACACCCCGCCCAAGGACGAGCACGTGGCCGACCTCTATCTGGCGTACCTCGCCGGGTGCGGCGACGAAGTCGCGGTGGGGCTGGTGCGAGAGCGATTCGGCACTGACGTCGATCGCGCGCTGGGCAAGGCCGCGTCGACCGGACAGCCGTTGGACGAGCTACGCCAGCGGGTGTGGGTTCGGTTCCTGACCGGAGAGCCGCCGCACCTCCACCGCTACGCCGGCCGTGGCTCGTTGCAGGGGTGGATTCGCGTCGTGGTCAGCCGCATGGTCGTGGACCTGCTGCGCAGTCACGGGGCGCGGAAGGAATCCTCCTTGGGCCCGGCGGTCTTGGCCGAGCTGGGACGTGTCGAGCTCGACCCGCAGCTCGAGCTCTTGCGACACCGCTACCGCGACGATGTCCAGGCGGCGATGGAATCCGCGTTCGGAGAACTCTCGGACAAAGATCGTCGGCTGCTTCGTGGCCAGCTGGTGGAGCGGTTGAGCACCGACGACCTGGGAGCGTTGTATGGCGTGCATCGGACCACGGCTGCGCGCTGGGCGGAGCAGGCGCGGCTTCATTTGGTGCAAGCAGCTCACGCGGACCTGCAGCGACGCATCGGTGGCGGCGAGGAGACGGTGCGCAGCGTCGTAGACATGGTCCGAAGCCAGCTCGATCTTTCGGTCGCGCGACTGCTCGCTTCGAAAGACGGCTAGGAGCAAGCGGCTCACTTTTGGGCGTCGGCGATGTCCTTCTCGAGGGACTCCAGAAGCTCTCGGATCTCGGGCGTCTGCTCGGATGCTTCGTAGAAGGCGCGGGCAGCCGAGAGGTGAGTCGCAGCCATTGTCACTTCTGCGAGTTCGAGCCGACAGCGGGCACGAATCAGCTCGAGATCTCCGCAAAGACCCCGGGGAACATTCGACTCATCGGCACATGCCGGGACGGAGGGCTCGACCATCCGAAGTGCTTCTTCGAAGCGCTCCTGGACCATGAGGGAGTTGCCGGCGCTCGTGCGGAGTTGGACCGCGACCGGATGCCGAGGGGAGGCTCGTGGCTCGAAGCGTTCGAGTACCTCGCGGTAGACCTCGACAGCCTTTCCGTGGTCGTTCCGCGCCCCATGAACATTGGCCAGCGATGCCTGCAGCTGCATCACGGCCGAGTGCTCCGTGCCCAAGGACTCCTCGACGATTTCCAGGGCCAGCTGGAACTCCGATTCCGCCTCTTCGTAGCGGTCCTGGCCGTAGTAGAGGTTCCCGAGCTTGCCGTGGGCGAGACCAACGTTCGGTGCTCGCGGCTTCCCGAGCTTGGTCCACACCTCCACGACACGCGTGAACTCGGCCTCCGCCGCAGGGAACTGACCTTGCGCGACGAGAGCCGAGGCGAGTTCCGCCGACATCTCGGCCGTCGCGATGTGGTCCGGACCGAAGATGGTGCTGGCGAGGTCACGAGCTCGCCGAAGCTGGACACCCGCTTCTTTGTACCGTCGCTGACCCTTGAGGTTTTGGCCGAGTTCACCCAGGGTGCGACTGAGTTCATGGCTGTGAGCATCGCCCATGACCTCGAGGACATCGACGGCTTCACGGAGTCGTTGTTCGCTCTCTTCGAGCCTGCCGGCACCGTCGAGAGATCTGGCGGAGCACCGCAACGCGTGCGCTCTCAGCCCTTCCTGCCCTCGCATCGTTCGCGCGAGTCCAAGGGAGGTCCTTGCGTAGGCAAGCCCCGCGTCCGCCTTGTCGAGCTCGGTGGCCGCGAGGCACGAGAGTGTCGCTGCGGCTCGCGCGGCGACACTCCGATCCTGAGCGGCGAGTGCCTCGTCGAGGACGAGAGCGAGCTGGCGCTCGGCAGTGGCGAAATCCGCGAGCCGGTAGCTCGCAACACCAACAGCGAGTCCCGCTTCGTACTGCAGTGGGGCGTAGGGGAGGTTGCGCGCGCTGTCGGCCACGGACTGTGCGAGGGAGAGAGACGCGGAGAAGTCGCCGGCGAGGTACAGGGCGCGTGCGGAGGCGAGGCTTTCACGTTGCGCCTTGATGTCCTCGGCAAGTCCCGTCGGAGGAGCTGGTGGGCCGACTTCGAGTGTTGCGACGTCGCGGCAGGCCTCGATGGACGGGAGTCCATCGACCAGCGCCGGAGCATCCAAGTCTGCACCACCCCGTTCGATGAGGAGGTCGACCGTTGTGCGGAGGTGCGTTCGCGCTTGGTCGAGACAGATCATCTGCCGATCCATCATCGCGGAGGACTGCTCGTGACGCTCGAGGGAGGCGACACAGACGTCGAGCTGCGCGGAACTCCAGATCTCGGCGTACGCGTCAAAGCGTTCGACCAACCACTCGGACGTCGGCCCCGAGGATGCTGGGGTGCGGTGTGCCGCAAGGGCCTCCAGCAGCGCGGTCCGTCGGGCAGGGCCCCACGCCTGGGCGAGGTGTGCGGCGTCACGCTCACAGTTCACTCCGCGATGGTCCGTGAGGGCGTAGTTGGCCGTGAGGGCGAGGCCGCCTGTTGCGAGGGCGACGAGCATGGTGGGAGCCCAGCGCGAGAAGGTTCGGGCCGTCAACGCAGCGACCAACGCATCCATCGACGGGTAGCGATCGCTTGGCTGTACCGAGAGACCGCGGGTCAGCACGCGTCGTACGCGACGTGGCACCGCACGAGACGAATCCGAGGAGGGCCCGGAATCGATCGCCTCCGAGAGCGCGCCCACGTTCCCGCCAGAGAAGGGCCGGTGGCCGTGCAGCGCCTCAAAAAGCGAGACGCAGAAGGCAAACTGATCCGCCGGAGCGCCACTGGGTTCTCCCGCCAGTTGCTCTGGAGCCATATAGGCTGGGGTCCCCAGCAAGCTCCCGGTACGGGTGCTCGTGCGAAGGTCGGTGTCCGGGTCCGCGGGTTCGTCTTCGCCGCTCGGCGTGTCCATGCTCGGCGTGGTGAAGCGTGCCAGCCCGAAGTCGATCACGTGCACGCCGCCGTCGTTGCCGATCAGTGCGTTGTCCGGCTTGAAGTCTCGGTGGACGAGGCCGCTCGAATGCGCTGCCGCGAGCCCTCGTCCGGCGGCGGCGAACACTTCGATGACTTCCGCGACAGAGTGTGCTGCTGAACTCCACTGGGTCAGGGTTTGCCCATCGATCAGCTCCATCGTGAAGAACGCGAACTCGCCTTCTTGGCCGACGTCGTAGACCGAGATCACGTTGCGATGCGACAGGTTGGCCATCGCCCGCGCCTCGGTCAGGAACCGGGCGCGCAGCTGCTCTCCACCCTCCCGGCGCTGCGGGGGCAGGACCTTGAGGGCGACCTTCCGGTCGAGCTCTGGATCGAAGGCGGAGTAGACTGCGCCCATGGCTCCGGCGCCGACGGCATCCAGGATGACGTAGCGCCCCAGCCGGTCGCCGGTCCTAGGCAGCGCATGACGACCGATGGTGTGGCGGGGGGTTGACGCCTCGCTCGCGAACGCGCCCACGAGGTAGTTGACGGTGTCCGAGCACGGTTCGCATCCGACGAGGTGGTCCTCGAGCTCGGCACGTCGAGGCTCGGACAGCTGGCGCTCCACAAAAAGCGCGAGCTCGTTGTCATCCGGACAGGCCTCGCTCATGGTCGTCTTCATCGTACTCGACTCTGCGTGCTTCGCAGACGACGATGCACCGCTACGGCTTCGGCTTTGCACCCAGCGCAAACAGGCCCGCGATGATCAGGATGAAGCTGAACACCAGCGACTTCGGCTCGTAGATCGCGGGCAGAACAGCAGCCCCGATCAGAACAGGGGCCGCGATTTTGCCTTTGCGCATCAGTGCCAAGACCCCGCCGGTGATCCCGAGGAACAGCGCCGCGATCAGCAGATACGCGGCGGTGATCATGCTGTCGATCGAAATGCCCGCCGCTTCGGCCAGCGCGATCTGATCCTGGAGCTCTGACGCGTCTGAGAGCCATGTGACCCCCAAGGCAGCAGCAAGTAGGCCTCCGAGGATCGCGAGAATGAAAGCAACGATTCGCATGGGTCTTTTCCTTTGGCCCGCGTTCGTCGCGGACTCGCCGGGCTAGACGGGGCGCTCGGCTGAGCGAGCGCAGAGAACTGCGATTTTTTTTCCCCTACCCAGGGCGACGCTGAGGCGGTGAGTCTTTTCGTTCGATACGCGTCACGTCGCGGCGCTACCACGCGTCTCCACCATGAAGGTGGGCGCGATGCCACGGAAAAAAGAACCCACTTCCATCGTCCGAGAGGCACTTCGGGTCGACTACCCGGGCCGGCACCGAGGGGTCACAAAACGACTACGGAAAAGCCCACGTGACCGAAGTCTCGGGCTTTGGTGCGCCGAAATGTGACCCTGCGAGCACCTCGCGGGTTCTAACCTCGTCCCGCGCTCGGGAATCATCGATGCAACCCTTGGTTCTTCTATTTCTCAACCCTCCGCCCTCCGAAGCCCCGCACGAACCCCCTGTCACGGTTGTCGATGCCGCGGAGCAGGAGGAGCACGAGGAGGCGAAGGACCAGGCGTGGACGGTTGGTGCGTTCGTCGACACGGCGTATCTCATCAACAGCAACCTCCCCGACAACCACCTGTATCGGGGGACCGTCACGACCCCTCGGACCGGTGAGTTCACTGTGAACCTCGGGGCGGCCTACCTCACCCACGCGCCCTCGAAGCGCGAGCCGTGGCGTTTTGAACTCGGTTTGCAGTTTGGAGGGGCGGCGGACGCCCTTGTCGCAAGCGAGCCGGTTCCAGGGGGCGACGACGGCCGACTTGCAGGCGCCGAGGTCTGGAAACATGTGGCGCTCGCGAACGCCGGAGGCCGAATCAACAAGACCGGCACCGAGATCGGCGCGGGACTGTTCGCCAGCCCAATCGGAATCGGGGGGTTTTGGTCACTGGACAACTGGAACTACTCGCCGTCGTGGGAGTCGAACGCGGCCCCGTTCTATCTGGCTGGTGCCCGGGTCGTGCAGGACCTTCCGGCCGGGTTTGGTATCCAAGCCTGGCTCGTCAACGGCTGGCAGACCATTGGTGACGTCAACGATGCGCCCTCTTACCTCGCCGGGCTCACCTGGAATCGGGACACCGCCTCGGGATCCTGGAGCGCGGCTCAGTTCGTCTACTTCGGTCCCGACGACACGGATCTCTCGGCGCAAGCATGGCGGGTGCACAGCGATTCTCAGGTCACCTGGGAGGGCCCGAGGGCGGGGATCGGCGCCGTGTGGGACTACGGGCAGGAACGGGTTACGAGTCTTCCCGGTGAGCCTCTGCATCTGTGGACCGGCGGAGGTCTGTTCGTGCACGGGCTCGTTGTCGACGGACGCAACGTAGACCTCGACATCGCCGCACGTCCGGACGCCTGGTTCGATCGAAACGGCCGAATCTATGGCGTCCCTCAGTGGCTGATTTCGGGGACCGCCACGCTCAACGTGACATTCTTTGACCGAATCCTCGTCCGGACCGAGTACCGATTCGATCACTCCACTGCCGAGCGCGGGTTCTTCTACGCTGGCGGCGCGACATCGGACCTCAGCCCCGGTCTCGCCAATCAGCAGCACACCGCGTTCCTCAGCTTGGCCGGCAGGTTCGAACACGCTTTTGGGATCTAGGACTTATCACCATGGAAATACCCCCAGAAGTACAAGAGATCCTCTTCGATCCCACCGTGGGCAAGGCGGTGTCCCTCGCGATCGGCCTGGTCGTCATCTTTGGTCTCCGCCGGGTGATCCGCAGCAGCCTAACCGCTCGTGTCGAGGACAAGACGACGCGGTACCGCACGCGAAAACTCGTGGAGTTCGGGAGCTACCTCGTCATCGCGCTGTTCGTGGCGACCGTCTTCAGCGACAGGCTTGGGGGCTTCACCGTCGCGTTTGGTGTTGCGGGAGCGGGCATCGCATTCGCCCTGCAGGAGGTGATTGCCTCGGTCGCGGGTTGGATCGCGATCACGTTCAGCAACTTCTACAAGATCGGTGATCGGGTGATGCTCGGTGGCATCAAGGGCGACGTCATCGACATTGGCGTGCTTCGGACGACCGTGTTCCAGCTCGGCGACTGGGTTGCGGGAGACCTGTACAACGGCAAGATCGTCCGAATCGCGAACTCGTTCGTGTTCAAGGAGCCGGTCGTCAACTACTCTGGCGACTTCCCGTTCCTATGGGATGAGATCACCGTGCCGGTGCGTCACGGCAGCGACCGTACTCGGACTCGGGAACTCCTCGAGGCCGCCGCGGAGGAGATCACCGGGGACTACGCGCGCGAGGTACAAAAGACCTGGGACGCGATGACGCGGAACTACGTGATCGAGAACGCTCGCCTCGAGCCGATGGTCACGATGGTCATGGACGAGAACTGGATGACCTACACGGTTCGCTACGTCGTCGAATTCAAGCGGCGGCGCGGGACCAAGGATCTCTTGTTCACCCGGATCTTGGACGAGATTGAGCGAACCCAAGGCACCGTGAGCATCGCCTCGGCGGCTCAGGAGGTCACGCTCATGCGTCCTTCAGTCGTCGATGTCGCTCTATCTCAGACAGCCGGCGCGTGAGTCCTGGAGGCCTCCGCGCGAACCCGGACGAGGACCGATCATGGACGTATACACAACCCTAGAAAAGTACGTCGTCTCCCACGGAGTTGAACTCGCCTGGAGGATCGGTGCGGCACTTGCGATCGTCGTCGTTGCGATCCTCGGCGCGCGATTGGCTCGCTCGGCGGTGTCTCGCACGCTGCATGCTCGAGCCGGTGAGCACCGCGCTGCGACGCTCGCTCCGGCGGTGCAGAGCCTGACTCGAATCTCAATTCTCGGCGTCGGGTTTGTGATGGCTGCGAGTCAGCTTGGGCTCAATGTGGCGACGGTCTTGGCCGGCGCCGGAGTTCTAGGACTTGCGGTCGGCTTCGGTGCGCAAACGTTGGTTCGAGATGTGATCAGCGGCTTCTTTCTCATCGTCGATGGGGTGGTCGAGGCCGACGACCACATCACGTTCGGGGAGGTCAGTGGGACTGTCGAGGAGATCGGCCTTCGGATGACCCGCGTTCGCGCGGTCGATGGTCAGCTTTGGTACGTGCCCAACGGCGAACTCAAGATCGTGGGCAACTTCAATCGAGACTGGGCGCGGGCAATCGTCAACATCCCGCTACCGCATGAGCAGAACGTTCGGGAGGCGATGGCGGTGGTGCAGACCACGGCCGATCTTTGGGCCGCCGAGAACAAGGAACTCGTCGTCGAGCCTCCCGAGGTACAGGGCGTCATGGCTGTGACTCCTGCTGGCGTCAACATTCGCGTCCGCGTGAAGGTCAAGGCGATGCAGCATTGGGCAGTCGAACGAGAGCTTGGGCACCGAGTCAAAGAAGCGCTCGATGCAGCCGGCGTCCCTGTGCCGATCCCCAGGCAGGTTGTCTATCACCGGGGCGAGTCGATCGGGCACAGCGGAGCGTGACCCGGGCGCTTCCACTCTACCCATCAACCCCCGCAATCGACCGGGATGTACAGCGGGTCGTGACAACTCGTGAGGCGGAAGTTGAACGTGCCTGTGAACAGGTCGCCGCACCACTCGCGGATATCGTCGTGATACGCGCCGCCCGGTTCCATGCCGATGACGATCGGGACTTGGTTGAATGCGTCGATCTTCGCGATGTCGAACTCCACCTCGCTCGCCGGTGAGCTCACCCAGTTGACGGTGAACGCGGTGCCCTCGGGGACTGTGATGGAGGCCGGCTCGACGGTGAAGGTGCAGTCGTTGTGCGCGATGATCCCGATGTCGAGCACGCCGTCTTCGATGCCCGAGCCATCCGATTCCCCAGTGGATGACTCCTCGCCCGCTCCCGTGCTCGCGTCCGCGGCACTCCCGGTGGAGCTCGTGCTTTCGGGTCCGGAAGTGGATTCGCTCGAGGGGGAGGTCGCCGCGTTGCCTGTCGAACCCGCTGTGCCGTCATCGCTGCCTTCAGAGCCCCCGGCGGACGATGTCCCAACGCCCGAGCTCTCCGCCGACGGGTTGTTGCCGGTCGTGGATCCAGCAGTCATCCCGGCGGACCCGGAGACCGCCTGGTTGGAGCGTCCGTCGCCACTGCATCCGAGTCCGAGGAGCGCCGCGAGGAGAAGATGCGAGCGGGAAAGCACGCTGCGCTGCTGAGCAAGAACCGCACCACACCGTCACGGCTCCAGATCCGACCCGTTAGACGTGGCGGCGGGTACCGATCTGGGAACCTAGGGGTGGCGAGTTGGGTCAGCCGCCGATGGTCGGCGATGCGTTCCAGATCGGACTTGCGGCGACGGGCGCGTGCACCCATGAGGTCCGCATGGAAGGGAGCGAAATCCGCCCCGCTCCGACTGGGCGTCCGAAGAGCGACGGCGAGGCTGGCGCCGTGGGCCCGGAGATCGCCGTGCTCGTCGTCGAAGATGACCCGGCCTACGGCTGTCTCATTCGAGCCCAGCTGATGAGTGGGGACGCCGCCCTGCTCGTGCGGGTGGAGGAGGATTTCGAGCAGGCTCTGGCGTTGCTGTGTTCCGGGCGGTTCCAGGTGGCGACCATCGACCATCAACTCGGGTCCAATACCGGGCTGGAGTTGATCGAGTTGGCGCGGGAGCGCGGGGTGGAGATCCCGCTCGTTCTGTTGACGGGTTCGGATGACCCGAACATCGAGCGGGAAGCCGTCGAGGGAGGCGCGAGTGACTTCCTGGCGAAGAGTGAGGCAACCGCGCGGCTGCTCGCGCGCACGGTTCGCTTCAACGTGCAGCGGCACGCTGCTTCGGCCGCACTCGCGCAGAGGGAGCAGCAGGCACGACACCGAGCGTTGCACGACCCTCTGACGGGGCTCCCCAACCGAGCCATGCTCGATGAGGAAGTCGCGAATGCCCTCAATCGACTCCACGCAGAGGCGGGCTCTGGCTTCAGCTTGCTGTACATGGACCTCGATGGTTTCAAGCCCATCAACGACCAGCGGGGTCATGCAGTGGGAGACGCGGTGTTGGTCGAGGTTGCGCAGAGGCTCCGCGGAAGCGTTCGAGCCGCGGATTGCGTCTCACGGGTTGGTGGTGACGAGTTCGTCATCTTGCTGGCTCAATGTGCGCACGAAGTCGATGCGAATCGGATCGGAGACGCGATCCAGACCGCGGTCGAAGTGCCCATCGATCTTGGCGAGGAGTCGCTGCGGGTCGGACTCAGCATCGGAATTAACGTCGTCACCGATGCCGACGCCTCGCCGGCAGATCTTCTGTCAGCGGCAGACGCTGCGATGTACTCGCGCAAGCAGGAGCGAAAGGACGGGGTCGGCATCGGGCTGGTGCGAACAAACGCGAAGTCCCGGGAGGTCAGCTTGGACGGGCGGCTACGCGGTGCGCTCCAGGCCGGATTGGTCGTCCCACACTTTCAACCGATTGTGACGGCGGCGTCATCGGATGTCGTCGGGTTTGAGGCCTTGGCACGTTGGACCGACGACGAGCTTGGACAGATCTCTCCCGCACAGTTCATCCCTGCCGCCCTTCGAACGGGGCTCATCGTCGAACTCGGACGACAGATGCTCCTGGGGGCGTGTGGCTGGGCTTCGCGGATTCCGGGAAAGAGCCTGGTGAGCGTGAGCGTGAACGTGTCCGCCGACCATGTTCGCTCGCCGATGTTTGACACCCACGTTCGGGAGGCGCTGAGCGTGAGCGGATTGGACCCGCGGCGTCTGCAGTTGGAGCTGACCGAGCAGGTCGAGTGGGAGCACGACGAGACCATCGATGCCAGGCTGGGAGCGCTTCGAGATGATGGTGTCTGCCTGGTCCTCGACGACTTCGGCACCGGCTACTCGACGGCCGAAGTGCTGGCTCGGTTTCCGGTCACTGCGGTGAAGCTGTCGCGCGGGCTCCTGGTGGGTGCCCAAGCAAGCCCGAGGAGAGAATGCATGTATGGCGGCCTCGTTGCGCTTGGCAGGCGCATGGGAGCCAGCGTCACGGCGGAGGGGATCGAGACGGCCGAAGATCAGGCCTTTGTGCAACGTGCCGGCGCGACCCATATCCAAGGCTTCATGTTCGGTCGCCCCATGGCCGCGCCCGACGTCTTGACGAAGGCCGCATGAGTCGTCGCGGAAGCATCTGCAACCTTGAGTCGGCTGGGTCGCATCCGTAAGATGCCGAGGTGACCGAGCGATCGAGATCTCTTCAGCTCGGCCTTGTGGGGATCCTGACCGGGGTGCTGCTGACCGCGGCCCCCGAGGCCAACGCGATCATCATTCGGGACGATGTTGCCGACGCGGACTACGTCGTGGCCGACACCGACTACCCCGCCGTGGTGACCCTGTTCCCACCGGACGACTGCGCAGCCACGCTGTTCCACGAGTCACACTTGGTCACCGTGGCGCACTGCGCTGTCGACCTCGTGCCCGGAGACTCGCTGGATGTTGGCGGAATGCCCGGCACGGTGGCCGACGTGACGCTTCACCCGATGTGGACCGACGGTGACGACTACGACATCGCGGTCGTTCGGCTCGAGGAGGCCGAGCAGGGTGTTGAGCCGCTGCCGCTGTACCGCGGCTCGGACGAGATGGGCTCCGTGGTCACGCTCGTCGGGCGCGGAACCACTGCGACCGGGCTGGAAGGAGAGAGCGGTGGCGACAGCGACGGCCTGCTCCGCCGAGCGACCAATATCGTGACCAACGTCGAGGACCTCCTGTTCGAGGTGGTCTTCGACATGCCAGCCGATGCTGCGGTGACCGATCTGGAGGGCGTTGGGGCCTCGGGGGACAGCGGCGGCCCGGTCTTCGTGGACGTGGATGGGATGCCACACATCGCCGGCCTGAATTCGTTCGGCGACGCCCCCAATGGCATCGGCATCGGAGAGTACGGCTCGATGGACTACCAGACGCGGGTCTCTGCGTTCGCCGGCTGGGTAGACGAGGTCGTGGCCGAGGCCGACGACCCCGGTGATACCGACGGCTCGGGCAGCGAGGGCACCAGCTCGGGCGGCGAGGAGACGGGCTCGACGGGAGTCGGAGCTGGGTCGAGCGGCGGGTCGTCAGCGACAGATTCGGGTAGCGCAGCGGAGACGGACTCGGACAGTGGTTGCGGCTGCACGCAAGGCGGCGCCCCGGTCCCGGTCTGGGCGATGGTCGCGTTCGGCGTGGTCGCGGTCAGACGTCGCAGGGGTCGCTGAGGCCGGCCCGCCTCACTTCAAGCAGGTCGCGAGGAACTCCCCGACTTGGTCCTCGATGGCCGGGGGGATCTCGTGCGCGCCGCCGAATTCGGCGAACGTGACCGAAGCGCCCGCACTCTCCAGCATGTCCGCCAGTGCGACCGCGTCCGAGAACGCGATCGTTCTGTCTTTGCGTCCGTGTGCGACGAAGACGTCGACCGACACGCCCTGGGCGAGGCGAGGGCGCCAACCGATACCGTCGAGCGGGCGTCCCGACAGGGCGCCTGTACACCCCACGTCGGGGTGGAAGAGGCCGAGGTCGACCGCCATGGTCGCGCCCTGCGAGAACCCGACCACCGCAACTTTTCCCCGAGGCGTACCCGCGGCGACGAGTTCATCGATCAACTGGCCCACAAGCTTCCGCGACTCGACCGCCTCGCCCGGCGACTCGACGTACCAAGCCCGACCGCTGCCCACCAGCCGGAACGGCGCCTCGGGGACCAGCACCTGCACGCCCGGCAACGACTCCGAGAGCACCTCCCCCAACCCGACCAGGTCGTTGCCCGGCGCCCCGTAGCCGTGCAACAGGATCAACGCCGGAGCGCCAGGTTGCTCCGCGGTCACGCGGTGTACATCGAGCTCGTCTTCGGCCCAGGCGCTCACCAGCCAGATGAGGGCGCCTCCGATGACCAACAGGATGAGGGGGACGAGGAGTCGCGATCGCGTCCGTGGCTGCGTGCGATCGTAGGACTCCACGCTGTGATGGTAGCGCGTCTGATGCGTACCGGATCTCCGCCCGGCTGGTAGGGTCAGGTCATGCGGGAGTACGGACGGATCGGGATCTGGATTGCCATCGTCGCTTCGCTCTTGCGCGGCCTGGAGTCGTTCGATTCCGGAGGGTCTGCGAACACGCTGGTCACGGTCGGCGCTGCAATGACGCTGAGCGCCGCGCTGGTGGCAGCGGCCATCATGTTCTGCTTCGACCGGCCAAAGGACTGATCGAGCGCGCCGGGCAAACCGATCCTCGACACTGCGCGTTCCATGCCAGTATCGGAGTCGGATTGACGATGTGGGCCAGCCAGACCGTACGTGCCGCGGCGGTGTGCGTCGTCGGGTTGACGGGTGTCGCGACGGCAGCGTCCAGCATGCCGGCCGGATCGTCGACTCTGGACACGCCAGCCGCGAGCGACCCCGCGGCATGGAGTGACGCTTGGTTGTTGAACCACGCCCCGACGTATCTCGACGACGCTGAGGCTCGGCGGGCGGCGCTGGAGCACTCGCTGGCGACGCCGGACAACCTGTACAGCGCGATGCGGATCTCGGCGTATGGGCGCGGGCGAACCGGGTGGGATGTGCTTCCGGCTTGGAACCCGAGCAGCCAGGAACTCCGCGTGCAGGACCTCGTCGCACTCGAGACGGGGAATGCGGTGCCCTACGATCCGGCGACGCCAAGGCTCTGGGACGGGCGCCGGCCGGAGACGATGGACGGTTGGGTGAAGCTTGGCCGGGAGGTGTTCTTCCGGTTCCCGCTTCGTCCCGAGCCCGCGGCCGAGCTTGCGTTTGCCTCGGGTACGGCAGACGCGTTCGGTCTCGAGCATGATCGGGACGGGAACGTGCCAGGGTTGGTCGCGTACCGTGACATCGACGGTGCGGACCAAGTCGGCATCACCTGCGCGCTGTGCCATACGGCCATTGAGGATGGCCGGATCGTTGTGGGTCGGGCCCGGCGCTCGCTCGACTACGGTGCGATGCGACTCGCATACGAGCACAGCCTCGGCGATTTGGATCCCGGGCTCGCCGCGCGCATGTCCAGCTGGGGACCGGGCCGTGCAGACATCACCGAGGACGACGACCAGGACCCGGTGGCGATACCCGATCTGTGGAGGCTTCGCGAGCTTCGCAACCTGACGCAGGCCGCCACCATCGTGCACGACACTCCGCTCGCGCTGGCGATCCGGCAGGAGACTCAGATGTTGCACGCCAGCGGCGAGCGGATCCGTCCGCCCCGTGAACTCGCGTGGGCACTGGCGATGTATCTGTACTCGCTGACGCCGCAGACTCCTGCTTCGCAGCCCACGGCGCTTGCGAGGCGAGGCAAGGCCTTGTTTGCATCGCATTGCGATCGCTGCCATGGCGATGCCAGCGGCAGCGGGCGCGCGATCCCTGCGTCCCGAGTGGGAACCGATCCGGCGCTGGCCCACGGACGCGCTCGCGGGACCGGCAAGTACCGACCGGCGCCGTTGGTCGGTGTCCACAAAGCAGCCCCCTACCTTCACACCGGCGACGTCGCGAGTCTCGAGGATCTCCTCGATCCCGCCCGTCTGCGCCCGGACTTCGAGCGATCCGTGCGGGGCCGTGGTGCCATCGTCGGTCACGAGTTCGGAACCGACTTGCCCTCACGCGATCGTGCCGCCTTGGCGGCTTGGCTTCGCACCCTGTGAACAGCAGAACTCCACCATGAAGATCAGCCTCCCCGCCCTCCTCATCCTCGCAACCCTCACCGCACTCGCCGGTTGCGCGCCCACGGTCTCGGGCGACCCCAAGGTGAAGGGCGGAGAAACCGCTGCTGGCGATGAGTCGGACAAGCCCGTCGAGAGCCCGGTCGAGGTCGCGGTCGGCTCGGTGCTCTTGGAGAGCGACTGCCCCGATCCTCCGGCCCCTGGCTCGTCGATCCCCGCTTCCACCGCACCTCCGGCCGCCCCCGCCAAACGAGCCAAACCTCAGTCTCCTTCGGTCGTCGCGCCCAGCGAGGCCCCTTCGGATAGCCCCGCGCCCCGCAGACACCGATGCCAGCAGTCCACTCTGCAGCTCACCTTCGACAACGCCGGAGAGGCACCTGCCAAGGTCAGCGTTGTTGAAATCAAGCTGCGCGACGTGCAGACCGATCAGGTGGTCGCCACGCTCCCCTCGCGCATGCCCTCTAAATGGTCCGAGGCCGACAACGCGTACGCCAAGTGGGATGAGCGTGTCGCCGCCACCAGCTCCGCCCGCACCAGCTACCGGATCAAGCCTCCGTCCTGGTCCGCGGTCGAAGCCAAGCTCGAGGGCAAGGCTTCTCGAGGCCGCACCTACGACGTCGAGGTCTCGCTGGAGATCGACGGAGTCGCAACGACCGCCCGCTCGGCGGAGTTCACCCGGCCCCCGGTCATGCCCATGCCGCCGACGTAGCGGTCGGTGGGTTGCCACGGGCAGGAGGAGTCTCGGCCGGCCGTGGTCGTTGCGGGGCTCCCGGGCTGCGTCGCGATCAAGGCTGAGTCTTGTCGCCCGGGCCGGCGGGCGTGAAGGGGCTCATCTGTGCTGACAATCCTTGTCAGGAGAGCTGTGGACGGCAGTCCCTGCGTTGCGTACTCCAGGATGCGAATGGCTGCGCCGTCGCCCTACCTCGTCCACATCTTCTCTGGCAAGTGGGACATCCCGAGCGAGAGTCCGTTTTGCCTCAAGCTGCTGACGTGGATGAAGATCGCCCAGGTGCCCTTTGAAACCTCCGCGCTTCAGGGACCCGCGAAGTCCAAGTCGGGCAAGGCACCGTACATTTTGCGGGATGACGGCACGGTCCTCGAAGACAGCAGTCTGATCATCGAGACGTTGACCCGGGAGCACGGCGTCACGCTCGACGCCGGGCGCACGCCTGAACAGCGCGCCACGATGGTGATGGCGCAGCGCATGATCGAGTCCCATCTGTACTTCGTGGTGTTGTTGCACCGCTGGCGAGACAACTGGCCTTCGGTACGGGCCGCGTACTTTGAGGGGGCCATTCCGGGCCCCGTGCTGTGGGCCGTGGGCCCATTCATCCGTCGCGCGACCGTCAAGCAGGCGCTAGGACAGGGCCTCGGCAAGATGCCGTGGGAGCGGGCGGTTGCAGAGGCCGTGGCCGATTTCGATGCACTCTCGGCAGTCCTGGGAAACGACGACTTCTTCTTTGGGAGTCCGGGGGTGATGGATGCCATCGCGTATGGATCGCTTGAGAACATTCACGGCGAACCCTTGGAAGGCCCGCTCAAGGATGCGCTCCATGGGCACTCCAACCTGATGCGTTGGCTGGATCGGATGAGGAGTCGGTACTGGTCCTGAGCGGAGATCCTGCGAGATCGCACCAGCCAAGCAAGGGGCCATACATGCGAGATCAATGGTTCCTCGACGAGCGAGCGCTCGGCCGAGTTCACGCGTCCTCCCGTCGTGCCGATGCCCCCTACCTAGTACCTCACGCCCGAAGTCCGTGCCGGGTTTCTGCGGCCCCCTCCTGCGGGGTGTGGGGGGCCTCCGAAACCCTTGGTTGGTCAGGACTGCGTTCGGTACTTTCCGTCTTTTCCGCTCCGCATCCCTCCGGGACGCCTCGCTCTGTTGCTCCGAACTCCTCCGAGAACCCGGAACGGACTTCAGAACTGCGGTACTAGTGTCGTGGGCCGTTGACAGTGGCGGAGGTGACTCGGGCCGTGAGCAGCTCCACGAAGGCTCGGACCTTTCGAGGCAGGTGACTCCGGCTCGGATAGGCGGCGTAGATCGGCTGAGATCCGTCGTGCCGCCATGAAGGAAGGACACGCACCAACCGGCCCGCGGCTAGGTCTTCGTGGACGAGAATGCTGGGCACGGCCCCGACTCCGAGGCCACGCAGCGTGACCTGCCGAACGAGCTCGATGCTGTTCGCGGCGCAGCGACTCGAAAGCGGAACGTCCAGGGCTTCGTCGCCGTTCTCGAACCGAATCGAGATTGGCTGCTGGCCATGACCATACAGAAGCGTCGGGTGCTCAACGAGCTCGCTGGGATGCTCAGGGGCGCCGCGCTTGGCGAGGTATGAAGGGCTGGCCACAAGCCACGCGTGCAGGTCGGCCAGCTTTCGCACGACCAGCGACGAGTCCGGCATCGATCCAATGCGCACTGCAATATCGACATGCTCGCCCACCAGGTCGACGTTCCGCTCGTCGAGCATCACGTGCGTCGACATTCCCGGGTTGTCCTCGAGGTACGCGACCAGCAGCGGAGCGAGAAGTGTCTCGGCGAAGAGGTGGAACGTGGTGATCACCAGCGTGCCTTGGGGGCGCTCAGACTGGCTTTGCACCCACGCGTGGGCTTGCCCCGCCGCCTCGACCGCGCTCGCACCCCGCTCGAAGTAGCCGGCCCCGATCTCGGTGAGCTCCACCTTTCGAGTGGTGCGCTGAAGCAGTCGGACACCGAGTCCCCGCTCGAGCTCCTGCACCCAGCGGCTCACCGTCGATCGGGGCATGTCCAACGCTCGGGCCGCCGCAGCGAATCCGCCGCTGCGGACCACCTCCACGAAGACTCGTAGCCGATTGAAGTCACTCTCCATTGTCCTGCCTGCAAGACAGAGTAACCCATCGGTGGTCATTCACACGAGCCAAACTGGTCGCATCCTGCAGCGCATGAAGGCCATTCGCATCCACAACTACGGCGACGGAGAGGCTCTCGTGTACGAGGACGCGCCGCTCCCGGAGCCTGGGCCCGAGGACGTCCGAGTCCGCGTGCACGCTGCCGGGGTCAACCCGGTGGATTGGAAGATCCGCGAGGGATACCTGTCGGCGATGCTGCCGTACCCGATGCCGCTCACGCTCGGATGGGACGTCTCGGGTGTGGTCGAGCAGGTGGGCGCCAACGTCTCCGGCGTGTCGATCGGAGACGCGGTCTACAGCCGGCCCGACATCGCCCGCAACGGGGCCTACGCCCAATACGTGGTGGTGCGCGCATCCGAAGTCGCTCCGAAGCCCGGAAGCCTGTCGCACAACGAGGCCGCCGCCGTGCCCCTCGCGGCGCTCACTGCATGGCAGGGGCTGTTCGACCACGCCAAGCTCGGCAAGGGCGAGCGCGTGTTGGTCCACGCCGGGGCGGGGGGCGTCGGGAGCTTTGCGATCCAGTTTGCAAAGTGGGCGGGGGCACACGTGATCGCAACGGCATCCGCGGCCAACGAGTCGCTGGTCCGAGAGTTGGGCGCGGACGAGTTTGTCGATTACCGCTCGCAGCGGTTCGAGGACGTGCTCGAGAACGTCGACGTGGTCCTCGACACCATCGGAGGCGAGACCCAAGAGCGTTCCTTCTCCCTACTGGGCGACGGAGCTCGATTGTTCTCGGTCGTTGGCACACCAGACGCCGACAAGCTCGCGGCTGCGGGCGCGAGCGGAGGCATGTTCATGGTGCAGCCCAGCCGCGACGAACTCGGCCGCATCGCATCGCTGATCGATGAGGGGACCGTGCGAGTTCTGATCGACTCGGTCTTCCCGTTGTCCGAGGCGCGTGCCGCCCACGCCAAGAGCCAGACCGGTCGTGCCAGGGGCAAGATCGTGCTCGAGGTTGTCGCGGAGTAGGGCGATTCGAGTCACCACACCCCATCAAAAATAGGAAAGAACCCATGCTCAAATCACTCTTCGGAATCGCTCCAAAACAGGAGCCGGATGGATCCTTCAGCCCCTCGAAGGTGGCCTTGAAGCTCTCGACATCGGACGTCTCCGACTTCGAGCGGGTCTCGTACGCCCCGTATCAAGGCAAGCGTTCCAAGATCTTGGTGATCTGCACCGAGCAGAAGAACATGACGATGCACAACGGCAAGCAGTTCTCGACGGGCAACCATCCCGTGGAAGCACTGCTGCCGCTGTTGCATCTGAGGGACGCGGGCTTCGAATTCGAGATCGCAACCCCCACCGGAAAGCCGGTGGTGTTCGAGATGTGGGCCATGCCTCGGGGAGACAAGGACGTCGTCGGCATCTACGAAGATCTGGAGCCTCGCTTCAAGGACCCAACCCCGCTTCAGGCGGTGGTGGACGGGTTTCTCGACAACATCGAGTCATACGCTGCGGTCTTCGTGCCCGGTGGACACGGCGCAATGCTGGGCATTCCCGAGGACCCGAACGTCGGCACTGTCCTGCGGTGGGCGCACGAGAACGAGCTGTTCACGATCAGCCTTTGCCACGGGCCCGGCTCTTTCCTCGCCACGACTCTGGGCGGCCGCGAGTTCCCGTACCGCGGATACAAGATGGCGGTGTTTCCCGACTCGGTCGACAAGATGACGCCGAAGATCGGCTACCTCCCAGGTCCGATGCCATGGCGATTGGCAGAGAAGCTCGAAACACTGGGCGCCAACATCGTCAACAAGAAGGCGGACAAGACCTGTTGCGTCGACCGTCGGCTCATCACCGGCGCGAGTCCACAAGCTGCCAATGACCTTGGGGCGCTGGCGGCCAGGACCCTGCTGGAGAAGCTGGCGTAGAGGGGCTGAGCCCGCCGCGTCACGCGACGTGCAGGGCTTTCGCCGGTGGGGCGCAGCGAGCCGTGTCATCGACGGTGACGATTACGGTTCCACTGGTGGCTCCCGATTCCTGAGCGGCGTGGGCCTGGGCGACCTGGGTGATGGGGTAGCGCGCGGCGATCACCGGGTGGATCACGCCTTGCGCCAAGAGTTCTGCGACGTCCTGGGTCAGGGCTTGGTTGCCGAGCACGACGGATGACGTTGCCTTGGGCCCACCGAACACGGCGCTGACCAGCATCTGCCACAGCATCAAGAGGTTGAGGTAGACGCTGGCGTAGCGGCCGCTCTTCTTGAGCGATTGTTTCGCGGCGCGGAATCCATCGCCGGACGCTGTGTCGAAGATGACGTCGTAGGTCTTGCCGTTCTTCGTGTAGTCCTCGCGGTTGTAGTCGATGACCGCATCGGCGCCGAGCTCCGTCATCATCGCCGCGTTGCGGCCGCTGCCCACACCGGTCACGTGGGCGCCGAGGTGGCGAGCGATCTGAACGGCAAACCGCCCCACGCCTCCAGAGGCTCCGACGATCAGGACCTCCTCCCCGGGCTGGACCTGGGCGACGTCTCGCAAGAATGCGAGAGCTGTCGCCGCGCCGTAGGGAACGGCGGCGGCTTCGTCGTACTCGATGCCCGGCGGGATCTTTGCTAGCGGTCCGTCCTCACCGACCGCGAGGTACTCGGCCTGAGCACTGTTGTCGCAGCTGCCGAAGACGTCGTCACCGACCGCGAATCGAGTGACGGCGTGACCGACCGCGACGACCTGACCGGCGAACATCGTCCCGGGGATGTGGTTGCGGGGACGAAACAGGCCAAACATCAACCTGCCCGCCACCGCGCTCACCCCGGGGAAGTCGGCCGCCCGGAGGCGTCGGTCGCCTTCGGTGACTGGGCTGGCGTGCACTCGAATGAGGACCTGCTGGGGTCCTACGGTCGGCTTTTCGACCTCCTGCACGGAAAGAACCTCGGAGGAGCCGTACTGGGTGTGGGTTGCTGCTTGCATCGGACTCTTGTTGTAGCCATGCGATACCGTTCTGAAAATCCCCCGAAGTTGGACACGTGATATGCGTATTCGCATGGATTGGAGTTCCATGAGGTTCGACTGGACGCGGGTGAGGGCGTTTCTGGTGACCGCTGAGGAGGGGTCGTTCTCCGCCGCTGGCCGAGCGCTCGGCATGGCGCAGCCCACGGTGGGCCGTCAGGTCGCGGCCCTGGAGGAGGAGCTCGACGTGGTCCTGTTTGAGCGCGTGGGGCATGGGCTCGCGTTGACGCAGACCGGACTCAGCCTGCTCGAGCATGCTCGTGGGATGGGGGAAGCGGCCACCCGCCTATCCCTGATCGCTGCGGGTCAGTCGGTCTCGCTGGAGGGGATCGTCATCATCTCCGCCAGCCAGATCGACGCCATGTACACGCTGCCGACGATCATTGCCCACCTGCGCACGGTTCATCCCGGCATCGAAGTCGAGATCGTGGCGACCAACGACGCCAGCGACCTGGCGCGGCGCGAGGCCGACATCGCGATCCGGAGCTTTCGCCCGACCCAGCCCGACCTCTTGGCCCGCAAGGTGAGGGAAAGGTTCGCCCGACTGTACGCCACGCCCGACTACCTGGAGGCGATCGGAAACCCCAGCACCGCCGACGAACTTTCGCGAGGGCAGTTCCTCGGCTTCGATCGGGGCGACGCCCTGATCAAGGGCCTGGGCGCGCTCGGGCTATCGCTAACACCCGCGAGCTTTCCGATCATCACCGAGAACCAGCTGGTGCAGTGGGAGCTCGCCAAACGTGGCGCGGGCATCTGCATCATGGTCGAGGAGATCGGCGACGCCGAACCGCTGGTGCGTCGCGCTCTGCCAGACTTCCCGCCCTTTCCCATGGCGACCTGGCTGACCACCCACCGCGAGCTAAGCACGAGCCGTCGCTTGCGGGTGGTCTTCGACCTGCTCCTCGAAGGCCTGCAGGCCTGAGCGTCAGTACGAAGGCTCGTGTTTGGGCGCTTGGGGTCGTAGCTGCATCCGGAGCCCGGTCAGGAAGTTGCGCAGCACCTGGTCCATGCACTTGCGGTGGTGCTTGTGCCCGGGCTTTCGGAACAGTGCACTCAGCTCGTGCTCGCTGATCTCGTTGCCCGCCAACCGGAGCACGTCCAGCATGTCGTCACTGGAGAACGCCATCGCAATCTTGAGCTTCTTCAAGATGAGGTTGTTGTTCAGCCGTGACTCGACCGGCGGCGGCGGGCCCTCGCGGCGTCCGCGTTTGTCGACGATCAGCCCGTTGAGGAAATACGCGAGCGACTTGTCGCCACAGTTGCGGTAGGCGGGGTCATCGTCCCTCTTGAGCCAATCGCTCACCTCGGCTCGGGTGACTTCCTTGTCGGCCAGAGCAAACAACGCGATCATCTTGTCGTCGCCGAAATCGAAGACGTAGCGAATGCGGCGGAGGATGTCGTTGTTGGTCATGGCGGGCGATCGAAGGGAATTGCACCTGCAGGCGTACCAAGGCGGCCGCGGGCTGACTAGCCCTGAGGCCGCTCCGGCGAATCGGCGAGTGCTGCGTCACACCCGGACACGCGGGTGTGCATGGCGGGGTTCGTCCCCGAGGTGCTGCCCTTCGGCGGGGGAACGATCATCGAGATCGAGTCCGGCGACTTCAACGGGGACGGGGTGGCCGACCTCGTCGTCGCCAGTCCCTCCTCCGTTCGCGGCTACTACTCCAACCCGTAGGCGGGCGACCCCGCAGCGGGGACGCGGATGTGGTGCGGGGCAGGTGATCGGAGGCGTGGTGTACGGGCAGGAAAACGGGCTCCCGTGGTGAGCGCGAACTGCAGGTGTGGCCGTCGTAGTCCGCGATTTGACCGGACGCCACCGTACTTGCATTAATGCCCCGCGTTCGCAGGTTGGGGCCAGGCCCGGGCCCAACCGATCGCAGGCTCGACCATGCGGATCCTCGACAAAAGTCAGCGCCCAACCCCGGACGATATCGCCCAAGCGATGCAACGACTCGTGCACCCGGGGAGCGGGTACCTCGTGTCCACGCAAGCGTTTGCGGCGGCCGTTGGTCTTCCGGGGGCAGCGCTCGTAGAGCTCCGCTCACTTCCACTGGGTGCGCTGGGGCAGCGACTGATGGCGCTTCGATACGTCATCGAGAACGCCGAGGTCTGGATGAAGTACTTCGGTTGGGAGAGACAGGTCGCCGCGCTCGATGAGTCGGCGCCCGCTCGCGTCCGGACGCTGGTGGAACAGATCGCGCAGGCTCGCGAGCACGTGCCGGAGCAGAGCGTCGTGGAGGCTGACCTGTCGCAACTCTCGCTTGTCGAGATCGCTCAGGCCGCGGAGACGCTGGAGCAGGGGGCGACAGAGGCCATCGATCTGTGTGTCGCGCTCAGTCTGTTCCCCTCGTGCCGCGCGGTGTTGCGAAAACGATTGCAGGACGAAGCGCACGAGATCTTCGCGAGCAGCCCCCGCGCCTGCGATCTCGTCTACCTCCTGTCCCAGGAACTCGATCGCCATCCCGCAACGACCGTGGGCGAAGGCCGGCTCGACTACGTCATCGTGGCCGACAAGGGCGAGATGGGGGTCCGTGCAACCCGAGAGGCGCTGGCAGCTGGAGCGATTCCGGTCGTCCTGCACAGCGCCACCGACGACGCCGATGCGCTGCAAGTCCGCATCGCGAACGAGGCCGGTGGGTTCACCATCCCGCTGGACGGCGCGTTCCTCGAGACCTATGCCAACCCAACGCAGATGGTCGAGCGCATCAAGCGAGCGTACGCCGAGCGCTTCGGCGACGAGGCGCAGCAGCACCTTGGTCGCTCCGCTGTGTATCCCGGCTACGGGCCGCTGGCCGAGAACACGGCCGCGATCCAGTGCTTCCAGAGCAGCGGGATCGCCTTCATCGGTCCCATGCAGGACGTCGTAGAGCGGGCAGGGGACAAGCGCGAGTTCCGGAAGCTCGCCCAAGCGATCGATCCGAACGCGGTGACCCCCGGCATCGTGATCGACGACACCGACCCCGAGGCCATCGCTTCCAAGATCATCGAGGCCCACGCCGACGGAGCCTTCACCTTCCCCGGGCGTCTCAAGGCTGCAAATGGCGGCGGCGGTCGGGGGCAGGTTGTTCTCGAGCATCCATCGGAGATCCCCTCGGCCGTCCTTCGGGTTCTCGGAGAGATCACCTCGAACGGATGGGATCCAGGTGTGATGTTCGAGCAGAACATCCCAAAGACCACGCACCTCGAGGTGCAGGTCGTCCGTGACCGCTTCGGCAACACGCGGCACTTCGGGATGCGCGACTGCAGCGAGCAGCGCGCCAGCCAGAAGATCCAAGAGGAGGCGCCGCCGGCCGTGCTCCGTCAAGACTCGGCACTCGAAGACCGCATGTGTGAGATCGCGGTGCGTATCGCCGACAGCGTTGACTACGTCGGGGCGTGCACCGTGGAGTTGATGTTCAAGGACGGGCACTTCTACTTGCTCGAGATGAACACCCGCATCCAGGTCGAGCACCCGGTCACCGAGGAGGCGTATCGGATCCGTGAGGGCGATGCGTTGGCTCCCTTGAACCTTGTCCAGCTGCAGTACCTGGTCGCCCGCGGAGCGCCGATCCCGTTCGACCAAGCAGCCGTCGAGAAGGCTCGTGTGGCTCGCGAGTACCGGATCAACGCGGAGGGATTTCGCGCCGACCTCAAGGACTCGCGCGACGGTGGGCGTGGGCTGTTCGTGCCCAACGCAGGCATCTTCGACAAAATCGAGCTCCCCGACGAGGCGACGGTGCTTCAGGGCCTGCGCGCCTCCGATGTGTTGGGCGTCACTGCCGTCGGCATCCGCTTCGACACGGGGTTTGCGGTCGGGGACAAGCTGGTCAACAAGGACCCCACATTCGGGAAGCTCATCGTCTCGATCGAGGTGGAGCCGGACCAAGCGGAGCAGCGCTACGAGTTGCTTCGACTGGCGTCCCTCGAGGTTCTTCGTCGCACCCGCATCCAGGGGCGCCAGGTGATGCCCGACGGCAAGGTCGTCCCCGACTCCACGTTCGAGAACAACGTCGGAACACACCGTTGGGTGTTGGAGACCGAGTGCATGCGTAAGCACGGCACGGCCGTCGCGCCAGAGCGACACGTCAACTGGGTCATCGAAGCTCTTCGCGCAGAACAACAGTCATGAGCCACCACGACGGAACGCCCCCGGCACCCAGCGTCCCGCAGATCCCAAGCGTCACTCTGCGGACCGATCCCCCTCGGATCCTGATGCTTTACGGGTCGCTTCGGGAGCGCTCCTACAGCCGCCTGGCCACGGAAGAAGCGGGGCGAATCCTCGAGGAACTCGGATGCGAAGTCCGCATCTTCGACCCGCGCGAGCTCCCGGTCAAAGCGCCCGGTCTCGAAGAACACCCGAAGGTTGCCGAGCTTCGCGAGGCATCGCTGTGGTCCGAGGGCCAGGTCTGGTGCTCACCGGAGATGCACGGTGCGGTGACGGGAGTGTTCAAGAACCAGGTCGACTGGATCCCGTTGTCGATCGGCGCGGTCCGCCCGACCCAGGGTCGCACCCTTGCTGTCATGCAGGTCTGCGGCGGGTCCCAGTCGTTCAACGTCGTCAACACGTTGCGCCTCCTCGGTCGCTGGATGCGAATGCTGACCATTCCCAATCAGTCGTCGGTCGCGAAGGCGTACCAGGAGTTTCACGACGACGGGCGGATGAAGGACTCTCCCTACCGCGACCGCATCGTGGACGTGATGGAAGAGCTCTACAAGTTCACGGTCCTCACGCGTGACCGTCGAGACTTGCTCGTCGACCGCTACAGCGAGCGACGCGAGCGTGCCGCCAAAGAGGCGCTCGACCCTGAGAATCCGAAGCACCGGATCGCCGCCAAGAGCTTGTGAGTCCGGCCGGGGGCTGCGCCGGGTCAGCCTCTACGCTGGCGGCTGTCGAAGACCTGGTACGATTGGCTCAGGGCGTTGCAGCGATGAGAGCGCAACGAAGGAGCGATACGTGAGCGAGATCCGATTTGACGCACTCTACACGGGCTATTTCCAGCTGGTCTTCAGGGCGGCGTCGCCGTCCACACGAGGCGGGGAGTCGCAGTACAAGGACTTCGTCAAGAAGTTCTACAAGGGCAGCTGGATGGCGGACGGTTGGCTCGAGCAGACCGACGATGCGGTGAAGGCCGGCGGCGCCACGGTGCGCGAGCAGATGAACACGCTGGGTCAGCGGATCTGCGGTGAGTGGGCAAAACCGAACAACATCCGCACCGTCACCACCGACCACCTCAAACAGTGGGGCAACCAGGCCAAGGCGAGCAATGGCATCGTGGCGGTCGACAGACGCATCACCGAGGTGGAGGCGATGTTGCCGAAGCCGCTCATCAAGGTCGTCACCTACGACAAGCTTCGGTTGTAGCGTCGTGAGGCGGATGAGCTCGGCGTTTACCGAGCCAAGATGCGCAGGTCCGAAATGTTCACGCGGTTGAACTCGCCTTCGTCACCGCCGAGCCCGCCGGTATACGCCTCGAAGTGGGAGAACGCGGACATGTTCACGGTCTGGTCGTCTCCCGCGATGACCACCCGGTACTCGACACCCGCGGTCAGGTTCGCCGGTGCGAAGCTCGACAGGGCCCACACGGACCAGTCGCCCAGGTGCGGCATGATGATGGTCTCACTCGCCACCACGTCGCCGCTGTCGACCTCTTCCACCAGAACTCGCTTCACCGCACAGGTGATGCCGCTGTTGATCGACCCCGCGCCGTTGCCGTAGCCCACCTGCAAGAGGTGCGGTCCGCTCTGGGTCGGCGTGAAGCTGGGGGCCGTGAGGGTGTGCCCCTCGTCTCCCCAGCCCTCGTAGTGGAAGCGGCCGTGGTTGTTTACGCCCGTGCCGCCGACGTTCAGGAGCTCCGAGGCTCCGACCACGCTGACGCGGGATGAGCCCTCTCCCCACCAGCACTGCGGCGGGGAATGCTGAGAGTGGTTGCCGCTGCCGGTGAACGTCAGCTCGGCCACGTAGCAGGGGGTTTGGGCGCTGTTGGCGTCGAAGTCCGCGTCCGTCCAAGAGGAGGTGGAGCCCACGAGTTCGTCGGCCACGACCTCGCCGTCCCGATAGATCCGCCACGTGACATCGGCAGCCTCGCTGGTGGAGAGCCCCAGAGAAACCTGGCCACCGGCGCCCTCGATACTGGTGATCTGTGGGGTTCGAGGCCCGAAGACATCGCGGTAGTCGGCATCAGAGACCTCGGTCAACGTGCCGGCGTCGCGCTGTCCGGCGACCAGCCGAATGGTGACGCAGGTGCCGTCTTCGAGACCCTCCAGCAGGTCGCCGGACATCTGGGTATCCCCCACGAAGATCGTGTCGACCTGCAGCGCCCCGGTGCCCGCATCCTCGGGCAGCTCGAGCACGACCTTGAGACTGCGGCCGCGGTAGCGGAAGTCGTTGAGGATGATCTCGTCGGTTCCCGCAAACACCGAGCTGCGGATCGCAGCGGGCAAGAACGGCCGGACGTGCAAGCCGTCGGCCTCGGCCTGGAGCCCAAACAACGTGTGGTGAACCATCGAGACGTAGGCCGCGACACTCCATAGCTGCCGCTGCGAGTTCACGATGGGTCCACTCGCCGCGCCGTCTTCGAGCCATGCCGCACCCGAGCCAGCCTCGAAGTTCTCCATGTTGGAGAGGTTGATCGCGGCGCCGCGAATCAGGGCGAGCATCATCTTTTCGCCGACCGCCGCGTTGCCGGCCTTGGCGGCGGCTCGCAACCAGTAGGCGGTGACGAACGGCCACTCTCCGCGGTTGTGATAGATCGGGATGTCCTGCAGCTGAGGCCAGGCGACGGGCGCTCCGGGTCCGTAGTGCGGGTAGGCGGAGAGGATCCGCGAGGCCTGATCTGCGTCGGCAACATCGAACAGCACGGCGAAGGACGAGCCGAGCAGGTCGTATCGACGGGCCGGGGCCGGGTCGAGCCCGGTGGTGACGAAGGTCGAGAACATGCCCTCGTCCTCCAGCCAGAACCGCTCCACGATGGCCGCCCGCAAGTCGTCGGCCCATCCGTCAAACCGGTCCCGAGTCTTCGCGTCGGACGTTTCGTCGGCCAGCGATGCCGCGATGCGCATGGCTCGGTAGTGCAGCAGGTTGGTCGAGAGCGCCTTGCTCATGCCGATGTGCACGACGTCGGTGGCTGTCCATTCGGGATAGGTTTGCTCGCGCCAGTCGAGGAAGGACTGCTCCCCCAAGTAGAGACCATCTGCAGGGTCGTAGACGACGGCGCGGTCGTGCTCGAGGGTGTTGGTGAGCGCTTCGAGGGTTCGATCGCGGAACGCCTCACGCTCGTCACCGTCCAGTTGGGCCAACAGCTCCCACGCGCCCACGGCCCACGAGACTCGGTCACTGGAGACGGGATAGCTCTGTCTCTTATACACATCTCCGAGCCCACGAGACCTCTCTACATCTCG
>OJGU01000119.1_pt1 | contig 51395 bp, 40 predicted proteins | sample 1594741 | NCBI WGS metagenome assembly OJGU01 (sample SAMN05416841, study PRJEB24817) | seawater metagenome | isolation source: Sea water | place: Canada:Atlantic | collected 2013-07 | reverse complement strand
GGTGGAGCTCAACGAGAACATGACTCCCGAGCAATCGAAAGCAGCGCTTGCACCTGGGGTTTGAGCAGTAATGGAACAGAAAACCCCGCTAAGGAGCATAGTTATCCGGTACATCCGGATTTCGCAGGGGTCTCAGCTGTCCATTCCTGAGAGCCGCATCCAGGGAAAAAGAGTAGCTTCCAAGGTAATTGATGTGACCATGTTCCATTGGCGAAAGCCTGGTCACGTCCGCATCGGCGATCTCAAAAGCGTCACTGCGAAGCTGATTAAGAGCTGCCTGCATGTAAATTGTATTCCAAAGAACCTGCACGTTTACAATCAATCCCAGACTACCGAGTTGATCCTCTTGACCTTCTCTGTATGGGTGACGAATTTCACCTCGGCGCCCATGAAACGTTGCCCTCGCTATCGCGTGGCGACTTTCCCCACGATTCAGCTGGGTTAAGATTCTGCGACGATAGGATTCATCATCGATAAAATCGAGCTGAAAGATGGTTTTTGCGATCCTTCCAACTTCAGCTACCGCTCGTGCCAAAGTGCTAGGACGTTTCCCCCGAAGCAACGAACGGATTAGTTCGGAGGCGCTCACCTTGCCCATCTTCAATGATCCAGCAACGCGAAGCATATCATCCCAATTGTCAGCAATGAGGCGCGTACGAAGTCGGTTGCGAGCAATGTTGTTGAGAGGTCCGTAATCCGATTGGGCGTTTATCCGCCAGAATCGAGATTCTCCGATGTCAGCCATGCGTGGACTGAATTGGTAGCCGAGCAACCAGAATAACCCAAACACAACATCGCTGACTCCAGCCGTATCAGTCATCAATTCCATGGGGCGAAGGGTCGTTTGCTGTTCGAGTAGTCCATCAAGCACAAACATCGAATCACGGAGAGTGCCGGGGATGACGATTCCATGAAAGCCGGTGAACTGGTCGGATGTGAAGTTGTAATATGTAATGCCACGTTCTGTTCCAAAATACTTGCTGTTGGGCCTGGCATTGATCGTGCGAACAGGCACCACGAACCGAAGCCCGTCGGCCGAGGCTACTTCACCCCCTCCCCAGTATTTGGATAAGGGAATATTGGACTGCGCCTCGACGAGTCGTGCATTTGCTGCGCTCAGCGTGTCAGCACGAATGTAATTTTGCTGAACCCAACTCAAACGGCTTCGGGTCAGAGCTGGCACATCATGGCGAATAAGCGGCTCTAAACCAAGATTGCAGGCTTCGGAGAGAAGCACTGCCGAAAGGCTGATGTGCAGGTCTGAGACTCGCGAGTCTCCCTCACTTACGTGGGTAAATTCATCCAAAAACCCTGTGTGTTCATGGATCTCAAGTATTGTTTCCGGCAACTCCACACGAGGCAAGAGCTGCTGGACGGCTTCTTTGAGGTGAAGCAAGCTCTCCGGTTCTTCCAATTTTTCGAGAGCCGACACCTTCAGGCTCTCCCGCCCACGCACGGCCTCTATCTCCACCGCATTGTTTGAATCAAAATTTTTGCCCGTTCTTCGGTAGCATTCCTCCAATTGCTCCTCGAGCAACTCAAGTTGTTCAGCCGCATTTTCATGGCAACCGAGCGATTTACACACTTTGGGTTTAATCGTTACCCAACTGGATCTCTCAATAAGCTTTGCCCTGGGATCTCCCCAACGAACACTGGGTTCAACATAAATATCCCTGCGACGGAGGCTTTCTTGGAGCTGTTCCAACGTGCAAAGAGTGTATGCCCGGCGATCGATCACCCCTGCTTCACTAACCACAATCCGATCCCACCCTCGCTTTGCGAAATCGGTAGGAGCATTACTCATATTGGGATTTCGCTCTCCTTCTATGCTTTCGAGGAATTCCAAGGCCCTTTTCACCCCCTCCCCCGCTGGCGTCGCATGAAAGTTGATCGTCTTCAACAATTTCGGAAAAAATCTACGTACGCGAGTATATCGTTCGATGAGTTCCTCTCTCTGGTGCTCGTCGGATGGGCGGGCCAACGTTGAGACCAGTTGCGAGGCTTCAAGCAATTCATCTTTTGGGATCCTCGCATAAACGGCTTCCCTTACTCCGCTGTTCTCGTACTTCTCGTCGAGGATCACCTCACATGCATCTCGAAGCAACAACGCGGCTCCATCGAGGTCTCGAAGCGTACGCCAACGTTCCTTTTTCCGGCTCAGCTCTGCAGAGCGAACAATTTCCGTGATGAGCATGTCCAATACGTCGATGGCATCGTCCATGGCCGTGGCCTCGAATGTCAGAGCAAACGCGAGAAGACTCGCGATTCGCCGATCCTCATTCATCCGAGCAACCGTCTGTGCCGAGGCCAGTGCCGCATATCGAGCCATCGCCGAGATCTTATTCGGTGGAACACTTGGAAAAACCAACTGGTTTGCAGCAAATTCACGAATCTCCTTGAGCCGTTCCAGCCCTCCAAGCAAGGCCGGACCACTTACGCGCGTTGGAGATTTTCGGAGACGGTCTAAATTGGACTGCCGCGAATAATCCGGAACTTTCAATAGAGTTTCGAGTTTCGCCTGGAGTTCGGGGGTTGTTGCGTTAGCTAGAATCTTCCAAACTCGCTGTGATGCCCGATCTCGAGCACTGGCAACAAGTCGGCTCAAGACCGTCACGCCCGGCAACAGTATTTTGCGTGCGACCAACCGAGCCGTCGCATGATCAAACAAAACACTCGGTCGCTCATTTCCAAACCATGCTTTAAGGTAGAGCCATCGAACCATCCGCCAATGCTCGGGCTGTTCGCTGAAATCGCTATATCCATAGCATTGCCGGATCTCATCGGTGTGCTCCCATCGGGTATTCTGGCGCACCAGATAATCATTCAGAGATATTCCCTCACGAATACCCAATTGCTTGCATAAGTAGCCTACCACCACCACCGGAACATCAATAGGGTTGGCAAGGAAGGTCCCAAGGTATCGAACAGTGGTCAGCTGCAGAGCAAAGCCTAGCCGATTGCGATCCCCCCGTCGGCGTCGCGTCAATTCCATATCAAGGTCATCGAGGTGGAAATAACGATCCAACTGGTCTTCTGACGGATCGAGAGAGAACCGGCCATATTGATTTTTTTGCTCCTCTGACAAGAAATCTACTGGCATCGCCTCATGGACCTCCTTTTCTAACTGGGCCTTTCCAACACAACGGTCATCGAATATTCTGCTGGTGTCGAGTCTATGACGAACACTGCGGAGAACATGTCTAAACAACATTCAACCGATACGCCCCATGGCCCCGTGAATCCCAAAGTGCTCGAAGAACTTGAATCGTCCTTTGACACGCAAAGGATTCTTGATGCAGCGCAGGCCATCGATAATCTTCGTTGGCTCAGCGAACCTGAGGCTCTCCGAACTGAACTCCTGAAAATTTATGACATGGCCCGCGTCGTGATTGATGGCGATTCCGCTTCACACTCATCCACGGAGTCGCTCTGGGAAATCGCCGAGAGCTTATCGTTCGAGCTATCAGACACCCTGAATTTCCTGGAGAAAACGGTGAGCAACTTGGATGAATTGGCACGGCTGATACCTGAGGAAGACTGGGAAGCCGATGAAGATGACGATTCAGAAAGCTAATATTTGTGCCGCTTTTCCAACGGCAACTTCCCTCCTCTGCCCCTTAGCGGGGTTTTCTGTTCCATTACTGCTCAAACCCCGTAAAGGGCTACTTGTAGATCTTCTCACTCTTTGTGAATACGACATTCCCAGGCCGCACTGGGACTTTACGGGATGGCTGCGAAGTGACATCGTGCTTATTCTGTTCAACTTCTGGCCATATCTGATAGGGAACAGACTATCCCGCTCGTGTGAGGTTAATGCCTCTCTCATGGTATGAAACATGTCGAAGCGTCCGGCGTGGTGAATCACGACATAAAACCTCCCCAAAAAAATGGCACTTCGCGCTAAGGTGACTTTCAAGGTTCGCCGATAACTATCGATGTGAACTAAAAGCGAAAGCTAAGACAGGCAGCCGGACAAAGGAATTGACCGTGCACTTGAAACGCCTGACCGGTTCACAAAAAGGCCACAACTCAACGGATGGAGTCTGCCATGAAATACAGAATGGATGCTGGAAAATTCGATACACGCTATAGGTTCCCCTGACAAGGGGGCGACCAGACCGAGGGGGGCAGTCCTGCGTCCTTGACTCCATCTAATCCAATTTCCCTATCTATCGTTCATCCGATAATCATTTTTTATCGGTAGGGAATCGATCGGCCTGTGGCGGCTGAGGGAAAAATGCCATAGTACAGCTAAGGAGAGCTGTGTTTCGGAATAAACTAAACCAACAAACTCAAGGAAGGGGTTATGTCAGTAATAATCAATAGCAACGCATCGTCCGCATTCACGTCTCGAACTCTTGGGGAGAGCACTAGTGGATTGCAGAAATCACTCGCTCGTTTGTCGTCTGGATCAAAATTGATCGGACCATCAGATGACGCTGCTGGGTCCGCTGTTTCAATGCGATTTGATGCTCAAACGAATCGCATTGACGCTGCAAAGAACAATGTCGGCAACGCCATCTCCTTTAATCAAACCCAAGACGGGTTCATGAATAAAGTAGGGAAAGCGTTAGATCGCATGAGTGAACTCGCCACCCTGGCGCAGGATGAAACCAAGACGGACTCCGATAGGGCACTTTACGACAAAGAATTCCAAACGCTCGATAGCTACATTGTGGATATCGCGACGAAGGATTTTAATGGCGTGAGTCTCTTCAATGGAACCGGATTGAACGTCACCACAGATAGCGATGCGAATAAGTTTGCATCAACGGGTGTTGATCTAGCCGGTGATGCAAGTTACACAGCACTGAATTCACTCGCGGTGGGAACCACCTCGGGTGCAGGGACTGCGCTGACGGCTGTGAAGACAGCCATCGATAAATTGTCGAATGACAGAGCATCAGTGGGTTCCAATATTGCCCGACTTGAGCATACCAGCTCTCAGTTGAGCGTCCTGAAGGATAACATTGGGGCTGCCAATAGTCGGATAAAAGACGTCGATGTAGCGGAGGAAAGTACCAACTTTGCGAAACAAAACATTCTCGTTCAGTCCGGCACGGCGATGCTGGCACAAGCGAACTCTATACCTCAGTCGGCATTGAGGTTGATCGGTTAGAGCGGTCAAGCGATTCGCGCAAAATTCCGTTCCAATTCGGTTTCATCTTAGGATAGACCGGGTTGGAACGGCTTACTGTGCCTGCGAGGCCATGATAAACTCTGAAGTGCCCTGAGTTTGGTGGGCGTAGAAGTCTCTAGAAAAAAGGATGTTTCAACTTCATAAGCATCCCATAGCGAATCTTGAGTGGGCAAAATGCTTCGAAATCCCAATGAAACTGTTGGAGCATTGAGATTCGAGATTTAGACTTTTCTACTAATGGCCTTCGGTGGGGCCTTTTTTTCCCATGGCTCCCGCCTGCTGTCCCATAGGATTTTCTAAAAACCGGCAAAATAGGCCTGTTCAGGTCTGGCGAGATGCCGAAAGTGGCCACCTGCTGTCCCACAGAGTTGCTGCAAGTAGCCAAGCAAGTCCATTGGCTGACTCGGCTGATAAAGCGCAACAAGACATAGACAAGCAAGGCGGTCCATACCTGCCAACGGACGCCGTTGGCTGAGTGCCCAAGAAAGTCTCCTAGCTTGAGCGTTTGCTTGATCTGTTTGAAGAAGACCTCAATCTGCCACCTGGCCTTGTAGAGTTCGCATACGATCGCGGCACTCCATTTGAGATGATTCGTCAGAAAGGTCATCTGACGGCGCTTTCCATCAACCTCCACCCACGCCGTGACCCGCCTGGCATGAGTATTGTTGGTGAGCATGATTTCCTCATCGGAGATCACGTCTCCGCTAACCTCTCGTTTATCCAAAAGATCGAAAACCATTCCTTTCTTTTCCCGCCCTACCCAGAAGACACCGCGATCAGAAAGCTCTCCTAGGTGTTTTCAATCGTTGTAAGCCCTGTCGAAAATAACGATTTCCCCGGCTTTGAGCCTAGCACAGAGTTCCCAGGCACAACGAGCATCATTGTGCTTTGCCGTGTCGACGATGGCGAAACGGGGAAGCAGGCTCTCCATATCCAATCGCATATGAGTCTTGGCTGCTGCTTTACGCCGCCGATGCTTCGCCCAGTCCATTGAGTTGGCCACCAGTTCAATGGTCGTCGAAAACGGCGAAGTGACTTTGGGAGTTTCCCTCGCTGGTATTGAGGCAGTGTCTTTTGCAAATGCTCAAGCACCGACCAGAACAGCTTCTCGGCCATCGCCGCCGGCCGAACTTTGTTCGCATGAGAAAGTCCATTTCGACTGGGAGCCTTGGCCCCTCGCAATGCCGAGAGTGCCCCTGAATGAAGGCCTAAACTGTCACAGACGTCGTTTAACCCAAGACAGCGAATCAACTGGGCATAGATCATAGCAACGACGTGGCTCCACGGACGGAAACTTCGAGCTTTCTCACCCGCCCCGGTATCACGAGCCAATTGGGGGACTAAGTGCGGCGGTATATGATTGCAGATCTGCCGAAGAATCGTGAGATTGGAACGGGCTGGTCGGGTCTTTTTGTTTTGCATTTCCTGCTGAGTCGCAGGATTACAGAAAACTGGCCAGCCCTTTTTTCATTTTCCTATGGGATGGCTGTGTTTCAACTTTCACACAGGTTCACTTGGGCTTGGTCTGTAACTTTCATGGCACGTTCGATGCTATGGTTGGTCTGTGAGTTCTAATTCCCCACCTCATTCAACCTCGACTAGCGTCTTCATCCCGGCTTCGGCATGCTCCTGGATGTGGCAGTGAGTTAACCACTTCCCTTTGTCGAGCGGGACGACTCCAACATCGATAGTCTCTTGGGGATAGACCAAAACGGTATCGCGCCAGTGCGGCTCGTCTACTAGTGTACCATTTCTTGTGATCACTTTGAAGAACATCCCATGAATGTGCATCGGGTGGAGGCGGTAGCTCTGGTTGACAAATTGTAGGCGATGCATGCTTCGGTGTTTCAATCTCAGGCTCTCATGTTCCGTCCACGGCAGGCCGTTGATGAGCCATTCGATGCCGTATTGCCCACCGCGGCGTGCGTTGAGCACCATCTTGGAGTCGACAGGGATATCCATCACTTTCGCCCATACCGGAACTCGGGCGGCAGCCGGGATATCGAAGCGCTCCGGTAAGATTGGATCGGTGTCTTCGATCGTGATTTCGGCGAGCATGAACGATTGTCGGGTGAAGCGATCGACGATCTGGAACGTGTCCTCTTGTGGCGCGTCGGGGATGGTGATATCCAGATCGAGTCGGTTCCCCGGAGCCAAGTCATACCCGGTCGGGTCGAACGGCCGTGATGCGGTCATCCCGTCGTAGGCGATCCCGGTGGCTTTGAGCGCGGAGAAATCTGGCCGGAAGATGCGCGCATTGGCTGAATTGATGAGCCGCAGGCGGATCCGCTCACCTGGTTTGACCGCGATCGTGGGTTGAACGCGGCCATTGACCGTGGGAACGTTTCCCCAACGCCCGTCGTGCGAGATATCGCCTCCGGTTACGAACTTGTCGTAAATTTGAGCATCTTCCATCAGTCGCCAATCGTCCAGAATCCAAACCAGATCCCTGCTGTAGGGATCCGGCTTGGCGTCTTCGACGATGAGTGCCCCGTAGAGTCCGCGCTCCAGTTGTTCTGCGCCACGGACATGGGGATGAAACCAATACGTTCCGGGATCCTTCGGAGTGAACTCGTAGACAAAACTATCGCCGGGCTCGATCGGCGATTGAGTCACCCCCGGCACGCCGTCCATCGCGTGAGGCACGCGCACGCCATGCCAGTGAATCGTGGTTGGCTGAGGGAGGGAGTTGGTAAATTTCAATCGTAGAGTCTGACCTAAGTGGATGCGTAGCGTCGGTCCTGGAACACGACCATCGTAGGCCCAGACCTTCGTCTTGGTTTCCGGAAACAGTTCTACTGCCGCAGGAATAGCGGCAAACTCAAAATCGACCATTTCTCCATTCGGGGATGCCTTCTCCGGAAAACTTCCCTCGAACTCCGAAAGCAGGCGTCGCTCAACCGTATCAGGAGTGCCGGATTCTTCGACCTCTTCGGAATACTCGTCCAGATTCGCGCTACATCCGAGTGCGAGAGCCATGATGGTTGCAGAACAAGCCAGTAGGCAGAGATAGTTTCTTGTAGGTTCAGGTATCATCGTATTCATCATCTGTGCAGGCGAGAGAGGTGTGCGACACGCCAAAGAAGATGAGATGCCGCTTTCCTTCATGCGTCCGGTTGAAGACCACTCATTCATTGTCTGTTGATTATACAAGCTTTTGGCCGCGTATGACAGCTACGTCACCATTTTAATAGCCCGATTATTGTCATTGATGTGATTCCTGGATTGTAACGTTTAAAGCATTCCCGAAGCTCTCCGTTGAGCATAGGAGATCGTAGCTGAAGAAGCATATTCGCTCTACTTTGACTCTATCTCACTCACCTACTTACTTGGTAGTAATTGAACTCCTGAAAAACTGAAAGAACGGCAGGCAGGAGGCAGAGTTTGCATCAAGGGTATCGATTATGGGCTGCTATGGCACAAGCCACCCATATTGAGAGTGATTCTGGGGTTTATTCACAACCACAGCCATCCCATAGGAAAATGAAAAAAGGGCTGGCCAGTTTTCTGTAATCCTGCGACTCAGCAGGAAATGCAAAACAAAAAGACCCGACCAGCCCGCTCCAATCTCACTGTTCTACGGCAGATCTGCAATCATATACCACCACACTTGGTCCCTCAATTGGCTCGCGATACAGGGGCCGGTGATAAGGCGCGAAGTTTCCGTCCGTGGAGCCACGTGGTAGCTATGATCTATGCCCAATTAACTCGATGTCTTGGACTAAACGATGTCTGTGACAGTTTGGGCCTTCATTCGGGACCACTCTCGGCTTTGCGGGACGCGAAGGCTCCCAGTCGAAATGGGCTTTCTTATGCGAACAAAGTTCGTCCGGCAGCTATGGCCGAAAAGCTGTTCTGGTCGGTGCTTGAGCATTTGCAGAAGACACTCCCGCAATATCAGCGGGGAAAACTCCCGAAGACACTTCGTCGTTTTCGGCGATCCATTCAAATCATCGATTCGACCACGATCGAACTGGTGGCCAATTCGATGGACTGGGCGAAACATCGGCGCCGTAAAGCAGCAGCCAAGACACATATGCGATTGGATATGGAGAGTCTGTTGCCCCGTTTTGCCATCGTCGATACGGCCAAACACAATGATGCCCGTTGCGCCTGGGAACTCTGTGCCGGGCTAAAAGATGGGGGAATCGTGATATTTGACCGTGCATACAACGATTGGAAACATCTGAGTGAACTTTCTGAGCGTGGCGTCTTCTGGGTGGGGCGCGAAAAGAAAGGGATGGTCTTCGATCTCTTGTATCCGTAAAAGCTCTCACCATCTAGACACGGCCTGAGAATCCGCTAGAGCGGAGGGATGAAAAAGCCGAGAGTGTCGGCCCGGAAACGGGAGCGTTTGTTGGAAGAGTTTGATCGGAGCGGGATGAGCGCGGCTGCTTTTACTCGCCAACGAGGGATCAACTACACAACGTTCCATAGCTGGCGCCGCCGCATTAGGGCCGCCGAGAAGCCCAATCGTCCAAGGCTGGTTGAAGTCGAGATGGAGCCGGCGCCATCCGGGCCTGTCGAGCTTCGGGTTGGTTCCCTTACTCGGCTCGAAATCAGGAGTCCTGAGCAAGTCCGAATAGCCGCTCTTCTGATTCGGGAGTTGGAGGGATCCTCATGCTAAACTTCCACGCGGGCTTGAAAATATTCGTGGCTTTGGAGGCGGTAGATCTGCGTAAGAGCTTTACGGGCTTGTGGGCAGTGGCCGAAGAGAAGCTTAAGGAAGATCCGAACACCGGGACAATCTTCGTCTTTGGAAACCGTCGACGAAACCGCATCAAGATTCTCTATGCTGATCGATCGGGATTGTGGGTCATGATTAAGAGACTTGACTCACAATGCCCGCTTTGGGCGGACCGCGAAATTGCTCTATCCCTATCACCCGCTCTTTGATGCGCTATATACTTCGCTAGAAGTCATTGAAGTTCGATCGGATATGTTGGTGGTGCGATTGGCTAATGGCAGTCGTCGTGGGATTCCTACCTGGATGTTTGATGAAGTCGATTGTTGTGAGATTCGCAGGTCGGCAACGCCTGTGGTAAGTCCAGAGTCGTTGTTGGAGATCGCTAAACTTCTTGAACTCAGTGGATTGAATATTCCTAGTGAGGGTGATGAATCCAAACTCCAATCAAACGGGGGTTGTGACGTGCAGCTCACAACCGATACAAACAAACCTGCTGTTCGAAGGAGCCGAAAACGAAAAACGGATCGCCGAAACCAGAAAACCTCAGTGCGTGGCACTGATCAGCGAGTTGATCGAGATCGTCGTGCAAAGTCCCCAAGCTCAAGACGGAGGGGCAAATGACTGACAAGATCGATGAACGGCATCTGTGTCGGGCGGCATTCGTCTACATTCGCCAGTCAACGTTGCAGCAAGTTCGAAACAATACCGAAAGCGGGCGTCGGCAGTATGCTCTTGAACGTCGAGCCCGAGAATTGGGTTTCGAGCATGTCGTTGTCATCGACGATGACCTCGGAATCTCGGGCACAGGAAGTCACGAGCGCCCGGGCTTCGCTAAGCTACTGGCGGCGGTGTGTAATGGTGAAGTAGGCGCAATCTTCGCTCTGGAGGCTTCCCGTTTGGCACGAAACAATCGGGACTGGCATCACTTGATCGATCTGTGTGGTCTCACTGATACCATCGTAGTAGATGCCGATGGAGCCTACGATCCTCGGCTTTTAAATGACCGAATGCTTCTAGGGCTCAAAGGAACGATGAGCGAATTCGAGATTGGTGTACTGCGTCAACGAGCCCAATCGGCCTATCAGCAAAAGATAAAGCGCGGCGAAGTACTTACCATGGTCCCGATTGGTTTTGAACGATGTGGAAACACTGGCATCGAACTAACACCTGATCGTCAGATTCAAGAAGCTCTTAGGAGTTTCTTCAAGAGGTTCGAAGAAATGGGAACTCTGCGCCAGGTTGTGCTCTGGTATCACCAGGAGGAAATAACTTTCCCCCGGCGACAGCGTCTCCGGGGTGCGTCCACCATACATTGGCGGCTTCCCGACTATCAACAGATGCTCAGAACCCTCAAAAACCCAACCTATGCTGGAGCTTTTGCACACGGTAAAAGCCGATCTAAAACAAGCATCGTTGAAGGTCGCTCTCGAAAAACCTCTGGATGTCGTGTTCCCTTGGAAGAATGGTCGGTGTTGATAAAGGACCACCACCAAGGATACATTAGCTGGGAGCGTTACGTGAAGAATTTGGAGCAGATCAAAACTAACAGCACTAAGGCACATGGGGCGCCACGGGGAGGGAGCGCTATGCTCTCGGGACTACTTCGTTGTGGCAAGTGTGGACTCAAACTCTCGGTAGCGTATCGCGATGGACAGGGGAAGAGTGGTCGCTACCAGTGTATGAGGGGAATGCGGGAGGAAGGGAAGCCTTTGTGCCAAACCTTCGCAGCTTTCCGAGTCGATCAGGCGATAGAAGCTGAACTAATGAAAGCCTGCGAACCTCTAGGGCTTGAAGCCTCACTACGCGCCCTAGAGGAAGACAGCTCGGCAAGAGAGCAGAAGCGGAAATTACTCGAAACGGCACTTGAGAAAGCTCGATACGAGGTTGATCGAGCACGCCGCCAGTATGACGCAGTGGATCCGGCCAATCGGCTAGTAGCGGCCGAACTGGAAGGGCGTTGGAATCAAGCACTAAATGATGCAGGCGAAGCCGAGATGAAGTTGGAAATGGCAGCCAGAGAGCAAGGGGCGCTGAGCCCCGAGCAGAAACAAAGAATCCGTTCACTCGGAAGCAACCTTCAGAGAGCCTGGAGCGATCCTGCGGCACCATTGGAGCTCAAGAAGCGTATACTCCGCATTGCGATTCGAGAGATCATCGTCAAGGTTAACAACGAGTCAGCAAAAGTTGATTTAGTCATCCACTGGAGCGGTGGCGTGCACACCGAATTACAAGTTGCAAAAAATCGCACGGGCCGGAACAGGAACGCCGCTGATCGTGACACCGTTGAAATAGTTAGGCAACTTGCCCGCTGTTGGTCAGACAAATTCATTGCACAAATGCTGAATCGAATCGGGTCTCGGACCGGGCCTGGAAACAGTTGGAGTGAGACGCGGGTTAAGTCTTTCCGTGGTCAACACAAGATCCCTGTGTTTTCGGCAGGAACACCAAGACCTTGGTTGACTATGGAAGAAGCCGCCAAACAGTTAGGGGTCAACGTTGGCGTGGTACGCACTATGGTCAAGCACGAGATTTTACCCGCCAGACAGATCACAGTCGGATTACCTTGGATGATTGAGCCGCGTGATTTGCAACTTTCAGAAGTACTTCAGCGTGTTCAAGACACCAAACAGGGTAAACAAACTCCGCGTGAGGATACTCGCCAAACCATAATCCCTTCACTATGAACAACGTAGACTCCTGTGGCAGTGTGTTGCCATACTCAAACGATTGGAGAGCGGGACGTTCCGCTGGCCCGTGAGTGCCAGTGGAGATAAGAGTAAGATCAAGCTGGCTCCTGAAGCGCTACAACTCTTGCTTGATGGAGTCGATCTGCGAGACGGAGCTCGGAGAGCATGGTTTGAGCAGCCTGAAACGTAAACTTGTTACAAGTAATCAGCGGATCACTCTTTGAAGAGAAGCGTCGGTGTGCTAGTATTCCCCCTGATGAGCAAGGAAAAGAAGCTTAGCAAAGAGGTTAAGTCCTTGCGACTTCAGCTCAAGCAGTCTCAAGCCGAAGTCACGCTCTTACGGCAGAAACTCGATGCCCTTGCCCGGCGAATGTTTGGCAAACGCAGCGAGCAGCTCAACCCTGACCAACTGGTGATGTTGCTCGGTGGTCTAGAGGAAGAGGCCGAGGCAACACCAGAGGAGGAAGACTCGTCGAAGAAGCCTGATTCGAAACGAAAACGTTCTCGTAACGGTCGCCAAGCCATTCGCACGCCTGAAAATCTAGAGGTCGTTGAAGAACGAATCATTCCTGATTGCGTTCAGTCTGAGCCTGAAGAATGGCAGCAGATCGGCCAAGAGGAGAACCGACGGCTGGACTATCAGCCCGGTAAGTTCTTCTGGAGGAATACGGTTCGTTTGAAATATGTGCGTCGTGATCAGCGCGATCTTCCACCCGTGATAGCCCCAGCACCGCTCGAACTTTCATTAGGTGGAAAAGCTAGCCCGGGACTGCTGGCATATCTACTGGTCAGCCGCTTTTGCGATCATCTGCCTTACCATCGTCAACAGCAGTTGTTTGCTCGACAGAATGAGGTATGGATCTCGCGCCAACAAATGGTCGAGTGGACGGCTCAAGGAGTCAAACAACTCGACCGCATTGTTAATGTCATGCGAGAGAGTCTTCGTCAACGAGCCTACCTTCAAGTGGATGAAACACCGGTGCGATACCAAGATCGATGACGAGCGGGTCCCTGTCCGCATGGATGGTTATGGGTTGGCTTGGATCCCGGGCAAGCTGTTGTCTTTCATTGGGATCAAAGCCGCGGTTCCAAAGGACTAGAAAAATTAATTGGGACCGATTATCGCGGGCTCTTAGGCGTTGATGGGTATAGTGCCTATCGGGCCTACGTACAACCGCGTCAAGAGGTAGAGTTGATCGGTTGCTGGGCTCACGCTCGGCGTAAATTCATTGAAGCCAAAGAGCAATCACCACGGGTAGCGGGTTGGGTGCTCAATCAAATTGCATGGCTTTTCCGTTGGGAGAAAACCCATGACAGACAGCCGCTGCCAGCGAATGCTCGTGACTGGGTTCGAGCCAGCCATAGCCGCATGGTTGTGAAGCGAATAGGCCAAGCCCTCAGAGTGCTGCTTAAGCGCTATCGTCCAAAGAGCCTTATGCGGCAGGCCATAGAGTATACCCTCAACCAATGGCGCCCACTCACGGCGCTCTTGGATCATCCCCAAGCAGAACTCTCAAACAACTTCGTTGAGAACGCGATTCGTCCGTCGGCGCTAGGCAAGAAAAACTGGCTCTTCATCGGTCATAAGCAAGCCGGTCAGAGAAGCGCGATCGTCTACAGCCTGACGGAGACCTGCCGGATGCTGGGAATCAATCCCTACGAGTATCTCAAAGATGTTCTAGCCAGACTCCCATTGACCTCAGACAGCGAACTGGCAACTCTCACACCTACTGGCTGGAAGAAGGCCAAAGAAACACAATTCGCACAAGCGGCCTAACTCTCCGCACGCGAAAAACCTCTCATCCTACTCGATCTCCAGCGCCTGGCTATGGGGACGCGTCTTTGACGCATACGAATGCTTCGATACTTGCTGCGATGAAATTCGCGATTCCTACGAACAGCCAAGAAAGGCCCTCAGCAATGAGGTCGAATATCAGTAGGGAAACTTCAGTGATTGCGTCGATGATCATTTTGCTTGCCTATTAAAAAGGCGAAGAGACGAGGGGGGGCTCTTCTGATGAGGAACTGACAAGCTTCCCTTAAGTTTTGTTCAATCGTACGCGATTTTGATGTCCTATGCATCGTTTGGGTAGGGCCGGAGTCCGAGAAGGATTTCTGCTCGTTCGCTTAGTGGCTGATCACTGAGCCCCTGGTCAGTGTGCTCAGCGAGGTGGTTCTTGAACTGTTCGTAAACGGTCTGTCGACTCTGGCTGGTGTCAATTTCGACGCACTTTTCTTTGCTCTTAAAGAACTCAACGGTGGGGAGTGTCTCTGCCTTAAAGGTGTCGAATCGTCGTTTGACGCTTTCGATATTGTCGTCATTGCGGCCTGAGTATTTGGCGCGTCCGAGGATGCGTTTCTCCAATACCGGAAAGGGACATTCGAGGTAGAGCATTTTCGGGAGCTCGGTATCGCGTCCGAAGCGTTCATACCATCCTTCCAGATTGGTGAGGGAACGAGGAAAACCGTCGAGAATGAAGTTGGTTCGACCCGTCGTTCGGGTGAACTGTTCCATCGCATTTTTGAGCAAGGTCATGGTGATCTCATTGGGGACTAGCTTTCCATCGGTGATCAGGGCGTCAATGCTGGCCGCGTTTGGGCCGCCTGACTCACGCTCGGCCCGGAGCAATTCTCCTGTGGAAAGATGGGTCCATCCGAGCTGCGATTCGGCGAGTTCGCACATGGTTCCTTTGCCCGTGCCAGGGCCGCCAAGGACGAAGACGACGGTTGGCTCCGGGCAAGGGAGTCTCGGGTCAGAGTGGTGGATAACTACCTTCGGAGCCGGGGCGACCCCTTTTTTGTAAACATGCCATTCTTGATCGGTCGGTGGGAGTTCATCTTCGCTGGTGAAATCGTAAGCGAGATGGCCATCGAGCCGGGAAATCCTCCAGGATTTGTAGGTGTTGGAATAAGAGAGTGAGGGGCTTCTCTCGCTCATACCATCGGCACGATCCCATGCTCTTTTGCCGTTCCAATAGCCCAGGCTAGAAACTGTCCCTGACTCGGATTTGGTCGGGGGAGCCGTGGAGGGGACGAAGAGTCCATCCACTTCGGGAAGTCCCGCTCCTGACACTTCAATAAAGAGTGTGTTGGGCTTAAACGTGTTTATTTCGGCCATGATCTTGTTTTCTAATGGGTGTTGAAGCCCTCTTGGGCTCATTGGTATTCTGTGTCTCACGGGTATACTGCGTCGCCAGTCCGCAGGGCTCCCTGTCACCCGTAGGCGGGCTTTCGGCATTGGTGTGAGAGGCGAAACTTCAGCGGTTCTGACGGAACGAGTCAATGCTCGATCACGGATTGTTTGTGATTGGTAGCAGGGTGACTTACGATCGTCGTGAAGTGCGGCGCTTGCCTTCCTCAGTTAGGGTAAATGAAGGGGCTCGTTTCAAGGTTTTGATGTGCTCGACGCGGCGAAAACGAAGCGCCGACCAATCGGCATCAATAGCGACTTGCCGAACTCCCTCGAATCCTGCCTTCCCCAGGGCTTCCCATCCTTGGTCTCGATTGAATTCACACTTCAGATGCTTTGAGGTGGACTTGGGGTAGGCGAACCAGATGACCGGATCTCCCGGCGCTTTCGAGAGTGTTGTCGCCGCTTCTGAAACGGCTGTCAATGTTTGAACGAAGTAGAGCGCGAATGAAATGGAAGCGACGCGTTTCATGCTGCGCTGGATGACGATTCCTTCCAAGGCTTCGAGCTCCGGTTCGAAGCTCTTGGGGGCTTCAGAAATGAGAATTGTTTGATGGTTGGAAAGATTCAGTTTCTTGAACAACGGGGTCATTGATAGGAGGGGGGGCTGTCGATTCTTAGAGTCATTCTTTGTTGTTGTGATTACTCAGGGGTTCGAGCTGGGGCCTTTCTAGCTCAATAATGACGGGATAGTGGTCTGAGATATGGTCGAGTTTCTTGTTGAGCAAGATGGTGCCGGTGATAGACCTGGCAGCGAGCTGGCGATCTGCGAAGATAAAGTCGATTCGATATTGCTTCTGTTTTAACTCTTCGAGGTTCTTAGTCCAGCGAGGGATCGTAATCGGTGAAGGGCAGGATACCTTGGCCTGTGGATCGTGCTTTGCAATGATATCAACGAAATCAGCGGCTTCGACTTTATCGACAAACGTATAGTCAATGTCTCTCAAGGTGGCATGGTTGCGCAGAAAGGTGTCGTCTCGACGCGAGCAACCATTGAAGTCGCCTAGAACAATGACATTCTCTCCCTGGGCCAGTAGGGACTCTGTTTTGCTGAGAATCTTGTCGGCTTCGTCGAATTTCCCGGGCCAGAAATGAACGACGAAAAAGTGAATGCCGTAGGTTTTACAGTGTAGGTAGCCGTGGTGAAATCCTTCTACCTTGCGTTCAAGGACCGTGATCGGTGCCTTCGATGTAAGGCCGAGGGGGAAGCCCTTGTCCTTGTGGGTGACGGCATTTTCGTGCCTCCAGGCCCTAGCGTGGATGGCTAATTCGTTTTCTGAAATTCCGTTTAGCTCTTGAAAGGCGATGATGTCGGGCTTTTGTTCCCGTAGCCATTGGCTGCCTTCTTCAAGCGCTTTGTGATGGTTGAAACCGTAGAGAACATTCCAATTGAGGATCTTGAGGGGAAGGGGTTCTGCTTCGACTCGGAGGCACCCGGTCAAGAGTAGGGCCAATGATGCGAGGGTGATTGGTTTGATTGTTGGCCAAGGTGTCATATCCTCTCTTCGTTGCTTCTACAGAGAAGCATTGTCAGGTTTCTTGCTTGGTTTCTGAGACTAGAACAAGCGACCGTGGGTGTCTCGAATAATCTCTTCAAGGTGGTGCTAAATGATGGAGGCATTGACGATCACCCTTTCGCGAGACTGAATTTGACGTCCGTAGGTCTGGTGCTACTTTTGGGGTGTGTTTCGAATCGTATCGGTTCATGGGCCTTTCAATGACATTCGTTAAGCGTTTGCGCGGCCTCATTGTCACTGCGTCGCTTGTTTTCTCGATCGTCGTATCGGTGAAAGGGCGAGGGGAGGATCTCGGGGTCGTTCGGCGAGGGGATTCTGTTGTGCTGCGATCGTTGGCCGATTTGGATCTTGAGGGGCAGGTGCTGACCCTTCAACGATCTTCGGACCTGGAGTCCTGGGCTGAGCTGGGGCGTTTTCGCTCCCGACTCGAACCCTATGCGCTCGGTTTCTTGCCGGATTCACAAGACGCCTTTTTCCGCTTGATCACACGGCGTCTCTTGTCGAGCGATGATTGGGCGAATCAATTGCTTCTTCCGCGTGATTCACTGATTGCGCGAGCCGATGGCAGTGGAGGGCTCGGTGCGGCACCCTTTGTTAAATTTACCATTGAGTTGCAGGAGCCCGAACGGGTGTTCTTTCAGGATAGTTCGAAGTACCCGTTTCACTTCACCTTCATCCGCGAGCGTCTTGCTGGGTATGAGAATTTGGACTTCAACACTTTCGAGGCATTGGCCCTTCGGGCCGAAGGGCAGGCCTTAGTCTTGGGATCGGTCATCTTGGCCCCTGACCCCTCGATTGCAGAGCTCGCGATTCAGTTTTCCGGCCAAGAGCCCTTCGATGTTGGGGATGTTGTGCAGTGGTTTCACACCGTGGCTGGACGATTGTCCGTTCGAGGTGATTCTTGGCGGTTCTTCTACATGCCCACCTTCGAACAGCGGGATGTGACCTTTGCCAATGAGACCGTCTTTCGAGAGCAGGGTGTTGTGGTCGATACTCCAGCCAGGTGGACTTCTGAACCGGTCTGTTACGCGGAGGGGTGGGCGCTGGGGCGATTAGTCTTCGTGCCAGCGGCTGAAATTGACGCTGCCTATGGCGACGGCCGTCTTCAGTCGAGGGATGTTTTGGTGACCGAGACGGTTCCTGCTGAAATTCCAATTGTGGCTGGCGTCATTTCTCTCCAGCCAACGACGCCCAATTCTCATGTGGCCATCCTTGCCCGCTCCTTTAATGTGCCCTTCGTCTTTGCCTCGGGGACCGGGCTGCAAGCTCAGATCGATGAATGGAATGGAGACGAAGTGTTATTAACGGTCTCAAATACGCAGGAGGGTTGTGCTCTTGGGATTCAAAATGTAAACGGTCTTCTCTCAGACGAGGAACGGGAACAAATTTTGGCGACGAAGGCGCCACCAGCGATTGAGATCCATGCGAAACGGGAGGCCGGGCAACTTTGGTTTTCCACTGACGAGCTAGGGCGCGAGCATGTTGGTTTGGTCGGAGGTAAGGCCGCAAATTTTGGCGTGTTGCGTCGATCCATTCCTGAGAATTCTCCCGAGTCTCTGGCCTTTAGCTTTGATCTTTGGGATGCCTTCATGAATCAGTCGGAAGTCACTGAGTTGACCTTGCAGGAGTGGATTCAGGAGCAGCTGTCCTCTCATCGCGGTTTTCCCATCGATATCGCTTCCCTACGGGGAACGCTCGCTTCAATACGTGATCGAATCAAGAATCGCGCGCACTTTGATCCAGCGACGCAAGCCTTGATCATCGAGGCGCTCCGAGGCTTTGAGCCGGGAGCGAAGATCCGGTTTCGTAGTTCGACGAATGTCGAAGATAGTGAGCAATTTGTCGGCGCGGGTTTGTATGACAGTTTTAGTGGTTGCTTGCGGGATGATTTGGATGCCGATTTGACAGGGCCAAGTCACTGCGATTCCAGTAAGTCGAAAGAACGGGGTGTGTTTCGAGCGATTCGAAAGGTGTATGCGAGTTTCTACAATGAGAATGCCTACCTAGAACGATTGCGTCATGGCATTGACGAAGACCGGGTCGCGATGGGAGTCTTAGTGCATCATTCGTTTCCGGATGAACGGGAGCTTGCCAACGGTGTAGCGACGCTGGAAATTCGCAAGCATCCAGGGGAGGAAGACTCTATCTCGGCGACGCTTGTGACCCAGTGGGGAGCGGATTCCGTCACCAATCCAGATACCGAATTTCTTCCTGAGGTCGTCCTTATTTCCGGTGGGGCAATGGTATTGGAAAGCCGTTCTAGTCTTGTGCCGCTTGATGAAACGGTGCTGAATTGGGACGGCGAATACCGCGCATTGATGGAGTTGCTACTCCGGGCAGCGCAGGAGTATGAATCGACCTTTCAAACAAAGTCGCGCTTGCTGTTGGACTTTGAGTATAAGAAAATGGCGGCAATTGGCTTGGTGGTAAAACAAATCCGAGCGATTCCTCAACCACCACAGGTGCCTCCACCAACGATAGAATCACGAGTAACGAAGTTTTGAGTATTCAATCAGTCTTAATTCGAAGCGCTAGCATACGGACCTTTGTCTGTTTGCTAGGCTATTCGCTCAGTCCCTGGTCTTGCCTATCGCAAGACTTAGAAATCAATGAGATCCAAAGGCGAAAAGATCAATCGATTCTGTCATGGAGTGGGGGAGAGCCCCCTTTCCAGGTGCAAGAATCTTCCGATTTGTCAGACTGGTTGGATTTGGCCGAGCCGCTTGAGGATCGGGCGATCGCGCTGCCTGCAAATGGATCGCAGCGATTTTACCGAGTGCTTTCTCTCGCCGCTGTTCCGGCGCTGGGGGAATATATTGGTCAACTGAGGGTTGCTGAAGGCGAATTCGGGGTTCCGCTGGCGAGGCACCGTCTCAAGTCTATCTGGGATTGCTATTATCCTGAGGGAAGTTCAGAGGAACGATCTGCGCTGGGACTCTTCAGTAAACTGATGGTGAGACTAGAGATTCTGGAAGGGACAGAGCGCTCGGTGATGACAGCTCCCTTGAGGGACCTGCCTAATGGAACGATGACCCATACCGAAAAGTCGATTCGAGTGACATGGTCTCGGGGGGGCGGTGATGCCCAGCGGGATTACACGCTGGATTTAAGCTTTCGCTATGATGTGTCACAGCAGCGGTCGAAGATCAATCTTAGTGATCCGAGTTACAAACTCCGTTGCCGATATGCGGTGCCGCAATTGCATGTGGACCAGTCGGGGGAGTTGGGAACGATTCGAGAAGATGAGGTCGAGCTGGTAGAGATTGCCGATAACTCGAATGCCCCAGCTTGGTGGCAGCGGAAGCTCGCCGTGTCGAGGGGCGGTGTTTCGGTGAATGGCAGCTACGAGATCGGTGTGCCGAATATTGAGGGCGGGCCGGCCTTCATTTTTAAGACGCCGTTGCTAACTCAATGGGGGCAAACACGAATCACGGGATTAACCAGTGAGGCGATTGAGCTCAAGAGCCGTTTCTCGCAGTCCTATTTCCCGTTTCACCACAATTTCGTCGAGACGCTTTATTTGGAGCCCGCGCTAGAACCCGGCATCAGTGACGGGATCCTGGCTGAACTGAGGGAACAGAATATCCGGTTCATTGTTCCGACCGAACCGACGGCGTTTCCAAATTCCGAAAGCACCCTGCAGGTGATTGGTTTTGACGACACCATTCGTTCGCTCGAATAAGTAGGTCGCCAATTGCGTTTCAGAGAGCGTTCATCAATTCTAAACGGCCGATTCAAAAACTCAGCGACGAGGAAGCTGCCGCGGGGGACTCGATCTTGACGTGCGTTTGACTGGCTTCACAGTGAGACTGTTCCCTGTGTTGAGGCGATCCTTGAAGCATCTCAGCTTTGGGCTGGATCAATTGAGGCTGAGCTCGTAGGATTCAAGAATCGTGGCAGGTTCTAAATGGGGAAGATGGAGTTTTTTGGTCTGCCAACCTGATTCTTGAGTTGTAAACGAAGGTGATTATTGTGAAGCATTGGATCTTGCCCCGTCTTGTTGTGTTTGGAGTGTTGATCGCTCTGACCGTTGATTTCTCCTTAGCTGATGAATCCGAAAAACCGGTTCAAAAGGAGAGTAACCCTTCTCCGTCCAAACAGCTTATGTTGTCGGTAGAAACGCCGTATTCGCAAGATTTGAAGGCCTTGTCCGAATTGATTGTCGAGCCGCGCGACTTGGATTCTTGGAAGAATCAGGGTGTGGTTTCCGGAGTGTTCCCTTCACTGTTTGGAAAGAGTAACAAACGCTTGCCCAAGTTTTTCGTGCTCAATCTCTTCAATCCCTTTGCTGGAAAGCAGTATGGGTATACCGATCCGGTGGCTCCCTACAGCGGGAAGCGACCAGGACGGCGTGGTGCCTTCGATGTCAAGACCTCGGAGATTCAAGGAGTGCCAATCTTCGGCGCGCCTTGGTGAGGCCTGGTTAAGGGCTAGTTGAAGCTAGAGATCGGCTTGAACTCCAGCTCCTTGGGATCGATGACCGTGTGCCGGACGCGTTCTCGATTCCAGGTGTAGGTCATGTGGACGAGCCCATCTTCGGTCTGAATCATCGCTGGATAAGAAAATTCGCCTTCTGAGGCTTGTTCAATAACAGCTGCAGCCCACCAATTCTGACCATCGTCACTCATGGCGAGATGGATCACGTTTCGCTTTCCCCAACCGTCTTTTTGGCGCCCGCCGTCGACGTGGTTATAGAGGAGTAGGTGGCGTCCATCTTTAAGGGTGAGTGTTTCGATTCCCGAGTTGTTATTGGGGAGCACGGTAGGTTCCAGCGGACTCCAGCTAGCCCCATTGTCCCAGGAGATTGTCTGAATGATTCGTTCGTTCTTGGAGCGACAGAGCGCTTGGAGGGATCCGTCGTGATTGACGATGACCGAGGGTTGAATGACTTGATAGGGCTGATCCATCGGTTCAGTTCGGGTCCATGAGCTGCCGAGCTCGGGGTGTTCGAGATCCGTGAGAGTTTCAAAATGGAATCGCCAATCGTGATTGTGTTCCGTGGAGGATGGGCAGAGGAGAGTGCCGTTGGGGAGAAGGAGGGGCTTTGAACGCACGGGGCCATGAATGCCCTCCGGGAGGCGCCGACGATCGCGGAAAGATCGACCGCCATCGTAGCTGAACATCACTTCGCCCCACCAGTCGCGAGGATTGGGGCCGACTTTGAAAAAGAGCATCAGGGGGGTATCGCCAGGGCCTTGGAAAAGCACTGGGTTCCAAGTGGGATAGCGAAGAGATTTGTGTTGGATCCCATTAGCCCACTCGGTCGGTTTGCTCCACCCGTTCCCATCGTTGTAGCTGGACCAGATGCCAACATCGGGATTTTTTTCCTTGGTCCCACCAAACCAGGCCGCGACGAGCCCTCGTGAGGTTTCGGCAAGGGTCGAGGCATGGCATTCTGGAAAGGGCGCTTTGGTATAGATGAATGTTTCTTTGAGAAAACCGGGGAATCGTGGGGCGATCTTGGGGTGTGCGGGCCGGGCTTTGAGTTGGTTTCCTGAGTAGCTGATACAGTCTTCGTGTTTGATGTAGTAGATCCTGCCGTTTTCTGCGCCGACGAGGAGATCTGGCTTGCCGTTGCCATCGAAGTCACAGGTGCTGGGACTTGACGTGTGCCCGGCCACGTTTCGTCGAGCCAGGTTGCCAATCTTTTTGAGGACGATGGTTCCTTGCCGGTCCTCGCAGTTGCGATACCAGGTGGCGTTCTCAGAATTGACTAGAATATCCGTGCGACCGTCACCGTCCCAGTCGACGACGTCGATCTTATAGCGACCACTGCGACCAGAGCTTTGTTTGCTGAGCCGAATTGGCTCGTTGTCCTCGTCAACAAAGATGCGGGTTTCACTTCGGGTCTGGCTTTGACAGGTCAGATAGCCTTCTTGGTCGAGCATGACGAGGTCGAGGTGTCCGTCCTCATCGAAATCGGTGGCGAAGGGGGTTGTGCGCCATTGGCTTTGAAAATTTTCAGCCATGCCTTGCTTCCAGAAAAAGGCTGGAGGCGCTTCCTTGCTCCAGAAGGGCAGTGGCCTTTCCGTGAAGCCTTGGGGGGTGTTTTGAAGCAGGGTGAGTCTTGGCCAGATACCGTTGACAATGAGGTCGTCTCGGCCGTCGTCATCCCAGTCGGCGATGGAAAGTGTGGTGTAACCCCATTTGGCTTCAGCCGGGCCTTGGATGGATCCGTTGCTACCAGCGAGGATTCGAAAGGGCTTGCCGTCTGCCTCAATCAAGGTTGGCGCGCCCCATTGAGTGCCTTTGCCGTCGAGATTAAGGAACACGCCGATGTTGCCTGCGGTATTGCCACAGACAATGTCTTCGTCTCCGTCGTGATCCCAGTCGTAGGCGAAGGGTGTGGCTAAGGCTCCAAACTTGAGTGTGTCGGCTTCTTGTTGGAAATAGACGGGTTGCCTGAAGACAGGAATCGTCGCTGCGCGAGGAGACACGTTCTCGATCAAGGCAACTCGTCCGTCTTCGTCCCCGACGATCAAATCTTGATCTCCGTCGTTGTCCCAATCGATTGCTGTGGGGGTGATCATTTGAAGGTGCATGACGAGAGGGGATCCATCGCTTCCTTGGAGTCGGGTACCGCTGGCGTAGACAGGTTCGGAACGCGATCCGATGTTTTGAAAATAAGTGAAGCCGTCGAGAAACTCTCCGCAGAGAAGATCGAGATCACCATCCTGATCAAAGTCGGCGAAATTGGGACTGGGCCAACCGTAGACGTCAACAGGCGATCCTGCCGCTTGAACTTGTACAGGTTGATCGGAATAGCGACCGTCAATGTTTTCGATTAGGTAGACCCAACCATGTAAGGGGCCATTTCGCCAGCGTCCTTCGGCGTCGTAAGCTTGATCCCAGACGTACTCACTCCAATCTCCGATGCCGATAACGAGATCTTGGTCGCCGTCACCTTCCCAGTCCACGTAGCGCCACATACGGGCACGGGTTTTTCCGGCATGGATGTTCGAACGGGGATAGATGGGCGTTCCTTTGTCGAAGCCGTTTGTTTTGAAATCGATGAATTCGAGGTTCTCCCGCAGAATTCTTGCTTGCCCGTTGACGTAGCTGATTTGGACGTTGTGCCCTGTGGGACCGACTCGCTTGCCGGCTTTGAATATGGGAAGCGTCTCCCCTGCGCCACGACCTGGGTTTTCGAAAAAGTAGATCCCATTAGACGGTTTGTCTGGGCAAGATACAAGGAGGTCCAGATCGCCGTCATCATCATAGTCGACCGGAAGTGGCCACGCCCAGAGACCAACGCCTAGGTCAACCTTGAGACCAGGTTGATTGTAGGAGAGAGCCTTCAGCTTCCAATCCTGTGCGTGGGTCGTTTCAAGGAGTAAGCAGGTGGCTAGCGTGATCCAGATGAGGTGTCGCATAGTCTTCAGTTTCGGTGATGGTTGATCGCTGTTAGAGGATAGGTGAGGCCTGGAATTGCAGCAAGTGTCGGATGCATTCCGATTCAAGCTCTGCGATAGGTCGTGCTGCGCCAAAACGAAAATTATTGCTGCTGGCTGGGGCGTGCCATTTTTCTTTTGGAGAATAAGCTACTTACTTTCCCCCCCCTACTTTAGGGTGCTGGTTCGTGTTTGTGGTGGTTTTGTCATGTTTTCAGGTGTGAATGCTCATTCTGGAGAGTGAATCAAGGTCATATACGCCATCCAAAGACGTTCTTGTAATGCTATTCTCTGATCTGCCGTTCTTGTTTACCGAGACTCGTCGTTCGTTATCGCTGTTTTGTCGTCTCTTCCTTGTGGGACTTGCTCTTACCGTCTTTCGTGCAGGCGCTCACAATAATCCTGGATACTATCACGGCGATGCCTTTAGCAATGGACAAGCAGGGTTCAATCCGAATTGGATGGAGGCTTTAGATGATGAGGTAAGGGTCAATGATCTTTCTGTTCCGGGCACCCATGAATCGATGGCCAAGTACGGGGGAGACTCGGCGGAATGCCAATCGATGACCCTCAGCCAGCAACTCGCTTCAGGCATTCGAGCCCTTGATATCCGGGTGAAGTTGGATGCTTTTCCGCACGACGGGATGAGAATCTGGCATGGCATCACCTATCAGCATGCCGGACTCGATGAAGACGTCTTTGCTGTCGTTGAGACCTTTTTGAAGGCGAATAAGAATGAATGTGTCTTCATCGATATCCAAAACGAAGCAGGTGCCGAGGTGAAGACAGCTCGATTCGCAGAGGAAATGAATAAGTTGCGAACGAAATATGCGTCCGTGATTTGGAAACCTACGTCTCAGAATCCGAAGCTAAAAGAAATTCGTGGAAAGATCGTTTTGATTCCCCATTGGGGAATGCCAACAAGGGAGAAGACCTCGGTTGGGTTGGACACGAGTTTGAATGGTGCTGTGGGACAAGATGATTCCCCGAAGGGATCCGATCCCTTTATTCAGAATCGATACAAGTTCACGACCAATTGGGATCAGTATGACAAATGGCTCAATGTGAGACGGCATCTCGGGCACACGACGACATCGACGACATCTGGGCTTTATCAGAATTGGCTGAATGGATCAGGCGGTTCGTTTCCCTACTTTGTAGCAAGTGGTCATTCGTCGCATGGTACGGGTGCCCCTCGATTGGCGACGGGTTGCACGACAACGTGGTGTGGAGGGGACTTTAATAGCGATTTTCCTCGTACGGCTTGTGTCGATTTTGGATGGTTTGGGAAGGCGTGCACGATTTCCTTTGAAGGAATCAACACGCTGACAATGAATTTTATCAACCGGGGGTTTGTGGCTGGCACCGATACTCGGCTCGGACGGGTTGGGATGATCTTTGCTGATTATCCAGGGAAGGGGCTAATCGAAGCGATCATTGGACAGAATGGTGTTAGGCGCGTGACGAATACAGATGATTCCGGGCTAGGATCATTGCGATGGGCGATAGAGAATATTGGGGGCGTTGCCGCTGCCGGTGACTTTAAAGGTGGGAAGATCGTGTTTGATAAAGCGTTGTCTGGTGCCACGATCGAACTCTCTTCGAGGCTCTTGATTAATAAGAATGTCTCAATTGATGCGAGTGATTTAAAGAATGGTATCATCATAAGTGGGGGAAATAATAGCCGGGTCTTCGCCATCGGCCAACCCGTCCACGTCAAACTGTCAGGACTGACGATAACCCGTGGTTTTGCTGCTGAAGGCAATCTTGAGGGGCACGGGGCGGGGATCTATTCCGGTGCCGCGAGACTCGAGGTGACGGCTTGCACGCTCTACAACAACGTCGCAAAGGGCCGTGGCGGTGCCATTTTTCATGGGAGTATTGACGGGGAACCCGATGGTACCTGTTTTATCACCAATTCGACGATCGTGGATAACACTGCTGAATACGCCAGTGTCTACAATGGACGCTCAGTTCTGACAGTTCGTCACTGTACGGTGGTGAATAACGTTAACGACAGTTTCTTTATCGGTGCTGGAATCGTAAATCATCCGAAGGGGCGGGTGTCTTTGAGTAATTCGATCATCGCTGGAAATCGTTTTGTGAATGCCTTTGATGATCTCGAAGGAACGTTCACCGCGTCGGCGCCAAACATTATCGGAGCACAGTTTAGTGGGAGTGTCACAGGCGTGTCTCCAATAAGAGAGAATCCCCTGCTCAGGTCACTCAGAGAAAACGGTGACACGGAAAAGGTTTCATTGAGTATGCTTCCTGATACGGGGTCTCCAGCACTGAAGGGCGGGAAACGTATTCTTGTCAGTGTTGACCAGAATGGTAAGGCGCGACATCGGACTCAACCCACGATTGGCGCTCTTGAAGTTCAAGCGGATTCTTCGTTCCAGTTGATCGAACCGGGTAAACGAATTCTGGAGAAACACGCTGATTCAATGGGCTTTGGCAATATCGATATTGGGAAGGCTCTCTACCTTCTTCCAACCATTGCCAACCGCGGGAATCTGCCACTAAGCGGCCTTCGGGACGATCTCCTCATTGATGGCCCTGACGCATCAATGTTTAAGGTCCTGGATCTGCCTTCGGCCGAAATCGGTCCCTTAGTCAGTACGAATCTACGATTGAGTTTTGTTCCGACAAGCCCTGGATTGAAGGTGGCGACTTTGCATTTCTCCAGTAATGATCCGACGCAGGAATCGTATGCTCTCACACTGACCGGCGTAGGGAACGAAACTGTCTCTGTCGACAGATCGACGCGAGGACGTCCGTCTTGGCAGCGCCCAGGGGAAGGTCGCCCTCCAACCGAGCTATCCGCATCCGCGACGGCGACCCCTTATGATGTCGTTGCTTTTTCTGTTTCTTCTCCAGCGAAGTATCGGATCACCAGCCAGGCGCCAAGCACGGCCGACTGGGATCTCTTCCTTTTGCTCTACTCCGTTGGCTTCGATTCGGGGGCGGCGATGACGAATGTCGTTAGTGGGGGTCGCGGTGGCCCTGCTAATGTGGCAACGATTTCGTTGCATCCGGGTGTGAGCTATTACGCAGTCACCACGGGGCTCTTCAACACATCATTCGGGGACTACACCTTGGAGATTACCGGGCCTGAAAAGGTGAAAATTATTGCTCCCGCTTCAAGCACGCTTCCCAAAGAGAATCAGATCGGCGTCAGCGTTCAACCGACACTTTCATGGTCGAGTGCTACCGATACGGACTACGAGGTCTTTTTCGGGAATACGCCAGACGGACTGGAATCATTGGGATTCAAGACGTCCCCGTTCACACTAGGTAGAGTGCTTAATCAAAACACACGCTACTTCTGGAGACTCGATTCCCATCAAGGCAACACGCTGGTTTCGAGTGGGATTAGCTCTTTTACGACTGGCTCATCGCTCCGTGTCACGACGGCTATAGACGAGAATGATGGAGTGCTCGGTCGAGGCCTTGGGGACTCGCTCCGCGAGGTGATTGCGGTCGCTTCGAATGCTGGGGGAGGGGTGACGGTTCAATTTGCTTCTTCGTTATCAGGAGCGACGATTGCGCTCGAGAACGCTCCTTTGGTACTGAATTCTAATATCACGATCGATGCAACGTCCTTGTCTGATCGAGTCACGATCAATGCGGCGGAGGGGTTCAGAGTGTTCGAGGTTGGTCCTGGGACGACAGCCGATTTACGTTCGCTTAGAATCACCGGAGGAAGCGCTGACAATGGAGGTGGAATTCGGAATGACGGAGTAATGTTGACCTTGTTTGATTGTGAAGTCTCGATCAATACGGCGACGCTAGCGGGTGGTGCCGTCTATAACGGATCAGGAGGAAAACTGATTATTGAGAGATCTGTCCTATCGTCAAACACCGCAGCCAAGGGCGCAGGAATCTTCAGCGCGACTGGATCTGAATTAGAGGTGCGCCAGTCTAAGCTATCCGGGAATAACGGGGACGAAGGAGGCGCAGTTTTTGTTCAGGAAGCGGGGTTTCTCATTGAGCGAAGCGCTTTGATTGGCAATGGCGGCAATGCAGGCGGTGCGATCACCAATCTTGGTGGAATGGGATTGATCGAGAATTCGACGCTCAGTGGTAATGGTGCGACTGGTGGGCTAGGCGGCGGACTTCATAGTAGTGGCGACGGGAGTGTGACCTTGCGACACTGTACGGTGGTCGAAAACATCGGGGCCGGAATTCACAGTGATGCGCCGGCCAAAACCCTTCTTGAGAACTCGATCGTGGCCAATAATCTTGATCTCCAGAATAACCCGATTGATCTCAATGGAGACTACGATGCCTTGCATGCCAATCTACTTCGAGTTCATGCAGGTACACGCCTCTCCGGTCCTGAACCTCTCCTGGGCGATCCTTTATTGGGTTCCCTACGCGACGGGCGATACTTGGCTCCTTTGATTGGGTCCCCAGTGCTTGACGCTGGAGTTGAAACTGCGGATACCCCTTCGGTCGATCAGAATTCTCAGTGCTGTCGTCCTTTTGGATCGGCCCCGGATTTAGGAGCAATCGAGTCTAAATTAAAGGCCGATGCTAGCCTTGCCTGGTTGACTTTTAGCGGCGGCCCCTTGAGTCCTAAGTTTCAAGCGACTGAGTATGCTTACACGGTTACAGTCCCCGCTTCTCTAACGAGTGTCGCTATGAGACCCGCAGCCGGCGCCCGCGGTCAGAGCATGGCGGTTCGAGTCAACGAAGGGGAATTTGTTCCGGTCCCCAGTGCGAGTTTTGGCACACCAAAGGCCTCTGAAGACATTCTCCTGGTCCCGGGGAAGAATACGATCGAAGTGCAGGTGACGGCCCAAAACGGAGTGTCTTCGCAGTCCTATACGATTACGGTAGAGCGTGCGACGCGTGTCGCGGCTGTCGGCGAGCTTGGAGCCTTGGTCATTTCTGATGGGAGCCTTTCTCCGGCCTTCGATCCGGCGCTAAAAATATACCGGGCTGTTGTTGCGAATGAGGTCGCAAGCACGACTGTTTTTGCTTCGACTGCTGATTCGGAGTCGTCAATCGAAGTAAGGACCAATTTTGGTGCTTTTCTGCCGCTAGTCTCCGGTGAGCTTTCTTCGCCTCTTTCTCTCAAGGAAGGCGTTAATTCGGTCGATGTGCAGGTTGTTGGTGCCGATGGCGTTAAGTCATCCCTTTACAGTATCGCCATTGATCGCCAGAAAGCATCCGAATCTGATGCCAGTTTGACCGCACTCGCGACGAGCGCTGGCGTTCTTTCACCGGCATTCTTTTCGGGGGCGTCAGTCTATGAGGTCACGTTGAAAAATGACGTGAATATCGCGACAGTCACGCCAACGGCCACGCACCCAGAGGCGATGATCGAAGTGAATGTGAATGAAGGCGACTTTGTGCCGGTCGCTTCCGGGATGGAATCGGGTCCTATCGATCTTGCGGCTGGTAAGAACGTCATTGAAGTGAAGGTGACGGCTCAAGACGGCTCACTAGCTCGCTCGTATCGGATCCATGTTTCCCGCGTGATTGACGGGCTCGAATGGATTTCAAAACCTGGAAGAGGCGAAGAATCCGTTTTGTCGGCGAACGGCCGTTTTGTGGCATTCTCGTCGAGTGCCAATGATTTGGTTGCTGATGATACGAATAGTCAAACGGACGTCTTTGTCCATGACCGCCAAACGGGAACGATCAAAAGAATTTCGGTGAGCAATGATGGGGCGCAGGGTGACGCTGAATCGAGCAATCCTTCAATCTCTGCCGATGGCCGCTACGTAGCTTTTCAGTCTGAAGCGTCGACTCTGGTTCCTGACGACAGAAACGGGAGAACGAGCCAGAGTGCAGGACGAGATATCTTTGTCTATGATCTAACGATGGATAGCATCGAACGGGTATCGTTGACTGAGGATGGCAGTGAGTCAAATCAGCAATCACGAGATGCTTCAATCTCTGCCGATGGACGCTATGTTGCCTTTGCTTCCGGAGCGAATAATCTCATCTCGGGCTTCAGAAATGGTAATGTGAATGTGTATGTCAGAGACCGTATTGAAGATACCATTGTTGGCATTGCCGTTCCCTTTGCTGATATCCAAACCAATCGGAATTCACTCAATCCTGTCATTTCCGCCGATGGTCGATTCGTCGCGTTTGAGTATAATATCAGCAGCTCAAGCGATAACAGTAATGAGCGATACAAGTTTCAAGAGATCTATCTCTTCGATCGTCTGAGTCGGAGTATTGAAGGGATTTCAGGAACCCGATTGGGACTCGATGCTGATGGAGATGAGTCGAGTCTTCCGTCTATCTCAGCCGATGGTCGATACGTGGCGTTTCAATCCGATCATGAAGATATCGATTTCTACGACACAAACCGGGGTGTCGATGTCTTTGTATATGACCGTGTTGAAGGAAGCACGAGATGGATTTCCTCGAGCTACGATGGGGTTGAGGAGACTTCAAGAAATTCGATCAATCCGGCGATTTCCGGAGATGGTCGATTCGTCGCCTTCGAATCAACCTCCTCAAAGTTGGTGGAGGGCGATGTGAATGGACAGACCGATATCTTTGTCAAAGACCTTCTTAATGACACCATGACACTCAAATCAATCAGTCCTGATGGGCAGCAGGGAAATGGAAATTCCACGGCGCCATCGATCTCGAGTGACGGACAGGTTGTCAGCTTTCAATCACGAGCCAGCAATCTTGACCTGCAGGATTCGAATCGTTTCGATGACATTTACCTGGTGTTTTCCGAAGAAACTGAACGGGACCCGTTTGCTGATTTGGATTTTGCCGTCAATTTTGATTCCGAGAAAACAGGGGGAACCTCTTTCGAGGGCAGTGCCTCGAGCAGAACGGAGCTTGCTGTGCTACGGCCGGTGGGAGTGGAGCCAGGATCGACGATTGAACTTAAGGTCGAGGGGGGAGAGTTTCAGCCGAAACAATCGGCTGATGAACCGCTCAGTATCCCGCTTTCACTGCTAGGAGAAAACTCTAGATTTGTTGTCAAGGTAACGACACAAGATGGCCTTTCCAATGAAACACCAGTTTTCATTACGACGAGACCACAGGATGGTACCGAACTCCTTGATCTCGATTTGCTGCGAGTAGAGACTGGAGAACCTCTCCCGCTCACGCCGCTCTTCGACAATCTCCTTGTATCTACGGTCTTTACGGCGATTGCTGACGCCGAGATGGATAAACTAGACGTTATGCCGCTGATTTTCGCTGATGACGGAAACAGTCTGACGGTCAATGGAGAAAGGCCAAATGATCAAGGCGTGGTCACAGTCGATTTAGCGCGAGGAGATAACACGATTACGATCGAAGTGACGGCGGAAAATAGAATCGATACACAGTCCTATGTCGTTAACGTGATTCGGCCTTTTAGCAATAACGCGGAGTTGACAAGTCTTGTAGTGAGCGGCGGCGCGCTATTGCCTCCCTTTGATCCCTTGGTGACTGAGTATTCTATTGATGTGGCCGAGGATACGGATTCCATGAGTCTTCTCGCAACGCTTGCCGATTCCGAAGCAACGATGTCGCTTAATGGCGAGATATTGAATTCGGGACAGGATAGTCAGAGCGTGCCACTCTACGCTGGGGGGAACACCTATGGGATTCTGGTGACCGCACCAGACGGCGTGGCGTCGAAGACTTACCTAGTGAATGTCAATCGTCCGGCGAGCAGTAATGCCGATTTGGCAAGCTTGATTCTTAGTGAGATTCCGGACTCAGGGCCACTTCCGTTTGATCCCAGCCTCACTTCGTATGAGGCGACCTATCCGAATAGTCAGAGCTCCGTGACATTGATTCCAATAGTCGCTGAGAGCTCGGCGAGTCTCTTGTTGAACGGTGGACCGGTTGATTCAGGAGTCCAATCAATGGCCATCGAGCTAAGCGAAGGGCCCAATGAAATTGTTGTTCAAGTCACGGCTGGCGATGGAGTGAGCAGCAAAACTTACACGCTGACAATTATCAGAGAGATCGGAGTGGAGGTGCCGATTGAGACCAATGTCAATTTGCTCTTTCTTTCGCTCAGTGCCGGTTCGCTCAGTCCAGCCTTCGATCAGGAAACGACCGAATACACGATTGCGGTAGAGAATGACCGTGATTCCACGACTGTGTTTCCTGTGCCTGCGGATTCAAATGCGATGATTTCCGTGAATGGCAACGAGCTCGTATCAGGCCTTGCATCGGGGGCGATCGATCTCATCGCCGGGCCCAATGTTATTTCAATAGCGGTGGCTGGGGGGGCAGGCAATATGAAGGTTTATACTGTCACGGTGACACGTGAGCCAGGGGCGACGTTGTTTGAAATTGCGATTCGTTTGATCGGCGGGCAGGTCGAGCTTAGTTGGGCGGAGGAGGGGGTGATCTTGCAGCGGTCTTCTGATCTTCTAACGTGGGATGATGTTGGAAATGGTGTTTCGCCGCACCGTCCAGAGAATACGAATCCTCCGCAATTTTACCGCCTCAGGAAGTAGGCATTAGCTCATGATTCCACGGGCCTCCCTCTTCGGGGTAGGTCCGTTTTTCTTACCCGAAACTAAAGCGGCCCAGTCTTAGTTCTGGGATTGAGGGAATTCGAGTTCGGCCCAGACCGGCCGGTGGTCGGAAAGCGGTTTGCCATAGGCGTGCCATTGGGGACGGTATCGTGTTGTCGACATGATCGCATTGGGATCGTTGTAGGCATTGTAAATAATGCCGCCTTGGGTGACGCGGGCTGCTGATGATTTGGTGAAGTAGATGTGATCAATCACGCCTGATTCCCGGCCGGATTCAATATGCTGGTGGCTGCTTAGGATCGTGGTTTTGGTTTTAAGATCTTCCCAGGTCGATTTCATGCCTGCAGATTCGATTCCTTGCAGCGGTGGATCGCCGAGGTGATTGTTGAGATCACCAAGCAGGACTATGTTCTTAGAGCGTTCTTGGGATTCCGGGAGGACAGACCTAGCAATGAATTCCGCGGCGGAATCCGTGAGCTCTGGTCGTCCTGGGATATGTGTCGAGTAGGCCAAGACAGGCGTGCCACGTATGGTGGTTTGTGCGCTCACCAATGAAGCTGGAGACCATCCGGCTGCTTTGATCTCAATCTCCTTGGTTTCTTTTAAAGGAGTGCGACTGAGAATGGATTTGTATTTGTCCTTGTGGTTGGCAGAGGAGATTTTTCCAACATAGCTGTAGTTCATGCCAAGAATCGTTCCGACACGTTTCGTCCAATCGCCAGACGGAACTTCGCTGAAGCCAATCACGTCTAGGTGGTAGGGTCGGAGCATTGCTCCAATGGCTTCTGGTTCTGCCCAAATACCAAAGAGAACGTTATAGGCGGCAAAGCGAATTCGGGTGGGGGAGGGAGTGATACGGGGAAGGTGGTCTCGGATTGCTTCGATCTTTCCCCTGCGGTTGTTGGCAAAGCATTCGCCTCTGATCACCGTGGTGGAATTCAAGCGTTCGATCCCATAGCTGAAATCAGTTTCAGTTTGTCCGACGAGCTCGAATCGGTCGTTGACTTTGAGGAGGCCTGGATTTTTCGGGCTCCCGTAGCAACCGAACCACCAGTGGCCGTCCATGTAGGCTGCCGTTTGGATTCCCAAGCGAGTCTGACCGCTGAAAATCACGTGCCGTTTTAGGAAGTTGAAATGTTCGTCATATTCAAAGGCGTAGTTTTGTTCATGACTTGCCGGTAAGCCCCCGACGATCACGAAGCTTCCTTGCTTGTAAGCGATTCCGCCAGCTCCGTGGACGAGCTCAGGAACGCGGTGGGTGCCCAACAATTCTAAGGTGTCGGCTTCGTAGACATAGACCCATGGATCTGATCTGCCTGCTGCTTGGTTGAATTGTCCGAGCTCGACCGCGACGTAGAGTCGTTTGTTGTGCACGGTGAGATCGCCGTGATGAGAAGGAACGTCGATGCGAGCGAGGGCTTTACCGCTCAGGTCCGTTCTGACGAGTTGGACGGTATGAGACCAATAGATGGAATGGCCATCGCTAGCGACTCCTTGGAGATGCCCTCCATAGCTACCTTCGCATTCGATCGAAGGAGGGAGCCTTGCTTGAGGCGTTTCTTGGGGGGCTCCAAGGCATATGGGAACCAGTGAGATGGAGGCGAGGCAACGGAGCCAGAATGAGATGGGTGCGTTCATAGCTGAAGAAGAGATCATAGTAGTCTCGATTCAAGTGGCCATTCAAAATATCCCTAACGAACGTGCTCGTGCACGTGCTTGCCAAGCCGGCGCGAATAGCGGAGCCTCTCTGGATGATTGTGAGTGGCATGTTTCGACGATCGCCCTGGTCTCGATTGAGGGAAATCTCGCTGTGGTTTATAGCAGTGTCGGTGAGTGCCCTTCTCTTGGCTGCTGAAGGGCGCCCCAATATCGTTCTGTTTCTGGTTGATGATATGGGATGGCAAGATACCTCCGTGCCCTTTGCGGAGGAACAGACAGTGCTGAATCGCCGTTATCGGACGCCTAATATGGAACGGCTAGCGGCTCAGGGCATGACCTTTACTCAAGCCTATGCTTGTAGTGTTTGTTCGCCAACGCGAGTCAGTCTCATGACCGGGCTCAATGCGGCCCGTCATCGGGTAACCAATTGGACGCTTCGTAGGAATGCAACGAATGATGCCAAACATCCGACGCTGACCTTCCCCGATTGGAATGTGAACGGCTTGAGCCCGGTCGCCGGAATTGAACGGACGATACATGCCAAAGCGCTTCCAGCGTACCTCAAGGACCTTGGTTATCGAACCATTCATGTCGGTAAGGCCCACTTTGGGGCTCAAGGAACGCCTGGAGAGGATCCAAAAGCCGTCGGGTTTGATGTCAATATCGCAGGGCATGCCGCCGGCGGGCCTGGTAGTTTCCTTGGAACCCAGAACTTTAGTGCTGTCTGGCGCAAAGGTGACAGGATCTGGGATGTGCCGGGGCTTGAGAAATATCACGGTGAGGAGATCTTCTTGACGGACGCACTGACTCGTGAGGCGCTCAGCGCAATGGATGCCTCCGTTGCGGAGGGGAATCCCTTCTTTCTTTACATGTCGCACTACGCGGTTCATGTGCCTTTTGCTGAAGACCCTCGATTCTATGAGTCCTACCTTCAGGCGGGTCTCGATCCCACCGAAGCCATGTATGCGGCCATGGTCGAGGGAATGGATCAGTCTCTCGGAGAGATTCTAGATTTCGTCGATGAACGAGGGGTGAGCAAGGAGACCATCGTTCTTTTCATGTCCGACAACGGCGGTCTCAGCGCCTCGGGACGGGGTGGGGCTCGGCATACCCACAATCGGCCCCTGTCGAGTGGGAAAGGCTCGGCACATGAAGGCGGTGTTCGGGTTCCGATGATCGCTTATTGGCCGGACGTCACAGCCGCCGGTTCGCGTTGTGCCACACCGCTTATCATTGAGGATTTTTTCCCCACCGTCCTTGAAATGGCCGGCGTTCAATCTCCTCGTCAGATCGGCGGCAAGATTGATGGGGTGAGTTTCGTGTCTTTGCTTCGTGGTGAGGTCGATCTAGCCCGAAAGGGGCGTCCGTTGTTTTGGCATTTTCCAAATCATTGGGGGCCTCAAGGGCCTGGGATTGGTCCTTCAAGCAGTATTCGATTGGGTGATTGGAAGTTTATCCAGTACTACGAAGACGGGCATGAGGAGTTATTTCATCTGGGCAATGATCTTGGCGAGCAGAACAATCTAGCTAGGGAGCGTCCCGAGGTTCGTCATCGTTTACGAGAACGATTGAATCGTTATCTCAAACAAGTGGACGCTCAGTTTCCTACTAAGTCCTAAGACGCCTTCGGCATTACTGGAGTTCGCTCAGAGTGAGAGATTGCCTGAGCTGGGTGTCTCCCTTGAGATCGAGTATTTCTAATTCGATACACGGATCGGGCCGTTCCCAATCAATCGCGATTCTCCCAAAATTCTCATCGTGAAAGGTTGAGGGGAGCGCTCGATGATGATTCATTGTCGGGGTGCCGCGGCCGTGGCGTTGGTTGAGGCTGCTAGCAGTGAGATCATAGAGCGGGTAGTGCGTTGCTTGCTTTTCCACCGAGAGTTCAGACCAGTGCCGATCGCCACTGACGGCAATCACTCCCTTGGCGTTGGTTTCATTTATTAGCTCCAGGATTCGATCCCGTTCCAGGGGAAGGTTTGCCCAACATTCTTGACCCGCGTCATCTGCGATCAGTTGAATGCTCGAAACGAGAATTCGAATCTCAGCTGATTTCCTAAGCTGTTTTTCCAACCAGCGCCATTGCGCCTTTCCGAGCATCGTTTTGCTCGGGTCCTTCGAAGGTAGGTAGGGGCCGCCAACGCGTTTTTCCCCTTTGCTTAACTCGCTTCGAAAGAATCGGGTGTCGAGAAGAATGATTTGTAGTCGCTTGCCTGGGGGGCCATAGATATGAGCATCGTAAATGCCAGGACGCTGTCGCCGTACCGAGTCATTCGGGTCTTGCCAAAAGTCCAAGAAGGCCTGTTGTGAGGCTTCTTTCAGTTCGTAAGAAGCGCCGGCATCGTTCATGCCGAAATCGTGATCATCCCAGGTCGCTAAGATGGGAAGGGTGGATCTGAGGCGGTCAAAATCAGGATTGGCTGCCAGGCGTGAGTATTTCTCCTGCATCACACCGATGTCGGTGGTGTCCGCGTAGATGTTGTCCCCGAGGAAAAGAAACAGATCTGGAGTCGGTTGATGCCGGTTGATCGTTTGCAGGATCGGCATGGGTTGGTCCTCCTTGATGCAGGATCCGAATAAAACTTCCGATACCGGTTTGAGTTGGGGCTTCATTTGGAAACGTTGCTTTGGAGCGAGGAGGCGAAAGGGGGGCGTGGATTCCTTGATCGAAGGTTGTTCATAGATCGCGACGTAGCTCTGGCCGATGACTTCAAGAGAGTCGCCTTGTACTACGATCGCGGTCCCTTCATCAATGCCGATTCCTAGGAGATGGGGGTGTTTCTTGAGCACCGCGATCAAATCAAACTGACGGTTGCGGCGAAGGTGGTGCTGATCAACGCCCACGTTCTTGAGAAATCCGAAGCCCTCCACGTGGTCTCCCATGACGATCTGACTTGTCTTGGTATCGCCGCGGACTAGATAGGATCCTTGGATCGTGGCTCCCGCAGAACTGCCTCCGATGACACCGCCACGTCTCAGGAGCGCTTTGAGCTCGGAATGAACGCGGGTGTGAAGATAGGCATCGGCAAGACGCCACTGGCGCCCGCCGGAGAACCACACTCCGGTAGCTTCCCGAAGTGGGGCGACGAAAGACTCGGAGTTGGCAATATTTCGATCTCGGGTGTGGAGGAGGGAAAGGTGTGCCGGCTTGAACTGACTCAAGCGCTGAAGACCGCTCCAGCGGTCGTCGTAGTGTGCGTCTGAACCTGCGGTCGGGATCATGACGATTCGTGCTGAATCGCCGCCGGCAAGATCGATGAAACGCTGATAGATTTCTTTGTCGAGGCGCCCGCCTCCTGCCAAAATCAGTGCGCCGTTTGTTGGTCCGATCTCGTGGGCGATAGGCTGGAGGAGGAAACTCAGGAGGCCAGTAAGAGCGAGCGACCAATAGCGGAATATCATGGCGTCATTTAGACAATATTCGGGCGCGATGGCAATGGGTGTTTGGTGAATCTTGGTCTTTCTCCTGGTGACATGGTTTGGGACGCGTCATCCTTTTTCTGCAAGGAGGGATTAGATTGAATAAATCTTCGGGTCCGTTTGTCTACCGAACCAGAACATGAGACATCAACGCGTAATGAAAACATCGATCGTCGCTCTAGCTGCTGTATTGGGAGTCGTCTTGGCGGCGGTCATCGTTTCCAAGCCATGGGTGACGATACATCACACCAAGCCGATTTTGGTCAAAGGCTACGCGGAGAAAGAGGTGCGCGCCGATTCAGGAAGTCTCACAGCCTCCGTCGTACAAGTCCATCCATCAAGGTCAACGGCCTACGAGGAAGCAGGTCGGTCTCTCGAGCGGGTGAAAGCGATTCTCACCAAGGAACTTGGTGAAGGGGCAGAACTGGTCGAACTCAAATCTCAAGTGTCCGAGATCCATGGACTCGATTCCAATGGGAGACGAACGAATCAGGTCGATTCCTATCGAGCCTCACGGCAAGTGCGGGTCTCCACTACCGATGTACTAGGCTTGGCGAGGGTAGCGCGAATGCTCTTTGATCTCAACGGGGAAGGGCTGAACGTCTCGGTTTCTGGCCCTGAATTCTTTGTCTCGTCTTTGGACGAGGTGAAGCTAAACCTTGTTTCACTGGCGACAGAAAACGGCAAGAAGCGAGCCGAGGTGATGGCTACGAACTCTGGAGAGCGCTTAGGATCTCTCGTTTCGGCACGACAGGGGGTTATTCAGATTACTAAGAAAAACTCAGGTCAAACATCAAGCTACGGTATCTACGATACCGAAACGATTGAGAAGGTCGTGAAGCTCGTCGTGACGCTCGAGTTCGAGATTATCGACTGAAGAGAGTTCCTGACGCGCTTGTTGCGATGGCGACTCAAGCTTGGAATGAGCGGGGGCGGTCTAGCTTTTTATCTAACAAGATCAGAGTCGAAGCTCGGACCCTTTCCGATGGTCCCACGACAAGCCTACCACCAGAAATAGGGGCCGCCCGTTCGCCGTTGATGCATCTTCGGAAAAGAGTTCCAAGCGACGTGAGCATCAAGATAAAGCGCGTTGCTTCCTGCTGGGATTTGGCCTCCATTCCCTGGGTTGAGATGGGGGGAACTGTGTCCTTCAAAGCCTCCGTCGACTTTTGAGAAATTCTGAGTTCGGCCCTCTCGATCATTGCGGTTGGAGAGAGTGGCATCGGCAACGAAGATGCCTTCGGAAATGCCGATGGTGTAGGTGTTTTCCCGGCCCTGGTTGACGACCTTTTGTTGGATGCGCTCGAAGACATTGGTTGCTGCAAGACCAGGAGATCCTTTCGTTGCAAAGGCATAGCCCAAAACCTTGAATCGGGTCGTGAAATTCCAGAGCTCGTCGTTGTTCTGTTTTTGGAACGAGGGACAGTAGAGAATATCGCGTTGGAATCCGTAGCCAAGCAGATTTGAGACGACGGCTTGTGGCATATCCCAAGACCAATTGCCCACCTGGTTGCGGTTATCGACCATGGGAGGGAGAAGGTTGTTATTGTCGTCCGCGTACATGTGGCTAGCGATTCCAATTTGCCTCAAGTTATTCATGCACTTGGTGCGCTTAGCCTTCTCTTTTGCTTTTGAAAGCGCTGGGAGAAGCATGCCTGCAAGGATAGCAATGATGGCGATGACCACCAGAAGTTCGATGAGCGTGAAGCCCTGATGGAAGGGGCGAAAGGCGCGATCCTTCAGCGTCCGGATAAGAGACGACATGGGTTGCATTTATTTCTGATACCGCAAGCGAGAGTAGATGTCACCCCAAAAAACTTCCGGGTGTCTGCTCTTAATGAAACTGGAAGATTCGATGGAAGGTTTGGGAGGAGGTAAGCGTACAAAAAAAGGAGGTGCGGATTACCGCACCTCCCGTGAGTTTTAACGATCTAGGATCGAGCCCGTCTATCGAGCGATGTAGAACTTCGCACCCGCGGCGGCATCCACTGCGAATGGTGAGCTAGCACCAGCAACAGGTGCGTAAGTCCCAGAGACAGTGTCAGCTGCTTGGAGCGTTCCGGTGTACTCGATGCTGATGCTACCATCAGCGGCACGAGAGATTCCGGTAATCGCCCCTGGTGTGCCACCGCCTGGAACAGGAGGAAGCACGATCGGAGGCAGAACAACTGGAGGCTCGACGACTGGAGGCTCAACCGGTGTTGGTGAGCTTGGGTCGTTGAAGTTCCAATACGCCAAGAGGCCTTTGCCTGAGAGGTCGGCAGGAGATCCGCCGTCGACGATCGTTTTGAGATCGGCTTCGGTCAACGCGGTTGAGAAGATCGCAAAATCATCGAAGATCGATCGATCTGGGTTGGCAAGGTTATTGGCAGAACCAATGAACAAGCCGGTGATATCAGCCGTCAATGGGTCAGCGTCAATGCCCTCTAGGAATAGTTCACCATCAATGCGGACTTCCTTCACGTCACCCTTCTTAGAGAAGGAGAAGAGATGCCATGCATCGGTCAAGAAGCTTTCATCTTCATAGCCAGGGAAGTCAGTGAGCGGTCCATTGAGACGTTGGGCTCCTGCGGCGCAGCAACCTTGCGTGTCAAAGAAGATCGCGCCATTTGACCATGGGGCATGTGCTTGGAAACCACGGTTTCCTGCGCCAGCCGAGGCACTTTGAATCCAGAAAGCAGAGCTATTGCCAACGGCGTGCTTCTTGCCCCAATAGACAACGGTAAGCTCATCGTTTGCAGCGGCTGCGTTTAGGTAGTCATACTCAGTGACAATGATGCTCCCACCGTCTTCGGTGAAGTCCATGCCGTAATCGCCGGTCGCTCCTGAGCGTCCGCCACCATCAGCTGTGAAGACTGCGTTTCCAGCCACAAGACCAGGGTAAGAACCGACTGAATCAAGGGTTGGTCCGAAGTATTCTACGACACTGAAGATCCAAGATTCCGTGACAGGGTTGCCAACGGGATCAGGATAGGTGAGGTCAACGGCGACGTCGCCGCCAGGAAGGAGTCCGTCTGGAGTGTAGCTCAGGCTGGCGACGCCACCTTCGCTCGCGAAGGCTGCTTCCACCGTTTCACCATTGATAGCTAGGCTCGTGTTGTCAGCCGTCCATTCGAAGGCGTTGCTGCGGTAAGAGGCGCTGATCGAAGTTGATGGCAAGACGTTTGCAGCTCCTGGTGCAGGAACTTGGGTGACGAAGGAACCTTCAGCGGGTGCGAGCAATGGCACTGCAGAGCTGAGGAACTGACCTGGAATTGGCTGCAGATCCGCCGCCGGGGTGTCATCGCCGTCCAATCTCCATGCGACTTGTGCGAAATCACCGCCGCCGCCTTCTTTGTAGAGCACTTGGATGAAGTATTTCTCTCCGGCTTCCAAGCTAACTGGAGCAAAGGTCGTTGCGTCGGATCCGACTTCTTCGAAGGGATCACAGCAGTCCAACTCTTCTGCCTGGAAAACGAGGTTACTTGGTGAATCATCTGTACTGATCCAGAGTTCCGAGCCGTCATCACTTCGAAGGAAGAAGTCGTAGTCGCCACTTTCGGCTGGTGTGAGCCAACCTTCCATGACAGCACCGAAGTTGTTGTTCTCGTTGCCAGGGTAGATGTCCCGTGAGTTGATAGAGAAAACAGGGCCTTCAACATCAGGATTATCAGGGTAACGTCCGTCATCAAAGAGAGCGGTCACAGGAGTGCCAGGAATATCATTCCAAGCAGCGAATCTTAGGACGCCTTCTGTAATTTCAACACAGGTGTAAATGGTGCCGGTTGAGTCGTCAGGAACAGTGTTCTTTGATTGGTCAGCGACGTTGCTTGCTTTGACGATGTAGCTAGAAGCGACTTCTTGCTGGGCTGTCGTCAAGGTGACTGTGTCTTTTTTGAACTCTACACTCATGATCTCGAGTTCAGGAGAAATGGAGTAGTTGGCTGGGTCCGAGGCCGAAGCGGCATCAAGGCGTTCTGAGAATTCCAAGACGATGGTGGTCCTGGAACAATCGGTGGTAACAGCAACCAGCGTAGGATCTGTGGTATCAACCGGGTTTGTTCCGTTGTTGAACTCCGCTAGGTTGGTGTCGCCATCCTCATCAGGATCAAGTGCTGCATCAGCGGGGTCGTTGATGTCGAAGCCGTATTGTTCTTCCCAGCGATCTGGGATACCGTCGCCATCGGTGTCAACTGGAGGGACTCCTGGAGAATCTCCCGCCGCGAATCCTGCGATTTCATCGGTCGTCAAGACGCCTTTGAAAAGTGCGAAATCATCGATCACACCGTCAGGTTGGTCGCCATTGCTTTGAGCACCGATGTGGATTGCGGTAACACTTGTAGAGAGAGGATTGGAGCCTTCTTGTTCGATGAGAAGGGCGCCATCGACATAGATTTGCTTGATTGGGCCATCTTTAACGAAGGCGTAGTGATGCCATTCTTCTTCCCACTCGTGGTCTTCGCCAGGAGCTTGTTGAAGACGCGTTGCCGGTTGAGCGCAGCAACCCATGCTATCAAAGTAGATGATGCCATTGGACCACGGAACGTGGAATTGTACGTGGCGATCTGAATCTTCCGCAACCGCCCAAAAGCTACTGCTATTGACGTTGGTGAAGTTCTTTTGCCAAAAGACGATACTGACTTGATCGTTTTCAGCGGCAAGATTCATTGGATTCTCATCCCCTTCAGCTTCCAATACCAGGTGTCCTGGGTTGGCTTCTGAGACGTCGAAACCGCGTCCGCCGCCGTTAGGTCTTCCGCCTCCGTTCTCCGTAAGCACAGCGTCACCAGTGATAACGCCTGCCCACTGCCCGTCGCTCGAGCGGATGGTCTCCCCATCGGCATCGATTTGCTCAAAATCCCAGAAGGCGATCAGCTCAGCTGATTGACCTTGGACATTGGCTGTCGCCATTGACGCCAGGAGGGCGACAGACAACCATTTCAATAGTCTTTCTTTCATTCTTTTAACGATGTTTTACGTATGTGATCTCGTTGTAACAACGACTTAGCCCAAAGTGGGCACCCGAGACAGGGTTGTCCTCTGCAGAAAGACAGTTCTCGCCTAGAGTGCCTAATTTAGGGTTACTGTTGAGAGGCTCATTTGGGGAGGGCGTTGTGTCAAGAGTTTTAGCGGGATATCACACCTTAGGACGCGCATTGAGCAATATTGGGGTTCCTTCCTATTTGTTGGACTTACTGGACCTTTTCTCGGGTTGGCTGGAGGAATAGGGGGGGATGGGAAGGGAATGACAAAATTGGGCGTTCGATGGTCTCGAACGTCCAATTTTAGGAAGGTAGTGTTACTAAATTTCTATTTCATTGCTTCTCCCGCCTGGGGTCCGCTCATAATCAGTCCATTGATCGGTGTGAGGAGGAAAAGATGCCTTTGAGCGCTGGGGCTGGTAGGCTGCGATTCGAGCAGAAAGCCAATGGTCTTACCTTCCCGCTCAAACGCAGATCTCCGAAAGGTTTGCCCCCCATTCAGAGACTTAGTGAGGCTAAGGGGTGTGGTTCCATTCAACTGGGCAACAATGGCGGCCTCAAGCATGGCATTCACGATATCCGTACCAATCTCCCGGGTTTTGGAACGGGTCATGGTGGGGAAAATCCAGCGGCGAACGGGATTCGCGCTTTCTTTGCTTTCTAAGTCGAATTGCTCGATTTGTTTCAAATAGTCGCTACTTGACTGACGGCAGAGCGCCTCTAAGGCTTCGTAGTCGGATGCGGCTCGGTCAAGCAATCCAATCAGAGCCGCTACGGAGTTTCCTCCGGCTTCCTGAAAACTTTCCCAGACGGCATCGCTCTCATTGGTGTCGAACATGTTGCGAACCAGATGTTCGGCTTGCTCGTAGGCCTTAGCAGGGCCATCAGGGCCTTCAGCCTCGATGGCGCGCAATTGCTCGCGAAGCCAACCGGCCATGAAATGCTTTTCTGTTTCCACGGTGTCGGCGATTTTCTTTCCCTGAGGGGCCTGGGCTATCCCCGTCTTGATTTTTCCCAGTGCCTCCTTGGAAAAGTAGGCCAGATTTTCAGCAATGCTTGCGGCCCCAATCTTTTCCATGGCGAAGTGTACGAGGACGTTTATGAGGATCGGAGACGAGGCCACGTGCCCGCTCAAGGTATAGAGTGAGCGGAGGTCTTTCACGATTTGCTCTTCCTTGTCTTGGGTTCGATGAACGCGGGCTCGGATTCTCGCGATGGTGGCAACGTTTTTTGCTTGGGCCAGATAGGGGAGGAGGAGAAAGGGGCCTTCATCGAGATCATCTCCCCAATTACAATCGGCTGTGAATCGCTGGACTTTTGACAGTCGTCGAAACAGTTCATCGTATCGCTGTGAGAAGTCGACGTGCTCGTTGGTGACGCTTGGATTCGCAAGTAGCTTGGACATCGTCGCGGAATCTGTTTCCGGCATTACCGCGAATTCTCGCCAATAAAGGAGTGCTGGATTGGTGTTCGGCGGAAGCGATGCAGAGGCTCCGTTGGCGATGCTCTGAGTGCTGATAAGAACAGCGGTGAGAAGTGTGAGTGCTGATAAAAGGTGTCGAGTGTTTTTCATGATATCGGCTTACTTTGTTCATCCATGAATGCCCGGCGAAATCGATAAGGTTCAATTTATAAGTCGAGGGCTTCGATAAGTGTGTTTCGCCCAGCCCATGCCATGGAAGGCGTGCGCTGCGAGGGTTGAAGGGTGCGTGGGGGTGTGCTGAGCGTCGACGGGGGGTCTTGGTTGCTACGAAGGGCTGCCCAAGAGTGAGGAGCGAAGGCTGGCTTGGAAGGTGCGCTTGCGATGGGGCGCTCGTTTCCGCTCACGCTTGGCGGCGGCGCGAGAAATGGTTGGGAGAGAAAGAGGGTGGCTGCAATCAGTGTTAAGGCGATAGCCGGCTTTAGTAGCCAAGAAAGGGGGCGGCTTTTCCTTGAGGGCTTTGCTGTCGGACCCCTGACGGCTTGTTTCAGTTCGATGTGAAATCCCTCAGGCAACTGGTGCCGCTCAGCCGCTTTTAGGCTGCTTGCGATCGTTTCGGTCAGCCCTGTCAGTTCGTTCCAGTAGGCAGCGCACTGTTCGTCTGATTCGATTAACCTCTTTAAGCGCTGACGCGTTGCGTCATCGACCTTGGTGGTTGCCATGGTGATCAAGTCCTGCTGATGCTGCTTAAGAAGACTCATGCGAGAATTTCTTTCTTTGTTGCCTCAATGTTTCGAGTGCGTAGTGAAGGCGTGATTTGACGGTGCCGAGAGAAGCCCCCGTGAGGTGCGCGATTTCTCCCAGGCTTGCCGAAGCGTAAAACCTCAGTAGGACGACCTCACGATGTTTGTCGGAGAGCGTTTCGATTGAAGTGCGGAGCGCTCGGTGCTGCTCCGATTCGACGGCCCGAGACGCCGGTGTGCTTGTGTGCGAGTCTTGATGCTCGGCACTGGCCTCTGGGTGGTGTCTATCCCATTGGAAAAGCCCCCAAAACACGAGCGGCTTCCTTTGGAGACTGCGAATCCGCTTTCGATTGAGTCGGATTTGGATGGCATAGAGCCAGGTGAAGAGCTGACACTTTCCGTCGAATCGCTGAATGCTCTTCCATGCCGCTACCAGCGTTTCTTGGGCCAGTTCCTTAGCCAAACAAGGATCCTGTGTCAGGATGCATGCCTGTCGAAAGAGACGTGCCTCAAGGGGCTTGACGAGGTCGCAGAAGGCATCCTCATCACCCGCCTGAGCTCGTGGCAGTGCTGTGGCACCTTCACTGGGCTTTGGCTGGCTATTGGTCGATGGATGAGATGTCACTATTCGTGAATGCCCCCAACGATGCGAAAGGTTCAAAAAAAGGTGCCCATGTGTGGAAACGAGCGAAATCTCAGCGACACCAGTACAGTCCTGTGCTCTCAGGCGAGCCTACTTTAGCTGATCCCACTCAGCCTTCGTCGCCTCGGATTTCTGATATTCCATTAGTATTCGCCAGCGATCCTGTTTGAGCAGGAGAGCCTCAAAATGGATGAAGGTGACCGATTTTTCTCCCGAAGCCTTGACGGTGCTATAGCGAAAAATGCCGGTTTCATGAGCCGTGGTGACGTCGTTCAGTCGTTGACTAAAACGAAAACGTACCTCCGCCTGAATCTTTCCTGATTGAGTTTCATTGAACCCAGATCGCCAGCGAGCCAGCGCCTGAGTCAGTGGATAACTTGTCTGTGCTCGGCCTGAAACAAGTACGCCATCTTGGTGGCACGTGGCTTGATACCCCTCGAAATTGCCTTCACGAACCGACTTCGAAACTTCCGCCCAATAGCGGTCTAATTCCTTGATCCTTGCCTCACGCTCTGCTTTGGCCTTGTCAGTCGCCTCGTCTTGTGGGCCTGCAAAGGATTGGAACGAGATGAATCCGAGCAAAAGCAGGACTAATAGCTGTCGTTGATAATTCATAATCTGATACGAAGCCTACGCCGATTTCGAGCGATTGGAAACGGATCATGATCAATTATCAATTGATAATTATTAATGGGGTTTGATGATGCTGGTGAGTAGTTTGATGAGTTCGGGGGTGTCTTGGTGGAGGCTATGGAATTGTCGGGGGGCGAGATAATTGGTCTTCTTGAGCAGTTCGAGCCAGCAGAGGGTTTCGTTAGATTCTTTCTGGGCAATACGAAGTTTGTGAACAAAGTCTTTCTTGCTCTCAGCGTGCTCCGCTTCCCGATCGAGTGAGGTGGACCGGTACGATTAAATTGGCCCTGCAGCCATTCGTCTTGCTATTGGAATTTTTCACCGGGACAACTATTTCTTAGAATAAAGTTCGATGGGTGTGTGCTTTGCGTACCTGGCGAAGTCTTTGTCTTTGGTCAGAATCGAAGCTTTCCACTTTACTGCGCACGCACAAATCAGGAAATCGGTGTGTGAGCCTTGAATGCCTTTTCTTCTGCATAGGTTGTAGAAGGTTGCAGCCATTTCGTATAACGGCTCATCGATTCTCTGACTCGGAAAAGCCCTTAAGGCATCTCTAATTCTCTCGAATCTTTTTGGTTCCCTTATTCCAGATAGTGCTTCCTGTCGTATTGGTCCGATCATGATGACTTCGCCTTCGTTCACTAGATGTCGCAAGGCTATGACTCTCGTGCTTTCTTTCCCCTTCTTGCGGAATGCCTCAGACCAGACGTCGGAATCTACGATTACCATTACTTCCTGCGAGCGGTTTTTGGTTGATATTCGTCGAAGTAGTCTACCGTGCCGAAAAGATCGAGAACCTTCTTTTGCTCCCTTCGAACGATGAATTCTTTGAGCGCTTCGTTTACAGTGTCTTTCTTCGTCTTTTTCCCTCCTATTTTTAGAGCTTTGCTGAGAAGGGTGTCGTCAATTGCAAGATTAGTTGCCATGTGTAAATCTTTACACAATCGGTTTTAGTGATCAATTCTATTCCGCCGTTTTCTCAATCAAGTGGAAATCGAAACTTCTCCTCGAAGGCCAGTTCAGAGAAGCATTTGATGTGGAATTAATCTTGGTGCTCCCAGAGGATCTTTTTCGTATTCTACTAAACTGAAACTGCAACCAACGCTGCTTGTTTCTCTGTCTTGGTTGCTGGAGCTTGGTGAGTTGGAGATGGTGGTTTTGGATTCCGTCTGGACGTCTTAGCTGCCGTCCCACGAGCTTCGTGGTGGTGAGCATGGTCCTCGAGAAAGGTGATGAGATGCTTTCTCAATCGATAGTTTTCTGGATCCTCTATTAGGGGCTGGCGTGCTCGGGGGCAAGGGGATTTGATTTCCTTTACGTCTCCTACTTCTGATTCGGGGCCATTGGTCATGATGATCACTCGATCGCCTAGAAAGATCGCTTCGTCCACATCATGGGTGACCATGAGGGCTGACTTCTGGGCTCTCCCCTATTGATCTAGTAGGATTTGCTGCAGTTCAAAGCGGGTGAGAGAATCCAACATCCCGAATGGTTCTTCGAGTAGGAGCATCTTTGGTGAAAGGGCGGAGGCTCGGGCAATTCCAACCCGTTGGCGCATGCCTGGGGAGAATTCGCTCGGGTGCTTGTGCATGGCGTCTGCCAGTCCGACGATACTTTGGTAATACTCTGCAATTTCCGCCCTGCGAGGATAATTCCCCCTCCAGTAATTGGATTGAGACCGGCGATCATGGATAGAACGGTGGATTTTCCGCATCCAGAGTGTCCAATGAGGCAATCGAATTCTCCTTTTTGATCTTAAGATCAAAGTCCTTAATGATGATGGCGGGTCCCTTTGGGGTTAGATAGTTATCAACTCGGTCCCAGAGAGTACAAGATGATCTCTGTTATATCTTGAATTACTTAACGGCATTGCCCCTAGAATCCACCATTTCCCATTGATATTTAACAGTTGATAATTGATACCTTTTCGTTCAATTAAAAACGAGCTGTGGCAACCCTTGCAGCGTGATGTCATAGTCACTCTGTTGCTCGAAGGGGGCGTTAGTCTGTCATTGTTTCAAGCACTAGTGTCGTGAGCCGGTCACCGTGAATTAAAATTCTTATGAAGTCTACTTTGCATCATTCCGAGTCGATCACTCGACGCCGTTTCGTCGGGCAAACGGCCGCTGGATTGGCGCTCGCTGGGGCGTCGTTTTCGACCTCGCGGGCTCAATCGGCAAACAATAAGCTCAACATCGCAGCCATTGGAGTCGGGGGCATGGGGGCGGGGAATGTTGAGAAATGCGCTGGGGAGAATATTGTGGCGCTTTGTGATGTGGATTTGGATCGGGCTGCGAAGACCTTGAACGCCTTTCCAAAGGCGCGGCGTTTTCGGGATTTCCGGGTGATGCTCGATACGATGGAGAATGAGATCGATGCCGTCATTGTTGCGACGCCTGATCACACCCACGCGGTCGCGACCATGGATGCGATGCGGCGGGGGAAGCATGTCTACACTCAAAAGCCGCTGACTCATAGTATTTGGGAGGCCCGTCAGTTGGGTGAGGCAGCTAAAACGTATCGGGTGGCGACTCAGATGGGGAATCAAGGGCACTCTTCGGAGGGAGCACGGCTGACGGTGGAATGGATCCGGGCCGGAGTGATAGGCGCCGTTAGGGAGGTGCATTGTTGGAGCGATCGGCCGCTGCGGGGAACTCGTTTTGAGAATCGATTGTACTGGCCTCAAGGTTTGTCGGAACGTCCTCAAGGGAACCAAGCGATTCCCAAGACCTTGGATTGGGATCTGTGGTTGGGGCCTGCGCCCTATCGAGATTATCACGAGGGATATGTGCCATTTAACTGGCGCGGTTGGTGGGACTTTGGTACGGGCGCCTTGGGGGATATGGGGTGTCATATCATTGATCATCCCTACTGGGCATTGAAGCTAGGGTATCCCGTAAGCGTCGAAGCGAGTAGTACGCATATCAATCCCGAGACGGCTCCTCTAGCCTCGCTTGTAACGTACGATTTTCCAGCTCGGGAAGCGATGCCGCCGGTGCGTCTGTATTGGTACGATGGCGGGATCAAGCCGGCTCGGCCTCCAGAACTCGCCGCCGATGAGGAGTGGTTGGTCGATGGGGTGCTCTATGTGGGGGATCGTGGTAAAATCATGCATCGATCGCATGGAGGGATGCCGACCCTGCTTCCTCTATCGCGGATGAATGAGTTCAAGCGACCTGACAAAACCCTGCCGCGGGTTCGAGGGAGTCATGAACAGAACTGGATTGACGCCTGTAAAGGGGGTAGTGCGGCGTGTTCTCACTTTGATTATTCAGGGCCCCTGACGGAGGTGGTGTTACTCGGAAATTTAGCGATTCGCTCCGAAGGGAAGCTTTTTTGGGATGGGCCGAACATGCGGGTGACTAACAACGAAGCGGCGAACCAGTTTGTCCAGCGAGAATATCGATCGGGGTGGAAGCTTTAGCAATCCGCTGGCTCCCTTTTGGGCCGTGTTTGGCTGATGCTTGTTTGCTATAGGGCCGAAGCTCGGTGCGCTGGTGAACAGCGCTTTCGGCCCGAGGATTGGAACAAAAGGCGCTTGTTTTCAAAGGGATCCATGCGATTGACCTGGATAGGTCGGCGCCTTAGCCTGAACGCATGATTCGGGGATGGCAAAGGTGTGGGCGCAGAGGGTGTCATTGGCTGCCGTGGCGACATTGGGGAGCGTCGGGTTTGCTCCTGGGGCTGTTGCTTTGCTCATTTATGTGTGGCACCACGGCGCTGTTAGCGGATCTCGAAGCGAGTTTCCGCGAGCGCGCTTTGCCCTTCCTCGAGCAGCACTGCGTTCGTTGTCACAATGAAGAGAAGATGAAGTCGGGCATCCGAGTGGATCAGCTCGATGGGCAATTGGAGGAGCGCCATCTTCGTCTTTGGGAGACCATTCAGGAACTCGTTATGGAAGAAGCGATGCCCCCGGAAGATGAGGGGCAACCGAGCGCTTTGGAGCGTTCCGTGTTTCTAGACTGGATTGCCGAGGCCTTACACGAAGCGCGTTCGCGGGTTGTGCCACGAAACGGATCCATTCGACGCCTTACCGTCTCTCAATATGGCAACGCTCTCTCTGATCTGCTTGGACTTGAGGATGACTTTTCTGCTTAGCTCCCTCCAGAAGCGATCTCTCGGGACGGCTTTAAGAACAATAAGGACGCGATGTTGTTGTCGCCGCTCTTGCTCGAGGCCTATTTCGATATCGCTGAAAAGGCTTTGAATCGGTGTTTGGTGGATGGGGATGCCAAGCCGGTTATTCAGAATTTCCGGATGGATTTAGGGCAGGGGATTAATTCCGATCCCTTGCCAGAGACCCTAATTCTAGGGGCAGCGAGTCGCCTGCTACCGAATGCTGATTTCACGGTGACGGAACTCACGCCGCGTAAGCCGTTCGTTTATGAGCCCTTCTTTATGCAGCGTCAGTTTCGATTCATTGAAGGGTATCAGGGCAATAGCACCGTTCGTGGGTGGCGGGAATATGACAGTATCTATCATGCCGTTTTTGCCTGTATGCGAGGGTCCGGGGGCTATCCGAAGGGAAATCCCTATGACTTGGTCCCTCAAGGACTTTTGCTACGGCCAGCAATCCCGAGCGCGGAAGTTTTTCAGGTCGAGAGTACCTACGGTCCGAAAGCAAACTTTAAGGTGGCCCTACGGCAGCTTCCTGATCATGGGCGATTTCGGGTGACCGTTCAGGCTGCTGCCTATGAGGATGGCTTGTTGTTGGACAAATCGGCTAAGCCGATTGGAAAGCTGGAGACTTCTGGGGGGCTCGAAGGAAGGATTGAGGTCAAGCCCGAGGCATCGTGGCCGCAGCGCGTCCTCATCGACCAGGCGGGTGTCTATCAG
>OJGU01000117.1_pt1 | contig 51774 bp, 48 predicted proteins | sample 1594741 | NCBI WGS metagenome assembly OJGU01 (sample SAMN05416841, study PRJEB24817) | seawater metagenome | isolation source: Sea water | place: Canada:Atlantic | collected 2013-07 | reverse complement strand
TACGAGATGTAGAGAGGTCTCGTGGGCTCGGAGATGTGTATAAGAGACAGATGGGAATGGGGGGCGATGGAGGACGGCGACTGCGTCTTTAGAGGAACACGTCGGCCACGAGCGCCAGCGTGAGCGCCGGCAGGTACACCAGCGAAGCCAGGAAGTAATTGCGAGCCCAGCGAGCGCCGGCACCGTTGTCGAGGCCGGTGAAGCTCCAGCCCAAGAACGCGGCACCCAGCAGCGCGGCCGAGACAAAGTAGAAGAGCCCTGCCCCGCCGACGGGTGCGAGCAGCAAGGTGAGCGGCACGAGCACGAGCACCCATGCCACCGCTTGAATCTTGGCGATCGCATCGCCGCGGACGAGCGGGACGACCTTGATGCCGGCCCGTGCGTACTCCGCCTTGCGATAGATCGCGATCGCGATGAAGTGCGGCAGCTGCCACACCAACAGGATCGCGAACAACACAATCGCCGGGGGATCGATGCTGTTCGTGATGGCCGTCCAACCCAGCAGCGGCGGTGCGGCCCCGGGGATCGCTCCGATGATGAGGGCCGAGGGGGTCTTGTACTTGAGCGGCGTGTAGACGGCGACGTAGCTGAAGATCGCGAGGCCGGCAAGGACAGCCGTGAGCACGTTGGTGCCCAGCGCCAACACGACGAGCGATGCGAGGCTGAGCGCCGCAGCAAACTTGAACGCTGCGCTCGCAGGCAACCGGCCCGTTGGCAAGGGGCGGCGCTTCGTCCGGGACATCAGCCCGTCGGTGTTCCGCTCCCACCACATGTTGAACGCGTTCGCGCCACCGACGGCCAGACCGACACCAACAAACGTCGACACGCCGGTCACCCAGTCGACGGAACCGGGCGCCAACGCCATGCCGCCGCCGGCCATCATCAGGCACATCCGAGTGATCGATGGCTTGGTCAGCGCGACGAGGTCGGCGGTTCGGCTTGAGGTCTTCACAGCGCGACCCCTTCTTGCCCGTGTCGGCAGAAACTGTCGATAGCTCGGTATGCGCTGGCACACGCGCAAGTTTTGCGATTGGAACACGGTGTCCCTCGCTCCTCGCACTGGTTGAACACCCATTTGGCCTTGGCGGACGAGAGGTCGAGGGACTCGCACGTGTCGGTGCGATCGCGGCCGAGAAGGCAGTGGGTCATGATCATCGGCACGCCGTTGTCACACAGAGGCTTGTTGGCCTCGCAGTTGGCATGCCAGTCGAGGACGGCGGTGATGCAGCCCTCGGTGTCCACGGTCTTGCCGAGGGCATCCATCTTTGTGGTCGTCGCCGCGAAGTGATCGCGGCTGCGGACCAACTGCGCGTACCCAGCGACGCCCATCGCGATGGCGAGGATGGCGATTCCACCCAAGACCCAGCGAAGCTTGAGCCCAGAGGGCTCTGCGGGTTCCACGCTCGGCACGGGCGGGTTCTAGCGCTAACCGCAGAGACGGTCAACGCTGCGCCCGACACGCTAAAAAGGCGTTTGAGCCGTCGGCGCAACACCGCAGAGGACCTCTGGCGAACCGCTACCGCATCGATCCCGAATCGCGTCCAACGTCGCGCACCCACTCGATGCTACGAACGGCGCATCTTATGCGCGCTGTCGATCGCTCCTGGTACCGTGACTTCATGAACAGCAAGGCTTGGCTGCCCATGCTCGCCTGCGCGATCGCGCTGTCCGCCTGCGACGACGACACTGGCCCGGCCCAGAGTGGGACCACCGGAGAAGAGACGGCAACTACGGACGAGGTCGCGACGACGATCCCCGTCACGTCGGTCACCGACACGACGCCGGACCCCACCACCGCCGGCTCCACGTCGAGCACGTCCGGAACCGACACGTCCAGCGGCAGCGACACCGACAGCACCTCTTCCTCCGGGTCCGACACCGACAGCTCGAGCTCCACCGGGAGCACCGGGGGCGCGAGCTCGACCGGCGATGACACCACCGGCGGAGCCACGTGGGACATCGAGTGGTGCAACCTTCAGTTCCCGTCGATGATCGAGTCAGACTCGGCCACCGCGACGACCGTGTACGCACGCGTCTACGTCGAAGGACTCACCGACCAAACCCCAGGCAACGATATCGACGCTCAGCTCCAGGTCGAGTTCGGCTACGGCGCCGACGCCTCCGACCCCGCCGTGGACGCGTGGACCTGGGTCGCGGGAGCGGGGAATGTGGGCTGGAACGGCAACGACGCTGGACAGCCCGACAACGACGAATACCAAGGTGACCTGCAGTTCGGCGCCTCGGGCACGTACGACTACGCGGCCCGGGTCTCCGGCGACGGCGGTGAGACGTGGGTCTACTGTGACCTCGATGGCCTCGTCGAAGGTGGCTACACCCCCGAGCAAGCCGGCAACGCGGTCATCGAATAGCCGATGCTGCGGCACATTGCGGGTGTCCTAGGAGGACACGCTTGGACAATCTTCGCCGATGCTCGCCACCGGGTGCAGCCCGTCGACGTGCCCGCCTCGCAGACCTGGGCCCACCACGTCCACGACGACACCGGCGAGGTGGCTCGCCTTTCCGGCCGATACGCAGGATCGCCAACCCACCGAGATGCGGTGCTGATCGTGCACGGGCTCGGAGGTTCGTCGGACAGCGGATACTGCCGCGCGCTCGCACGGGCCGCGGCGGACCGGGGTTGGTCGAGCCTTCGCATCGACCTGCGCGGTGCCGATGGTGACGGCGAAGACGTCTATCACGCTGGCCTCGCTCAGGACCTCCGTGCCGCGCTGCACAGCCCCGAACTCGCCGGGTATGAACGCCTCCACGTCGTGGGAGTCTCGCTCGGCGGGCATGCGACGCTCCGCCTCGCCCTCGAGCCGCTCGACCGACTCGCGGGCGTCGTCGCGGTGAGCGCCCCGCTCGACCTTGCAGCCTCCTGCCGGGCGATCGACCGACGCCGCGCGTATCCGTATCGGCACCACGTCCTGGGGTCGCTCAAGGACTCGTATCGAGCCGTCGTACAGCGCCACGGATCCGGTCCTCGCGTTCCGTCCCCGCTGGAGACGGTCGAGGCGGTTCGTACGATTCGCGACTGGGACCGAACGGTCGTCGTGCCGCGCTTCGGTTTTGCAGACGTGGCCGACTACCACGGCAGCATGAGCGTGGGCCCACGTCTACGCGAGCTCGTCTGCCCCGCGCTCTACGTGGGCTCGCCGTTCGATCCCATGGTGCCGGGGCCCGCGGTGTTGCCGTCGCTGGGCGCCGCCGGAGACTCCCTGCGCACCGTCATGCTGGAGCGTGGCGGTCACGTGGGACTGCCCGCGCCGAAGCTGTCGCGCGAAGCACCCCCCACCCTGCCTGCCCAGCTGCTCGCGTGGCTCGCTGAGCCTCGCTGAGGCGCAGACCGCCGGGCGGTTTCTACAGGCCCAGGCCGACGGTACCGTCGACGCAGTGGTAGGCCTCGGGGTTGCCCCACTTGCGCACGTTGACGAACGCGGTCGACAGTTTTCCGCTCTCGTCCACGAAGAACGAGTCGGGGATTTTGTCGCTGCCGTACGCCTTGTTGATCGAGTTCGAAGGGTCCCAGAGCACCTTCACGCCGGTGTTCTTCAGGGACATTCGCTCGAGGAACGGAGCGACGTCCTCCCGCTTCTCGTCGATGCTCACAGCGAGGATCACGACGTCATCGCGGTCACCCAGCCGCTGCGCGAGTTGGTCGAACTGTGGCCATTCCGTGATGCACGGCTCGCACCAGGTCGCCCAAAAGTTGACGAGCACGAGCTTGCCGCGGAAGTCCGCCAGCGACACCTCATTGCCCTCGAGATCCTGGGCTGTGAACTCCGGAGCCATGAACGGCTCCCGGCTGTCGATGGATGCCGTCCCGCTATCGAGGTCGAACGTCACCGCGAGGTCTTCGCTTCCGGAGAGGTCCAGCGAGAACACGACCGGTTCTGCGTCGGGAGTCGCGACGACGAGTTCCTGCGGGCCGTGGGGAAGCAGCAAGGAGAGCTCGCCGGACTCGGTCTTGGTTTCGACCCCGTTGCCCTTGGCGTCGGGGTTGAAGCTCGCCTCGGCGACAGGGCTGCCACCTCGGGTCACGGTGGCGCGGACCCGGGAGCGGAACTCGGGCCGCAGCGCGCCGCAGATCGATGCGTTTTGAGTCTCCACAGCGCCGCGCAAGGACCACGCGAACATGAACACCAAGAGACCGCCAACGCCGACGTACAGCACGTAGACGAGCATCCCGAACGCATCGGGACCGGTCCGGGCCTGGGGCTTCGCCTCGCTCACGCCTCGGACGGTAGCAGAATCCACGCTCATTGCTCGACTATGGCGGCTTCGGCCATGAGCGCCTCATAGACGCCCACCATCGGTGTCCCGGCGTCTACGAGCGCCTGAGCCATCGGACGCTGCGCCGCGACGGCCTGGCGCAGCGTCTTGAGCGGCACCGCGCCGCGGACGTAGTGCCCGTTGACGAACGTGGCCGGGGTTGAGCGAATGCCAAGGTCGCGGGCCATCTGCACGTCGGCCTGCACCCGGTCCTCGATCGCCTGGTCTTGGACGTCGAGCTCGAACTGCGCGACGTCCAGGCCCAGCGCTTCGGCCATTGCCGAGAAGTCCGCGTCCGCGAGCGATTCCCGGGACTCGAACAGCTTGTCGTGCATCTCCCAGTACTTCCCCTGACGCTCGGCCGCCAGAGCAGCCTTCGCGGCATCGCGGGCTCGGGGGTGCGATGGGATCGGCAGCTGCATGGACACCACCCGCACCCCCTGCTCCTGTTCGGCCAGTTCGTGCAGCGATGGGGCGATCCGGCCGCAGTACGGGCACTGGAAGTCACTGAAGACCGCCACGGTGACCAGCGCATCGGCGGGGCCGAGTGCCGGGCGTCCGGCGACATCCACCCGATAGGTGACGTCGGGGTCGAGCCCCCCCGGCTGCGCTGCAGGCTTGGGAGGGTTGGGGTCTCGGCTGCGACGCTGCTTGACTGCGCCTTGCATGAGCTTCGCGTACACCTCGGCCTCGGGCGTCCCCGCATCGATCAGGCGCTCGGCGTTGTCGGCCTCGAACTCGAGGACCTCGTTCCACTGCCCCTTGTCCCGAAACCCGACGTAGCGATGGCCGTTGACATAGAAGACCGGGGTCCCTGTCACGCCCAGCTTGGCACCGGCAAGCATGTCGTCATCGACGGACTTGGCCGCTGCCGGACTCGCGTAGTCGCGGAGGAACCGCTCAGGGTCCATCCCCATCGCCTCGGCACGCGCGGCGATGTCCTTGACCGACGAGTTGGCCTCGAACAGGTCCTTGTGCATCTCCCAGAACTTGCCCTGTTGGTGCGCGGCCCAAGCGGCCTTGGCTGCCGGCAACGCGAGGCGGTGCCCAGGAAGCGGGAAGTGCTTGTAGATCAAGCGGACGTCGTCGTCGCGCTTGGCCATCGCCTCCTCCAGGGGTTCACGAGCCCGCGCGCAGTACGGGCACTGATAGTCCGCAAACTCGATCACCGTGACCAACGCGACCTCGGGGCCGTGCGCGGGCTCGTCACCCCGCAAGGCCACGTCGTAACGGGTGTCATCGTCGAGCACCGGCGGGCCGTCGAAGTCGTCTTGCACGACACGACCGATCAGGAACCCCAGGCCCAGCGCCATCAGAAACGCCAGCACCCCCATCAGGGGCCCGGAGCCGGACTTCTTGTCCTCGGTGGTCTCGGTCGACTCGCTCATCGCGATGGCCTCTCAGCGAGCGCCGGCGACCTTCGCCGCGCGCATGATTCGAGCGTAGAGCTCGTTGCGAGGCACGCCCGCGTCCATCAGTTTCTTCGCGAACGCCCGCTCCTCGTCGATGATCGCTCCCAACGCCTGAGCATCCATCGCACCGGAGAAGCTCCGACCGTTGATGAAGAAGGACGGGGTGCCGCGAACCCCCAGCCGTCGACCGAGCGTCTTCTCGAGCTTGAGGCGTTCTTCGGTCTCTTCGCTGTCGAGGTCGGCTTCGAACTGTGCCTTGTCCAAGCCCAGCGACCCTGCGGCCTCGACGAGCTGCTCCCGGGACAGCGAGGCACGGTGGGCGAACATGTGATCGTGCATCGCCCAGAACCTGCCCTGCGACTGGGCCGCGATCGCAGCCTTGGCAGCGAGCGGAGCCTGGGGATGCATCGGCATCGGGTACTGATGGAAGACGACCCGGAGGTCTTCGGGATAGACCGACTCGAGTTCGTGCACGGTCTGCGCGAACGTGCCGCAAAAAGGGCACTGGAAGTCGCTGTACTCGACAATGGTGACCAGCGGCTCCGCGGCACCTCGAATGCCGTCCGTCGGCTTGTACGTCGCCCGAACCCGATCTCCGTCGCCCCGCGCCAACTCGGCGTGGGCGTCGTCGACGTCGTTCATGTGGACGAGCGGTTTGTCGTAGGTGGGGTCTGGGCCGGCGCTCTTTTTGTTGCAACCGCCAAAGACGAGCGTCGCCGCGAAGGCGAGCGAGGAGAGGATGCGAAGCGTGGTCACGGGTTTGGATATCCTTCGGGGCCGATGGCGCCGTCCATGAGACGAGCCCGGAGCTGGTCGCGGGGGACCCCCTCCTCTTCGGCGAGCTTGTTCGCAGCGTCGAGTTCTTCTTGAATCACGCCGCCGAGGCGACCGGGGCGGAAACCGCTGACGTACCGGCCATTGATGAAGAACCCTGGGGTGGCGACGACGCCGAGCCGCAGTGAGGTGCGCAGGTCGTCATCCACGGCCTGCCCGACCGCCGTACTGTCGAGGTCGGCCTTGAACTGCTCGACATCGAGACCCAACTCCGTGGCGATCGCGATGAAGGCAGCGCGATCCAACGCGCCCTCATGGGCGAAGATCGCGTCATGGTAGGGCCAGAACTTGCCCTGCGTGCCCGCGGCCACCGAGGCTTTGGCCGCTCCGCGTGCGGCGGTGTGAATCTCGAGCGGCACGTGGCGCACCACGAACTGCACGTCGTCCCCATGCTTCTCCCGCAGCCCGAGCAGCTCTTCGTGGGCTTTGCGGCAGTAGGGACACTGGAAGTCGAGCAGCTCCACGACTTGGACCGGCGCCGTGTCGGGACCCAGTGGGGATGACTCGCCCGGCGCGATGTCGTAGCGGGCGTCGTGGGTGGGTGCGACGAGGTTGGCTGGAGGATCGGTGAGCTTCTGCTTGTCGGCCAGCTCCGCGCGGAGCTTGTCGGCTCCTTTGGGCGCGGTGACACGCTTGCTCGATGCCGAGGCCATCACCTTGTCGTAGAGTTCGGCGCGCGGGGTTCCGGAGGCGAGCAGATCCTTGGAGCGCGCAATCTCCTCGTCGAGGATTCCGTGCCACGCCGCTTCCTCAGCGTAGCCGGCCATGTACAAGCCGTTCACGAACGCCACCGGAAGCCCGACGATTCCCAGACGCTTGGCCTCCCGGCGGTGCCGCATTCGCGTCCCGGAGTGCGCCCCCGTGTCCAGGTCATCCATGAACTTGGGCACATCCAGACCGATCGACTGGGCGTGTTTTCGGAGCGTGGGGCGATCGAACGCTCCGATGTGCTCGAACAGCTCGGCGTGCATCTCCCAGAACTTGCCCTGCGCACCGGCAGCGAACGCCGCCTCGACCGCCTCCTCTCCCTTGCCGAAACCGGGCACGGTGTACGAACGGAAGATGACCCGCAGGTCCTGCCCGTAGTCCTCGAGCAGGTTGTCCATCACCGACCAGGTGCGACCGCACGGCGGGCAGGCGTAGTCGGTGTAGAGGATGACCGTGACCAGCGGGGTCTCCCCCCCACGCGCGTACTCCTCTCCAAAGAGCGGAACGCGATAGCGCTCGGCGTCGATCCGCACCCTCGGCGCGGCCTCGGCTCCATTGTCGGAACTCGGGCACCCCGTCAGGCCAAGGGCGACGAGCAAGGCGGTGCACAGATGAATCGGGCGCATCACGATCGATGGCCAACGTAGCAAACTGCGCGGCCATACTGCGGCGAAGCGATCCGACCGATCCGCCGAAGCTCGGCGCGATGCGCGTTCTGGCTTCAACGCCGCCCCGAGCCAGGCCAGAACCGCCGCCAAACCAAAGCGAAAACGCCACGTCCTGAAGGGGACGTGGCGTTTTCTTGGAGCGGGAAACGAGATTCGAACTCGCGACTTCAACCTTGGCAAGGTTGCGCTCTACCAACTGAGCTATTCCCGCGAAGGGATGCGGAGATTGCCCCAACCCCCTGGGGGAGTCAAGGGAGAATTCGTACATTCTCGCGCATGCATGAGACCTCGTGTCCATGCGCATAACCAAGGACTCGAGTTCGTGTTGCGGCGCCGCGAAGGGGGGAGTAGAACGAGGCGAATCGAGGCTCGCACGGGGTGAATTCTTCCTCAGACTCTATCGGACTGGTTGGCGCACGTGGATACGCGGGCCAGGTGCTCCATGCGCTTCTCATGCACCATCCTTGCATGAAGCCGGTCACGAACATCCATCGTGAGCCCACCTCCGATGCGATCGACTCGTTCCGCGAGTGTCGCGCGGTCGCGCTGGCGATCCCCGACGGGCCCGCACTGGCCTGGACCGAGGCGCTCAACTCCGCTGGAATCAAGGTGCTCGACCTGTCGGGGGCGCACCGGCTCCGGGACGAGATCCACTATGGGATCCCCGAGTTGTGGGGCGCGCCGAGTGCGGACGCTGCGGTCGTCGCGAACCCCGGTTGTTACCCCACCGCCACCCTGCTCGGGCTCGCTCCGTTGCTGCGCGCGAAGGCGATCGACGCCACACCGGTCGCGGTGGTCGGGGCGAGCGGAACCTCGGGTGCCGGAAAAACCCCCAGAGACGACCTTCACTTCAGCGCGCTGTTCGGCAACACGTTTCCGTACAAGGTCGGCAGTCACAAGCACATCCCGGAGATCGCCCGGCACCTCGGCACGCCGGTCACCTTCGTGACGCAGCTTCTGCCGATCGTGCGCGGCATCTTGGTGACAGCATTCGTCAAGCCGACCCGCTCACCGCAAGACGTGCTGCACACGCTCCAGAGTTTCTACGCGGACCAACCCTACGTCACAGTGCTCCCGGAGCCCGGACCGGGTCTCGGCGTGGCGCATGTCGTGGGCAGCCACCAGGCGGTCATCGCAGTGGGTCCCGCGGACGACGGCGGCTTGGTTCCCGTCTTCGCCACCATCGACAACCTCATGCGCGGGGCCGCAAGCCAAGCGCTCACCAATCTCAATCTCTGGCTCGGCCTGCCCCAGCACGCCGGCCTCCCTCAGCCTCTTGCCCACGTTGGAAACGACGTGCCTCCCATGACTCGCGCGCTGCCATGAGCACCACCGACATCACCATCCACACCGACTTGGCGCCCTCGTTCCCGGTCGCAGGATTCCGTTTCGCCGGGACTCGGTGCGGCATCAAACACGCGCGGCCAGACCTCGCGCTGCTCGTCTCCGATCGGCCCACGGTCGTCGCTGGCTGCTTCACGCAAAACCGAGTCCGCGCCGCTTGTGTGGAGCGAAATGCCGCCGCGCTTCCAGCCGATGGCATGCGGGCCGTACTGATCAACAGCGGTAACGCGAACGCGATGACCGGCCCCACCGGAGTGGACGACAACCTCCGTATGGCCAGCGCAGCGGCCACCGCCCTCGATCTCGACGTCGACGCCGTGTTGACCGGATCGACGGGGATCATTGGTGTGCCCCTGCCGGTCCAGCTGATCGAGGAAGCCGCCAGCGAGTTCGAGAACAAGCTTCAGGACGACCCACGCGAGTTCGCCAAGGCGATCCTCACCACCGACACGTGCACGAAGGTCGCCCACACCACCCTCGAGCTCCCCGGCCACGACGCGCCGGTTCGCCTGCTTGGTGTCGCGAAGGGCTCCGGCATGATTCACCCAAACATGGCGACGACGTTCGGCTTCCTGCTGACCGACGCCGCCATCGCGCCGGCGAAGCTGCAGGCGATGCTCAGCCCGGCGGTCGATCGCACGTTCAATGCGATCACCGTCGATGGCGACTCTTCGACCAACGACATGGTCCTGGCACTCGCCAACGGCGCCTCCGGTGTTCACGTCGAAGGAGAAGCTGCCGAAGCCTTGTTCGCCGAAGCCTTGAACGGCGTGCTCCTCGCGCTCGCCAAACAGGTGGCTCGCGATGGGGAGGGCGCGACTCGGCTCATCGAAGTTGAGGTCACCGGCGCCCCGAATGAGTCCATCGCCCGAGACCTCGCCCGCGGCGTCTGTCGCAGCAGCCTGGTCAAGTGCAGCGCGTTCGCCGGCCAGCCCGAGTGGGGCCGCGTGAGCATGGCGATCGGTCAGGTTGCGGCCGAACACAGCCTGCAACTCGACCCCGGCGCGCTGACCATTCACGCCCAGGGCACCCTGCTCTACGACCGCTCCGGGCCGAAGCTCGGACACAACACGGCCTCCCTCCGCGCCGGACTTCAGCAAACCGAGGTGCGCTGGAGCGTGGACGTTGGCATGGGAGGCACAGGGTCCTCGGTCGCGTACGGCTGCGACCTCAGCTACGACTACGTGCGCATCAACGCCGACGAATCCAAACAGATCGAGGTCAGTCGCAGCGGCGCCGTCTCACGCAACCTTTCCCTGGCTGCGTACTCGCCCCGTCTCAAGCATCAGCTGCTGTGCGAAGGGCTCTCGTACGTTCGCAGGTTCACGGGGATGCGTGTGATGGTCGTGCTTCCCAACCTGGAGAAACTCGACGCTCCCATCGCCACGCTGGCGCACGACTTGGAGCTCTGTCTGGACGCGGGCCTCAAACCGGTCGCGGTGCTCCCCTCGGCCGCGGCGGTCGAGACCATCGCAGAGCACATGAGGCAGGCGGGACGGTTCGCGGCGAGCGTTGCAACCGATGCCGTGAACATCAGCAACCTGCTCGACCGCGGGCACCTGTGTTTGCTTGCCCGCACCGAGCCCGCCCCCGATGCAACGGTCGACCTTGCGCTCAAGCTCGGCATTCAAAAGCTCATCGTGCTCGCCGCCGACGGAGGGCTCCGCGACAAACATGGCCTCGTCCAGCGGCTCTCGCCGGACACCTTTCTCACCGGCCTCGAACGTGGCCGCTTCGATGCGACGGACCCCGAACTGCTCGTCCTCGCGCGGCATGCAGCCAAGCGTGGACTCTCGGCGTTTCATGCCATCGACGGCCGTATTCCACACGCCGTGGTCGGCGAGCTTTTCACCGACGAAGGCATTGGCACGCTGATCACCCGGCAGGCGCTGGGATGAAGGGCGCGAAGGCACGCAGACTTGCGCTCAAACAGCTGCTGCTCAGTGGCCAAACCGGCACCCAGCAAGAGCTCTGCGACCTGCTGGGTGGGCGGGGGTTCGACGCGACCCAGAGCACGATCAGCCGGGATCTCAAGTCCCTCGGCGCCCAGCGTCGGCAACGGGCGGACGGAGAGTTCGCGTACCACCTCCTGGCTGAGGCGACCGCCGCCTTCGACGCCGACATGGTCCAGGACGTGATGCACAACGAATCGATGCTCCTGCTGAGAACCCGCATCGGTCGTGCACAAGCGGTCGGTTTCGACCTCGACTCCATGCGACACCCGGACATCCTCGGCACTTTGGCCGGCGATGACACCGTGCTCGTCATCCCCCGTAGCGTGACCCGGGTGGCTGCGCTTGCGGCTTCGCTGCGCGAACTCGCGGGGCTCTGAGTCGAGCGCGAGCCGCCCCGGGTATCATCGCCCGGGTGGGTGACGACTCTGGGCAGTCCCTTGGGGACGACAGCGACCGCAGAAGCGATCAGCCGACGGTCGCGGGCGCGGGCGGTCCAGCGCCATCGGACTCTCCCCGCATCTCCAAGGGTGATGCCGTGGGGCGATACGTGGTCCTCGAGCTCGTCGGTCACGGCGGGATGGGGCGCGTCTACAAAGCCTACGACCCCAAGCTGAAGCGAGAGGTCGCGCTCAAGCTGCTGCGGACCAACGACGCGGAGATGGAGCAGCGCGCGATCCGAGAGGCCCAGGCCATGGCATCCCTGTCCCACCCCAACGTCGTGCCCGTGTATGACGTCGACCGGGCCGACGCGCGGATCTACATCGCGATGGAGTTCATCCCGGGCAAGACGCTGCGGGCTTGGCTGAAGACGGTCCAGCCTTCCGAGCGCACGGTGCCAGCGGTGCTCGAGATCATGCTTCAGGTCGGACGCGGTCTGGCAGCCGCCCACGACGCGGACCTGGTGCACCGCGACCTCAAGCCGAGCAATGTCGTCCTGGGCGAGGACGGACGCGCTCGCGTCATGGACTTCGGTCTCGCCCGCGGCGGCGGCGTCGAAACGGACACCGGAGACTTCTCGGGCGAATCGGTCGACACAACGGGGCCCCTGACGCGAATGGGGACCGTGCTCGGCACGCCGCCATACATGCCACCCGAACAGCACCGCGCCGGCTTGGTCGACGAACGTAGCGACCAGTTCGCCTATTGCGTCGTGTTCTACGAAGCGCTGTTCGGGCGCCGACCGTTCGAAGCGGACAAGCTCGAAGCGCTGGCCCAGCTCAAGGAACGCGGGCTCTCGCAATGGCCGACCGACCCGCCAGTCCCCCCGTGGCTCGCCAAGGCGATCCGCAAGGGTCTGTCGCCGCGGCCGGCAGGACGTTTTCCCACGATGGACGCCCTGCTCAGCGCCATCGATCGCGGCTCCGGGACCAGCACGCGACGTGGGCCGGTCCTGGGTGCGGCCCTCGTCGCGAGCGTGGGCGTCGCCGGTGCGCTCGCATGGAGCCAAGCGGGCACGCCCGAAGCCGACGATCCGTGCGCGCACACAACGGAGGTCGCCGGGGAGCTGTGGAACGAGACCGAGCGCTCGACGGTGACGACCAGGCTCCAGAGCGCAGCACTTCCGTTTGCGGTCGACACGGCTTCGAGGGTTTCGACGATGTTGGACGCGTACGCGGACCGCCTCGCCCAGGGGCGATACGACGCCTGCGCCGCCACCGAGCTTCGGCACGAACAGTCCGCCCTCTTGATGGACCGACGGTTCGCTTGCTTGGACCGTGCCGGCGTCGCGCTTCGCTCCACGGTTCGCGAACTCAGCACACCGGATGACGAGGCGGTGGTGCGCAACGCGATCCGCACCGTGCTCGGCCTCCCCAAGCTTGCACATTGCGACGACCAGGAGCGACTGATGACCGCCCTGCCCCGCCCCGAGGACCCAACCGTCGCCGCGGAGGTCAGCGCCATCGAAGCGAGACTGGAAGAGGCCCGGGTGAAACGACGTGCGGGGCACCACGAGCAAGCCCTGGCCGACGCTCGCGAGCTGGCACGTTCGGCGGAGCGCGTTGCCTACCAGCCCGTGCGCGCGGAGGCCCTCTACCTTCTAGGACAGTTGCTCTCGAAGTCGGGTGAATACGCGCCCGCCCGCGAGACGTTGCAGCGGGCCTACCACGCAGCCATCGTCTCCGGACATGACACCGTTGCGGCCGACGCCGCGGCGGAGCTGACCTTCGTCGTCGGCGGTCTCATGCAGGATCACGAAGGCGCCCGCACGCACGTGGAAGACAGTCGCTCGTGGGCCGAGAAGGTCGGGACCGATGACGCACGCGCCCGATACGAGAACATCCACGCCACGCTGCTGCAGCAGACCGGCCACTACAAGGAGGCCCAACGACGCTTTGAGCGGGTGTTGAAGCTCCGCGAGACCACCTCCGAGCCGGACTCCCTGCCCGTCGCCAACGCCCTGAACAACCTCGCCAACGTCTTCATGGATCAAGGCCAGCCCGAGCGCGCCGTCGCCTTGTACGCCCGTTCGGTGAGTATCGGAGAGAGACTCTACGGCCCCGAGCACGTCGTGGTCGGTGCCTACCTGAACAACCTCGCCAACGCGAAGGCTGGGCAGGGGCTTCTCGACGAAGTCTGGCCGCTGTACGAACGCGCGCTGTCGATCTTCGAACGCACCTATGGCCCCGAGCACCCCGACGTCGCGGGGTTCAACGTCAACATGGCGGGCACCGCGTGGCGGCGGGGCAAGCTCGGCGAGGCTCAGGCGCGCTACGCCAAGGCGCTGGCGATCCAACGCGCAGTCCTGGAGCCTGCGCACCCCAAGCTCGCACAGACGCTGTCCGGCTATGGGCTGCTGCAGCTGGAGCGCGGAGACGTCGACGCGGCCGCCGACCTCCTCGATGAGGCGCTTCGTATCAACGAGTCGGCCTATGCGCAGGACCATCCCAGCGTCGCCCAGAGCCTGGAGCGAGTCGCCCTCATCGACCTCGAACGTGAAGCGTACGACGCCGCGGCCACCCGACTCGAACGGGCTGCGAAGATCCGCGCGACGACCGAGAGCACGGAAGCCGACCGGGCTCAGGGCGAGTTCATCCTCGCCCGAGCGTTGTGGGGCCAAGGGCACTCGGATCGAGCGCGCGCCTCGGCCGAGGCCGCCCTCCGCCGGGTGGGCGCGCCCGATGGCGAGTTCGGCCAAGAGGTCCGCGCCTGGCTCGGCGAACACCCGCGGTGACGCTGACGCGGCTACCGGCGACGCATCGACACCAGCAGGGCGACCAGCATGACCCCACGCGAGTCGTAGAAGTCACCCGTGAAGGTCGCGGACATCAACAACACGAGCAGGACGGCAAGGTCTCGCGCGTAGAGGTCTGCGTTGGCCGCAAAGACCCGCCACAGCTGCGGGCCCAACATGGCCGCCAGGAGCACGACGGAGATCAGGCCCCCCTCGCAGAACGCCTCCAGCACGATGTTGTGGGGATAGGCGTGAAACCCACCGGCCGCGAACGCGGCGAGCCCTTGCCCAACGAGCGGAGCATCCAGCCCCATCTCCCAGGCGTGAATGTAGATATCCATCCGCCCCGCGTCGTGGCGTTCTTCGAGCGTGAGTACGAGGAAACGCTCTTCGAACGAGTGCAGCGCTGACTGCCCCACGTCGGTGAACGTGGCGACGAACCATCCGAACACGACCAGTCCCAACGCGATCTTGACGAAGCGGCCGACCGGGATGCGCTTGGCGTACACGAGGGTCGAGGTGCCCACCATCATGCCGACGATCGCTCCACGCGACCCGGAGAGCAGGGCCAACACCGCCCCGAGCCCGGCGGCGAACAGCCACAGGGTTCGCCTCCGTCGTCCGGCGAGGATCGCCGACAGACTCAACATCAGGAGAACGGCCATGTTGCGGCCGAACACGTTGGGTCCGCCGCCAAGCACCGCGAGTCGCTCTCCCGAGCCTCCGACCCACGACAGAAGTCCCATCACGCCCATCAGGCCCAGCGAACCTGCGAGTGCATCCCAGAAGCGATTGATCAGCAGGGTCGGCCCGGTCCAGCGCGCGATTCGAGCCACGGATGTGAGTGCCACGAGGACGAGCAGCATCTCGTAGGCCTTGGTCCACGGGAGGTCGGAGGTCGGAGCCCAGAGCACGGATGCGATGAGGAACCCCAAGAACGCCACCACGGCGCCGACGTTGGTGCGCAGGACGGGTTCGCTCTCGAGCGTGCGACCGAGTGCGGGGGAGTAGGCGACCGCGGCCAGCCCCACGACGATCCAGGCACGCGGCTCGAACAGCGCACTGGTCTCTCCAAAGCCCAACCGAGCCAAGCTCCATCGTCCAGAGAGGATGAACAGGGCCATTCCGATCGCGGTGGCCCAGGCGACCTGGCGGCGCGGTGAATCGTCATGCATGGGGACCACCTCTGCGGAGCCGGACACAGGCGAACGTGACTGCGAGCATCGCCCCGGTGGCTCCGACCGCGAGCCCCAATGCGCTGGCCTTCGCCGCGCCCATCAGACCGCTGCAGGGAACCCAAGCCAGTGCGGCGACTCCCGTGGTCGTCGCCGCGACGAGATACAGGACCGCTTGCGTCTTCAGCAGCCGGGCTGCCGTCAGCGCATACATCGACAGCGCGAGCACGAAGTGCATCGCCCCGCCGATCATGATCCACACGAACTCGGGCTGATAGGCGGCGAACGATTCCGCATAGGCCAGACCCAGGAAGATGTCGCCAACCGTCGCGGCGACGAGAACCCCAACGCTGCCCATGGCAGCCGCGAGCCCGAACAGACCCAGCGACATCTTGGCGAACGCCGGAGCGTTTCGCTCGGCGACGTGGCGAGCGAGCCGCGGTGCGAGCGGGGCACCCAGCGCAAAGACGAACGCGCTGCCGACCGTGACGACGTATGTCATCGGCACATAGAACCCCAGCAGCTCCTCGCCTAGGTTCGCCTCCACCACGTACCGCGGCAGGTTCTGGTTCAGCGAGTCGACCAGCCACATCAGGCCCATCGGAAGCGCCATCAAGACCAGCCCCCGTGGAGAACCGCCCTTGGCGCTGTGGGACTGGCCACGCGCATCGAGCAGCGCATCGGAGCGCGGTCGGTCGTGCAGAAGCCAGACCGCCGCCCACGCGGCCGCCATGCACAGCACCGCGAGCGGGAGATTTCCGGTCGTGACCATGACGGCGGTGAGCGCACCGAGCCCCGCGACGGCGCGCAGGATCAGAGACTTGCTGAAGCCGTCCATGCGACCGAAGCGTTGAAACACGCCGTATCGCAGGTCTTCGAGCATCTCGATGGACTTGGCCAGGGCGACCGCGGCGATGACCCACGCTGCGGTACCTTCGTACAGGGACGCGGCCATGACGGCGCACACCAACAGTCCGACCAGCGCCGTCACTCGGCGCACCTGTCCGTACGTCGACCAACCGAAGCGTCCGGTGCTGTCCGTCGCGTAGAGGTTCCGCAGATGCATGTTGCAGAACACCATCACCGGGGCGGTCACGGCGAGGCCGAGCGAGAAGCGCCCCACGTCGGCGACCGAGCCCAGCTTCGCGACGAGCACCAGGGTTCCCCACTGGGCGAGGCCGTAGATGACCCGCCCCGCGAGCGTCCACCCGAAGCTGCCCCGGCGGGACAGCTCAGGAAGCAACTGCGATGTCGTCGGGGTTGGCATCGTCGTCTTGAAGGTCGTCGGCCTCGGCCGGGGACTGGGTGTAGTCGGACGAGTAGGCGTACCCTCCGCCGTAGTAGTAGTAGCCGTCATCTCCGCCGTGCTCCCGCTCGACGGCGTTGAGCACCAGGCCTTTGGGCGCTCCCAGGCGGTTCCACACCACTCGGGCGCGCCGGGCATGGGCTCGCTGGAGGACGCCGGGCCGGGCGACGACCAGCAGGAGGTCAGCGTGCTGGGCGACGACCGAACCGTCGGGAACAAACGACGGTGCGCTGTCGAGGAGCACGTAGTCGTAGCGAAGCCGCGCCGCTTCGATCAGCTCTCCGAGCTTGGGAGACATGAGCGATGGCAGCGAGTCCGGCACCCGCTGGCCAGCCGTCAGGACGTGAACGCCACACTCCTGCGGGCGGATGAAGTCGGCGAAGTCCGCGACGTTGCCGTGGGCAAGCAGGTTCGTGAAACCGCGGTCCCGCTTGACTCGCCACTCGCGGTGCTGGACGGGACGCCGAAGGTCGAGGTCCACGACGAGCACCGAAGAACCGGAGCGCGCCAAGGAGATCGCGAGGTTGGAGACCACCGTGCTCTTTCCCTCTCCTTGCTGGCTGGACGACAGCGCGATGACGCGGCCGCGGCCCGCCTCGGCCGGTGTCAGCGTGACGGACACGCATAGTGCCCGGAACGCCTCGGCTGCCGGAGAGTGGGTCTCGGCCCAGATCGCTTGGTGCGGAAGCCGGGAGTTGTCGCGTTGCGACGCCTTGGTCGCCTCGGGAAGTTTCGGCACCACGCCGTAGACCCCAAAATCGAACTCGGCGGCGACGTCGTCGACCGAGGACAGCTTCCGTCGCAAGGCGTGGGAGAGCCAGGCGGTCGCGAGCGCGAACATCACCGCAGCTGCAAAGCCCGATGCCCAGATCCGAACGCGGCGGGGGGACGCCATGTCGTGCGGCACGTTGGCCCCCTCGACGATGCGCTTGTCGATGGTCGTAGAGGCCTCGAGGATCTCCGCCTCGCGGTAGCGCTCCAACAGGAAGGCGTAGAGTTTCTGGCTGACCTCGACGTCTCGCATCAGGCGTGCGAGCTGAAGATTCTTGGCGGGGAAGTCGGTGAGGACCGCCGCGGCAGCGTCCCGCTCTCGGCGCAGGTTGGCCATCCGGCTGCCCACGTTCTTGCGCGCGGTGCCCAACAGTTGGCCCACCTGTTTGCGTTGCCGCCTCAGCCGACGATTGACCTCGACGAGTTTCGGGTGGTCGGCGGTCAACGATGCCGACATCGTGGCGGCCTGGGTCTCGGCCTCGGTCAGGGCACCGATCGATGCGGCGAGGACCGGGTCGGCGATGAAGCTGGCGGTGAGGTGTGCCCCCTCCCCTCTCTTCATCCGGGTCCGCAACCCTTTGTGAAGCGACCCCAGCACGGCGGCCTCGACGTCCGCTTGGCGGAGCTCGGCCTCGATCACCGAGACGCTCTCAATGGTGACCTTGGCCTGCGTGTCGAGTTGCACGGCATGCTCGGCTTCAGAGAACTCGCGCAACTCCTGCTCGGCGACGGCCAGCTCCTTGTCGGCGTCTTCGAGGCGTTGCCGAATGAACTCGGCGGACTTCGAAGCCCCGGTGGCCTGCCAGTCGAGGCTCTGCTGGAGGTATCGCCGCATGAGGTCGTCGACGACGGCCTGCGCCACGAAACGGTCCGCGTGAACGAAGCGCACCGCCACGAGGTCGGTCGCGTGGTCTCGGTTTCCGACCGGCGCGACAGAAAGCTGCGGCAGCAGGCGGTCGAGCAGCTCGCCCTCCGTCTCGACGTAGATGGTGCCCGGGACGCCGATCTCTCCGGGGAGCGTTGCAAACGACAGCGCCAGGCCGTCGGTCTCGAGCGTCTCGCCCACCGCGAGGGTGAACGCTTCCGCGACACCGGGCTCCCCCACCGCGATCGCGATCGTGGACTCGTCGGTCGCTTCGACACGAACGGTCACCCCCTCGAGGCGCTCCGGCGAGAGCTGAGCAAACGCCAACGATCCGCGCAACGAGGTGAGCCATGCGGGCGTCGGGCTCTGCTTGCCGGTCGCGACGTCCCACTGCGGCGTCACCATCCAGGGCCGCTTTGGGTCGATGACGTGGAGTCCGAGCGATGTGAACGTCTCGACGACGGCTTCGCGCCGCCGCAGAATCTCGACCTCGGTGTCGACTTGGGAGCCGCCGAGCTCGCCCATGAAGTCCAGCATGGGCATGGCGCTGCCGCCCTCGTTCGACACCTGCACGACCCCAGCGCTCGAGTACGACGGGAGCGCGAAGAACCCGAACAAGATGAACGGCGCGAGGGTGAGCACACCTGCACCCACCGCCACCCATCTGTAGCGTCGGAGCAGGCCAAACCAGCTGCCGAGCAGCGTGGCCAAGCCCGCCTTTTCAGTTGTGCCGCCGCCGCCCTCAGGGGGCTGAGCCACAGCGCGGGTGGAGTCGCTACGGAGAGGCCGAATGACGTCGTCCATGGTGTGCTTTCACGGGGCCAGCCTTGGTCCCGCAGGAGGTCTCTGCGTTCGGGCATGGGTCGGCGCAACACCACAGCTGTGCCCGAAGACGGCCGATACCGGGCCCGGTGGACCGATCCGTGCCGGCTGGCCCCAAACCGGCCTCTTCGGCGGACGGCCCCCGGGCAGATCGATCGCGTGAGGCCCGGTGGTGGCGACAACCCGCACCACACGGCACACTGAACCCAGGCGATCGATGGACGGCGAGTACAACTGGGCGGCGCTGGCGGTCCCGATCTTCTTGGGCGCCACCCTCCTCGAGGCATGGATCGCCCGCAAACGGCGCCAAGACCTCTACGCGTTCGGCACCGCGCTGAGCGATCTGGCGTGCGGCACCGTCTTTCAGGCGGGCGAGTTGGTGCTCAAGCTCGGCTTCGTCGCCGCCTACGTCTGGTTGTTCGAACACGCCCGCCTGGTGACCTGGGACGAGAGCGGTCCGTGGCCCTGGGTGCTGGGCATCGTGGGCGTGGACTTCCTGTTCTACTGGTGGCACCGGGTCAGCCACGTGGTCAACGTGCTGTGGGCCGTCCATGGGGTCCACCACCAGAGCGAGGACTACAACCTCGCCGTCGCCCTCCGTCAGCCGCTGTTCGAGCCTGTCACCTGGTTCGTGTTCTACGCCCCGCTCGCCCTGCTTGGCGTCTCGCCAGTGGTCTACTTGGCGGCCTACGGCATCAACCGCTTCTATCAGTTCTGGATCCACACCCAGGTTGTCGACAAGGGGCCGGGCTGGGTCGAGTGGCTGCTCAACACGCCGAGTCACCATCGTGTGCACCACGGGGTCAACGAGCAGTACCTCGACAAGAACTACGGCGCGGTGCTGATCGTCTGGGACCGGTTGTTCGGGACCTTCGAACCCGAGGTCGAGACCCCCGTCTACGGCACGACCGTTCCGCTGCGAAGCTACAGTCCGCTGTGGGCCAACTTCGTCCACATCAGCCGCATCATCACCCTGGGCCGGCTCGCCTCGACGACGCGGGAGCGACTGTGGGCTTGGGTCGCGCACCCGGCCTGGTTGCCCCGCGGCGTTACCGAGCCCGAACCCAAGGTCGACCGCACGGCCTACGAGAAGTACCGGCCCCAGGTCGTGCCCAAGCTACGGGCCTACCTGCTCGCGCACTTCGGTTTGGCCGGCGGCGCGATGGGAGTTGTCGTGTTCTTCGAGCACAGCCTCACCCCCCTGCAGCTCGCCGGTGCGGGGGCCGTCCTGATCGCGACGTTTGCTGCGATTCTGGGACTCGCCGAGGGTCGCGGCTGGGCGTGGCCGCTGGAGCGGGCACGACTGCTCGGGGCCGTCACGGTCTCCTCGTGGCTGCTCTCGAGCGCGGCCGGCTGGAGCACCGCCCAGGCGCTCGGCGCTGGCGGGGTGCTTGGCGTCACCTGCATTGCGGCGCTCCTCATCTTGCGCCCCGATCGCGCCCGCCCCAAAGCCTGAGCGGCGGCCTCAGGCTTGGTGCCGATGCGAGAGTCGGCCCAAGGCGCTCTGGAGATGACCCAGCGGCGTGTGCTCGGGCGCGACAAACGGGAGCACGAACCCGGCGGCCTCGTCGGTGGTGGCGAAGACCCGATGCGGATGCCCTGCCCGCGACAGCAAGGTGATCGTCGCGACCGCTGCCCGAGCGGCCGACGCCCAGAACCCTTCGCCGGGCACCACCGTCGTCGTCACCAGGACATGCGCCGCGGTACTCGCCAGAACGGCGGAGGCCTTCTTGCGCGCGGCCGTATCTGGGATCTGCAGCCCAAACTCGATCACGTTGAACACGACGACGCCCTTCGGGTAGCGAGACGCCAGATCGAAGCTCGCCGTCTCGCACGCGGCCAGGCCGGCGACCGAGACGGGGGCGAACCAGTGCGTGAACATCACGTTGCGCCACTGGACCACCCGGTGGTCCGCGCCCTCCGAGCAGATCCGCTCGTCGTCATCGAGGCGGAGCACCGTGGAGGGTGATGGGCTCACCGGGTCGGGAACCGCCTTCGGCACCCGCTGGCTCTGCTCATCACTCACGCCCAAGGATCACGCAGACCCGCGGCCGCTCCAACCGGGGATTTCCCGGATGAAGGCCATTTTCGCACTCTGCGCAAGCGGGGCCGACGCAAGCCCGGGGTGCTTGGGAGAGCCCCTCAGAGCTCGTGTGGGGCCCTTTGCGAGCGACTTGTTTCGGGTGCTTGACGGCGCGGGCATCTCAGCGGTATGAAGCGCGCCCTATTCCTCAGTAGCTCAGTTGGTTAGAGCGGGGGACTGTTAATCCCTAGGTCCGCGGTTCGAGTCCGTGCTGAGGAGCTTTCAAGACCCACTTTCGAGTGGGTCTTTTCTTTTGGTTCGGCTGGTCACGACGTGCAGTCGATCACCTGAGCAACCGGTCGTAGTGACTCTCAGGGTGCCGACCCGCCGCTGCGCCACAGCCACAGGGCAACCAGGGTCATCACGCCGGCCTCCACCGCGACCAGAAGCCACTGCTTGGGCACCATTCCGTCGACGAGAAGCCCGAGGATGCGCGCAGCCAGTGCGCCGGTCATGAAGTAGAAGATGACCAAAGGGATGCTCGTGGCCCAGGGGCGAAGCGCGGGGATGCCGATGAACATCAAGCCCAGCCCGAGCACCATGCCGCCGCGAACGCGCCGCTCGATGGCTTCGTGGATACCGGCCGCCGGCTCCGGGCCGCCCGTGAGCGGTTCGAACCAACCGGGAAACACCGAGGCGAGAACGCCGAGGATCGCCACCACGATCCCAAAAATGCGAAGTCCAGACATCCGATTGCTCCTGCCCCTCAGAGTTCCCAGTGGATGCCGGTTGCCTTCTCGGAAACCGCCCAAAGTCGCTCCATGACCACCTTGTCATGAGCGTGGGGATGCAGGGTGCCCTTTCCGACAGGACCGACAAACTCCGCGAGCCCGGTCGGCCCATACAGCGCTCTGGGCTCGAGGCCCTCTTCGGTCGCGCACATGACCTGGGGCCAGGACCCCTTCTCCGCGGACTGCACCATCGGTGACAGCGACATGAGCCCGAACATGATGCGCGTCGCCAGGTTTCCACTGCTCGTGATCAGCGATGTCTTCGACGAGCCGGGGTGGCACACGTAGACCTTGACGTCGGCGTGTCCGGCGGCCGCCAACCGGTCCTGCAGCTCATACGCAAACATCATCTGCGCCAGCTTGCTCTGGGAGTAGGTCTTGTTCTGGTGGTAGTTCTTCTCCCAGTTCATGTCGTCGAACTGGATGGTCTTGATGCCCATGTTGTAGCCGAGGCTACTCACCACGACGATGCGGCCCTTGGACTCTTCGATGCGCCCGAAGAGCAGCCCGCAGAGCAAGAAGTGACCGTAGTGATTGGTCCCGAGCATGCTCTCGAAGCCATCCACGGTGAGTTGCAGGGTCGGCACCTGCGCGATCGCTCCGTTGCAGATGAGGGCGTCGATCCGTGGCACGGTCTGCAGCACCTGCGCCGCGGCTTCGCGTACGACCGCCAGCGATGCGAGGTCCAAGCGGATGAAGCTCACCTCGGCGTCTGAACCAAACTCCTGCTTCAGCTCGCCGATGGCCGCTTCGGACTTCTCCACCGAACGATTGAGCATCACCACCTTGGCGTTCTTCGCGAGCAGGGTCCGGGCTGCTTGAAACCCGGTCCCGGAGTTTGCCCCGGTGATGAGGTAGGTCTTGCCCGCGAGGTCGCCGAGTCGCTGTGGCGTCCATCCTTTCGGGCCAAACGGGTTGGTCTTTGCGCTCATGATCTGGAACTCCTGTGGCCCGGTGTGGGTCCGTTGCGCTTGCCGCCTCGAACCGCCCTGCCCTCACAGCATTACCGCCAGAACCGAGGCACTCCAGGCAGCTTCACCTCGTAAACTTGCACAATCCCCTCACTTGAGTCTTGAACCAGCCAAGCCCTGCTAGTCTACCAGGGCTTGGATCGACGGCCGCGCCGTCAGCACTGGAGGCATGCATGACCAGAGACCGGATTCGTTCGAGCGTCGATCGGCACACGCCGGCGGCAGGAAGCATCAAGACGCCGCTGCCAGGCGTCGAGCTCTTCCGCGTCGTTGCGCCGTTCGAGCGCATACCTGGGATCTACGCGCCCAGCGTCTGCGCAATCGTTGCAGGGGAGAAGGTCATCCACATCGAGGATTCGATCCGCGTCTTGAACGAGGACCACTACGTCTGCGCAACGTTGCCAACACCCACGCTCGCCGACGTCCGACGAGCGAGCCCCGAATCGCCGTTGCTCGGGGTCCTCATCCAGCTCGACACCAACACGATGTCGCGGCTGGTCCTGGAGACCCAGGTCGCCTACGGCACCTTGCCCGCCGGCGACGGTCCTACAGCGGGTTTCGACACCGCGGTCCGTGACGACGGCTTTGACGTCGCGCTCGCCAACCTTCTCGAGCTTCTCGACGACCCACCCGCTGCACAGGTTCTTGGCGAGGGACGGCTTCGCGAGATGCTCTTCGCCGTGCTCCGCGGTGAAGCCGGAGACCGTCTGCGAAGTGACTTCGGCGGGGCTCCAGCGCTTGCGACGACGCTGGCGCACGTCCACGCGCACGTCAGCGAAGAGTTCTCGATCGACGCGCTCGCGCGGCGTGCAGGCATGAGCCGCGCCGTGTTCGACCGCCAGTTCAAGGCGGCCACGTTGTTGTCGCCCCTGCAGTACATCAAGGCGTTGCGTCTGAATGAGGCCTCGATGCTCATCGCGCGAGGCGAGAGCGTCGGTGTTGCGGCGACGGCGGTGGGCTACACGAACTCTTCGCAGTTCAGTCGCGAGTTTCGTCGCAAGTTCGGGACATCGCCCCGTGATTGGGCACGCGAAGCCCGAGTCCTGACCTGAGTGCCTCGGGTGCGGGCGGCGTCGGCCCGGACCGCGACCGAGCGCCGACTTGTCCTTCGACCACTTGGTGGTCGCTGCCGTTGTCGAGGCCGAGCATGTTGACGCCTCGCTCCGGCCATTTTTCTATTTGACAGTTTTATTTGTCAATTGTAAATCGACGGCTCGATGGTCGACGACGAGACTCAAACCGCGCTGATCGACGATGCCGAACGCGCTCGGTTGGCCCTCTCGCCGATTCGCCGACGCCTCCTGCTCGCCCTGCGCAAACCCGAGTCCGCCACCACGCTCGCGGCCGCCCTCGATCTCTCGCGCCAGCGCATCGGCTACCACCTGCGCGCGCTCGAGCAGGCGGGACTCATCGAGCTCGTCGAGGAACGCCGACGTCGCGGCTTCGTCGAGCGGGTCTTGATCGCACGGGCCGACGCGTTCGTCGTCGACCCCTCGATCCTCGGACCTGCCCCGGAAACTGTGGCTCAAGACGAGTTCGCTGCCGGACACCTCGTCTCGGTCGCCGCGGGGATCGTGCGCGACGTCTCCCGCATGCGTCAGCGCGCCGACGAGGCCGGCCAGCGTTTGCTGACCTTCACCATCGAGGCCGACATCGGCTTCTCCACCCCCCGACAACTCGAGGACTTCGCAGGCGAGGTCACCGAAGCCGTCGCGGGCCTCGCCCGTAAGTACAAGTCCGATGGACCCGGACGCCGATACCGTCTCGTGGTCGGTGCCCACCCGGCCGTCGCCGGAGCCCCGCCCGCACACAAGCAGTAGTCGCCATGACCGACCCCAAGCCCAACGTCCTCGTCGAAGTCACCATCTCCGCGCCCATCGATACCGTCTGGAAGGCGGTTCGCGACCCCGAGCAGATCAACGAGTGGTTCGGTTGGGAGTCGGAGACCTTGGCCGACGAGATCGCCATGATCTTTGGCAGCCCCGTCATCGTGGACGAGCAGTCGCACACGCTGAAGTTTGGCGAGTGGGAAGGCATCGCCGATGGGTTCGAGCTGATCGAACGCGGCACTGAGACCGTCCTGCGGGTCGTTCGGTTTGGAGCGACTCCCGACAACTGGGACGACGTCTACAGCGACGTCCGCGAGGGTTGGACCACCTTCGCGCACCAGCTGCGGCTGTGGATCGAGCGTCACCACGGCCAGCAACGACGGACCGTCTACCTTTCGGACCCCACCCCACCGGGCGCCCCGGTGCTGTCCGAGGCGCTGGGCCTCAAAGCCCATTGGGATGCCGAGCCCGGCAGCACACACCGCGTGGAGTTCCCCACCCACAGCGAAGAGGTGAGCCCTGCCTACCGCACCGGGTTCCAGCTCGCCCTGCACGTTCCCGGATGGGGCGGCGGACTCCTGGTGGTCACGGACATGCCGGCCGATGCCAAACGTCCCGCGCGTGGCTCGCTGTTGATCACAACCTTCGGAATGCAGGAGCAGGCCGCGTCCGAGTTCGCCCAGCACTGGACGCAGTGGTGGCAGGCCAGGCACCCGCCAACCTCCACGTCTGAGTGACCGCCTGACTGGCTCTACCCGCGAGCGTCCGCATGGGAGCGCGGCTCGTGGGAGTCGACCTTGCTGGAGGCTTGGTCGAGCACCGAGTCCACCAGCTGGAGCAGCTGCTCACGCCCGGCCGGCTTGCGAAGGAAACCGGCAGCGCCGTGTCGACGCGCCAAGTGCTCGAGCTCCGAGGCATCCATCCCGCTGTGAAACACAACCGGCACGTCCAGAGAGTTGAAGCGTTGCCCAAGCTGCTGGAGGACGGACAACGCGGCATCACCGCGCAGCCCCGGCATGTTGACGTCGAGCAGCAACAGGTCCGGCTGGTTCTCCCGTACTCTGCCACTGAGCCCAAACCCGCTCGCGGCCACCACAACCCGGTAGCCCCCATTGGTCAGGAACCGCTCGAGGAGGCGCCGTACCATGAGGTCGTCGTCGACCACCATGATCGTTTGAGCATTCATCTGTTGTGCTGAAGTCACGGCGTCCTGCAGCTTGCATACGGTCCTCAAACGACTTTGCAAGCCGAGCCTCGACGGTTCCGTATCGGGCCGCCAACAACCCGGGCGTGGATGCTGCTAGCTTCCGCCTCGATGGCCGAGCTTCGCCGCGTCTGCGTCTACTGTGCGTCCTCCCCGGGAACCAACCCCAAGGTCACCGATGCCGCTGTGGCCCTGGCCGAGTTGCTCGCCGACGAAGGGCTCGAGCTCGTGTACGGCGGCGGCACGGTCGGGCTCATGGGACTCATCGCAGACACCGTGATGTCGCGCGGAGGCACGGTGCGCGGCGTCATTCCGACCCAGCTCTTCCCCCGCGAGATTGCGCATCGCGGCCTGACCGAGCTCATCGAGGTCAGCTCGATGCACGAGCGCAAGACCAAGATGTTCGAGCTGGCCGACGCGTTCATCGCCCTCCCGGGCGGCTTTGGCACGCTCGAGGAGTTGGCCGAGGTGACGACCTGGGCTCAGCTGGGCATTCACGCGAAACCGATCGGCCTGCTCAACGTCGATGGGTACTACGACGGGCTGCTGACGTGGCTCACTCGTGCGGTGCAGGACCAGCTGCTGCGCGCAGACAATCGGACCCTCCTGCTCGATGCCTCGGATGCCCCGACACTCCTCCAGCAGATGCGAGCCTACGAGCCCTCGGCCGCGATCCAAAAGTGGCTGGATCTGAACCAGAGCTGAAGGCACAGTCGCGCCGATGGACGACCTGCCTCCCTGCCCGAAGTGCGGCTCGCAGCACACGTACCCGGATGGTGCGTTGCTCGTCTGCCCGGAGTGCGCCCACGAATGGTCTCCAACGACGGACGCTCCCGAGCTGTCGGCAGCGGCCGGCATCCGTGACTCGGTTGGCAACGTCCTCACCGACGGAGACGACGTCATCGTCGTCAAGACCATGAAGATCAAGGGGGCTGCCAGCGCCCTGAAGGCGGGGACGAAGGTGAAGAACATTCGCCTCGTCGACGGCGACCACGACATCGACTGCAAGATCCCCGGTTTCGGCCCGATGAAGCTCAAGAGTTCGATCGTGAAGAAGGCTTAGTCGCCCTGGTCCCGCCAGTAAGCGGCGAGGGCCTGCTTCCCGACACGGTCGAAGTACAGCATGCGGCGATGCACGACTCGACGGAGGTCGGCATCGACGTGCTCCGCCGGCAACAGGGGGTCGAAGGTCAGCATGCCGATGACCGCCGCACCAATCGTCGCAGTATCGCGGGCGCGCTCTTTGATGCTCGTCCGCTCGAATCCGTCGAGACAGGTCGCCATCGCCTTCTCGGCCGCTGCATACCCGGCCTCGATCGTCTTCCGGTCCCACAGCTCTTCGAGCCCTCCTTGGGGCTCCTGAACGAACGAAGCTCTGCCGAGGATGATCGCCTCCGGGTCGAGGCCGAGTTCGAACAATCGCGACGCAAGCACAGCCGGCTCGACGCGGAGGTTGTCAGGTCGTACCCACAACCCATCCGACGCGCTGGCAAAACCAAACAGCGACAACGCCCGCTCTCGGCGGCGCAGTTGCGGCCGCTGGCTACGACCCAAGTGCGCGGTATGGATCGCGATCCACTCGCCGCGCCACGGGTTGGTGAGCCGAGGTAGATCGCGCCAGCGCTGAAGCGTTTCTGCGATCGGCTGCCCCTTGGGACCGATTCGGTAGGTGGCCTCGCCCTCGGGGACAACGTCTCCCTTGTCGACGAGGCGGCCAAGCGCGACCCGCACCGCAGCCCCCTCCACGTCGAACAGCGCGCCACACAGCCGAAGCTGAGCGGTACTGAGCGAGCTCCCGGTGGCGGTCAGAGCGGTGAGAATCGCCTGCTTGGCGGTCACAGAGCTCGCCAAACGGGTCGTGAAAGCGTCCTTCAAATCGGCCATCGGTAATGTCGACTTGACATATGAGTAACACCGTTCGACATTTGTTGCCGATGAGTGTTCACGTCGACCAGGACCGCGCTCGCGTCCGAGACTTCCTGTCCCGAGAGGAGACGGCCGCGTTGATGCAGACCTCCGACCTCCGAGCGGGGCTCCAGGTCCTCGCGAACTTCGGCGTCATCGCCGGCGCCTTCGCGCTGGTTGGCTTGTGGCCCCACCCCGTGACGTTCATCGTTTCGGCGATCCTGTTGGCGGGGCGATACGTCGGGCTCGGCATCCTCATCCACGATGCCGCCCACAACGCGCTGTTCCGAACCCGCACCCTCAATCGCGTGCTGGGCCGATGGTTGTTCTCGGGCCCGACCCTGATCGACTTCGACACGTATCGCAACGGTCACCTCTCCCACCATCGCCACGCGGGGACCATCGATGACCCGGACCTGCCCTTCGTGCACGCCTACCCGGTGCAACGCGCGAGCATGAGGCGCAAGCTGGTGCGCGACCTCAGCGGGCGGACGGGGATTCGAGACGGTCTGTATCTGATCGGGATGACCCTGCGTCATGCCCGGCTCGCGTCATTCGTCGCCCACACGGTGATGTTCGGCGGCTTGTACCTCCTGGGCATGCCCTGGGCCTACGCCGCATGGTGGGCGGGCTTCATCTTCGTGGTCCCGCTGTGTCTTCGGCTCCGGGTGATGGGAGAGCACGGAAATGTGCCCGACCTGTTGGACAAGGACGCCCGTCGGCACGCCCGCACCACCAAGGCAGGATGGATCGCTCGCACGTTGGTCTCGCCCAACTACGTCAACTATCACTGCGAGCACCACTTCTTCCCGAGCGTTCCCGGCTACAACCTCCCCAAAGCCCACGCGCTTCTCAAGGAGCGGGGCTTCTATGAGGGACACCCCGCCGCCTACTCGAAGAGCTACCTCGAGGTGCTGCGCGCCTGCATTGGGGATCGCGCTGACCGCCCTGACTTCGGGGCGCTGCGGCACGGCAAAGCATCCCTCGCCAACATGGCGTGAGCGCTCACCTCCACCCAACCCCGAGAGATTCTGCCGCGCCTTGTCGGGTCGCAGGCCCCCCGTTCGTCATGGGACCATGCAGGACGTGACCGCAGAGAAGCTATTCTGGGACCTCGCCGCCGAGCTGCAGGGAGAGGATGGCCGCGTCGTCGAAGGGACGATCATGGGCAGCGCCTGCCTGCGGGTCGGCAAGGAGTTCCTGGCCCTGGTCGACTACAAGGGCTCGGGCCTCGTGGTGAAGCTGCCCAAGCAACGTGTCGCCGAGCTCGTCGAGGAGGGACACGGCAAGCCCTTCGGCCCAGGGGGCAAGATCTTCAAGGAGTGGCTGTCGGTGCCGGCGCTGGACCGCAAGCGCTGGCACGGCTTGTTGCGGGAAGGCGTCGAGTTCGTCTCCTAGTCGACGGACCCGCACACCAGGCGGCTCGTTACCAAGCTTCGACGTGAGGTCGGAGGTCCAGCTCAAACGTCCACGCGTTGCGGGCCTGACTGAGCAAGAACGAGACGGTCGCCGCGAACCCATCGGGAGACAGGAATGACTCCGCGGCGCGGTCGGGCATGCGCGCGCGGGTGTTGGGAAGGTCGACCATTCCATCGACGATCACCAGCGCCACATGGATCCCCTTCGGTCCCCACTCCCGAGCCAGCGACTGGGCCAACGAGCGCTGGGCCGCTTTGCCCGCTGCGAACGCGGTGGTGAACGGCTTGCCGCGCAGCGATGCCGTGGCACCGGTGATGACCAGCGCCCCGTCTCCGCGCTCTGCCATCTGAGGCAGCAGCCGCTTGGCCAGCACGAACAATCCCCGGGTGTTCGTTCCCAGGGCCAGGTCCAGCCCGTCCGTGTCCACCGTCTCGAGCGTTCCAAACACCCCGCCGCCGACATTCCAAACGACCGTGTGAATTGGGCCCACGGCCTCCTCGACCGCGGCGACTCCTGCTTCGACCGACGCTGGATCTGTCGCATCGATGGAGACCGCAAATCCGCCGAGTTCCTGGACGAGGCCCGCGAGACGCTCAGCGTTTCGGGACGCCACGGCAACCCGGTAGCCATCAGCGTGCAGGCGGCGGGCGGTTGCGGTTCCGAGCCCGGGACCGACCCCGACCACAAGGGCGATTCGCTTGGTGTTCGTCATCTCGATTGCCTCCGACGGGATACTCCCCCGCGAAGGCGCGGGTTACGTTCCGCGGCGCCGTGCGGCTTGCCAAATCACACGGAGCGGTAGACTGGGCCTCGGCGGGCCCCGCCACCCATCATGAGCAGCCTCAACACCGTTGCCCCCGGCGTCCACGTGCTCGACGCCGCCCAGCGTTTCCTCGGTCTCGAGCTCGGCGCACGCATGACGGTGCTCGAGCTCCGCGATGGTCTCCTGGTGCACTCCCCCATCGGGGTTCCGCCCTCGGTGGTCGAGCACCTTGGCGACCCGCGGTGGGTCCTGGCGCCGAACCTCTTCCACCACATGTACGTCGGGCCCTGGATCGACGCTGGGCTCGAGGGTTGGGGCGCTCCTGGCCTGCCCGAGAAGCGTTCGGACGTCCGATTCGAGGGGGTGGTCAGCACCGGGACCAGCCCGTTTGGAGACGAGGTCGAGACCTACGCTCTGCGCTGCTTCTCCCTGAGCAACGAGGTGGTGTTGTTTCACAAGCCCAGCCGCACGCTGCTGGTGAGCGACCTGGTGTTCAACATCTCCCGCAGCGCCCCGTGGATGACGCGGGTGGCCATGCGGTGCTTGGGTGGCTACCCCGGGTGCGCGGTGACGCTGCTCGAGCGCATCGGCATGCGCCGAGATCTGGCCCGAGAAGACCTCGCCACGATCGCCGGCTGGGACTTCGATCGAGTGGTCATGGCACACGGCGAGGTCATCGAGACCGGCGGCAAGCAAGCCGTCCTGCGGGCGTTCCGTTGGCTCTCCCTGCCCGCGCTGCCAGAGGCCCCTCGCCCGGATCCACCCAGCTAGCCGCCGAAGCCGCGAGAACGTGCGAAACTCGGGCGCTGTTTTTTTGAGAAACAGTGTCCAAGTTCGGCGGCCCGGCGCGTCATGGGACCGAACGACGCGGAACTCGCCGCAAACGAGCGCTCCGCCCAACGAAAGAACCCACGATGCCCAAATTCCTTTGCATGCAACGCAGCATCCCCGCTCCAGACCCCCAGCCAGCCCCCGCCGGCGGCAACATGGAGGACTGGTACGCCGCCTTCCAAGGCTGGATGAAGAAGTTCGAGGACAACCTCGTCGACCTCGGCGGAAAACTAGGCGCCGGAAAGCTCGTGACCTCGGACGCCAAGACCGACGCACCCCTCGTCGAGGTCAAGGACCTGGTCGGGGGCTACATGATCGTCTCGGCCGAATCTCTCGATGAAGCGATCGCGGTCGCGAGCGCCTGTCCGGGTCTGGTCAAGCCCGGCTCTGGCGTCGAGGTCATCGAGATTCACACGCCTTGACGGGCGCACTCCTCGAGCGCGTCTACCGGCGCGAATACGGACGCGTGGTGTCGATGCTCGCCGCCCGCGTCGGGTTGCAGCACGTGGAGTTGGTCGAGGATGCCGTCCAGTCCGCCTGGGCGTCCGCGCTCGCCACGTGGCCAACCCGCGGGGTCCCCGACCACCCCGCGGCCTGGCTGTTTCGTGCCGCCAACAACGCGGTGATCGACCGGCTTCGGGCCCAGCGACGACACGCCGCCGCCGTGGCCAGTGTGGACGCCGACGATTCGGCTGCGGCTCCCGAAGCGTGGCTGGGCGGCGAGGTTCGTGATGCTCAGCTCGCGATGCTGTTCGCGTGCTGCGACGACGCCCTGCCCCACGAGGCTGGGCGCGTTCTCTCCGGGAAGATCCTGTTCGGACTCACCGTTGCAGAGCTCGCCCAGCACCTCTTCACGACGGAGGCCAACGTCTACAAGCGACTCCAACGGGCGCGAGCCAAGCTTCGATCGATCGGACTACGCCCAGGCGAGCTCACCGAGGAAGAGCAACGCCGACGCGTCCCCGTCGTACGTTCGGTCTTGCATCTGCTGTTCACGGGCGGCTACGCATCGGTTCGCGCGGACACGTCGATGCGTGTCGATCTGTGTGACGAAGCCATCCGGTTGGGCACCCTGCTCGCCGAACACGCGGGTACCTCCGAGCCGCAGACCTCGGCCTTGGTCGCGCTGATGTTCTTGCACCGTGCGCGCATGAGCGCCCGCGACGATGGCGTGGGCGGACTGCTCCTGCTCAGTGAACAGGACCGCAGCCTTTGGGATGCTGAGGCGATTGCGACCGGCATGCGCTGGCTCGCGAGCGCAGCGACCGGCGACACGTTCAGCCGTTACCACGCAGAGGCCGGCATCGCGGCCGAACACTGCCGAGCCGCAAGGTTCGAGGACACGCGGTGGGATCGCATCGTTGCCTGCTACGCGCTCCTGGAGCACGTCGCCCCCTCCGCGATGCAACGCCTCGGACACGCGGTCGCCATCGCCCAGGACACAGGGCCCGAAGACGGCCTCGCCTTCCTCCAGCGCGTGGCACCACCGTCATGGCTTCACGGCTCGTTCCAGTGGTTTGCCGTACTGGCCGACCTGCACCGCCGCTGCGGCCACGAGGCGGACGCGGCCCACCACCGCGCCCTCGCCCTGGACGCCGCGCCGACGCGCTCCTTGCGAGCCCTGCTGGAGCGACGCTTGGGGCCCGCCTAGTACCGCAGTGATGAAGCCCGTTTCGGGTTTCGCCGAGAGGGTTCGGAGCAAGAGAGCGAAGCGTCCCGAAGGGATGCGCAGCGGCAAAGATAGAAGGTCCCGAACGCAGGCCTCCCGAACCGAGGGTTTCGGAGCGACCCCATACCCCGAAGGGGGGTCGCGCAGAAACCCGGCACGGACTTCGGGCGTGAGGTACTAGAACCCCGCGTCGGGCATCGTCAGCGTGGTGTCATCCAGAGTGTTCAAGAGCGCGGCCTGCCGGTCGACGCGGGGCAGTTCGTAGCGGCAGAAGAACCGTGAGGCGTGGATCTTGCCCGCCGCAAAGTCGGCGGCGGTCGTCCCCGCATCACGTCCCTTGATCGCCGCCATCGCCTGCTCGAGCCACATCCAGCCCACCACCACGTGCCCGAGCATGTGCAAGTACTCGGTCGCGTTCGCCAATGCCAAGCGGACCTGACCCGATGCGGCGGCTTTGCCCAGAATCCCAGTGGTCTCGACCACGAGTCCGAGCGCATGCCCGAGTCCATCACGATCAGCGGCCAACTCGTCGAAGCCCGTCGCCCGTTCGATGGAGGACTGGATCTCCGAGGCCAGCCGGGTGAATGCCCGGCCGCGATGCAGCAGGACCTTCCGCCCAAGCAGGTCCAGCCCCTGCACGCCATTGGTGCCCTCATGAATCGGATTGAGGCGGTTGTCCCGGTAGTAGCGCTCGACCGGATAGTCCCGGGTGTAGCCACTGCCTCCAAACACCTGAATCGCGAGGTCGTTTGCGATGGGCCCGTGCTCGGACGGCCACGCTTTGGCGATCGGAGTGAGCATCGCGAGTAGGTCCTCGCACCGCTGTCTCGACGCATCGTCCGTCGCGTCCTCGGCCTCGTCCACCAGGCGCGCGCAGTACAGCGTCAAGCTCATGCCCCCTTCGGCATAGACCTTCTGCGTCAGCAGCATGCGCCGAACGTCGGCGTGCTCGACGATGGGCACCGCGGCGCCGCCTTTGTGGTCGGGGTGACGCCCTTGGACCCGATCCCGCGCATAGGCCAGCGACACGCGGTAGCCGGAGTACCCGATCATCGCCGCACCGAGTCCTACGCCGATCCGGGCCTCGTTCATCATGTGAAACATCGCGGCCAGGCCCTGATGCGGTGCTCCGACCAGCTCCCCGACCGCTGGCGACTCGGCCCCAAACGCCAGTGCCGTGTTGACCGCGCCTCGGTAGCCCATCTTGTGGTTGAGGCCGATGAGCGACACCCCGTTTCGTGCCCCCACCGTCCCGTCTTCGCCAACGTGATTGCGCGGCACCAGGAACAACGAGATGCCGCGAACCCCTGCTGGAGCGTCGGGCAGACGCGCGAGCACCAAGTGCACGATCGTCTCGGAGAGTTCGTGCTCACCGGCTGAGATCCACATCTTGTCGCCCACGAGGTGAAACGTGCCGTCGGGCTGCGGCTCGGCTCGGCAGCGCAGGTCGGCCAGCGACGACCCGGCGTGGGGCTCGGACAGACACATCGTTCCAAAGAACCGGCCCTCGACCATCGGTCGCATGAACCGCTCCTTCTGAGACTCGTTGCCGAACACCCGCAGCAGGTTGGCCGCCGCAGAGGTGAGGAACGGGTAGGCGCAGGTCCCTGGGTTTGCCGCTTGGAACGCGGCCATCATCGACTGATAGACCGTGTACGGGAGCCCCAGCCCTCCATCGGATTCTGGGAACGGCGCGGCGAGGAATCCTCCGTCGATGAACTCCTTCAGCGCCTCCCCGATCTCCGGAATGAGGTGCAATCGCTCGCCATCCCACGTGGGCTCGTTGGCATCCGACTTGGCCGCGTGGGTCGCAAACCGGTCCGCCGCCAGACGGACCGCCGCCTCGATCAGCGGTTCGTGGTCCGCGCGGCCCGGCTGCCCCAGCACGTCGAACACGACAAACGCGAGGTCTTCAAGGAGCGTGCGAAAGGGTTCGGTCTCGAGCGACATCGGACGGGCGAAGTGTACGACGTCGTCCACCGCAGGGATGGGCCCGGTGGTTCAACGCCCGGTGAACACGCCGTCACGACGCTCGACGAAGGAGCGCAGGCCCTCCGCCGCGTCCTCGCTCGCCATCAGCTTCATGGCGGTGGGAAGCAGGCCGTCGATGGCGGCTTGCTGCCCCTGCATCTCCGCTTGGGCCGCGGATGCGAGCGTCGCTTGCACGCCCAGAGGCGCGCGCTTGGCCACCGTCGCCGCAAGTTCGAGGGCACGCTCGCGGAGCGACTCGGCGGGAACAACCTCTTGGACCAACCCGATCCGGTGCGCTTCCTCGGCATCGAAGACGTCACCGGTCAGAAGCCAACGCATCGCGTTGCCCCACCCCGCGACCTGTGGAAGGCGGACCGTCGCTCCACCGAAGGGAAAGATGCCCCGGTTGATCTCGATCTGCCCCAGCCGCGTCCCGCTCGCGGCCAGCCGAATATCCGCGGCGAGCAGCAACTCGATGCCGATCGTCAGGCACCAGCCCTGCACCGCCATGATCAGCGGCTTGCGCCGAAGCGGAGGGCGCATGCTCAGCGGATCGACCGATCCCTCCGGGAACAACGGCGCCCCATCAGCCACGGCCGGACCCACCTCCGCCAGGTCGAGGCCGGCTGTGAAGTGCTCACCATCCGCGGCCAACACCGCGCAACGCAGGGCGTCGTCGGCCTCGTAGCGGGTCAGCGTTTCCGCCAGTTCACGAAGCATCCGCAGGTCGAACGCGTTCCGCTTCTCCGCTCGGTCGAGGACGAGTAGCAAGACGGCGCCATGGACTTCGGTCCGGATGCGGGGACGATCGACAGTGGTCACGCCCGAGGTTTGCCCGTCCACCGTCCGGATACAACCCGTGGGCCCTCTGGGGCGCTCAGGCCCGCTCGAGCACGATCGCGGTGCCCTGCCCGCCTCCGACGCAGACGGTCGCCAGCGCGTATCGCCCCTGCGTCCGGCGCAGTTGGTACAGGGCCGAGAGCACCAGCCGCGTCCCGGTCGCTCCCATGGGATGCCCGAGTGCGACGGCACCTCCATTGGGGTTCACCTTGGCGGGATCGAGCTCCAGCGCCCGCTGAACCGCGACAGACTGGACGGCAAACGAGTCGTTGAGTTCGATGACGTCCAGGTCGTTGACCGAGAGTCCGGCGTCGCGCAGCGCTTTTCGGCTCGCCTCGATCGGACCCAACCCCATGCTCTTGGGCGCCACGCCCACACTTGCCCAGCTCACCACCCGCCCCAGCGGTGTCGCCCCGGCAGCCTTCGCGGCATCCGAAGTGGCCATCACCACCGCCGCAGCCGCGTCGTTGAGCCCGCACGAGTTCCCCGCGGTGTTCACCCCGCCCTCGTACAACCCGGGCAGCTGCGCCAGCCCCTGCATCGTCGAGCCCGGACGCGGCGCTTCATCGAGCTCGATCTGAACCGGCTTGCGACGGCTCCCGGCGGTCACTGGGACGATCTCCTCCGCGTAGATCCCCGTGGCGACGGCCTGAGCGGCTCGGCGCTGTCCCTCCACGGCCATCGCATCGGCTTGCTCTCGCGTCACGCCTTGCTCCGCCGCGAGGTGCTCGACGGTCTCCCCGATCGAACACCCCGCCATCGGATCGAACAGCGCGCTGAACAGCATGTCGTCCACATCGGACTTGATCATCTTCCAGCCCTGCCGAACCCCGCGCATCGCGTAGGGCGTCATGCTCATGTTCTCGGAGCCACCGGCGAGCACAAACTCCGCCTCTCCCACCCCCATCGCCTTCGCGCCCTGAATCACGGACTCGAGCCCTGAAGCGCACGCCCGGTTGACGACCAGCGCGGGTCGGTCCTCGGGAACGCCCGCCTGCAGCCCCACGTGCCGTGCCAGGTACACGGAGTCTTTCGCCGACTGGAGCACGTTTCCGAAGATCGTGGCGTCGATCCGGTCCGGCTCGATGCCGGCCCGCTGCAAGGCTCCCTTGGACGCGGTCACACCGAGCGAGGTGGGGCTGACGCGACAAAGGCCACCGAGGAATGTGCCCACCGCGGTGCGGGCTCCGTCCAGGATCAGGATGTCGTCGATGCGGGGCATGTCTCTTCGGTCTTTGATTGCACGACGCGAAAGCGCCGGGTGACGAACGCGAGGTCGGTGAGGCAGGCGTTTCCGGCCGGGTTGAGCCCAGTGACGTGGTAGTCGCTGAACGCTGCGGTGAAGTTGATGGGGCGCTGCCCGAGCAGGTTGATGCCGACCGAGGACCCGTTCTCTGCAAACGCGTCCTCGATGGCCTCCCGGAAGTCCGGGTCCACGGAGTACGCGTAGTTTGCGATGGAGCCGAACGCTCCGGCATCGTGCGCCGCTTGCTGCAGGGCATGGTCGCGGTCGCGGGCCTCGATCACGAACCCCACCGGGCCAAAGTGCTCCTGCTGGTAGACCGGATCCGGTGCCGATGCCCGCACGACCAGCGGGGTCGCGGTCCGGGCGCGGGGGTACTGCGGGTGGTCGTACGGCTGACTCGCGCGGACCACTCCCGGGTGTTTGCCAAGCTTGTGCAGCATGGCCTCGATCGAGTCCGTCTGCAGCGCGCCGCAGATGCCGGCCGCGTGCTTGGGATCGGCGAGCATGCGATCGATCGCCGCCACCAACCCGGCCGCAAACGCGTCCGGAAGCACCCGCGTCTCGCCGACCCGGACACCATCGGAGGGGACGAAGATGTTCTGCGCCGCCGTACACATCTGGGCGGAGAACAGACACAGGCTCTGCGCGAGTGCGTCGAGGACAGGCTCCAGCGCATCCGCGGACTCGACCACGACGGCGTTGCACCCGGCGGTCTCGGTGTACACGTCCGCGTGGTTGCAGTTGGCCTCGATCCAGGCGCCAAACTGCTGGCTCCCGGTGTAGTCGATGATCGCGGTCTGCGAATGTCGCAGCAGCTGTTTGGTGATCGGCTCGGCCCGGGTATCGGCCGCGAGCGTGACCAGGTTGGGGTCGAATCCGGCCTCGAGCAGGGTGTCACGGGCGATCTGCACCATGCGCGCCATCGGGAGGATGCACTCGGGATGAGGCTTGAGCACGACGGGGTTGGCCGTCGCCAGGTTGGCGAACAACGCCGGATACGCGTTCCATGCGGGGTAGGACCCGCACGAGATCACGATGGCGACGCCTCGCGGCATCAGCCGGTAGCGCTTGCGGAGTCGGACCGGCTCTCCACCAAACCGGCGCTCGAACACCGCCTCGGTAGGGATGTCCTTCATCGCTTTGTACGCGAACGCGATCCCCTCGAGCCCCCGGTCGAGCGAGTTGGCGCCGCTGCCGGCGAAACTCATCATGAACCCCTGCCCGGCGGTGTGCATGGTGGCGAACGCGTTTGAGAACACGTCCTGGGCGAGTCGGTCGAGGATCTCCAGGCACACGCCAACCCGGTCTTGCACCGATGTCTTGCGCCACGCGGGCATCGCCGCTCGGGCGGCGGCCATCAGCGGCTCGACCTCGACCTTCGGATAGTCGATGCGCAGCGGCCCGCGCGTGTAGGGCGAGACCTCGGCGCCGGTACGCCCAACCTCCCCGGGCATCGAGAGCGGGAAGGGCCCACCCAACGCCGCCTGAAACCAGGCAAGTCCCGCGTCCTTGGCCCCGGGGGGATGCAGCTTTCCCGAGGGCGACTCGATGAAGGGCGTCCAGGCCTCTCGGGTCGCACAGGCTTGCACCGCTCGCTCGAGGCGCTGCGCGTGGGAGGAGAACCAGGTGTCTACGAGCGTCGCCATCGCAAGGTGTTGTGTCGGGTGCCGCGGTCGCCGTGCACGGCATACCGCAAGATCAGGTGGTCATGCTCCAGCGTCGCTTCCCGTCGCTGCTTCGCCCCGACGATGTTGGGGACCGAGGCCAGTTCGACGTGGTGGACAACCGCGCCCGCCTCGACGGTGTAGCGGCCAACATAGGCCAGAAAAGAATCGAACGCGGTTGCCTTCTCCGACTGCGGTGCGCGCCCGAACGCCTCGAGTCGCGGGACCGACAACGGCGCACGGTCCGCGACACTGAGCGTGGCCGACATGCGTCCATCGGCGCCGTACATCAAGCGACCGCGAGCATCGGCGCCCATCGGAAACACCTGCCTGCCATCGGCGAGCTCGACCTCGAACGCCTCGAGATCCCAGCTTCCCACGAGGTCTTCAGGACGCAGCGCCATCGAGAACCGCTCCATCGATCCAGGTCGCGTGAAACCCGGCCGGCACTCGCTGGGGCAGCGCAACCTTGGCCAGCGGCCCCTGGGCGATGTCGCGGGCGTCAAAGACCAAACACGAACTACTCCAGTCCGCGGTATCGGTCACGAACGTCACCAGGTATCCGTCGTCCTCTTCGTCGCCACCGGGCCTTGGTGCGAACGGGGTCTCGCTCCCGTAGACGCCCGGGCCGTACCGATACTCGGTGTGTGCGCCCGTCTGCACGTCGAACTTCATCAGACTCTCGAAGGTCGCGGGGACTTCGTAGGGGATGTGCTGCAGGTACGCCCACCGGTTCGACTCTCCGATGACCGACGGACGGATCATCGGGAACTCCGCGTTCGAATCGTCGAGCGGGCCCTCCTGCACCGCCCCGGTCACCATGTTGAACCGCCAGCGATAGAGGTTGGCCTGCAGCTTGAGACCGCTGAGCATCGCCGCGATCCGGCCATCCTCAGGGTCGGGGTGCAACGAGGGGTCCGCGGTCCGACAGCCGACCATGACCACCCAATCGCCATCTTCCCAGCAGTTGACGACATGCAGCATGTAGCAGGGCTCGCACTCGAACCAGCGCACGTCGTCGTTGGTGCCCAGCCGCGGAATGACGCCGTAGCGGGTGGGCACCTCGGGGTGAAACAGCGGCACCCGTTTCCCCTTCTTGGCGAACAACTCGGGGTCGTAGAACACCGGGAAGTCGTGGAGGATCGAGTACCGCGGGGTCACGCCGATGTCGTGCGGCCGGCGAGGGCCCGGCAGGTCGATGTCGACGTGATGAAGCTGGCCCTGCGCCGTGAACACTCCGTAGCGCATGTAGGGCGGCCGGTCGCCGTAGCTGAAGAAGATGAAGTCTCCCGTCTTGGGGTCCATCTTGGAGTGAGCCGAAAGGGGGAAGGTAAGCCGCCCTTCGAAATCCTCGACCCCCCGGGTCTGCAACGTGTTGGGATCGAGCACGTAGGGCTTGCCCGACTCGTACCAGAGCGCGAGCAATCGGCCCCCCACCTCAATGAGGTCGGTGTTGGCCGTGTCCTTGATCGGCCCCAGAGGCGCGGAGAAGTCGAACGGTCCCAACACCCCGGGCCAGATCGTCGTGTTGGCCTCTGCCTCCATCTCCAGCCCGGCGGTGCCCACGTACCGGTTCGCATACCGAGCCTTGCCATCCTCGAACCAGATCCCGTGCACCATCCCGTCACCATCGAACCAGTGGTAGCGGTTCTTGGGGGCATGCACCGCGTTGGGGCCGTTGCGGAAGTACCCGCCCCGAAGGTCGCGCGGAAGCTCGCCTTCCACGACCGTGAGTTCATCGGCCTGCAGCTCGGTTTGAATCGGTGCGAACAGCCCATGCAGGTAGGGGTTGTCAATCTCGTCGATCCACGCCGGCGCGTCGGGGGGACGACCTCCGGCGACGGAAAGTGCCTTGCCATGACGGGTGGTGATCGGCAACGAACTCATCAGCCGCACCGTATCGCCCGCCGGCGGCAAAATGTGAAACTGACGTTGTGTCAGGTTCCCCGCCGGGCTGCTACGCTCCCGCGGAGATGTCGATCGACCAAATCCTTCAACGGCTCGAGGCTGGCAATGCCCGCTTCGTTGCAGACAAACTCGACGGCAAGCTGCAGGACAGCTCGCGTCGAACCTCCCTGACGAGCGGCCAGGAGCCCTACGCAATCATCCTCAGCTGCGCCGACTCCCGCGTCGTCCCCGAGTTCGCCTTCGACTCCGGCCTCGGAGAGCTGTTTGTCATTCGCGTCGCTGGAAACGTCGCGAACACCTCCTCGGTTGCCAGCATCGAGTACGCCGTCGCCAACCTCAAAACCTCGGTCATCGTTGTCCTTGGACACGAATCCTGCGGTGCCGTCACGGCGGCGATCGCCGGTGGCGACAACGGGCCAAACCTCAACACCCTGCTGGGCTACATCCAGCCCGCAAAAGCAAAGGCCGCCAGCGAAGACGTCAACGATGTCGTCCGCGCCAACGCCTCCCATGTCGCGGAGGATCTCGTCAGCAAGTCGGAGATCATTCGCAAGGCGGTCGAGGCCGGTGAGGTCAAGATCGTGCCGGCGTTCTACGAGCTGGGCTCGGGCGCGGTGAAGTTCCTGGACTAGGCCCTCACGGCAGAGGGCCTGTGCCGGGTCGGCTAGTGAGGCCTGCGTTCGGGACCTTTCATCTCTTCCGCGGAGCATCCCTTCGGGATGCTCCGCTCTCTTGCTCCGAACGACGGGAACCGGAGCGATCCCCGTGGGACTCACCGAAACAGAAAAAACGCGGCGCCGATGTCGATCGGTTGCCGCGTTCTTCGTGGAACCGGCCTCAGGCGTTGCGTCCTAGGCGTCGGGTCGCGCGAACCATCCGAAGTCGAGGTTGAGGCCGAAGAAGCCTCCCCCGAGATCAAAGTCCGTGGGCGCAACCCACTCGGAGCGAGCAACGCCCCGGTATCCACCCTCCAGGCCCAACCGCATCCAGTCGGTGACCCGGATGTTGGCCAGCACGCTCGGCTCGAGGACCATCATCTGCACCGACTCGACGCACTCGGCGACGTTGCTGCGGCCGTTGACGTCGTAGGTGAGGCACGATGCGCCACCGCCGAACATGGTCTGGATGCCGAGCTCGAAGCGACCGCGTCGCACCACAGTGGCACCGATCTCCAAGCCGCCGTAGGCCATCTCCAGCGCGATCGGGCGGCCCTGGCCGTCGAGGATCGGAGCACCGAATCGCTTCTTCAGCCGATGGTAGGCGACGCCGATCGAGAGCCGATCGCCGAGGAGCAGGCCGCCGTGATAGCCGCGGAGCACGCCCATCTTTCCGGAGACCGCGGACCCGCGGGTGATCATCCCGCCGTACCCGGACACGAAGAACTCCTCGTGAGAGTCGTGGGGTGGCGGAGGATCATAGTGAGAAGAGGAGGAGACGGAGCCCCGGTGCACCAAGGTGACGGTGTGTGGGGTCGGCTCGGCGTCGAGCGGTTCTGTCTCGGGCTCGGCCGCAAGGACCTCGGGCTCGGGCTCGGCCGCTTCCGCGACTGGCTCGGAGATCTCCTCCGCGGCCGGCTCCACAGCCGGCCCGGTGACAGGCTCCGTGGCGGGGTCAGCAGCCGCCTCGGCGACCGGGGGTGCCGGAGCGGGTGCCGGCGCGGCGGCTTCCGCCGGTGCAGGCGCAGGCGCAAGCACGTCAGCGGAAGGGGGCACGGCCGGAGGAGGCGCTGGCGCAGGGACCACCGGCGCGTACGCCAACATCAGCCACAGCGTTTGAAGCGACACCACCACTACCTCCATGTTGCCGCATTCGAGGCCGATCAACCACCCTCTTGGGACGACATGCGTGTCATAGGCCACATGCGGGCACCTTCGGTTTCCTTCAGGGCAGCGCTGGAGCTTGCCCCAGGCACATGCGCCTGATGCGAACCCCGCTGCGTTGCGAGCGCCCTCGCTTGACCCCGGCGCCACGGCCGGCGTATGCCCGATCGTAGGTGGCCGGCTCGTCGAAGGGTGCAGTCCTTGGAGCGCTGGTGGGCAACGGATCGCTCACCGTGATCAAGTTCTTCGCGTTCGTCGTCACGGGCTCGGGCGCGATGTTCTCCGAGGCGATTCACTCCTTGGCCGACACGTCGAACCAGGCGCTGCTCTTCCTTGGCATCCGCCAGAGCGAAAGGCCGGCCGACGCCTTGTTCCACTACGGGTACGGCGCGGACCGCTACCTGTACTCGTTGCTCTCCGCCGTCGGCATCTTCGTGCTCGGTTGCGGCGTCACGATCTACCACGGCATTCATGGCCTCATCGAACCGCCGACGCTCGAGGTGTCGTGGATCCCGTTCGTGATCCTCGCGATCTCCTTCATCGTCGAGGGCTACGTCTTGATGGCCGCAGCGAGGGTCGTCTGGGAGAAGAAGGGCGAGAAGACCCTGCTCCAATACCTGCGCACGACCACCGACCCCACGGTGGCCGCGGTCTTGCTCGAAGACGCGGTCGCCTGCCTGGGTGTCCTCGTCGCCGCGGCCGGTCTCGGACTCGCGTACATGACCGGCAACGCGATGTTCGACGCCATCGGGGCGATCGTCATCGGCATCATGCTGGGCCTCGTCGCGGTGTGGCTGGGGATTCGCAACCGAACCCTCCTGCTGGGCCCAGCGATCCCCGCCGACCTTCAGGCCGAGATCACCGCGTACCTCAAGCAGCACCCGGCCGTGATGCGCGTCCGCAATGTGAAGACCCGCATCGTCGGCGCCGACAACTTCCGGCTCCAAGCCCAGCTCGACTTCGACGGCGCCGTGTTCGGCGGTCGCATGATCGAGTTCGTCGAGGAGCGCTACACCGCGATGGAGACTCCGGAGCAGCGCGAGCAGTTCGCGCGGGACTTCGGCGACCAACTCCTGGACGAGCTGGCGCGTGAGGTCGATCGGATGGAAGGGGAGCTCGAAGAGCGGTTCCCTCGGCTGAAGTACGTCGACCTCGAAGCGGACTGAGGGCGGTCACGTGCTTGTTCTCGAGGGGTTGGGCCTTCGTCGGAGTCCTTCGCAGGAGCAAACCAGACAACCGGGCCGCGGTCGGCGTAGGCTCGTACGGACGCTATGCCCCTGTCGCTACCCGGAGCTCTCGCCGCGATGCTCGGTGCCCTCGTGGTTCTCGTGCTGCTGTTCTCTTCGGGCGGCGCGGCCAAGAGCCGTCAGCTCGGTGTCCTGAGCCAGATCCTGTCCGGCCAACACGGCTCGGGCAAGAAGGTCGGGCTGCTGGTCGCCGTGGCCCTAATCCTCTTTGGAACGTGCGGGGCGTTCGCTGGCGTGGCTGCCGACGACGCCCGCAACAACGAGGCGTGCACGCATACCTGCGCGCAGCGGGGCTACGCCAAAGGCACGGTACGCGGCTCCGAGCAACGCGATCCGCCCGGCTCCAAGAGGCACGCGTTCCGGGCTTGTGTTTGCGAGGGCGGTCCCGAGCCCGATCCCCTCGACGTGCGCCTCGACGAACTCGACGCCGTGCCGCAGTGACGAACACTGGAATGGTCGTCCCTACGGGACATCCGCGCGGAGCGAGTTTCTTAGACCCAATGCGACCAAGTTCGCGTTTCGCTCCGCGCGGAAACCCGCACGGCGACAGAGCCCTCGAGCCAACCCACGCGCCCCCACGGGGCTGGTGCCGAGTGTCCCAACCGCCCCCGGATGGGAGACGGCTCTGCCGCGAACGCATCCGTCTGCGTTCGCCCTCCTGTACTGCAGCGACGATGCCAAAACTGGCAAAGCCGGCAACGCGGCAGGTTGCAGGCTTCGGCGGGGGCAGATCGGGACAGGGATGTCGCAGGTCGGGCCCGAGCACCGACGCGCGTGTCATGGTCAGCCCAAGAACAGCAGGACGTAGGCGACCGCGATGACCAGCTGGATGGCCGCGTAGGGAACGGCTTTGGCCACGAAGCCCCCGAACGAAATCTTCAGGTCGTTCTTGTGCATGATCGTCACCGCCACCAGGGTGGACGCGGAGCCGATCGGGGTGATGTTGCCACCGAGGTTGGCACCGAAGACCACCGACCACCACAGCGGCGAGTCGGCCGGCGTCCCCAGAGACGACAGGATCTTCGCGAGCATCGCAGCCAGCGGAATGTTGTCGGTGACCGAGCTTGCCAGGGCCGAGGCGATCAAGATTGCACCCGTCCCCGCCACATCTCCCCAACCGATGATGACCTCGAGTCCCTGCCCGATCAGCCCCAACACCTGCGCGTGCTCGAGAACACCGATCACGACGAACAAGGCGGCGAAGAAGCCCAGCAAGTCCCAATCGACCGCCTTGTAGTAGGTGTCGACGCTCGACTTGTAGCGGATCAACATGATCGCGGCGAACGTCATCGCCACGTATCCCATGCCCAGTTCCTTGACGTAGGGGAGGACCGAGGTCGTCGCGATCACGACGATGAATGCTCCGAGCATCACCGACGCAAAGGTGAAGAAGCCTTTGCTCTCGATGCCGTCGTTCTCGTCGAAAGCCGACACCTGCTCGAGGGCGTCCTTGCGCTCCTCGTCGGTCGACAGCGACTCGATCTTGAACAGCTTGGCGCCCATCCAGATCGTCAGCCCGGTGGCCACGACCACAAACGGCGCCGCCGCGATGAAGAAGGATACGAAGCTGATCCCAGCCGCGGTCCCGACGATGATGTTGGGCACGGAGCTGATCAGCGTCAGCAGGCCGCCGATGTTGGTCAGCAGTCCCTCGACGAGCAGGAAGCCGAGCATCATCTCCGCCCGGCCCAGCTTGCGCAGCGAGACCCCGGTCAGCGAGCCCACGATGATCATCGCGGTCACGTTGTTGAGCACCGCCGAGAAAACGACGGTCATCAGCCCGTAGAACCACAGCAGTTTGCGCGGATCACCAGCCGAGGCCTTCGTCAGCTTGATTGCGATCCACGTGAACAGGCCAGACTTCGAGGTCACATCGACGAACAAGCTCGAGCCGAGGATGATCGCGATGACCGACCAATCGATGCTGGGGATGTAGATCGGCAGGGTCAGTGTTTCGCCGCCGACATGCACCGGAACCGAGCCGGGGACGACCTCGAACACCATGCCGAGCAGCAGCACGATGATCGCGAACACCCCGACGATCAGCGACTTCTTGGCGTGAATCTTCTCTTCGAGCGCAAGCGAGACGATGAGGGCAACGAGGATGCCGGTGAACAGGAGCGTGACCGACATGGGCACGTCGTGGTGCCCCTCGGAGAGCGCGAGTAGGAGCGTCGTCGGCATGGCGTTCACAGCATCAACAGGGGAATGGCTCGGAGCTCGACGGCGATGGGGTACGCGAGCCCATGCATGGCGAGCTGTTCGTCGTCGCGAGTGTTGAGCACCAGCATGTCGACTTCGTGTTCGGCGACCAGCGCCCGGTAATCGGACAGGTGGTTGCCCAGCCGGATCTCGGCCTCGACGGTGACCGGCGTGCCCGCCTTGGCCAGCGCCTCCCTCACCGAGTCGATGTAGTCCGCCGGCTCCCTGAGCAGCTGCTTTTCGATCGAGGCCCGGGCAACGTCGGTATCGATCGAAGCGATCTTCCCGATGACGTCGATGTACCGGTCGAACACCCCCTGGTCTTCGACATGGCTCAGCGTCAGCGTCCCGCCGTCCTGCGTCATCGCCGTCGCCCAGTTCACCAAGCGGTCGTCGCCCGCAAGGTGGTCCGTCACCGCCATGACCTGATTGATGTTCTGCAGCGCGTGCTCGGCCTGGCTGCCCTCTTTGGGGTGCGGGAGCACGAGCACCGGTGCCTCCGAGGTCTGCGTGAGGAGGTCCAGCGCCTCGCCGAGACTGTGGGGCCACTGCCATCCGTCGCTGAAGAGGTTGCGGTACGCACACACCAGACTCGGTGCGGCGTCTTCGACCAGCTGCAGGAGCTGGCCTGTGCTTCGCGCCTCGACCCCGGCGAGCGTGTCGTAGCTCGCTGCGTCGGCGCTCGCGGCGTGGCGCAAGAACGCCTCGACCTGGCCTCCATACTCCTGAGCTTCGGAGGGCGGAAGATCGGTGACCACCAGCACCCGTTCCAACTCGACCGTCGCCGGGTGGAAAACGGGTTTGGCGGCCGCTCTGAACACGCTTTCGAACTGATCGACCTGAGTCATCGCGATTCGCGCCGAGAGTACCCCAAAGTGTGTAACCGTCGGGCCAGGTCGGCGTATGCCCCTCCGACCCGCTTTCGGGTCCCCCGAAAGCAAGCCAGATGCTGGATTTGAAGACCTTGATGTTCGCGGCCCCGGTGGCCGCCCTCCTGCTGACCGGTTGCGACGACAACGAGGGACCCGAGCCGCCGGACCCGGAGCTGGTCGCGCAGGGGCAGAGCATCTACGAAGGGACCGTCGAGGGCGGCAACACGTTCACCTGCGCGACCTGCCACGCGATGGACGACTCCGAGGGTCGACGACGAGTTGGGCACCCGCTCGGCGGTGCAACGAGCCGGGAAACCTTCAAGAACGGGCAGTTGGGCTCCTTTGAGGAGGCCGCCAACTCCTGCCTCACCGAGTGGATGACCGCCGATCCCTGGGAAGCTGACGATGCACGGATGGTTTCACTGCGTGCCTTTGTGCAGTCGGGCAGCGGTGCCGAGGACGACATCACGTTCGAGATCGCTGCGCCTCCTGCCGCACCGTCGGGTGGAGACCCAGACGCGGGCCGCGAGGTGTTCAATGCCAGCTGCGCTCAGTGCCACGGCGATGACGGCGTAGGGACTCAACAGGCGATCTCGGTGGCATCGGGGGCCTTGGACCCGGCGTATGTGGCCCGGCGGGTTCGCACCAGCGGACTCCCGGGGAGCCAGATCTACGAGGGGCTGACCGGCGGCGTCATGCCCTTCTGGTCCACCAACCGATTGAGCGAGACTGAGCTCCTCGACATCGTCGCGTACCTGTCGAGGGACTACGACCCCGACCAGGTCGATCCCGATCCGATGGATCCCGATGACCCGACGGATCCCGATGACCCGATGGATCCCGATGATCCGATGGACCCGATGGATCCCGATGACCCAATGGATCCGGACGACCCCAAGGATCCGAAAGACCCCTCCGGCTGCGCCTCCACGCACCCCAAGGTCGGCCAGACGGCGCAGCTGCAGATGCTCTTCCACGACGTGGGCGGTGTCGCCGAGATCATCGACAACTGCACGATCGAGATCCGGGACTTCAACTTCGACGGCGAAGGCATCGACGCCCAGATCTACGGGGGCTTCGAGGGCATGTACGACGACGGGTTCAGCATGAGCGAGAACCTCGTCCGCGACCTCCCCTACAACAGCGAGGTCCTCACGTTGACGCTGCCCGAAGGCCTGACGTTGGATGACCTCGGTGGGGTGAGCGTGTGGTGCGTCCCGGTCGGGGCGGACTTTGGCAGCGGTACGTTCCAGTAGTCGCGGCTGCGGCTTGCTGGAATCGATCCGGGCGGCACGTGGTACAGGGCTGACGTGCAGCAGCCTCCGCATCCCCAGCACCCGCCGTACCCGCACCACGGGCACCCGCCCAAAAAGAAGGGGCTCGGTTGCGGGGTGATTGTCGCGATCTGTGCGGCGGTGGCCGTCCCCGTTCTGGGGATCATGGCCGCGATCGCGATCCCGGCATTCACCAAGTACGTGCGTCGTTCGAAGACCGCCGAGGCACGGATCGAGCTGGCCAAGATGTTCGACTCGGTGTCCAGCTACCACATGGAGAACGGCCGTTGCCCGGGCGGACTCCAGGGTGACGCCGGCTCGACCCCACCGATTTCGGTCAACTGCAACCTCGGCCAAGGCGGTCGCTGCATCCCGGGAGACGCCTACCCGGCCTCGGCCTGGACCGAGAACGAGGCTTGGTCCGCACTCGGCTTCGAGATCGCCGGCGAACACTACTTCCACTACAACCTTCGCTGGAGCCAAGACTCGAGCGGCGCCTGCCAGTTCACCGCCCAGGCCTTCGGCGACCTCGACGACGACGGCGTCTTTTCCACGTACGAACGAGCAGGAGCCGCCGACGTCAACGGCGTCAACGCAGCGGCAGGACTCTATATCGACCGAGAGGTCGAGTAGACTGGTCGAGGCTGTAGCCCGATCGGGTAGCGCCGCCCGCACCCAAGGATTGCCGACGCTGCACCGGCGGCTACCATGAGCGAACCACGATGTCGGATGCACTGCGCGCGTACCTCCGCGATCTCGATCTCGGTGCTCTTGACGACCACCTCGCACTGGGCGGGGACTTTCCCGGGGAGACCGCGCCGGCGCTGAAGAGCCTCTTGGCCCTGACGGACCGTGGCACGTACCTCGTCGGTGCCACGGATGACGCAGTGCATGCGCATCTCGATCTCGGGAGCGAGACTGGGCTGGTCTACCGCCGCGCGTTGCTCGGGGACACGCTCGAGATCGCCGGGGCATCGTTGTCGGTTCCCACCGGCCAGGCGCAGCGAGTTCTGGACGCACTCGCCACCGCTCGAATCATCGGCACGAGCCCGCCGCCCGACTCGCTGACGTCGGCCCGCTCGTCCTACTGCGAGTCGATGCGGACGGCCGAACGTACGTGGGTCTCGATGTGGCTCGAGCCACAGGAGCGGCTATTGGCGTGGCTGCACACCGACGAGGAGCGTGCGGTGACCTCCGAGATCATGGGCGATACGAGTGCACCGCTGCGGTACGTCCTCACCGATCACCGTCACGCTCTCGTGGGGCTGTCGCCGGTGGGCGATCTGGTCGTCGAGACGCTGCCGTGGTCGGCGTTGGCCGTCGAGCGGTCTGTTGTGCGCGGCGGCGTCGTCACGGCCCCGGCCACCTGGAAGACCACGCGCAGCAACGTGGGTTCGTATCAGGCCCTGCATGCGGTCCCCGGCATGCCCGGCCCAGACGCCACCCGCGAGGTCGCGCGCTTGCTTTGGCGGCAGGACAAACGAACCACGGACGATGAGCGACGGGCCCACGTGCTGCTGTCCACTCAGCGGGCGGATCCCCTCTCCGGTCTCGCTCTCGAGTGGATCGTCGACGCGCCCGCGGACGGTCCGTCTGGATTGTCCGAGGCCGCAGCCGCTGCGCTCGCGGCATTGCAGCCCCAGCCACGGGCGGCCGAGGTCCTCGCCCACTGGGCTTCGGATTGGGCATTCGACGGCGCGCACCAGAGAACGATGATCGACAACCTCCGAGCGATCGACACGGCGCACGCAGCCTTGGTCCAGGAGCTCCACATCCGCCTGCACGGCGCCCTGCCTTCGGACGAGCAGGACACGCAGAGCGACCACCGGCTCGCGGAGCATTTGCTCGAAGTCGGCGCCCTGCCCCAGGCAGCCGCCGTACTTGGGACCACCTTGGAGCGACTCCCGAATGCCGAGGTGTACGAGCTGGTGGCGCCGCAGCGGGAGGACCTGCAGACCGACACCGAGGATGAGCAGGCCGCATTCCGCGGCCGTCTCGCGAGGGTCACGACGCTGGAGCTCATGGTCACCGCCACCACGGGGACCGACCGAACGGCATCGCTGCGCGAGTTGGCGGCACTGCAGCCGTTGAACCCGCAGCGGTTCTCGGATCTCGCAGAACATCTGGGCGGCCAGCCCGAGCCGACCGATGTCGACCTGGGGGCGCGCGCGATGCAGGTCGCCCGGCTCCTGTCCGAGCCCGATGCTTTCTTGCAGGAACAAGGCCCGCCGGTACCGCACGTCCGCGGGTTGGAAGCGCAGCACATCGAGGAGACGTTGCGACATCGCGAAGCTCGCGACGGCGGCGTGATGGGCAAGCTGCAGACGATGCTCGCCAAGGTCTCGGCCCCCGATGGCTCGGCGGTCAAGGCCTACTGCGAACGGGTGCAATACAAAGCCCACGTCGACCTCGAGTCTGCGGTCACGGCGGCAACCGTCGTCCTCGGCGTCCCCGCGATGCTCGCGTACGTCTCGCGCGGTGAGAAGTCGATCGGCATGCGGGCGTATGAGGATGACCTCCCGTTTCTTGTCGTCGGCGGCGACCACCTCGACAAGACGGCCGATGCCTACCTGCCCCCAGCCGCGCTTCACTTTGCCGTGGGCGCCGAGCTTGCGCACCTGCGTTTGGCCCACTCCCGCGTGACGCCTGCCGAGGTCTGGGCCGGCGGACTCGAACTCGGAGTCGAGGGACTGGGCGTCATGTTCGCCGCCACGCCACTGCTCAAGAAGGTCTACAGCACGACGCTCGGGAAGATCGTCAGCACCGTCGGAGGACCCATCGTCGACCGGGTGCGGGGCAACCTGAAGACGAACAAGAAACAGCTTCGGGGCTCGCTCTCCCACGACAACAGCGAGTTGGTGGCCGCACACCGGGTGATGCAGTTCACGGCGGACCGGGCAGGTCTCCTCCTCGCCGCATCCCCGACCGCGGCGATTCGGGCGATGTTCGCCGCACACCCGTCAAGCCTCGCCAAGTGGGCCTTGGTGCGGCGTCATCCACTGCACGACGTGCTGGTCCGCGGCGACGATGCGTCCGAACGCGACCAAATGCTGGCGGTGCGCGTCGCCGCGATGCTCGCGTTCTTCGTGTCCTCCGACTTCGCGACACTCCGGCAAGCGATCCGCGTCGAAGATCCGGTGCTTGAGCGCTGAGGGGTGAAACCGGACTGTCCGGGGTCATCTTGCGCACACGGCGCGGCCCGAGGCGTTCAATTGCTTGCGACGGCCCGGCTGGTCGTGGCGTCATGCTCTTCGATGAAATACGGATTTCCCATGCTCCTCCTCGCATTCGGTCTCACCACCGGCTGCGAAGACGACTCCGATGGTCCTGACGACACCGGGGCGGGGACAGACGCGGACTCCGGCGCAACCGCATCCGCCGAGACCGACGCGGACGACACCGCCAATGACGAGAGCGGTGGTTCAGGCGCGAGCGACGAGGACGTGGAGCGCTGCCGCAACGTCTGCGACAGCCTGTTGGGGGTCGACTACCTCGAGGTCGACGAGCACGAGACCTGCTTCACCACGTGCGGGCAGGTCAGTGCCGACGAAATCGAGCTTTTCTACACATGCTGGCTCAACACGTCGGGCGAAGAAGAATCGCGGGCCTGCTACCAGAACCTGATCGACGCAGATCCGGTCGACCCCACCGGCGACGACCCAGAGCCCACCAGCTGCCTCGACGCGTGCAACGCCTACGTCGGCATGGGATGCAACCCGCCGATCGAGGGGGCAACCTCGTGCGCCGACTTCTGCGGGGACCTCACCCCCGCGCTGCAGACGGCCGTCGTCGAATGCCTCGACGGAGCCGACGGCTGCGACCTGCCGGCTGCCTGCACGTTCCCCGGCGGCGGCGAGTAGCAGGATTCGGCACGTGGCGTCCCGTGGCTCGGCGGTCGGTCGTGCACTCGTGGCTAGGTCCGGGGCCCACGAGACGCGGCGAACGCCAACAACAGCCCGGAAAGCGAGAGAATGGCGATGCCCAGGATCTGTCTCTTATACACATCTGACGCTGCCGACGA